>Ga0326513_10002100_pt1 | contig 14870 bp, 18 predicted proteins | sample 2_2465_0518_D_FD_203654 | JGI IMG/M metagenome (GOLD analysis project Ga0326513, IMG submission 203654) | Bovine rumen microbial communities from UC Davis, California, United States - 2_2465_0518 | ecosystem: Host-associated > Mammals > Digestive system > Stomach > Rumen | place: USA...
CCCCACCCGACGCATCAGATGGGGGCACCCATGGGCCGAGGCTTTCTGGGGCTATTCCTTCTTGGGCTTGGCATCATCCGTCTCGCTGTCGCCATGCTCCTCTGAGACCTTGATGATACCACACTGCTTGGCAATCTCCCTGAGTGCGTCAGCGACGCGCTGTCGCTGCACTATGGCGTAGGACTCGCCAGCGATGGTGTAGTTTGGCGGTCTCACCTATCCTCCCTCACAACAATCGTCTCTATGGTCTCGACGTGCACGCAGTTGGGGCAAATCATCTCTACCGTGTGTAGCTCATAGAGAGACCAGTCAGTGTCGGGGAGCAGAAGCATCCGCTCTCCGCACTTGGGGCACACGACATCAGTCTCCACGGGTTCCATGTCAGCCACCAAGGAGCATGACCACCAGCGCGGCGATGGTCACCACGCAGCCAATCATGAGGCCAAGGGTGGCGATGCACAGCCACTCGTAGACCCTTTGCCTACGAGCCATCTCAGGCGTGCGGTACGGCCTGTACGACATGGCTACGCCAACCTAGTCGAGTTGCCGATGATGACGTAGCGGCGAGCGCCAGTGTTCGCGCCGATGTAGGTGCCCCACACGTACCCGCCGTTCACGAGAAGGCCGTCAAGGTTGACCGTCTCGCCCTTCTTGTAGGTGTACCCCGCGCGGTTTTCGACCGCCACCACGGGCTTCTTGTAGACGCGGCTGCTTGCCTTGAATTTGACCTCGCTTGCCACCTTGAACACCTCCGTAGAGAAGTTGGAATCGGTCGTTGGCTCGTCGGCTGGGAGGCTCTTCATGGGCCACCCGCCACCCACGAAGCCAGCGGAGACTGGCAGCTTCCTCTCGGCCACTCCCCTGCTAGGTGTGGAGTCGATGATGTATGGCACGCTGCCAGCCTTGGAGACCACGCCGACGTGGTTGGTGTTCGTGCGGCTGCTGCCGAAGAACACGAGGTCGCCCACCTTGAGCTTGGATGGGTCAGTAGTCCAGTGCCCGTTGCGGTACACCCAATCGCTCTGCGAGCCGTCACCATTTTGATGGCCCTGCCACCTTGGGATGGTCAGTCCAGCCGCCTTGTAGGCGCACGTGCTGAGGAACGAGCAGTTGTAGCTGCTGCCCTCCTTGCCGCCGCTCGGGGTGTACGAATACGCGCAGCCTAGCTGCTTTCGGCAGTAGGCCACAATCGTCTCTCTCTTGCCCATGGTGGGCCTCCTTTACTCCACGTAGATTGCCGACGAGCCGTCGATGAGGTTACATGCGACGCGCATGTAGGCGGCCCTAGAAAAGTCGTAGGTCGTGCCGCTGTGCGTGCCGCCAGTGAGGGTGATGGAGGTGATGACGCCGTCCTCGGTCGTATGCGGGCTGACGACATCGCCGGTCTGCGCAATCCACGTGTATGCGTAGCGGCTCCAGAGCATCTTGTGCGAGCTGTCGTAGAACGAGATGTAGTTGTTGTCCTGCGTGTTTCCGTTGATGCTCATGCCCTCGAACTTGACCGTCTTGCCCTGCGAGACGGGGATGAAGCCCGTCACGTACTTGCCAGACATGGCCGACTCGACACCAGCGCTGTTGAGTCGGTATCCGCTTGCGTAGCCGACGGTCGTAAGGCTCGGGTGCGTGGTCAGCGGGTAGACGGTCGTGCCGTCGCTCTCCGTGGCGAGCGGCAGGAGGTTGACCTTCGGCACGCTGTATTCGTATGTCGCGTCCGTGCCAGCGCCGAACCGCACGAGGTTGACCGTCTCCGCGCTGGTGTCTACGACCACGGCAGTCCATAGGCCCTGCGTCACGGTGCCAGCGGCACGGCCACGCACGATCGCGCCAGCGGGCACGTCGCGGTAGCCCGAAGTGGGCGTTGTGTCCGTGGCGGGGAACGACGTGAGGTAGTTGGCGAGGCACTGGCCGTGCTCGTAGAAGTTCCCGTAGCTTCCCGTGCGAGTGACAATCTCCTTCGTGCTGTGGTCAACGACCTCGAAGGTGCCCTTGCCCTTCGCGCTGTAATCCCAATGCACGTGCCCGTGGACTACCCCAACGCATCGGTGGGCGGGGCTTGCATCGAGCCATGCGTCTATCGACTGTTGCATGGCCGTGCCTCCGTGCGGTATGTCCTGAGACTCGGCGTAGCCCTGCAGCACGGGTGATAGCGACTGGTGGCAGAAGATGAGGATTGCGTTGTCGGTGTCGAGCGCGACGTTGGCAAGCCACGTCTGCTCGTCCGCGTAGTAGCCCCAATTCTGGCCGTTGCCGCCGTTGTAGTCGGAGTTGCCGATGCTCTCGCGGTAGCTGTGCAGACGGATTACGCGAAGGCCGAGCGCGGGATAGTCGCGGTAGCCGTAGAGGTCGCCGCCTTGGTACCCGCTGCCAGCGTAGGTGAACCCATCGTCCCACGAGCGGCACATTGACGCGAACTCGGATTCCGTGACGCGCCGTTCCTCCACCACGTCCTGTGACACGCCCGAGCCCTGCACGGTGTTCCCGTCGTGGTTGCCCATGAGGATGTGAGTGTCCGTGCCGCCAATCTCTCGCATCTGGTCGACGATGTGGCGCATCTCGCCGACTGTCGCGGCCTTGGCCTCGCTGCCGTTCGTCATGTCCCCGCCGTGGACTACGAGGTCGGGGTTGATGGTCTTTGCGACGGCGTTGAGCGACGCGAGCTGCGCGTCCACGTACTGCATGTTGTTGCTCGACGTGTGAGCGTGCGTGTCGGTGACGAAAAGCGCCGTGAAGGTGTGGGCGTTCTGCAGGGCGGCTATCTTCTGCGCCGTGTCGATTGTCTCCGCGACGAAGTAGCTGGGGTTGTCTACCAGTACGGTGCCGCCGCTGATTGTCGCAATGGCCCCCGCCATCTGCGCTGGCGTGTACGTGTCGCTCACGCCCAGCTTCGCGCGGATGGCGTCGGCAATGTCGGAGAGGTATTGCGTGGTGATGATGCCCTTTGCCATCAGAAGCTCACCCCGTCCACGTCGGTCGGCAGTGCCGTGATCGTCCAGCTGGTGTCAACGCCGAGGATGCCCGATGCCATGGAGTGCAGACCCTTGGCGTAGATGGTGTTAGCCTGCGTCTGGAGGTTGCCGATGAAGGTCATCGGTGCGGCCTCAAGCTCTGTGCCGTAAATCCAGCAGAGGCGGAATGTGCCGTTTGCGTATCTGTTGTCTACTGCCATCTGCGCTGGTGTGAGCGTGCTGTGCTCGTATCCGAGCGCCGTAAGTGCTTGGTCGGTCTGAGAGTTGGCCGCGACTAGCCAAACTGAGCGGATAATGGCTCTGGCATCTGTTTCAATCTTTTCCCACGTAACTGCCCCGTCTGCCAGCTCAATCGATGTAACAGCACGTGCCGCCAGCTTGTCCGTGGTCACGGAGCTGTCCGCCAGCTTTGCGGTCGTGACGGAGCCGTCTGGGATGATGGCGCGGTCAACGCTCACAAGGTGGTACTGCCCCGAGTACATGAATGTGGCGGTGTCCCCAGCCTTGATGACGCCGTCAGTGATGGCCGCACCCTTGTGGTAGATGGCCTTCGCGCCCTTGCTCGTGACGTTGAGCGTGGCACCAGCTGGCACGTCGTTGTCGAAGAGCACGGTCACGATGCCACCCGTGTTGAGCACGTAGGAACTAATCGCCACGGCCTTTGCCGCCGTTGCCGCAGCCGTGGTGCAGTGACCGTAGCCGAATCCGAGCTTGACGGGCGTGTAGGTGGTGTTGGTGTCGATGCCTCGATAGACCCACCAGCCGCCGTTGCCGCCGTCCAGCGCGGTCGAGTAGACGAACATCAGCGTGTAGTTCACGTTGAAGATGGTGGTCTCCTGCGTGGCGTTCGTGAGGCTGCTGTAACACTTCTTCGCGCCCAGACCGTTGACGTTGATGGTGAAGTTCTTCGCGGACGTGACCACGCCGTTGTGCAGCATCACGCACGCTCCGTCGTAGAGCGAGTCGAGCCCTTCCACGGTCGCGGTGAACTTGGTGGACGTGCTAGTCGAGTCCACGCTGCCGTAGGGGATGCCGCCAGCCCTACCACCAGCGTCGGCCTTGCCGCCAATCTTGGCCTTTATGAGCCCGTCATAGTGCGTCAGGCCCTCCATGTCTAGGTAGGCCATGGCTCACCTCCTACGTGAATAGGCTGTTAATCTGTGCGTTGGTGATGGCGTCCATCTTGGGCTGGTAGCCAGACAGGTCAACGTCGGTCGTGCCAATCTTCTCGAACGCGCTGCCAGTCCAAATATATTCGTCGTAGATGTTCTGGCCGCTGCCGCTGTTGGAGATGAGGTAGATGACGCCAGCCGCGCCAGTGGCGGGAAGGGTCTGCACGACTTCGTAGCTGATGCCTTGGATGCCGCTGATTGCGTTGGCGATTGCCGTGCCGACAAACGCGGTCGTGGCAATCTGGGTCGAGCTGTTGCCAGCCGTAGCAGTCGGTGCCTTGGGGGTGCCAGTGAAGGTCGGACTCGCAAGCGGGGCACGGCTCGTGTCGGTCGGGTGTACGTGGTCGCCCTTGGCGTAAGCAGTTTCGGAGCCTACCGCAGCCGTGCCGTCCATCTTAGGCGTCGTGGTGGTGGACGAGTTATTGGTCGCGCCAGCAGCGATGCCAGCGAGCTTGTTCTTTTCGTTGGTGGTGTAGTCATTGGTGGAAAGAACCTTGGCACCGTCCTTGTCCACCTTTCCAGCGACGACCTGCTTAATCTTCTCGTCGTACAGCGCGAGGCCGTCATAGTCGAGGTAGTTGTTTGCCATTGTTTGCTCCTTAGCTGAATAGGGCGAGTATCGCGGCGTTGCCGATGGGGTTGACGCCAAGCTCCTCCTGAGTGTGGTTGCCTACGAGCGTTACGCCCTCGATTGAGGGCATGTTGTTGAGTTGCTCGTAGTCGCTGAGAGCGGTCGTGACTGTGCCGACCGCAGCCACGAACTCGGTCTCGTTGTCAACTGCGAACTCAAGGGTCGGCGGCGATGGAAACTGCACCGAAATCTCGATGCCGTTTTCGAGGGTGAGACTAATAGACATCTTCAATCTCGCCGTCCTTCACCACGTCGAAGACCTCAATCTCGCCCATGGTCGATGCAAGCGCCGTCTCGCCGTCAATGAGACGCAATTGCACGTAGGCCGTGCCAGCCTTGCATGCGAGGGTCTGCTCCTGCGTGAGGGTAAAGACGAGGATGGAGGTCTCGCCGTAGGTCGCGTTCATCTGCGAGTTGTCAGCCGTGAAGTAGGGATTGCGCGCCTTCTTGCCGATGGAGAGGTAGCACGAGTACCCCGACAGGTCCATGGGCACCGTGACGGGGATGCTCGGCGTGGTGCCGCGCGTGATGCCCACCTTTTCGCCTGCCATGTCTACTCCTCCTTGGCTGTGAGCTGCGAAATGCCCATGACGGCGCAGAGGAAGGTGTACACGACGGCGAAGGTGCGCGAGACCTCGTCCGCATACGGCCAGCCCCAGATTGCCGCGAGGCCGACATATGCGACCGAGACGGCAGGTAGAATCACGGTGACCACGTACTTGATGAGGTCATAAAGCTTGTCGGGCAGGATGTAGGTCATGGTTCCTCCTAAATCTCACGCTCTGGAAGCTGCATTACGCGCTCCACGAGCTTGTCCACGAAGTTGTTGACGATGCTGTTTGCCTCGCACATTGCCGAGTACTCTCGGTGTTCTGCGTTTAGGGCTTCCTTCTCCTCGGTACTTGCACGCCCAAGGTCATCGAGATACCTGTGGCACTTATGGATGATGTCTGAGCGCATCTGTGAACACTGCGCCTGTAGAACGGTAGTAATGCGGTCGTCCTGAGCCTGCATCTGGGCAATCATCTCTGCTCGCCATGCGTACCAGTCGTCCCTGTCGTTCGCCACGGATTTGAGCGCCTCGCCCTGCTCCTGCATCAGACGGTCAACGTCACCGCGCCATTTGGCCTCCTGCTCGCGCTTCTTCTCGGTCTCCTGATGGCGCTCCTCTGCGACGCGCTCGTGCTTCTTGGCCTGTGCGTTGATGCTCACCGTGGCAGCGGTGATGATGATGGTCGAGACGATTGGGGCGAGCCAGCTTATGATGCCGCCTAGTGTCACGTTCATGCGACCACCGCCAGAATGACGATTGCCACGACCAGAATGACAGTCACGACCATGCCGACGCCACCCAACTCCGTCGCGCGGTCGTGGTCTGACTGGCTGTACGGCATCATGCGCCCTCGCTCTCGGTGACGTAGGCGCGCTGTGCCACGGTCATGCCGTCACTGTCGAGGATGACGCACGCATGGCGTGGACGGCCCGACGTGGCTGCGGTGGCTAGGGTCTGGTAGTACTTCTGCTCGGCGACCTTGATGTCAGAACCCGTGTACAGCACCTCGGCGGCGGTGCCGCCTTGGTCGTTGGTCTTAAGCTCGATGGTTAGATAAGCCATTAGTCCTCCTTAGACGGCGATGACCTGCGTCATGACCCATGCGGCGTTGTTGTACGTGATGCCGCTGCTCGTCCCAGTGGCAGTGTTGTTGGCATGGCCCGTTATGTGGTCGTTGCTGATATATAGGTACTTCGACGCCATGTTTGAGAAGTTGGGGTTGCCGAGCTGGACAACGACTCCCGTGCCGTTGTAGGAGGCCACGTGCTCCTTCGGAACGAAGTAGTAAATGTGGTTGTAGTTCTGGGTGGTCGAGCTTGTGTAGGGCTGGAAGTGGAGCACGATGCCCGTGGGGCAGGTCGACACGTTGTAGGCAAGGTTTGCGGTATGGTTCGCCGCCATGTGCCAGCCGCCGCTCGACCAGAGCACGGTGCCGGGGGCGGTGCTCCACACGCATACGCCGTTGTGGTAGTCGGTTATCATGAACACTTCGGAGTTTAGGTTGAAGTAATCCTTGCCATCGACAGGGTGCTTATACAGATGGAGTTCTTGCGAGTCGGCCACAAGCCTCACGCTTGAACCCCATTGGTCTGAGCCTACCTCGACGCTTGCGTTGTTTGTCTCAGTTGGAGACTGCGTTTTGATGTCCGTCTCAGAAGTAAGCTCTATGGAGTTGTAGTACGCATCGGCATCGTCTCCCACCATCGAGCGCAGAAAGCAACGGGTCTCGAAGTCGTCGTTGCTCCCCTCTGACTTCATAGTGGAGCGTATTTCCGTCATGGTGGTGGGATTGTTCTCATCGCCATACTCTTCGGTTACTCTTTCGGACGTAAGCCGAAACGCGCCACCCACGAGGCCGATGCCGTCCGCGTCGAAGGTCGCTACGACGTTCTCATTCGTCGTGCCGTCGTATATGGTTACACCAGCATCGGTGTTCCCGCTGGTGTCTCCCTGCGTTCCTACGTTAATGACGTTGTACCCGTTGCGCAGAATGTCAACGTCGCTCGTGATGCGCACGCCCGTGTCATCATCTGTGGACGGGTGAACCATGATGCCGTTTTGGCCCGTGATTTCCGTGACGTATGAGGTGGCGGTCTCGGCTGCGTCGGATATGGCGCTGTCAACGTCCTCTGGTGCTGGGGTCCAGTCGGTGGCTTTGTTGCCACGTTCGAGCTTGAGTGAACCGTTACGTATCTCAAGCCATCCAGATGAGTTGTTTCGGTATGGAAGGAGCAGCGCGTAGGGTTTCTTACTACCGAAGCCAGACCAGCTTAGAACTTCCTCGAAATGACTCCATTCGCCAGTGCCATTAAGGGCCTTGCCGTTAATCTTTATGTTCGGAGTAGTGCGACACAAAACATACAAATCGCCAGTGCCGGTGTTTGTTCCCCTGTAGTCAAAGCTAAGTGTGTACTCTGCATCAGATTCCAGCTCTTTTGTCAGCGGAATTACGAAGCCGTCATTGCTACTTCCACCTGCCTGAATTTTAAGTCCGTAGTCGGTTACCTCGACAATGGCTTCCGTGCGATAAGCGTACCACCCCAACGGGTCGCTTCCGCTAGTCCAGTTCGTGTAAATTCCCTGATACGTTGGACTCACCGTGAACCGCAGCAGATTCCTCCCGCCCACGTTTATGTTGCTGTTTAGCGTGGCCGACTGAGCGTCCGAGCTTAGGTCAGAGATGGTGACCGCGCCCGTAAGGTTAATCTTGCTGGCGTTGATGGACACCGACTCCGCACTCTGGTTGATGGTGGATATAATCTCGGTGCCGTTGACCTTCTTGGACACCTCCGTGTTGATGCCCTGCACCGTCACGTCAAGCTCGGCCTTGGTGTAGTAGTTCTCCTCGACACTCTCGAAGCCAGCTTCGGCCATGAGCTTCACGGAGTTGCTGGCCGTGAGGTCGATGCTTCCCGTCTGTGTTGCCATATCACACCGCCCATTCCGTCTTGCGCATCACGTGGCCGCATGTGATTCGCGGGTCGAGATGCACCGTGATTCCGTGGTCGTGGCAACGCTCGCAGAAGCTCAAGTCCTCCGAGAGGCAGTTGCCGTCAGGGTAGTCGGTCCAGGAGAACCACGGCCAAGGCATGCTCCTGAACACGTCAACGCGCACCATCGTGGCCCCGAACCCGCATCCGTGGATCGGCTCGCGCCTGACCCCGCGCTCACGCAGGTCAGCCAAGTCCGTCGCCGTGTAGAAGTCCGTGTAGTCCCGCTCGCCCAGCTTGGTCGCGTTGATGCGACCGTCGTAGACGTTGGACGCTGGCCTGTGCGGACAGCATGCGGCGAGAACGTCAACAGGCTCCTCAAGCATCATGCGGATGGTGTCTCTCGGAAGCACTGTGTCGGAGTCAACCATGAGCACGTAGTCGAAGCCCTCGTCTATCGACTGCCGTGCGATGCGGTTTCGCGCCTGAGCGCAGTCGTAGCCGCTCGTGTAGTCGAAGAGCAGGATGTTGCCAGCAGGGTCAAGCCCGTAGATGCTCTTGAAGCACTCCATGTGTATGCCGCCGAACGGTGTGGTAGGCACCGCTATGAACACCTTTGCCAATGCGCCCCTCCTACCATGTGCAAGTGCAGTTGTACGTTGCGTTGAGGTCGGTCACGGAGAGCGTCCGTGACGTGCCAAGGGACGTTGTCGCCGTGCCCTTGGTCCACTTGTAGGTGACTCCGCTCGTTGTGATTGTGCCGTTGACCCTGAGCGTTGCCTGTAGGGTGGCCGTGCCGTTCTTCCAGTTGATTGCCGTGGGCGTGATGGATACGACCGCCTCTGGTCCCGTCGCTCCCGTAGCCCCAGTTGCCCCTGTGGCCCCCGTAGCTCCTGTTGCCCCCGTTGCCCCCGTCGCTCCCGTCGCGCCAGTGGCACCCGTGGCACCTGTAGCACCAGTCGCTCCCGTAGACCCAGTTGCTCCCGTTGCTCCCGTAGCACCCGTCTCGCCAGTGTCGCCTGTCGCACCAGTCGCGCCTGTCGCTCCAGTCGCGCCACGGATTGACTTCCTCGCCCCGCAGTAGACGTATGATGCGTCAACGTAGCCCACGGGGTAGTGGTAGTAGCTGTAGGCGAGAACGTCACCGACCTTGACCTCGCTCGCTCCGCTCTGGGTCTTGACCGTCGAGAGCGCGATTCGGTACGTGGGCGTGAAGCCGCCAGTCTGCGTCGTGTAGGAGCTTGGCGCGGTGGTGATGCCGAGAATCTGGGCACCGTCCTCGCCAGCCGCGCCATCGGTGATGGTCACGGTGTTGCCGCCAACGGTGATTGTGGCGGTGTCCCCGTCCTTGCTCACGGAGATGTCATCGGACGTGATGGTGGAGTCGTACTTGTCTAGGAGCTGCTGCAACGTGGTCGAGCCGCCGATGGTGACGGCCCCGCCTATGTTGATGCCGCCGTCGCCATTAAAGAAGATGAAGGCGTCATTGTCGCCGATGTAGAAGGTCTTGTCCTCGGCGAAGGAGATGCTCGTGCCCGTGAACTTCGCCACCGTCACGCCGCTGCCATCGATGATGTACGTGCCAGCGGTGGTGTATGTGCTGCCAGAGCCAGTGGCGACGAGAACCTTGTAGGCGTTGGACGCCGTGGGTGTCAGCCAGAGGCCCTCGCTTGTCAGAGACAGATGCGTTGCGATGTAGTTCTGCACTGACTTGTCGATGGTCAGCTCGTAATAGTCGGAAAGGCCCGACGCGACGGGCTCCTGCACTATCGAGTAGCGGTAGTTGCCAACCGCGTAGTCTCCGCTGTTGTCGCGGACAAAGTAGACCTTCGTTGGGTCAACCACCGTGTCGGCGGTCTTCGCCATCGTGCCGTGCTGGGTAATCCACGAGAGCGTGTCAACAACGTCCTCGACGGTTGCTAGGCTGTTGAGAGCGGCTGTCGCGTTCGCGTTCGCGCTGCGTGCGCTTGCCTGAGCCTCCTGTGCGCTGGTCAACGCCTCGCCAGCGGACGTCTGTGCCTGAGACGCGCTGGTTGCCGCCGCCGATGCGGAACCCGCGCTCGCCTGTGCGGCTGACTCCGCGCTTGCCGCGCTCGCCTGCGCGTTGGTTGCCGCTGTCGCGGCGGTCGATGCGTCGCTGACCGCCTGCTGTGCGCTCGCGCTCGCCGTCGATGCGGACGATGCCGCGTCGGATGCGCTTGCCGCTGCGTCGGCTGCTGATTGTGCGGCGTCCGCTGCGTCCTCCTGCGCTTGCGTTGCGGCGGTGTGGGCCTCGTCGGCCCAGTCCCACGCGACCTCTGCCGCCCTCTGCGCGTCGGCGATTGCCTCGTCCTGACGGTCTCCCTCGCCAGCGTTGCCCGTGACCACGGGGGACTTCATGACTCCACCGCCGAACACCGTCACGAGAACCTCGTCGCCCTCGCGGACGCCGGGTACGGTGGGCATCTCAACGCCCATGCCGTGCTCGCCCTCGTACTCGTCTGGCATCGTCACGTCCTCGGACAGCTCCACGTACACGCTGCCATCGGCAGAGCTTGACGTTGCCGTTCCGACGTAGGTGCGCGTGGTTGCGTCGTTATCGATGGTGTCTGACTCGGCCCGACTGCGACCGAAGAGGGAAGACCCAAGGTCGAAGATGTCCATTAGTCCTCCTCGTCTCCCGAAGCCGTCTCCTTTAGGGTCAGCCGCATGGTCATGTGCTGTAGGTCAAGCGAAACGTTCTTCACGAGGCACTTGCGCACGCCCCTGTACGCTTGCATGCCGTCATGCACGGCAAGTTCCACCACGTCGCCCTCCCAGATTGGCAGGTACGTCGTGGTGAGGCTCCATGTGACAAGTTCCTTGATGTCTCTGTTGAGGTTCTGCTTGGCAATCTGCTGCGCTCGTGCAGCGGTCCTCGGCGAGAGTTCGGACAGCGACTCGAAGCTCGTGATGGTGTAGCCCCTGATTGCTTGTGACTGGTGCGCACCGTTCGACACCTGCGCGTAGGCGTTTATCTCCCTCTGCACCGTCTCGCTCTTGCCGTTCCTCCTGACGGTATCGCTGTACTTGTGGCTCACCGCCGCGACGTTGGGCATTGAGAGCCAGTCGGACTCGCGTTCGAGGTCATCGAAGGCAATGCCGCGTGGTTCTTCGAGGTCGATGCGGAACTTCGCCGCCTTGCTGGCGGGGAGCACGTATGGTGCGACAACGATGGTGCCGTTGCCTCTCACGTCAACTCGGTTGTTGCTGAGCTTGCTGAGCGTGAAGAGGGCCTCGATGCGTGCCGTGCCTGAGTCAATGACCTGCGGGGTCTTGAGCTTGGCGTTCCTCGCCCTGCTCACGTCATAGGGCTGCTTGGCGTCGCCGATGCACTTCCTGATTGCCGTGAGTGCCATCGCGTTCTTTGCTATCGTCCATGGCCTCACGAGCCTGTCCTCGGACAGACCCTTGAGCGAAGACTCTAGGTTGAGCTCGTAGTCCCATCCGCCATGGTGCCTAGAGGCGGGGTCTGCGGTCACGAAGTAGGTGCCTAGAACGTTCGAGTAGTTCCAGTCAGGCACCTCATGGGTAATCCTTATCCTGCTGCCGCGCACCCAACCGTCGCCACGGACGGAGAGCCTACCTGACGTTCGGAGGTCCGTGTAGTAAGCGGCATCGAGGGTTGACCCAGAAAGGTCAACCCCCTCAAGCTCGCCGTAAACATCATTGAGGTTGGTGGCCGACACCATCTCGAACTTTAGGCGGTCTACGCGCGTCTGGTCCTTCCAGTCGATTACCATGGCGACCTCCTAGCTGGTAACGCGCGTCATGCTCACTGATACCTCTGTCCAGCGGTCATGCTCCGTCAGGCTGTAGTCCATGACTGCCACGTTCGCCACAAGACCGAACGGGCTGCGGTACGTGACGTAGCCCTGCTCCACGAGGGCGTCAAGCTCCCTCCTCGTGGACTCGCTGAGCTCGCCGACAAGTGCGCCTGTCGCAGTAATCGAGCCGCTCTTGGTGCGCTGGTAGTGTACGGACTCCCACTCCCGCTCGTTGAGCTTGAACCTCTCGGCATCGCGCTCCACCGACACGTCCGTGGATAGTGGCTCGCCCTCCTTGTACTCCAAGAGAAATGACCCGCCAGACCAGTTGAATGTGTGAGCTGGCCTTCCAAGAATCGCTGGGACATCCGCTACATACACCTTGCCGTCACCGAGGGTGGCAAGCATTCGTAGCGACTTGTCGAACGGGTACAGGACTCCGCTGCCGCTGGCCTTTCCAAACACGCCGTCACCAGCGGACGTCCAGACGCTCGTTACGCCACCCGTGTAGGACACGTTGAGCGTCCTTCCGCTGCCGCCTGTAATTGTCGGTGCCGTTGACGGTGCGGTGCCATAGGTGAGCGTTGCGGAAGTTGACCTTGTTCCACCTCCACCGATTGACGCGAAGAGGTCGGTGCCGCGCGAGTACCTGATTGTTGCGGACGCCCCGTTGTCAGGGATGTCCTTGAGTCTCCCCCACGGCACCGTGCAGGTTGCCGCACCGCTGACGGTGCTCACTGGTATCGCCTCGGCTAGGACGTTCTTCCCGCCGACCTCGATGGCCCTGATGGTGTAGTACGCGGGAAGGTAGTCGCTTGACACGGAGAGCGTGATTCCGCTCGTTGTGACGCCGCTCACCGAAATTGTCGCGGTCGGGTCTACGATGTTCCGCATCGTTGCCGACGCGGTCTGCCCGTGCGTCGTGCCGGACTTGCACCTGACCTCGGCTTGGACTTCCTTGGCCTTGTAGGAGCTCGTGTCGAAGGAGCCGTCCACTACATTGTTGTCGTAGCAGTACTGACCGCGAATCACGGGGTCAACATCTGCCCACTGCGTCCACTGTGACCAAGACCCCCACGTGGAGGTTGACGCGCTCATCAGCCTTGTGCGGATGCGCCGCTCGTAGCCCCTCGAAGAGTTCGGAACCCACGTGTTCGGGCACTTCCAGCCAAGGTGCATCTGCGTCTCGGACGCCCAAGCGTGCGTCTTGTACGGGTTGCTGTTCGTGTCGGCAGTCCACCCAAGGCTGGCGGGCACTGGGTATGAATTATTGCCAAGTGACGTTGGGACCAGCGCGAACCTCTGGCTGTTGTTGCTGTTGGAGCTGTTGACCTCCATGTTGGTGCTGTTCTTCGTCATGGCACCATCCACGTCGAGCATCCACGTGGTCCCGCCGCTCGTCGCGTAGTTACCAAGACGGACGACGGGACACGTGTAGCCCTCGTAGTTGACGGTACTACCCGTCTCGATGACATTCCAGTACTGGATGTCGTTTGCGCTACTCGTCCACTGGCGCACGTTCACGCCGTTCGCGGGCGTGGACGATCCGAGCGTCATGTAGAGGCCGTTAGCCGCGTTCTGCAAACGCCAGCGGTTGTTGGAGTCCTTTGTAAGCCGCCACTTGCGGTTGTTGCCGTCGTTCCACGAGTAGAGGAAGACGTTGGAGCCAGTGACGGGCGTGTAGCCGGAGCCGGTCACGACCATAGAGGTCTGTAGGATGGTGCGCAGCTCGTAGATTCCCTCATCGATTGCCAACGTTCATCGCCCCCTTGCGCTGTAGCTCGCTCATCAGGTTCAGGAACGCGGCCCTGATGGCGGGGTCATCGTTGATTGACGCGCCGTTGATGTAGAGGTTGTAGCTCGTGCCGCCGCCACCAACGCGCTTGGACATGCCATCGGCGATGGCGTCGGCAATGGGAAGCATGTAACGCTTGTTCGTCAGCGGGACGACGGCACCGCCAGTGGCCCAGTTCGCCACGGCCTCTATGCCGTCCTCGCCAATCCATCCCTGGTTGGTGAGCGTCGGCCCCGTTGCGATGTAGCCCGATGCGTGCTTGGGGATCACGGGGCGGCTGTTCATGCCGCCAGTGGCCTGATTCTTTGGCACGGTTGTCGTGACGGTCCTGATGTAGGTCGTAGCCGTCTTGCCGTTGAGCAGATTCAGCTTCCTGTTGACGTTCGATATGGTCGCTGACGCATTATCGCTTGCGGAAATCTTCGGCTTCGGGTTCTTCCTGCCCGTCTTGTCGAGCGCGGAATCGACTTCCTTGGTCTTCTTCTTCGCGTCGGAGTTGTCAACGCCAACCTTCGCCTTCACCTCGTCGGGCAGCTCGTTAATGTCTGCCTTGAGGTCGTAGACCTTGCCCTGAGAGTCGGTAACGGAGCCGTTGTCACCGACGTAGAAGGTCTTGTCGCCCACCTGCATCGCGTCGAGCCCTGCGATGAGCGTCATGGTGGCGTTGATGTCCCCGCCAGCCATCGTGTACATGGCGTTGAACGCCGCCGCAGTGAGGTTGCTCATGTTCTGCGCGGCACCAGGGGCCTGTTCCAGAGCGGCGTTCCACGTGCTCATCTGGACACCACCCGCTTCAAGCGTGGCGATGATCTGCGCCATCGAGCCGTTCGCTGAGTCGAACCCGCTCACGAGTGCGGTCATGTCAACGTTGTTGAGCTCCTCCGCGCTGACGTGGATGGCCTCAAGGCCCTCGGCCATTGCGTTGAAGCCAGCATCGTCGCCACCAAGCTCCGTGAAGGCGTCGGAGAGCTTCTTCATGTTGCCCGTAACGTCGGATGTGACGGTCTCGGTGCGCTTGTTGTACTCCTCCTCGGCCTT
>Ga0326513_10002102_pt1 | contig 14829 bp, 23 predicted proteins | sample 2_2465_0518_D_FD_203654 | JGI IMG/M metagenome (GOLD analysis project Ga0326513, IMG submission 203654) | Bovine rumen microbial communities from UC Davis, California, United States - 2_2465_0518 | ecosystem: Host-associated > Mammals > Digestive system > Stomach > Rumen | place: USA...
GACATTCACCCTTATTACACGGCTCTCGTCACCGTTTATGATGTACTCCTTTTCGTTGGTAGCAAAACTGATATTCACAGCCATTTCTCATACCTCCTTATTCAGCAGGTGTAAAGGTCGGCACTCTTCCCGAGAGAGCCGCTGTGCCCTGCTTTCTGTTTCCGCAGAATCCCACATTATACGGGATCCTGACACCGCCCTGTGCTCCGCCGTAGGACTGAGGCTTTATCATGCAGTCCTCGCACCATGCGTCAAACGGTCCTGTCGTTTTGTCGATGAGCACTTCAAGGCACTTCGTCATGCAGTCAGCGCCTGTGAGCCTGTTCATAGCTATGTTCTTGATCTTCGTGTAGAAATCCCCGTCCGAGGGGTCAGCAAAGTAGGTATCCACATCTACCGAGGGCTCATAGCCATTGTCCTGAGTGCTGGTCTCATCAAGAATGTTCTTGATAGTCTCAATCTCGGGATTGAGCTCGATGCTCATATCCTCAACATCTTTACCCACAAGGAACCAGCTCGGTGTCTCTCCGCCGAAGCTTGTGTCAACGTAAAACAGATGAGCAGACCTTTTGAGTCTGCCTACAGTTGTGTTATCGGGCATAGTATTTTCCTCCTGTTCGTTTATAGTTTCGTTTTCGTTATCTGGCATAGTATTCCTCCTCAGAAAACTGTAACGTCATAGCGGACTATTATCTGCAGCTGATACTGCACACCGTCCGCAGGGTTTTCCTGATCGACTGCGATGAGCTGTCCGTTCTCAGTGGTGATCTCTGTGATCCTGCCGTTAAACAGCTCTCCGCCGATCTCATGCGTAAGTTCTGCACCGGTCTGCCAAGTGAGCCACTGTGCGAGCTCCAGCAGGGTGCCGCTGTTGCCCAGCCTCTCATAGTCGTTGAGGGCTGAGAAGGTAGAGTACAGCATGAAGCTGTGCTGCCTTATCTGGTTGCCGATGATATCCTCGGCCACAAGGCTGTCTCCCATCGAGGCGAGACCGTAGCTTGCCGGCTCGGGGTCGGCAAAGTCTACGTGTATCTCATTGCAGACCTCGGAGATCTTCGGAAAGCCTTGCAGTATCTCTTTCATTTTCTCGATGACATTCACTAAGCCTTACCTCCCATGATCTTGGCCGCACCTCTCAGTATAGCCTTACCGTGATTTGCTTTCATCACCTCAAACCAGAGTGCTCGGGCGGTCGCCTTGGTGTAGCTCAGGTCCTTGTCGGTGAGCACCTTTTTTTCTCCCCGTCTTGCATAGGCAGAGCCCGTCACAGATGAGACCATAAGCTTGCCGTAGTACTGATACCTCGCCTTAGGGTCAAGGTAGACGATGTGTCCCGAGCCTATCTTTGTGCCGATAGTTGCAGAACGTATCAGCGTTCTTGACCGCTCAGGAGTGTATTTCGCCATTTGTCTTATACACTCGCTGTCGATGAACGCCTGAGCCCTGTTCAGGTCGGCTGTCCTCTTTGATGAGAACGAGCTGCTCCAGACAAGTGAAGCTCCGACATTTTTGCCCTTTATGAGCATACCGTTCGGCTGTTTTATTTTTGCCATGCTGTCACCTCGCAGTTATCTCAACGTGCGGCAGACCGCCGTAGCGTGCATCTGAGACATTTTTCACAACGGCAAAATCGGGGTGTGCTGCTCTCAGAGCCTTCATGCTCTCCGACTGTGCCTGCTGTGTGCTGCCGTCATAGATATCGGAAAGCGCTCCCCTGATGATGATATCACCGTCCTTCGGGATATAGGTGCTCTCATAAATGTACACGATAACGCTGTCCGAGATCTGCACTCCGCCCCTGTTCAGGGTCATGCCTCTGGAGTCGTTCCAGTAAACATCGTTTATGACGTGCCGTTCAAGGCTCTTGCTCTCGTATACTGTGCAGTCTGCATTGACAAGCATTACCTCACCCCCGAATAAAGTAGTCCTGTGCCCGAGAGCCACTTGCGGATAATATCTCGCTGAGCCCTCCGTGAGGCCTCTCTTCGGCTCTCTGAGCTTTCATAGGACTGCGACCAGCCTGTTACGCTCTCACTTGCTATGCCGTCTTTCTTCGCAGCCTCGGAGTGCTCTGCCTTAAAGCCTGCTTCGGCAAGCTCACAGCAGCAGAGCCTTACCTCCTCAGGAACGTTATCCGGGTCGATATTACCGAAGGTGTACTCATCTATCACCCTTGAGGCTTCGCGGGCATAGAAAGTGAAGTCTGCCTCTGTGACAGTCTCAGACCGCCCTGCGAGGTATTCGTCAGTGTAGAAATTGTAGTCTGCGTAGACTGTCATTTGTGCTCACTCCTTAGGTAGTGGACTTGTGCAGATAGATACCTGCGACCTTGTTCTCGTAAGCGTCAGCTATGCCGACATTACGATAGCCGAACTTCCATGCGTCAGCGTCCTGGTTCTGTTCAGGAGTGATGACCTTCGGAGCAATGTGCTTCTGGAACTGGATAACAGCAGACTTGTGGATAAGCATGAAATTGATGTTCTTAGCGTTTGCTCCCTTGGTATAGCCGCCTGCGGTCTGACCCTCTGATGTACCGTCATTCTGAGTGATAGCGGTATACATTCTGCTCTGAGGCGTCTCGATAACGTTCAGATCTTCAAGCACCTTCTTCGACTTTGTAGTGTCAAGATCATCAGCAAGACCCTTGAGCGTAGGTGTGATGAACAGATACCTCTGATCTTTAGGGACCTCGTCTTCGTCGAACTTGTTCACCGCTGCCCTGATCGCAGATACTACTGCGTCACCTGTGGAGAGTGCCGCACCTGCGACAGTCGAGATACCGCTGATACCTGCGTATGTTGCAATACGGAAGGCATCAAGCTCGGGAACTACCTTAGTTCTGATGAACTCGCTTGCAAGTCTGCCGTATGCGAGACCTGCTGTCTCGGCATTGTCGAGATTGTCGATCGTGAACATTCTGCCCCTGTCAAAGTTGCAGATCACGGTCTCGTTTGTCATGGTGACGTCACCGCCCACATAGCCGCTGTTGCGGGAGTAGTTAGCAAGGCCGTCCATGCTGATCTTCGGGATAATGAGCTCATTTGCGTTTGCTCCCTGCTTTGCAAGCTCAGGCGCTCCGTCAAGAACGGAGGTGAGTGCTGCTGCCTTGTAGACCTCATCGAGCAGGGTGACATACTGTGCGAATAATGCGATTGCGTTTGCCATTCAGATTCCTTCTTTCTTATTTTTTCTCTGCGGGCAGACCCATTGCAGCTCTCATAGCTGAGAGATCGGGTGCGCTGCCCGGCTTGGTTGACTGTGCGTTCGGATTTGTGTTCGTAACGGGGTTCAGAACGGGCTCACCCGAGCCGAACAGGTAGCTGTCGCTCTTGCCGAGGGCTTCCAGCGCTGACTTTATATCGTCAGCCTGATTTTTTGAGCCTTTGAGCTTCTCGATGTCGAGCAGAGCCCTGACCGCCTTCGTGTTTCTCGCCTTGCTGTTTCTGATCGCAGCATCAAGGGTCGAGTCAAACTCCATATCAGCGATCTTCTGCTGATACTCTGTGTCCTTTGCTTTAAGGTCAGAGGTCAGCTTCTCGATCTTGCCGTTCAGGTCCTTGACGTCTACGCCCTCAAACTCCTTGAGAGCGTTCTGAGCAGTAGCAAGCTGATCTTTGTAGCTGTCACGCTCGGTCTCGAGCTTCTTCTTTGCATTGCCGATATCGGCTGAGTTGATGTTGAGCAGCTGATTTATCTGCTCCTCGGTAGCCCCTTCAAAAATTTTCGTTACGTCTTCACGCTTCATAATGATTCCTCGCTTTCAGTTTTTTATCACGGTACCTTTCCGCATTGCTTGATAGTTTCTCGTCATTCCGGACATAATAAAAGCGCCCTGCCTGGGACATATATGTCCTTAGCAAAACGCTGATATACTTATTCGGTTTCTCTCCCCGGGGAGAGTTAAAGCTCTATGCCTTCAAGTTCAGCTCTGAGCTCGAGCAGATTAAGATACTCACCCATAACTCTCTGCTGACGATGCATAAGGTCGCACCTGAGCGTTTCCTCACGTTCACGGGCTCTCTCCTCTGCCGTTCCTGTGCAGGGGCTTGTGTCAAGGTGCCTGAGTATCTCTTTGCTGTTATTGAACTTTTTGAGCTTCTCCCAGCGTTCCTTTAACTGAGCATATTCCTGCTGCATTCTTTCCTTGAATTCTTCCATTTTCACCATTTCCTTTCTGTTTTTGGGTATAAGAAAACCGCTCTCGTGGGAGGGCGGTTTATTGTCTTTTATTCTGCTGGCTGTGCGGCTGTGTTGTTCTCTGGGTTATAAGATCTATCCTTAAAGAAATCTGCCCAATAGGGATATTCTCTGTCGAAGATCTCTTTTTCTTCCGGAGTGAAATTGTGGGGATAGTCTTGCCAAAGATTATAGATTTTCTTTTTGTCAAAGCTGAAAAGAAGTTCCCCGATAAATCCTATATGGTCAACCTCCCATACAACGTTGTCAGGATGATCCTCATCTTTATAAAACTCATAAAGATCATCTCTTACTATTTCTGTATCACTTAGCATATCCCTCCACTCCTTTCAACTGATTAATCTCTTCTGTGTTGATATACCTGAGAATGTCTTTAAACTCTTTGCTTTCACTTAACGATTCACGATCTATTAGAATGTTAGTATACTGCATTATCTCGCCCTGTGATCTATGCGATTTTGCACATTTGAATCTGGATTTTAACGATTTTGTAGTTAATGGCTTAAATACATTCTCTTTTGGATTAGGATCCTGCATATTAAGATACTCAAATCCTTTTTCCGCTTTTCTTATAACAGCAGCATGCTTGCCAGTTACAAGGATATATTCTTTATTAGGCTCGGCAGTCTTTAATAATTCAGTGGCAGCTTTGAAATCGTTAGTATCCTTAACAATATTAGCTTTGACACCATTGAATTTCGTAATATCTCTTATGTTTGCGGTCTTGCTAAAGAAATCGCAGCTTTTTCCGCCCCTGAAATCAAGTACATCTACACCGCCTTTATTGCCGGCATAGGCAAGAGCAAGTGAAGTACAGGAACCTTTTGTCATATCTCCACCTGAAAGCCTATTGATAATTTCACTTTCACTTGGTATAACATCAAAGGCTTTTGTTGGCACACTATCGATTTTCAATGCCTTGATATACTCTAAAGTTTTTTTGTGGGCTTCGCTTTCTTTAATTATACCACTTTCAGACGATTTGTCAACAGCTTTCTTATACTTCCCGACTCCGATATTCCCCAGCCCGTCAACTGTCACACGCTCACGCTGCTGAGGCAGCTCCATAGCCTTTGAGAACCGAGCATACTCGTCCGAGGTCTTGCGGTACCTTGCACGGGCTTCGATAAGGGAGTCCTCATCGGCTCCGCCCTCTTTAAGAAGCTTTATCTCCTGCCGTTGAGCTCTCATTGTGGTCTCCAGTCTGCGCTGGCGCTGAGTCGCTTCGTACTTGTTGTACTCCTTGCCCCCGAAGGCGATCTTCTCCTTTTCCTTTGCGTTCAGCTCGGCAAGCTCCTCCTTCGTGTAGTTCGGCTCAGACAGCCCCGGGATAACAGGGGTCTTATCGTGATAACAGTTTACTCCACACAGACCGTCGACCTCTCCATAGTGACAGACAGAGACAAGCTGCTCGCTTGTGAACCACATTCCGCCCCACCAATGAGAAGGCCTTGCGCCCGTGTGCCAGCTGATCTCGAAGGTGTCCGTCCCGAGTGCTTCGGCATTGTCATTGTTGACCTTGTCGGTCAGCTGCCCGAGACCTGTCATCACAGCCCTTCTCGCTGCGACCTCGACCCTGTTCGAGTGCCCGCTTGCATAGTCTACTGTACGAAGCCCCGAGTTCGTCATCTCTTTAATGACACGCTTCAAGACCGTATTATAGTCAAACGCACCCGAGGCGATGTCGAATATAGCTCCGTCAAGGGTCTTCTGATAGTAGTCTGCAAGCTCTGTGAAATGAAGCCTCCCGTCAGGAGCTCTCGCTGCAAAGCCCAGCGACTGAGTTATGTTTTTCAGTGTCTCATTCGTCTGAGCTGCGACTGATGATATAAGCTGCTGCAGGCTCTCATTCTCTGCAAAGGGAATAAAGGGCGTGCCCGTTTCGGTGTAGAGCTTCTCGTCTCTTGCGTAGCCTGCCCCGATGATCTTCTCATACATCTGCCGCATATCCTCGTCGCTGTAGCCGAGGGCCTGCTGTATCGCAGAGGTGATCTCATCTCTCGCCATGCCGAGCTGTGAAAGCCTGTTTATCTGCCAGTCGGCGGAGCGTGTTATCTCGCCGTTTATCTTTATCCTGCGGACAATGTCAAGCATGATCCGCATTTCAAGAGCCTTCATCGGAGCGTCAAGCAGCATCGAGAAGGCTTCAAGCTCTGAGGGCTTCCACATATTATTCGATCACCTCAGCACTCTCGGGGATATTTTTCTTTGCGGTCTCCTCGTCTTCACCGTACCACTTCATGCGGTACTCCACAAGCGACATCACTCCAAGGTTTATATCCTGTATATCCTGACGTCTTTCGGCTTCCTCGTCGGTCAGTATGCTGTCCTTGAAGTTGACCGTTACAGAGTAGTTCGACCCTGTCATAGCCTTCCAGAAGGCTATAGCGTAGACAAGCTCCTCAATGCAGGTTTTCAGGCGCTTCTGTATAGCAGTCACCGTGTTATACTTGCGCTGCTTTGCAGCTATTATCTCTGTGGCGGTCTTGTCAACGCTCTGAGGGTCGCTTATATCTCCGTAGCTCAGTCCGCACTGGAATTCGATCTCACGCTTGTACTCGTTCAGCCCGTCGATAAAGTCCTTTCTGATCTCAGGCGAGAATTCCTTGAACAGTTCTTCAATATCCAGCGGAGTGAAGATGTTCGCACCCATCACAGTGCGGCCGTCACTCAGCTTTTTGACACCCTGCTCGTCAGCGATGATGCGTCTTCGTGCTGAATCAAACTCATAGTCGATTCGTGAGAACTGCCTGTCTGCAAGAGAGATAGTGTTCAGCGCATTGTCGAACACCGACACCCCCGCAGGCGAGCTGTCTATAACGTTCGGCAGAGGGTTTCTGTAGTAGCCGAAAACGGGTCTGTCAGTCGGATAAGATATTTCGGGCTCTATCTGAGCCCAGTCCTCAACAGCTTTAAGATCTATCTGTACACCGAGCACTCCCTGCTGCCCCGATCTGTAGGCTGTGTTCGTAATTCTGAGCTCTCCTGTGCCGTCTGCCCTCTTGCTGAGCTTGTGATATTCAAGCCTTGTGTACCAGTATTCTCCTATCTTCCTGACCTCGGGGAACACAACACTTTTAAGCCTTTTTTCGCTGTCATACTCCACAGGAAGAAATTCCGACTGCGGAATAAACTGCACTCCTCTGCCGCTGCCCGTAGGCTTTATAACCATAGCACCTGTCGCAAGCCCCTTCTGAAATTCCGAAGGCAGCTCTGACAGAACATAGTCTAATGCTTCCTTCAGCTCGTCTTTGTCAACGTCAACAGTCATTTCGTTCGTGACGATGTCGGCAAGCTCTCGCACTACCGACTTTTCCAGTCCCAGAGAGGTAACGATATTGTGATCTATATCCTCTCCCAGCCAGGGCGCATTCCCCACATAGCAGTCATACCACAGCTCGGATATCTCGATCATCTCCTGCGAGACCGCAGCTCTGATACCGAGTGCCGACTGTATGTCCCTGATCGGGAAGAAGCTCCTCCAGTACGATCTGAATTTTGATATAATGCTCATCACTGTCCTCTTTTCTTCCATTTTCTTTCGGTCGCATATCTCACCGCATCTATGCAGTGATCGTTCCCGTCGGGGTAGCCCGATATTATCTCGCCGTTCCTGTCACGCTCGTACTCCTTGCCGAGAAACTCCTCACAGCTGACAGGACAGCGTCTGTTATCTATAACGATCTCTTTAAGGCTTTGCAGCCACTTGTATGAATAGCTCCTGCTGTCGGGACCCTTCTCCGCTGCTCTGGCACACAGCCCGAATGAACGATAGTCACCCACAGATTTCGGCTCGGCGCTGTCACAGGTGATAAGGTCATTATCTGTAATGCCCCTGTCTCTGATCGCCTTTGCCGTCTGCTGATTGGACTGCTTATTCGAGGTGTACTCGTCCCAGATATAAAGTGTCCTCTGTGCAGCTGCGAAGTGAACCCTCACAAAGGCAAACGGATCGGGATAGTAGCCCCAGTCAACACCGTTCATGATGTTATCAAAGGTGCTTATCTCCTCATCGGTGATCTCCCTCACCGTCACATTATCGAAGATGTTTCCGCCCGAGCCGTTCGGCACTCCGAGATATTCGTGCTCATAGGCATTCGGGTTCGTTTCTTTCAGATACTCTGCCTCTTCCAGGAAGGCAGCTCCGAGCCACTTTCTCGGCACCGACAGGTAGTTCGACTCCGTCACGAGCCTGCTCACCTTTGGTATCTTCACATACTTGTTCGCCCAGTTGTGTGCCGACTTCGGCGGATTGAAGGTTTTGAAGATAAAGGCTGTGTCGCCGCCCCTGACAGCTGACTGCTCTATCTTTCTGACCTCTTCGCTGCCGTGGAACTGGTCGAGCTCCTCCAGCCAGAGCACACCGATGTACCCGAACTCGGGCTTGATAGACTTTATTTTATCGGGGTCGTCAGCCCCCCGGAAATATATCTTCTGCCCTGTGCTGACCCTTGTTATCTCAAGGGGCGACTTCGTGCAGGTGAATTCGTCTTCAAGGTCAAGGGCTGCTATCGCCCACTTGATCTGAGCATAAACGCTGTCTTTCAAGGTGTTTGAGTACTGCCTCAGAACGAGAGCGTGCATCTGCTCATGCTGCATAAGAATGTCCACGAGCTCAAGCCCTGTGAACGAAGACTTTGTCGAGCCTCTTCCTCCCGGGAAGACGTACTCTGTGTGTTCGTGCTCCTGAATGTCAAAATGCACCGCAGAAAAGCTCGGAGCGATAAGTGATGACGGTACGCCGTGATATTTTCCGAGCTCTCTGACGGGTGGAGAGAGCTTCTCACGTTCAAGTGCGAGCCAGGCATTATCATTTCTGATCTTATGCTTCAGGGCTGCATTGTCACCGATGATGTCACGCAGCTCCTTAACGGCAGCGATGTCGCCTGCCTTAGCTTTCGCAAGAACCGCTGCGTTTACGACCAGCATATTGTTCACAAGCTCCTCATCGAGCTCGTTTAGATCTATGCCGATCTCATTAAGAAAGTTCCAGTCCGCAGAGGTACCGGCAGGCATTTGAAGAAGCATATCCATGATCTGCTTCATGTTCTTTTTCCGGCGTCGGCTCTCTCCCGACTTCTTTCCGCCCTTCGAGCCGAGCTCTCTTGCTTCGCTCTCGCTTCGTTCGGAAAACGGTATCAGGTTATGCTCATTCAAGTGTCACCACCTCAGGACAAGAATATAACGCAAAAGAGCCCCGACCAAGCGAAGCTCTTTCACGATTAAGGAGTTCAAACAAAAACCAATGAAAAATGATGGAGCAGCAGTCGGGCTCATGCACCCGTGTGCTGCATACGGGGCGTCTCAGCCCCGTCGGTCGATGTAATGATGTCTCTGACCCTGTCAGCCTTTTCGGCTAGGATAAGTATATCACACTCAGACAGTGAAATTCAATGAAATCTTCTGCAAAGCCCTGCCGTGAAGCTGGTATATCCGTCTGGGCGTGTAGTGCATAGCGTCAGCTATCTCCTCCCATTTCTGGTAGAGCAGGTACCTGCGTTCAAGCACCTCTCTGAGGACAGGGTCACTGACGGCAGCTATCGCAGTCTCGACCTCCATATACACTTCGATATATCTTTTAGTCAGCCGCTTTGCCTGCTCCTCATACTCGATGATCTTCGCAAGGGTGTCGGGTATGCGGTCAGCAGAGCTCCCTGAGCCCGAGCCTCCCGAAGGCGGTTTGTAATCAAGGACAGCTCTGAGCTTCTCGATCTTGCGCCTGTCAAGCTCTATGCGGCGGTCAAGGCGGTAGACCTGTCGCAGGTATTCCTTAGCCGTCATCATCATCACCGCCCAGCACCGCACCGATCATAAACCCGACAAGCAACCCCAGCACCGAGCCGACAGCAAAGCCTGTTATCCCACTCATGAGATCACCTCGTTTATCCGTTCTTTAAGGTCATCACTCTTCCCGAGATGGTTGAAGAGCTCACGAAGGAGAAGCTGCATCGACCTGATCTTTTCCTGCTGACGCTGAATGACTTCGTTCTGAGCTTCGTTTGCAAGACTCAGACGCTCGTTCTCGGCTTTCAGTGCTTCATAAGCTTTTATCATTGTTCAGCACCTCCCCGATGTTCTTCCTAAGCTGTATCTCAGCGTTACGGTCATTATAGTTCACCCAGAGAGCTGACACCAGGAGTTTTTCTGCTTCTCTGAGAAGCTCTTTGAGTTTTCTGTTCTCTTCCTCGTACTGAGAGATCTGTACGCACTCAGACCAGTGTTTTTCTTCGAGCTCGTCATACCTGCGTATGCGGTGCTCGGCTTCTGATTTTGGTATCTTCATATATACCTCTCCTCCACAACGATTATCCTTCTCCTTATCATTTCCCCGACCTTGCCCTCAAAGTCTGCCCTTTCCGGGTCTGAGAGCCCTATCCGCTCGGGAATGTTATGTTTTTTCAGATATGCCTTGTAAAGCTTATGAGCAACAGGATTGTTGATGTTTATCGTATAGCCGTACTTATTATTCTTTGTGTAAATGCTCATATCGGTGACGAAGCTTCTCATGTACTCACCTCTGAGATCACTACCTCAACACAGGGCACTGTCCCGTATCTCTTGGCGACTGTCAGCTCGACTATCTGTGCGTCATCATAATATGCAAGCCCGTTCAGAGCATCGAGTATCGCCTTTGCGATGTTGTCAGTGTCGGGCTTCTTGGTCGGCAGGAGCTTGTTTGCAAGCATAGCCTCCTGCTTTTTTCTGCTTGCCGAAGCAGGCACTCTGTACCATGCTGTGATGTCTGCCGCCAGAGGAATGTCTTTAGCGACAGGCTCAGCGTTCGGATAGTCAGACTTAAATGTCAGCTTCACAAGGTTCTCATAGTTCACAGTCTTCTCAGGCGTGAATGAATGCCCGTTCTTCGTGAAGCGGGGCCTGCCCTTTCCGACAGGCTCTCCCGGTATAGTCAGTTCTGCTATGATCTTCATTTCTTCCCTCCCATTCTGCTCAGGTCGAAGTCCTTCGCAAACTCCTCGAACTCATCAAGGTCATAGGAGTGCTCGGACTTTCGGCTGTTCTTATCCTCGTTTATCCAGTCCTTAATGAGGATATATGCTTTTTTCGATAGCTTCTTATTCTTTACCTGCCATTCAGAAAGCTTATTTATATACCTTTCCACTGACAGACTGTCGGACAGACGGACAAGCTCAGCCCTCTCGTCCTCGCTGAGAACAACGGCTGAAAAGTCTCTGCGGTCTGTCCTTCTACTCTTATCTACTCTACTCTTTTCTACTCTCTTCTTCTCTGTGTCTGAAATGTCTGCATTTTTGCCCGAAATGTATACATTTTCGCTTGAATTGTCAGCATTATCCGAATTTTGGGTATTGCAAAGCAAGAGGTACTCGGGCTTTATTTTTTCGCCCTTCCTTCTGGCAGCACACTCATAATACCTTGACTGTATGCCATGCGATGTGAGAATGCCGGACTTTCTGAACATTCCCATATCGAAAATACCTCTTGTTAAACACCTTGCAACTATTTCGGACACGACATTGGCACCCGCATTTATTTTCCTTGCAAACACCAATGCAACGTCGTCATTCCATTCACAGTAGTAACCCTCGCTGCCGTATATCTTCTGCCACAGCTTGACGACTACCGCAAATCCCACAAGTCCGAACTCGGATTCGATAAGCTCCAGCTTATCATCGAGCTGACAATCAAGCTTGAACCAGTCAAGCTTGCTCTTTGCCATACCTTCTCCTTCCGAAAATTCTATATATCAGAACGGTACACCGTCATCGGATATGATCTCATCGAACTCCGAGAGATCAAACGGCTCACTTTCCTCCTGAGCCTTTCCGAATGACATCTTATAGCCGTTCCTTGTAATGCCGGGAACACTTTCGCTCCCGGTGCTTACATCTTTCTCCTGCGGTCTCTGACCGCCTGTCTGAGCTGTACTCTTCGGCTCACCCGTAAAGGATACGCTGTCCACATACACCTCGGTAACATAATGCCTTGAGCCGTTCTTATCATCGTAGGTCCTTGTCCTGAGGCTGCCCTCAATGGCGATCATTCTGCCCTTGCCAAAGTATCTGCTGATAAACTCGGCCTGCTGTCTCCATGCGACACAGGTGATAAAATCGGTCTGTCTCTGCCCGTCAGCACCTGTGTAATTACGCTCGACCGCCACATTGAAGCTGAGTGTCTGCACACCGCTCGGAGTCTGCTTCAGTTCAAGCTCCTGAGTGATACGGCCCATGAGAATGACACGGTTAAGCATTTGCGGTAAACTCCCCGGTCATTATATCATCAAAGCTGTCAAGCTCTGCAGCAGGCGGCTCGGGAGCAGGCTCAGAGTGCTCTATCACCTCGGCAGAGGGAGTTATGTCGATAGGCGGTGCTATCTGCTCGTCAGATATGCCCGAATCGACCTCCTCGGCCGCATACATTCCCTGCAGGTCCTCGGGGAATGCTTCTCTGAGAGCCTGCATCTTTGCGACCTTGCGGATCATCGTTGCAGGCTTGCCGCTCCACTGCCTGTTGACTGTGCCGTCATTCTTCCTGCCTATGTACTCATCAAGTGATACTACCGATCTGACAGGCTTCTTATAGTCCTTCACGAACACATCTGCCCAGCCGCCTACAAGCGTCTCGCTCGGAAGCACCAGCGTTCCGATGCGGTATTCAAGTTCACCGTTTGCGTTCACTACGACTATACCTGCCTCAAAGCCCTCATAGCTGGCACAGCGATTTGCTCTTTTCTCAAACGCTGCTTTTCCTGTAACTATCGTTGCAGGCTGATTGCCGTACTTAATGAGATAAGCCTCTCTCAGGAACGGGTTCAGATGCTGGTTCTTGCAGAGCATCATGAACATCATGACCTCCTGATCTGTGACCTTTTCAGCATCGCCCGATACAAGGTAGCTCTTAACGATCCTCGGAGAAAGCTTCACATTTTCGTCTCCTGCCTTGAATTCCATTACCAACGACTTCTTTTTATCTTCCTGCTTTAACAAACTGTTCTGAACTGCCATTTCAGTTTCCTCCCTTTACGACTTCATGTCTTATTTTGTTTTCTACTAAGTATCTTTTCAGCCCTATGAGCTGCTCCTTTGTGCAGGTCACTCTGAACAGTCCTGTGAGAAGCTTCTCCTGCTGAGCTATCGGCTCGGTTACCTTTAAGTGTTCTTCAGTCCTGTTCTGTTCCTCTGTGTCCTGATAAGTCTTTTCTACCAGAGTTTCTGCCTGTCTTGCTGCTTCCTTTTCTCTTGCGATCTGCTCCAGCTCCTGACGCTGCTTTTCTCTTTTCTCGAGAACGGCTGCATAGGCAAGTGCTGCACCCTTATCCTTTGTCTCGGCAAACCTGTCGAGTATCGCTGTTATGAGCGGCGAGCCGTCATAAAGCTGTCTTATCTCCCTCATATCCTCGACAAGCTTCTGCACAGCTGCCGAGATACCATACTTCAAGGTCTCGACCTTAACAGTGGTGTTAGCCCACTTAGGGTCGAGCACGTCATCGAGTTTCAGAAAGTCAAGAGTGTTTATCTTCTCAAAGAACTCTTCGAGCTCTTTTCTCTTCTCGGTCTTTCTGATCTCATCAAATGCCTTTATCTGAGTATCTATCGCCTGTATCGGCTCATCGATCAGAGCTGTCAGCTCCTTGCACTGTTTTTCTAAAGGCTCATACATAGCAAGAGCCTGCTTCTTTGCGGAGATCCGCTGCTCATCAACGGCCTTTTTCAGCTTATTGAGAGCAGCCTTGTCCTTCTTGGCATCCGAGATACTATTCGCAGTTACCACAAGAGAGCTGTAAAACTCTATCTTCGGCATAAGCTCCTGTTTCAGAGCTTCGATGTTTTCTATCGCCTGAGGTATTGTGACCTCGGCAGTTTTAAGCTTTAATTCCATTGGCATGGTTTTCCTCCTATATCTCCGGCAGAATAAGCGCCGGCCTTGTTTTGTTCTGTACGTTCCACCAGAACTCGCCTTCCTTAAAGATCAGATATTCAATCTCAGCCTTGACATCATTGCGTTCAATATAGTAATGTCTGATCGAGACCTTCAAGGAATTATCCTTGTAGTATCTGATATATCCTTTGAGGATAGCAAAGTCCCAGCCTGTGGCTCCGAGCTGATGAAGCAGCTGCACATAGTAGCTCTGAGGAACACAGTCCTCCCACTCGTCCCACTGGCTCTTATTCTGGATAGTTGTAGTCTTTATCTCAAGGATCCCCCGACGGCCGTTCTTATCTGTCAGCTCCCCGTCAAGGGTCGCAAATATGAACGGGTGATCATCATTGAAGTACATATAGAACTCATGATAATCGACCGCATATTCGGGATAGTCCAGCTTAAAGAGCTCCCTTAGCGGAGCTTCGGCAGTCTTGCCGAAGATGACCGCAGGTTTGTCCGAGATATCCTCAGGAACGATAAGACCTGTCTTCTCCTCCCAGAGCTCAACATTCGATTTATACTTGTTCATTCCGAGGACAGCACCTGCATCGCTGCCGCCTAAGCCCTGTCTGCGAGCTTCGAGCCAGGAAGAACGATCTTGCGGTTTAAGGATCATTCCTCTTCCTCCTCCAGCATCTCTTTGCAGCTCTCGCAAAGGTCTCCGTCATCTATCTTCTTGCCGCACTCGTCGCAGTAGTGTATCTCGGTGTAGCAGTATTTGCAGTTAGTCTT
>Ga0326513_10002103_pt1 | contig 14820 bp, 25 predicted proteins | sample 2_2465_0518_D_FD_203654 | JGI IMG/M metagenome (GOLD analysis project Ga0326513, IMG submission 203654) | Bovine rumen microbial communities from UC Davis, California, United States - 2_2465_0518 | ecosystem: Host-associated > Mammals > Digestive system > Stomach > Rumen | place: USA...
TTTATGTTAGACAAATGCGCTCGCTAGTACACGTTTTAGCCAACGCTATACTTTTATCTTGCAAATATAAGTTATCTTTTGCTATAAATCAATACCCTACGCACATTTATGGAGGGTTAAATTTCACTAAAAAGAGGGAGGGCGGAACAGCCCGAGCCGTCCGCCCTCCCCGTGTGTCCCTCACGGAACCCCGCTTATGCCTAGTTTAGGGTGTAGGCTACTCGTCCGGGCGCGTCGGGGCATCCCGGCCGATAAACCACCGTGTCTCCTAGTTCCTCAGCTTGACGCCGCCGGAGCGCATCGCAACGCTCGAGTGCATCTCGTACACGCCCGTCAGCGCGTCCGGCGCATCATCGTGCTGGCTCCTCCGCCTGTTGTCCTTGCGGTAGCTCGTAATGGCGGTGTAGAACGCCGGCCACCGGTGCTCCCAGCCCTCGGGCATCAGTATGTCGCTCTGCACCCCGGCCGAGGCCGTGAATATCCTGACGTACTTGTTCTTCGTCTGCGTGAACGTGTGGACGGCGCACCTGAAGTTCGACAGCTCGGTCCTGAGCAGCCGCTTGACGTTGCGGGCGAAGCCCCTGCCGCCGTTGTTGCTCTCTATCCTCGCCACGGCCGTGCCGTTTCGGGCGAGCATGCGCGCCGTCCCCGGCTCGGTGACCTCCATCGGGTCCCTCGTGTAGTACACGTCCGTGACGTAGCACGCCTCTGGCGTGTCCACGAAGCATATCGAGCACAGCGAGTCCGCACCCGTGTCCGCGGTGTCGGTGTAGTTCCACCGCCTCTGGACGCCGGGTGGCAGCTGCTCCGGCTTGTACGTCCTGAGCCCGTCCGGGTACATGAGGCCCTCCTTGGGCTTGGGGTCCTGCATGTATTGCGTGTCGAAGATGGCGGGGTTGACGTCCCTCAGCTTGTGCAGCTCCTCGAGCGTGTGCTTCATCGGCCACAGCGCCCGCTCCTCGCCCGTGACGGGGTCGCGCTGTATGGCGGGGAGGCTGAGCACCGTCCACTCGTCCGGCTCCTTCGACATGAGGTAGCCGCACAGGTCGTTCTCGTGCAGGCGCTGCATTATGATGATAATCGGGGTGTTGCGGCTGTTGACACGGTTGCGGATGGTGGACTCGAAGCGCGTGTTGATGCGCTCCCTCACCAGCTCGGACTCGCCGTCCTCGGGCTTCATCGGGTCGTCTATGAGGACGGCACCGTTGAAGACGTTGCTCTTGGCGTCAAGCAGGCCGAGCAGCTCATCGAGCCTCGCGTCACCCGTAAGGCCCTTGTAGGCGTCATCGTCCGGGTCCTCGTCCACCAGTCCGGCGCCGAAACCCGTCACCTGTCCCTGGGTAGACACCGCGTAGAACTCGCCGCCCGCCTTCGTCTTCCACCTCGTGGCCGAGCCCTTCTCCTTCTCGAGCGCCGAGCCGGGGAACAGCTCCCTGTACAGCGGGTCGGACATAACCGAGCGTATAGTGGCCGAATTGTCGTTCACCAGCATGTCCGAATACGACAGGTGCAGGAACTTGCACCTAGGGTTGAGGGCGAAGCACCACGCCGTGAAGCTCTTTATTACGGTCTCGGTCTTGGAGTACCTTGGCGGCATGTTGATGATGAGCCGCTTGCACCGCCCGTCCACCACGTCCTGGAGCGCCCTGAATATCTGCCGGTGGTGCCAGCTGACCGCGAACGAACGCCTCTGCTGGGCCATGAACATGGCCCGCGTGAACGCCTCCACGCTCGTCAGCATCTCCAGCCGGAGCGCCTCGACGGGGTTCACCCCCGAGGCCCCCCGCGCCCCGTACGACGCGCTGATGCTGTTACGTATCTCGTCTATGTTTGTACCCATATCGTCTGTCGGTGTTGGTTGTTGGACGCTACTGGCGGCCGAACACGGTGTCCCTTATGACCACGAGGGCCTCCCGGCTGACGGGCTGCCCCGGTATGACGCCGGGGATGGCTGACTGGGAGGCAGTCTGGAGCGCCGCGCCGCAGTCCTGTGCGGGCTTGCCGAATATGCGGTCCCACAGCCTCTCTATCGTGTCTATGTTGCCCGTCTTGCTGTCGTCCATTATGCGCTTTATGATGGTCTTGACGGCCAGCGGTATGCGGCTGTTGTCGTACAGGGCCTCCAACTGGGACTCATTGGCGGTGAGCAGGCAGCCGAGGAGGTTGTGCGTGTCCTGCCGGCTGAGGTTGAGGTTGAGGTTGATGTTGAGGCTGCTCAGCAGCTGGGCCACCTCGCGGCGCGTCGTGCCCGAGTAGGGCGCTAGGTCGGACGGACCGGCCGAAAGGAACCTCTGCGCCTCGGGCGAGGCCTCGGCGGCCTCGATGTCGGATATGTTCTCCATGAGGCGGGCCCTATGCCGCTCGGCCTTCTCGCCCGCGGACCTCTCCGCCTTCTCCAGCTCGCGCCTCTCTCTCGCCTTCATCCTCGCAAGCGAGGCCGCGTTGAGCCGTCCCTCCCGCTCGTCCGCCTCACGGCCGACCTCGCGCTGGGACATCTCGGTCGCGCCCGGGTCACCGCGGTCGGGCAAAAGCTCCGAAAGGCTCTCCTTGTACAGCTCTTTATCCATAAGCGTTCGTTTTTCTGCAAAGATACGCAAAAAAGTGCACCGGCGTACATTTTTGCAAATCTTTATCCATTGGGGGCGGATTTTCATCCTCCTGGGCAAATTTCCGCCCTCTTGGGCAAATTTCCGCCCTCTTGGGCAAATTTCCGCCCTCTTGGGCAAATTTCCGCCCTCTTGGGCAAATTTCCGCCCTCCTGGGCAAATTTCCGCCCTCTTGGGCAAATTTCCGCCCTCTTGGGCAAATTTCCGCCCTCTTGGGCAAATTTCCGCCCTCCTGGGCAATCTGAAGGCGCCCTTGGGGCGAAAGTGTAACAAGAATTTTTTTGTTACACCTTTTGTTACACCCTTTGTTACACTTTAACTTACTGAATTTTAGGTCGTTAAGCCAAAGTGTAACAAACGTAACAAGAAATTTCACTATATAGGCGTATACATAATATTATATGCGTGTGTGTGCATATTTCTATATTTTTATTATGCCTATATATATAAATTTTTGTTACATTTGTTACACTTTGGTCTAAGTTGCTGATTTTATGTGTGTTAAGGGTGTAACAAAAAGTGTAACAAAAGTGTAACAAGCGATTTTTTGTTACACTTTTTGCATAAATATACGATTATGCAGTCAAAAAAGCCCCGATTTTTGGCAAATCGCCGGGATTTTTTCAGTTTTTTCGTCCTTACTCAGGTTTGTTACAGGGTTGCCTGCATTTTTCAGAAGTGTTCTGCAAATTTGCTGTAGCAGAACACTTTTTTGTTACGCCCCGCCTTTTTGGCCTCAATTTTTTTTTCGGGAAAGTGAAATGCTCCGTCCGGATTTTTAGGGGGCCCGAAATTTTTTTTTCGGAAAACCGAAGTGCCCTGTCCGGATTTTTAGGGGGCCCGAAATTTTTTCGGAAAAACGAAGTGCCCTGTCCGGATTTTTAGGGGGCCCGAAATTTTTTCGGAAAAACGAAGTGCCCTGTCCGGATTTTTAGGGGGCCTGCCTTCGAGCCTCCTCTTCATATATTGAGGAGTTAAGCCCCCTGTTGCTGTTTTGGGGGCCTGATTTTTGAGAGAGGCAGCCCCCGAAGCCCCGAAGCCCCGTTTTAACATTTTGCGTATAATAGCTCTTATTATGTTAAGTAGACGACAAAGAAGGTTCCTTCGTATAATATTGATTTATAGCCAGTTAGATTATAGCCTTAACATTTGTTAACCTTTTGCGCCTATATGTTAAATTTACTTATGTTAAAAAAAGTGTTAAAATGTGTCCCGCCCGTGATGATGTCCTCCCCAGGAAGCCCGCCCCGCTTGGATGCCACACCGCCACCCCGGCGGCCGTGATGACTGCCTCCGCGCCCGTGATGGATGTCACACCCGAGAGGCCGCCGCGGCGCTCCGCCTCCCCACCGCCCAGCCCGCCCCGCTTTGTTCACCTTTGCAATTATTATATTTACAATAGTATCGCGGCTTCGCTGCCGCCCTCCCTCCGCGCCTTTTTAATAAACTTACTTTTGCTTTGCTTTTCGTTTATTTGTTAAAACATTTTAAAAAGTTGATAAATAGTTTGCTTTTTGCTTGCATAAACCAATTTATTTACGTGTCCTCAAATAACGCGTTTTAAGCGCGTCACCTTCGAAGTTATATAGTTTATCCTCTTTTTATTTTGATGCGAATACACGCAATATACACAAAATTTGCCCTTTTGCATAAATAGCGTATATTGCCTTCTAAGTTGCTAGTTTTCAAAGAATTGTAAAATTTTTAAAAAATCGGTGCCTTCAAATTTGGAGATTTAGCAAATGTTTACTTATCTTTGAAGTGCAAACAAACAAAAACAAAACAGTATGAAAATAGAGCTAACTATTTATGACCCAGGCGCCGCCGGCGCGGTGCTGAAAAGGGAATCTTTCGAGGTTGTAAGAATTGAAGGACCCTTCACGGCTCCCGGCCTTTTCGGAACTGATGACCCCTTTAAAACCGTTATTTATAAAGGTAACGACGGCAGACTAAACTATAAATTCTTCAAGGCCGGGAATGCCACAAACACCGCAAATATTTATACAAACAACCTGGTGAAACAATATAAATTAATAGACTGATGGCCGTTGCAATGACTTTTGAATTTATAATCATATTAGGCCTATTTTGGCTATTCATTAACATCTAAAAACAAAACAGTATGAAAACAGAAAAAGAACTTCGCACCGCGTGCGAAAAGGAGGCCGCCCGCCTCGAAAAAATGGGTGTTGTATCAAAACGCATTGCGGCCGGCATCCGCGCCATATTAGAGGAGGCCGAAGGCGTCGGTGTTGATATCCTTAACACACATTACAGCCGGTTCTTGTGCGACACCACCGGGGAGAAATTGTCTTTATTTCAGCATTTCCTTCGCCTGGTCGAAGGCGCCTGTTTTTTGGTTTATGACGGCGATATTAAAGACGTTTATCTATGGCACGACAAAAAGACACATTACAGCGACCCGGGCTTTTATTACCGCATTCAGGCCTCCTATTTGGCCCGCGCTTGGGAACGCATTAAGAGCATAGAATCTAAGTTATAAAGACGGAGAACTCCGGCCATTTTTCGAGGGGTGCAAACTTTTTTTGTTTGTGCCTCTCTTTTTTTTTGCATTTTATTTTGGTAATTAGTAAATGTTTACTATCTTTGTGATGTAAACATAAAACAAACAAAGCACATGAAAAGACAATTTAAACCGGATGCGTACTACATTAGGACTCCCTACGAGTGCATTTATCTTCAACTCACTAGCGACGCCGAAGGGTGCCACCTGTTAAGCGAGCACAAAAGCGTCATTAACGGTCATTACATTTATACGCTATTAAAGGCGCGCAAAATCCACGAAACAAGGGGCGGAGAACCCTATATAATCCTCCGCGGCCGTCGGGTGCGATTAGATAGCTTTTTAAGAACCGGCTCCGCGTGGAGCTCCCTCCCTGAAGGTTACACCATTGAGTATTAACAACAAAAAGCAAATAAACCATGTATCAATCATTTACAACTCCGATAACTTATTATGTCAATGGAAGGCAGGTCCCTAAATCGACATATTACCGCGTTAAGAAGGCGCGCCGCGTTCGGTATTACACTAACAATCGATACGGCTATAAACAGCGAATTATTGAAACGCTTGACTAATAGTTACTTAAAACAATTCAGTATACAACCATTAAAAACAAAACATTATGAAAAGACATTTTGACAAAACAGCCGCTGAAATCATCGGCGAAAAGATAAACAGCGTTAAGGACTCAATCAAGACCCGCGAAGCTGTTATTAATGTTGTCGAAACCATTAACGGCCTTATTAAAGACTTCGATAAAAAAGTATTTAACAACCGCATTTTAAACGCTTTAAACGCGGAGCTTCAATCACTCGGCGCGCCCTTCACACTAGAAATAACTGACATAAACCCCGGCGGCGCGCGCCTCTGCTTTCGGGACGCTAAAACGCGCGCAAAAGTCCATTACACATACGACCTTCTATTAATATACACACCCGGGGAGCGCCGTATCGACGCCGCTAAAACGATTGAAGCCGGCCTCGCTTTGGTTGACAGTCTGAAGGAGACAAACGACCAGGACCGCGCGCAAATTGGTAACTATAAAAAGATGGTTAAACCACTTCAAAAGGCCTTCGATGCTTTCGAGGCCTTCGCCGCCATCCCCGGTTCCGCCTATATAGGCGCGGAGCACTTCATCGAAAAGTCGTTTATTACAGAGACTTTTTACGCGCCTTCGCCCGCTTTTCACGTTTACTATGACCTTTTGCAATCCACATTTAGGGGACTATGAAGAAGGCCTTGATTGCGGCCGGTGTTTATACATACGCCGGCCTTCTTGTCTTTGTGCTTTTCAGCGCCTCCGATGAATTTAGTGCGCTTTGTGGTTTCGTCTTGTTTTTGGCTATTGTCACCAGCGCCCCGGCGCTCCTCGTCTACTGTCTTTATAAGGCCGTGAAGCGTTGATGCTATACAGGCCGCCGGCGCTTGTTTTGCCGCCCTTCCCTTAATTAGGCGGGGCGGCTCTATTTGAAGGAGTTCTTTACTTATTTTGCGGCTGCTGTGGCTGTTATGGCCGTTATGGCCGTTATGGCTGTTATGGCCGTTATGGCCGTTATGGCTGTTATGGCTGTTATGGCTGTTATGGCTGTTATGGCTGTTATGGCTGTTCTGGCTGTTCTGGCTGTTATGGCTGTTATGGCTGTTATGGCTGTTATGGCTGTTCTGGCTGTTATGGCTGTTATGGCTGTTATGGCTGTTATGGCTGTTATGGCTGTTATGGCTGTTATGGCTGTTATGGCTGTTCTGGCTGTTCTGGCTGTTCTGGCTGTTCTGGCTGTTCTGGCTGTTCTGGCTGTTCTGGCTGTTCTGGCTGTTCTGGCTGTTCTGGCTGTTCTGGCTGTTCTGGCTGTTATGGCTGTTCTGGCTGTTATGGCTGTTCTGGCTGTTCTGGCTGTTCTGGCTGTTATGGCTGTTCTGGCTGTTCTGGCTGTTATGGCTGTTATGGCTGTTATGGCTGTTCTGGCTGTTATGGCTGTTATGGCTGTTATGGCTGTTATGGCTGTTATGGCTGTTATGGCTGTTATGGTCAGACTTTTGACGGCGGCCGCGGGAAGCCTTCGGGCGGTCCAATCTGTCCCGACCCCCACAGTGGAAATTGGCCGACCCCCACAGTGGAAATTGGCCGACCCCCACAGTGGAAATTGGCCGACCCCCACAGTGGAAATTGGCCGACCCCACAGTGGAAATTGGCCGACCCCCACAGTGGAAATTGGCCGACCCCCACAGTGGAAATACGGGACAGGTGCAAGAAGGTTTTGCGAAAATAATAGCCAAATAATTTAGCATTGATTAAAGATATTTTTAACTTTGTACCAACGGAAACAAAAACAACAACAGTATGGCAATAAAGTACTACGATTTAGTTGACCTAATCAGCAAAACAAAGGGCACGTATAACGCCCATGTTAACGACGGCTTCGAGGTGGAGGGACTGTACAGTTTCTCTATCGACGGGCCCGAGGCCGGAAAGCTGGCCAAGGCAATAGCCGCCCGCCTGAGAGGCGAGGAGGTTGCCGTCACCGAGATAGACGGCGAGACGTGGGTGCGCGTCCGCGTATCCGAAACCATATCCGACATCATGGAGGATATAACGAAAGCGAACATCAACAAATTAATAGATATGGTATTATGACAACAGACATTGAGGAACTTCTCCGCTCCTTCGAGGGCTCCGAGAAGGCGAGTACCCCCACCGAGGAAATTGGTGCTTCCGCTGAGGAAATTGAGGAGGGCCAGAGGAATTTGGAAGGGGGTCAGGAATTTCCAAAGGGGGCCGAGGAAATCAGGGAGGGCCTGACGGAAGGCGCAGGGGGCCAGGTGGAGGACTTCGCCGACCTGAAAAAGCAGCTGCTCCACCACCGGTGCTTCGCCATTCCGTTTAACTGCACGAACTGGGAGCCGGGGACTGTGGTGTCCGTTTTGTCGGGAAAGGCCCATGACGGAACTAAGGTGCCGCTTGTTGGCATCAAGTTGGATGACGGGCGCAGGCTCGTTAAGAAGTGGGGCAGCAAGGCGCTCCGCATCCTCGACGAGCTGGCCGAACTGGAGCGGCGCGTGAGGAATTACCGACACTTGAAACTTAACCCGAACGGGACTCCGATTGACGGCCCGGTGTGGTCTGAAGAGGACATCCAGGCGGAGATAGCCGCCGTGGCCGACAACGTCGGGCGTATGGCGAGTTTTCCGGAGACTGGGGCTTACGGAGTGCGTATAGTTGGCGGCCGCACCATAGTGGGGCGTATCAAGCGCGTAATAGTGAACCGCCAGCAGAGGAATTTGCAGTACCGGATTGAGGCGCCGGTGGGGGACGGCGTAAGGGTCTACACGAAAACGACCAGCTGTCCCTACCTCCACATCTCGGGGGAGATTGACTCCGAGGGTGAGGAAATCAGGGCGCGCTTCACGAAGCGCACGATGAAGAAGGGCCGCCTTATCGGCTCGGACGCGTACGAGAACTACAAGGCCGCCGAGGTTATACTCCAGGCAGCCGAGAGGAATTTCAAGAAGGCCTCGGAGGAACTTGAGAGGGCTCGGGTGAACTACGAGAGGGCCAAGTCATTCTACACTTCAGAGTCAATAATGTAAAAGCATAAAGGTATGAAAGCATTTAAAGATGTGAAGGCCGGGGACACGCTCTACAGGGTGCGCTTTTCCGATTACAGCGTTGGGACGCTGGTCGTGGACAAAGTGGAGAAGTCAAAGTTTGACGGGACTACGCTGGTGCATTACAACAATGGGGTGAGGGGCTTCTGCCTCGAAGCATACGAAGAGGACCTCGGCAAGTGCTGGTTGCACGATACTTTATTGTATGCGATATGTACCGACTACGATGCTGTGGACGCAGCCATAAAGGAAAACAGCGCATTGAGGAGCAAACCGAAAAAGAGGGAGGCGGCGATGAAAACGCGCGTATACGAGGTTAAGTATCACGACCCTGTAGACGGGAAGTACGAGACCAAGCAGATACACATTAAGAGGCGCGACGTACAGAAGGCACAACTGGCGATGCTTCGGGCTCTTGATACACTGCGGTTGCAGCATAAACAAATTATAATCGTTGAACTAATAGGAACATTGCAAGATGAACATTAAAACAAAATTTGATATCGGTGCCACCGTTTATTTCCTGGACAATAACGAGATGGCGAAGGGAACAGTGAAGGGCTTTCTGATTAAAGGCGGTTCAGACGTTCCATCAGGCTTTCAGGAAAAGTACTCGGTAGAGTTCTTCTCGCCGTACTGGTGTGAGGCAATCACGAAGGAATTTGATGTGGGCAGGCTGTTTGCGACCCCACAGGAACTTTGGGCGACACTTCCGGCCGATTTTTCAGAATATGAAAAAGAGATTAAGAAAGAAAAGTAAACGACTTATGTGCTCTCATCGTTATGAAGGTGATGATTATTGGGCTCATTGGTCTTGTGTGTTTAGCAATGGTGATAAAGAATGCTCAATTTGCAAAGCATATTCTGTTTCAATGCAACATAGAAGGGCTTTTTATGCAGGGAGAAAGCGTTGCAAAAAGTACTACAAAAGGTACCACAAAAAGCATTTGAGAAAATATTTCGGAGATTAAAACAATGGAAACAAATAAATCATGGCAGTAAAATACCACATTAACATAGACATCTACGATGATGGCGACACAACTATCTTTGTAGAGAAAACTGGATTTAGTAGTTATAACTCTCAAATCCCTTTAGAAGAGTTTAGTACAAAGACACAAGAGTACATAAAGAAAAAGGTACAAGAGGTTCTTGAAGAACAAGAATAACTAATTGAAAAACACAATGAAAAAGAGACTTAGAAAGAAGTGGCATCTCCTACAATGCGCCCACTGGAATGAATGTATTGGAATTCGTTATTCTGATTGTATTCTATGTAAGCATTTCTCGCTCAGTAAAAAGACCAAGAGAGGTTATTACTCCTTTCATAAGAAAACAATGCAATTTACCAAAAACATTAAATGGGAAGATATATGAAACAAGAAGATAAAAAATTCCTCGCCGAATTGGCGAAAGAACTAAATACACAGGACAACGCGGGAACCGCCAATCCAATTTGGTGTATAATGGACCAGGAGGACATTATAATGCCCGAGGGTGACGGTGATTTTAAACTCGTAGTAGGCCCTGAAGCAGCCGCACCTTTGAATGATTTTGTTGATTGGATAGTCGGGGAAGTTTCAGAGGAGCTGAAAGAGGAAGCCGAGGAGGCTTTTTTCTTGTGTGACGACACAGACGAACCCAGAAACGCGCTGGAAGAATACACCGGCGAAGACCCCTACAGCTATAGCATGTATGATGCAAGCATGGAAGAGCGAATTTGTAGAAATGCTACCGGTTTCCTAACCAAGAAATCAGCCGAGGAGCATCTAAAACAAAATGCTCACCATTACTCAAAAGATGCTCGGGCTTATGCCCTCTCAGCATGGCGAAACCCGGTCCGTGAGAGACTAATAAAAATAATCAAGGAAACTAATTGGGAGGAGTTATGAAAAAGTAAAACATCTTTCTCAAAGATGCTTATTTCGGCATCAACAATGGTAAAAATTTAAAACAACTAATTAAGAAGCATTATGAATTTTAATATTTTATTTGTCCTTTTAAGAATATTACTTGGCGTTATAATCAATCTTCTCGGCATCGCTGTGAAATTAGGTTTTATAGCCTTGTGTATATTCCTAGTTATAAAGATGGTTCATTTTTTATCTTCATACTGTATATGAAAACAAAACGTATTCCATTCGACCTGGCGAAGGCTAGAGCCGGCGCAAGGGTAGTTACAAGATGTGGCTATCCGGTAAGATTGTCTGATTTTGAAGTGAAAAATAAAGACGGCTATACACTTCTTGGCATTATAGACATAAAAGGTAACGAGGTTCCTTTCAGTTTCCTTAAAAACGGGTGCCGTTCTGGCACAGAAACGCAAAGTGAATTTGACCTCTTTATCGAAGAGGAAGTTGAACCAAAATTTAAAGTAGGCGATTGGATAGTACAAGATAATGCTGGTATTTGTAGGGTCACTGAAATATGTGAATCTTGGTATGAGGTAATTAATTCTGATGAATCTAATTATTCAATCTCTTTTGACCAAGAGTCTATGTGTCATCTTTGGACTATCCAAGATGCAAAGGAAAGTGATGTGCTTTATTATTCTTCTAATAATACTTGTGGAATGCTTATGTTTAAGGAATTAGCACAAGATGAAACTCTACAAGAAGTAAGATGTTATTGTGAGTATAACACTGAGGATGGACTTTCTTTTGAAGTTTGTATCGATAACCCGATTACTCGTCCTGCATCTAAAGAACTATGTAAAGAGTTGTTTATAATAATAAAAGAAGCAGGTTACATGTGGGACTCCGATAAAAAGGAGCTAAAGAAGATTGATAAAGAAGTTAAAACTAGACTTATGACTCACCAAGAACTTTCTGATTGGTTATGTCAGTGTCCAGAAGAATATAGAGAAATGAAATATAAAAAATGTTTAACTATTTATAAATATCATAGTTATTATGAAAATGAAGCTAATATTCCAGCTGATGATATATTAATTCGGAAAAATCATGGTGAATGGGAAGAACCGATTGTTGACGAAATATTAAATAAAAATAATTAAAGATATGAAAACAAAACGTATTCCTTTTGATATTGAAAAGGCAAAAGCTGGCGCTAAGGTAATTACAAGATGCGGCGGCCATGTAAGGTTGGGACTTTACGATGCAAAATACGGTGACCGCCCACTTGTGGGTGTTGTAGATGATGGAGACGGGATAGAAGTTCCCCGGTTCTTCATGCAAGACGGAAGACACAATAAAGATTCAGAAAGTCGTTATGACCTTTTTATCGAAGTAGAAGAGGTAGAAGAAAATAATGCTGATACGGCTGAAAAGAAGATTAAAACTCGCAGAATGACTCACCAGGAATTATCGTGGTGGTTAAGAGACTGTCCTGAAGAGCATAGAGAGTATAGCTTTTGTGATGATGAAGGAGTTCGCTATTTCCATACGTATCGTAAAGATTCGGCTGATAAAGAAGTTGAAAAAGAGTATCGTATTCGTAGGAATGGCGGAGAATGGATGGAGCCACTCGTCGAAATAGAGGAGGACCAAAAGTATGAGGGTGAATAAGCGTTTAAGCAGCGGTGTCACTGCCCTCCTTATCATAATTGCGATGGTGGGCATAGTTCTGGACACGGCTAAAATTGACGGCCGTCTGTCGGTGGTTCTCGGGGTGCTGTTCGCCGTTATCGTCTCATCGCTCCTGATATTGGTGGATGGTGAGGAGTAAATGCGGGGCGCCATATTTCAAAGGATAATTAAAACATTAGAAAGAATGGCTATACAGTTCATAAAGGTCGAGGGCGACCTGATAAACATCGGAGAGGTCGTGAGAATACGGCCGCTGGAGCACGGTGTTGAGTTCGACATGAGAGACGAAAACAAGATACCGATGCAGTACTACCACACGACCTTCGAGGAGGTTGAAGAAATGATAAGGGGGCTTGGAAAATTCCAGCCCGAATAATTTGCAAAGTTGAAAACATTCACTATCTTTGCATCGTGAATTTCAAATCGGCTGGGTCCTGGGGCGGCGGCATAGCGTTCTCCCCCTCTCGGCTGGAAATGTGCTTTGTATTACCGGGGGTGCGCCCCCGGGTTATTCGTGGGTAGTTTAATGGAAGAACCCCGGTCGGCGACAGGGAAGTGGCGGTTCGAGTCCGTCTCCACGAGCGGAAGGTATTAGAAATGTGTTTCATACTGTTTGTTAATGAGTGAGTGAGTGTTTCATACTGTTTGTTAATGAGTGAGTGAGAAGGGCAGCCCGAGAGGGCAGTCCTTTTTATTATTCTTGCATGTTTAAAAATCTTTTTTTAGTTTGAAGTAGTAGAGAGGATGACCGGGAGGTCATCCGTTCTGCTTTTTAGGCCTGCACAAAAAAATCGAAAAAAAAATTAGTAAATCGTTTGCTATTGTGTAAATGTTTACTAACTTTGTGGTGTAAACAAAAACAAACAAAGCGTATGAAGATTTACAATTATAAAGAGGGAAAGGCATTCTTCGAAAATGATAAGAAGATGCCGATATCGGAGGAAGAGTATCAACTTCTTTTTAAGGGCAAAGGATATGACGGCCACGAACGTCACTCACTTGCTTACTACTTCGTAGAAAGCAAAATAGGCGGCCCCAAAATGGTCGCCCCCGCACTTAGCGAAGTGCTTAACTACGTGCGACAGCACGAATTTAAGGTGGTTGTGAAAGAGTACAACGAATACGACATTCGTATCACTTTTATTTATGTAAACGGAGAACTCGTCTACATGAATAATGGAGAGGGGGTTATTACTGAAAAAGGGGACGACATCTGGGAACAGATGCTCGAAGAAGTTAAGAACGTAGACAAGGAGATTGTATGCTAAAAAATCTTCCGTAAATCGTTTGCTAATTAGAAAATGTTTACTAACTTTGCAGTGTAAATAAATACAGATAGAAGATGGCGAAATACGATAACCCATATACAGACCCATGCGAAAGCTGTTCAGAAAGCGGGTATTGCGAATGCGAATGCTCCGGCGGATGCTGCCTTGTACATGAAAACAGAGAGAAAAGCGACATCTGGCGTGCCGGCTATCGCTCGGGAAGAGACGAACAGCGGGAGTTCATCCGCGAAAACCCGGATACACTGATTAAAGTATACGGCGCGGGACCTATTGACGTGTCAAAGTTCGTGTCAAAGTTCGTGTCAAAGTTATCCAAGCCGGATTTAGACAAAGTGGGTGAGCTCTGCACAGAAATGCTCGCCAAAATAAAGGAAAGGAGGCGTTATGAAATACCCAAAACAGATTTCTAAAACCAAGTGCCGTACGCTCGCGGAGGTTCGGGCCGAGGCACACAACGAGCGCGCCCATAAGACCTACGCGTACGTTGAGAAGGGTCCGAGAGGTCTTTACACCGTGTGGGTGAACCACACAGACTTAAAACCGCAACAGAATGAAGTACGTACTGCTGATAATGACGCTTAGCGGTACTCCGAAGGAGTACCAGGCGTTTAACGACTCAACCGAGGCCGCGGCCTACAAGACACTGCTTTTTGACTACAATCGGAGGAAGGCTGGACCGGCTCTAAGGAAGCACGGCTGGAGCATCCCGACCGACTGGAAGACCTATAACGAGCAGGCAAAAATCGTAAGAAAATAATTGCAGAAAAGTTTTGACCTTTAAAAAGAAGGGCGTAACTTTGCCGGGCAAGAAAAGAACTTAACATTATCATCTAATATGGATATCAACGTAAATGTAAGAATTGAGCTATCCGAGGATAGCAAGTCTTTTGTAGCGGGCCTTATCAAGGGCCTCGCAAGTGCAAACCAAGTTTCTGCTACCTCTGCTACTGAGGAACCCGCCAAGAAGGCCACAACGCAGGCAGTAAAAAAGGTAAAGGCTGCTCCAGCTGCTGAGGCCAAAACAGAGGAGCCAGCTGCACAGGCCGCTGCTCCAGCTGCTGAGACTAAGACAGAGGAGCCTGTGGCACAATCTGCTGCTCCAGCCGTGGAGGCTAAGACAGAGGTGACTCTTGATATGCTCCGCCTCGTTGTCGGTGAGAAGGCGGCTGACCACCGGGACGAGATTAAGGCCAAGTTAACGGAGATGGGTGTAGAGAAGGTAACGCTCCTCCCTCAAGAAAAGTGGCCTG
>Ga0326513_10002104_pt1 | contig 14820 bp, 34 predicted proteins | sample 2_2465_0518_D_FD_203654 | JGI IMG/M metagenome (GOLD analysis project Ga0326513, IMG submission 203654) | Bovine rumen microbial communities from UC Davis, California, United States - 2_2465_0518 | ecosystem: Host-associated > Mammals > Digestive system > Stomach > Rumen | place: USA...
TATTTATTGGCGATGATATTTTAGTACCAGAAAATTTATTTATTGATGATATTAAAGTAGTATTGGGTTTAAATACAGATGGATTAAGTGCGGACAAAGTTTTTGTATATAGTCATGATAATGAAACTTATGGTATTGACCCTATTAATGCAAAAACTCAAACTGAAATTGATGATGCAAAAGTATTAGAAGTTTCTTGGGTACATTTAGATGCATCAGATAGCTGGTTGATTAATCGGTATGGAGATTCTCCTGATGGAGATGATGGATAGGCATTTATTCATTGGGAAAAAATGACTCGTGAAGAAAATGAAACTAATGAAGTTAATGGAGTTGTAGAAACCACTTCACTTGATCTGCCTGTTGTGCATACCGCGATAAGTTGGTATCAATAGGTTAATGATTGGGAGCCTGATACTAATTCTTTATTACAAAGATAGGGTGGCTTTGGTTGGAAATTAATTTATACAACTTCTGCTACTGGTATTCGCGCAAATGTAGAAGTATTAAGTGACCATTTAATTAAGGTTGCGCGCCAATATGAAAAGTATGGTTCTGTTTCAGAATCTTCATTTATAGAAAAAAAGATTTATGAAATTTGTAATACTGTTTACAATGGATATACTGCTTTTGATTGGTTTGATATGGAGATTACTGCTAATGGTAGAGAAGATGCTTTAAAACAATATTTATTTAAATTGTTTCCTATTGATAGTAGTAACGAACCAGTAACTAATAATTCTGATTCTTTTGGTACAGATGATTGGTTTAATAAAGTTATTGTTGTCCCAGATCATTAGAAAGCAAAAGAATAGTATAAGTGTATTGTGACTTATGAGGATAATCCTTATCCTTCAAATATTATTGAGTTTTCAAATGTTAATCCTGCTGTTGAAGTTTTAGCTGATCAAGGACATAATGAAGTAGAAATTGTATTGTTGCGTTCAGAAAATGGTAAATTAGTAGTTGATGAAAATTTGAAAAACTTTTTTGTATATGATACTGATAATAGAGTTCTTAGCGATGAAAATAATATATCATATGCAAGAGTCACTTATTATGCGCAAATACGTATGATAAGTACACAAACTGGTACTTATTTGCCAATGTCGTATGATTCAAATAATGGATTAGATGTTACTTGGTATTATCCAGAAATGAATAGTATGATTACTAATTGGAAAGTGCCAGAGATTAATGAACTATAGAGCGATGAATATAATCTTGGTGAGGGTGGACTTACTGAAGCACAAAAAGAAGTATTGTTAAATAGTACACGTTCATTTAGAATTCGAGACTTTTTAGATATGAAATATTTCAGTAATACCATTAAAGCAATTGTAACTCGTCGTGGTGTTACTTATGAACCAACTCTTGATTTTAATTTTGGACAAAGCGGTGATGGTGGCAGCGAATATACTGTTGCAATTAATTAGACTACTCCTTATGGTGGCACTTTAGTTGCTGGATCAAATTTTGCATTTGAGGCTATGATTTATAATCGTCATGGTAAAACTGTCGTTGATTCTAAATATAATTTTACTTGGGAAGTTATTTCTCCTACAATATTTGATGGAGAAATTACTTATGGCTCATCTGCGCATCCAACTTGGGACGATATGAGTCAAAGTTATCTTGAACCAGTAACTTATAGTGGTAATATTATCCAAGGCAAGATTGCAGCGATTGATGCTGAACATCCAGATAATTATCCATTGGTTTTACGTTTGACTGTATCACGAGTAACTAATTATAATTTAATTAAAGTACTTGGATGTGATATGGTCGATAATCAAAATATGGTTACTCATTATATTTATGGTACTCCTAATAGAGTTGAATTTAAAACTGATGGAACTATTCCTGTGTTAAATAATGAACCATGTTTTGTAAAAAGTACTTATAATAGTGCAGTAACAAATATTTATCCAACTTGGACTATTCATTAGCAATAGTTAGATGGAACAACATGGTCAAATAAATCTGAAGTTGATTATGTTGAATTAAAAGAAAAAACTATTCATGAAGAAACTAGTTTGAATTTTGCTGAAATGGTTACTGTTTATTATTAGGAAGATGATACAAAAGAGACTAGTTTGTCACAATGTTGGAAAAACGATAATGTTATTGATTGGGAACCAAGTTTAACTCCTAAAGAAGGATATTCTAGTAAAACTTTTCCAGAAATGTTAAAAAGCATTGAAGATTTGTATAATAAAAGTTGTGAAACTGTCGCAAGTGCAGGTAATTAGGCAGATATTCAAGAAACAATGGAAGATTTAAAACGTCGTAAAAAACGTTTTGACAATAAATTACATTCTTTAGTTAATGCTCTTGTACCAGAACAAACTGGTTATGTTTTATCAATTAAAGAAAAAAATAAAGATGGTAATGATTATGTTTGGACTTGGACGGCAGATTTAGGAGATAAATTATATACTTATATTCAATGTAAAATTAAACGAGATAGCAATGAACATTGGTATAAATAGGCTATTCCGTTTACATAGAATGTTTATACATCATCTCTTGTAAATTCATGGAATGGTGAAAAACAATTTGATGGTACAGAAAATTTCATTGGCGCGCGTATGATTTAGGCTGGTTCTAAAAATAGTGCTAATACATTTACTGGCGTTATCATGGGTGATTGGACACCAGCAGAAGCTGCAGTGGGTGGTAATGATAATGAGTTATCTGTACCTGGTTTATATGGATTATCTAATAGTACACAAGTATTTGGTTTTAAAACAGATGGTACTGGATTTATTGGTGCTCCTGGACGAGGACAAATTCAATTTGATGGTAATCAAGCTTTAATTAGTAATTATGATAAAACAATGTATTTAAACTTAGACCCATAGCGTTATGTACAACGTGTTGGTGCTAATAATATGATTACTGTTGAGCTTGAGGATGATAAAGGATACTCACCTTATTTTTTATATGCAGAAGTTGAAAGTCCACATATTGGTACTGTTGTATAGACAGAAGAAGAATTAGACAATGCTATTAAATGGACCAATCATTTCTTTGACTAGACTGACAAAGAATTTTTTGTAGTTGACCCAAGTAATGGTGTATTAACTACTGGCGGCATTCTTGCACGTTATGGTAAAATTGGTGAATGGAAAATTACTGCTAATGGTTTATATCAAAATTATAAAAGCACTGACGAAGCAGCAACAGTATTCCAAGATAGATATATGTATTTAGGGCATCCTGGCGATATTCCAGATAGTATTAAAGAAATTTATAATAATTATAATACTCGTATCGCGCAATTAGAAAGACAACGAGATATTGTATTGCGTGAATTAAATGTTCGTTCTTTATTTAAAGAATTTAATATTTATGCAGAATATTAGAATTTTTAGGAATTATCTAGTAATACTACATATGGACCTATGCATTGGTTTAATTATGGCTGGCCTAAACGCTGGGGCGCGGAAATTTTACAAAATGCATTAGCCAAATATTCTTTTTAGACTTCTTCTGCAAAAGCAAGAAGAAGTTTAAGACTTTGTATTATTGACGCTGTATTTTCATATTTTTATAGTGATTATAAAACTGATATGATTTCAAGTGCCAGTTAGCGTTTTGGTCATGGTGATTCTTATGTAGATTCTAAGAATGAAACAAAATATTTATAGAATCAAAAGTATATGGAATATTCTGGATATCATAAACATTTTGATGCTAATGGACATATGGGTTCATCATGGCCATATGTTGGAGGTAGAACTCCATTAAGAGAAATTTTACCTGATTTTGTTTTTAATGATTAGTATTATCCAGAAGGAAGTACATAGCAAGTTACCCATAATATGGTTAATAATCTTGAGACAGAAAATACTGGCTATATTTGGTATGTTTATTATCCTGCTACTGGACCAAGTATTCCTACTTGGTAGGTTGCTACTGATACTATTTGGAGTGGAGAATTTACTGGACAAGATTGGCTTGATGGTGTACCAGAAGCTAAAGCTGCAGAAAAAAATCGTTGGTATTATAAATGTGATACTTATGGTATTGATTCTTCTGAATTTTTCTTACAGGATGATGAAGGACAATTTTATTATACAGATGGCACTCTTGGAGATGGTACTGATCCAGATAAAGAAAAATGTTTTAAGGGTTGGTATAAATTAGAAGATGGTGTGCCTGTTTTAGTAAGTAATCCAGATAGTTTTCATCATAGTACTTTAAATGCTATTATACACAAACATATTAGTATTAAATTATCAGAAATTTCTGATATTGCTAATCCTAGTACTGATGCAGATAGAGCTGAAATACAAGCATCTGTTGAAAAAATTTAGTCTGCAATTGAATATTTAAATGCTTATTATCTTTATCATTTAGATGGTTATGAAGAATAGATGAATATGTTAATGAACCATGACATGGGCACAATGCCAGATAATGTTTTACAAGACTATATTTAGTTTAGAGATTCAGAAATTAAAACCATGAAAGCTAAAATAAAAGCATGTAAAGATTAGTATGGTACTTTTATTCGTGCAATTCGATCTATTCGTGATAAAACTGTTAAAGAAGAATATAAAAAATTTGATGGTAAAGATGATCGTAGTGCAATTTATGTTGGTTTTATGTCTCCTGAAGAAGCTGCAGTAATGCGCAAACAAGTTATTTCAGATTATATTGATCCAGATGAAGAACTTAATTTAGAGAGAGATTATATTTATCCAGATGAAACAGATGAACAAAAAGCATTAAAAGAAAAATATTTGAAATTTTTACAAGATAAAAAACGTTCTCAATATGAACCATTGTTTTCAGTTAATTGGGGCGGCTTAATGCGGGCTAGAGCTGGATATATTGGTCTTTATCATCCTTGGATGATCAGTGACTATGGGTTGACTTCTACAATAAAAAATGATACTATATTTTTAGGTGATGCGGAAGTACCGACGAATATAGAAAAATGGGAAATTTATCCTATTTTGCCGCAAGAAGCCAAAAATACTATTAAATTATTACCCAATGGAAAACGAACCACTCAAATTTATAGTGCTTCAATTACAAGACGTTTATTAGATTTAGTTAATAAAATTGGTGATGATAGTTATTTAGAAAATTATTCTGATGAAACAGAACGTGCATTAGCAGAAAAAGCAGATGTATATTTACAGCATATACGAGCGAATCTTCCTAAAAATGCTAATAGTGAACCTTTATATTTGAAAAAATATGTTGAAGATATTGAATAGTATGAAAAAACATTAGAACCAGATAAAAGTACTAGAAATTTATTAAGTACTTTTATTCAAGAAAGAAATGCTCAACCTATTGGATTACAAATTGCTTATAAGGGCACTGATACTGATGCTACACCTTATGAAGAAACTGATGATTATGAAGCACTTAAAAACGTTAAAACTACATTTAATTCAGCATATGCTCTTTGGAAAACACGATGGCGTCAAGGTGGCTAGCCAACAACAGCGGACGATTCTCATGTTGATGAATGGCTTAGTAGATTACAAGATTATGACGCTGATCGTAATGCAGAAGTAAGATAGGGATTACCTTATTTCTTTGAAAATGATATACATATGTCTGATACAATTGATAATGAGCTTTAGGCATGTACAACAATGTTAGAAGAATGGAATCATATAGTTGAACATGGTACACAATTAGTTATATAGCTTAGTAATATTTATGGTATTTTAATTCCCTATATTGAAAGTCATAGATTTGCACCTATAACCGTAGATGATGGGCATGGTAATATATCAACTACTATGGATGATAATGCAAGTATTACTATTACAAATTAGTATGGCTATAATGGTACAAAACTGTATAGCGAATGGAGAAATTTCTTTAGTCAAGAGATAGCAAATATTTCAAATCATACATGTTATAAATATTATACTCAATATATAAAACCAACAGCTGATTAGTATGTAACTGATAAAGCAGAAGTTGATAGAATAATTGCATTACATAATATGCAATATGATGATAATACTATTGCTATGTTAAATCTTAGTGAAGGTGATTTTGTCATATATGCTGGTTCAACAACTTTTGATAATGAATCATATTCTACGACATAGGCCGTTGTAAGTGAGCAAAGTGAATTAAATAATAGTCCTTATGTAAATTATCATACAACCATACATGACCCAGTATGGACAAATGGTTTAGTTTATGATCCTCATATTTCAATGAAACGAAAACGTATTGATGGTGAGTATGTTAATAAAATTTATTTACAAGATTATACTTATACTAAGGGTAAAATTCGGTTTGGTGTACGCAGAGATGGTTTTTTGTATGCTGATTATGGTATGATTGGTGGTTGGGTTTTAACCAAAGATTCATTAGCTTCTTATGGCGATATTAAAAATGCTTTCCGTTCAACAGGTACTGCTGAAGTACTTATGGAATTAAATGCGACTAAAGCTACTATCCAAGTTAAAGATGCTGTAAAAATTGATGGCTTAGAAAAAGTTATTGAATTGGGCCAATTAGGTGCAGAAGAAGATATGAATGATGCAACTGTTAGAATTAATGGTAGTAATATTTTAGGTGGACGAATTAATAAATTTTAGTTGCGTATGTAGCTATTTAAAGATATAAATGAATAGTATTAGCCTAAAACTAAAACAGTTGATGCTGCATAGATTTTTTATTTTGGTCAAGAATGTAGTAAGATACGAATGGGTGGATATATTTATTCACCTAAACATACTGATGATTCGTCAGAATATGATAGATATATATTTGATCCAACGAAACATTCTTAGTATCTTGGTTTAGAGATTATGGCTATTGAACCTAAAATAAATGGCAGTAGTGATGAAAACTATGGATATAATGTTATTTTAAGTCCCGCTTTAACTGAAATTGGTCTTAATAGTAGCGGTAAAAAAACACCTCATATTTGGCGCACACGTTCTCAAAAATATGGAGATGGCGTTGGTTCTAATGAAAGTCACATACCTAGATATTATACTCAGAGTGGAGACGCTTGGACTCGTTCTAATATAAATGCAGAACTTTCTGGATAGTTGCTTGGTTGGAATATAGATTCTTCTGAAGAACGTATCACAGTTAAAGATTTAGAAGTTTTAGGATCTATTATTTTCAATGGCGACTCTGAAAATAATAATTTAAGTGAAACAGCCATGGCAGCAGTAAATGCTGTAGAAGCTAAAATTACAAAATTATAGAATAAATTTGAGTATTTAGCTACTTGGATTAGTACTTATCATAGTGATGAAACAAGTATCACTGTAAATGGTAGTTCTAAAAATATTGTAAACTTGTTAAATGCAAGCTTATCATAAAAGAGATAAAGGAGTTTTAAATTATGGTTTTGAATTTTGCACAGATTAGTGCTTTGTTATCTGGTCTTAATGCTTTACAGGAGCAGAAGTTACCTTTTAAATTGAGTTTGGCTTTGGCAAAGAACATTGCCGCATTAAAGAAAGAAGAAGAGTTCTTTATTGAACAAGAACGCAATTTTGCACAGAAATATTTGGAATTTGATTCAGAAACCGGTGAGTTGGTACAAGAGTCTCCAAATGTATTCCGTATTAAGAGTGGTTTAGAACAAGAGTGCCGCGAAGCGCGTAAGGACTTGGATAGTTTTACCGCGGATGTACCTTTACGCAAGATTGAAATAGATGTATTAGAAAAACTTGAACTTACTCCAAAGCAAGTCGGAGATCTTGCTCTATTGATCGATGATGGAGAAGAGGAGGATAATAAGGAGGAATAATTAATGGCACAATCTTTTAAATTGTACCCTCCTATTTTAGGTAGTACAATTCCTCCTTTTTGTTCAGACTATGTAGAGGGACTCTTTTTAAGAGTCCCTTTTACAATGAATTCTTTCATTAGTTTGAATCAAGTTGGAGGAATGCGTCTTCATATTATGAAAGCAAGTAATAATTTGGATTTAGGATATGTAGATACCAATAATTTCACTGCAGATACTGTTATTTTTGATTTAGCAAATATTAAAAGCGCATTAATGGTAGGAGAGTATTATAAAATCCAAATTGCTTATTTAAGCGGTGATAATGAAGTTGGATATTATTCAACTGTTGCTTTAACTAAATATACAATAATGCCAACAGTAATGATTAGTAATTTAAGTGAATTTGATACAAATTATAATCCTTATTATATTACTGGTGTTTTTAAAAGTACTGGAGATCCTTCTGAAAAAAGCTATGAGTACAAATTTACTATTTATGATGAAGATTTAAATATAATTGAAACAAGCGATTGGCAAATTCATGATCATAGTTTAGACACTGAACCAGATGAAAGTACAGATAACTATATGATTAAATATGAATTAGAACGTGGAACTATTTATAGATTATAGTATTCTGTTATTACTAATACAGGATTAACTATTAATAGTATTTATTATTATATGACTGGCTCTGCGGCGATTCAATCTAATCTTGATGCTCATCTTACTTTTGAAACAGATTTTGAAGAAGGAACTATTAAATTATATTTAGTACCAAATGGTAATGATCCTACTATTCAATATTCTGGACGCTATTTAATTTCTCGTACAAGTGTTTTGGAAAAATTTAAAGTTTGGGTGCCAATTGCGCGCATTGTTTTAAATGGTCAATTACCTACTGAACCAATATACGTAGATTATACTGTTACACATGGTGATAAATATGAATATTCCATTCAATAGTATAATGATTATAATGTTTATTCTGAACGTGATAAAGCATATGTTTGGATAAAAACATATGATACTTCTCATGTAGATAGTAGAACTGGACTTTATCCTTTAGTGGATGTTAAAGAATATATGGTTAGTCCTCATTTTGAGGACATGTTTTTATATGATGGTTAGCGTCAATTAAAATTACGTTTTAATCCAAAAGTTAGTTCATTTAAAACAACTATTAAAGACAGTAAGAAAGAAACCCTTGGCGGCAAATACCCAGTATTCTTTAGAAATGGTAATATTGAGTATAAAGAATTTTCTATTAGTACGTTATTAAGTTATTTAACAGATATGTCTGAAAATTTTATGGCATTAAGTGAATTATAGATGCCTATTGAAGAAACAGTATCTGTAACTAAAACTGGTGAAACCTATATGTTAAAATAGGCTATTATTGAACGCAGTAGTACTAATTTAACAGATGACAACTTTTTAATGGAACGTAGATTTAAACTTGCGGCACTTGATTGGTTAAATAATGGTAAGCCAAAATTATTCCGTTCTCCAGCAGAAGGTAATTATATTGTACGTTTAATGAACGCTTCTTTAAGTCCTAATGATTAGCTCTCTCGCATGGTACATACTGTTAACTGTACAGCAGTAGAAATTGATGAGTGTACTTCTACTAAATTACGTGAATATAATATTTTACCTATTATTGAAAATAAATTTGTTTATGCTCGATAGACCGTAAATATTAATTTTAGGACCTATATGAAGAGTATTGCGCAAATTATTACTGGTAATACAAGTAATATATAGTCTTATACTATTCCAAATGATGCAACATTGCGCGCGACTGTTCTTGATGTATTTTCTTCTATTGATTTTGCGCAAGGGTAGAAAATTTATAAAGTAACATTTACTGGTTGTGATCCATATCAAATGTTTGAATTAAATGGACACAAACAAATTGTTGGAGGTACTGGTACTTGGTCGCATGATTTTAGTGCTGAACCAGTAATGTCTTTACATATTCCTAATGAAGTATATAAGATGGGTGCCGATGATAGCAATAATTGGCATAATGTAAAAATTACAATGCGTGGTAGTTTATAGCTTGAAATTGATAAACCTGTTACAAGTAACTTTGATGATATTGCGCGTATTTAGTTATATGATAGATGGCGTTTTATAAGAGCTAATTATACAAGTGGTAATCATATGACTATAATTAAAAAACTTTATTATAATAGTGCGTATCAAACTGATTTAAAAGAATCTTTAAAGAAAATTTATAAAATACGTTTTTGGATTCCTGCTGGAAAAGTTTGGTTAATGGCAAATTCAAATATTACTGCTTCAGAAACTGCATTAGAAAATTATTTAACTTCTGAAGGCTCTCATACTTATTATGCAGTTAATGTTAATCCTGCAGATTTAGGACGTAATGTTTCTGTATAGACGTATGAAACTCGTACTGGTAGTGCAAAAAATTCGAGTGATGTTTTAATTGATGGAGCAATTTATCGAGCCGTTGGAACGAATAAAACTTATTAGTGGGATGGCGAAGATTTTATATCACTTCCTCCAAGAGAAAATGCATCTACTATTAATGGGGTATCTTATAATTTATTACCTACAGAAGTGAGAATTGATAATATAGTGTATGATTTAGCTTATGGTATTGATAATATGTTAGAATTAACTTCTCCAACAATACCTACCACTATTCAATGTGGTTCATTAGTTTGTGGATTATATGTATTTCAAACCGTTTATGCTGATTATGCTTTTGAACTTACTTCTAATAACGATATTAGTGCAGATAATATTGCAATTAAGCAAGCACATGATGCATTAAATGCTCGTTGGATGGCTTATGAAGCTAATCAACTATATTTTATTGCTGTTGCTGATAAAGATTTTTATTCTTCTAAATATTTAGATACTAATAAATGTTATCAAAATATTTTAACTTTAAAAGAAGTTTCAGATATAAGTTATGGTCTTTTAAATTATATCTATGGAGAAAAACATGATTCTCAAAGTGAAAATGATGCTGATCCTACTGTAGATGTAACTAAAGTTATAAGATTCCCTACTGTGGCAAGTTGGGTACAAGCTATGACAACAGATGATAGTGATTTAATGAGTTTTTATGTTTGGCAAGATCATCGCTTCCATAAATTAAGTCGTGCAGAACGTGCTAATTTTGAAGGATAGTTAGTCTTTATTCCATATTATAGTGTTTTGGCAGTACGTAGAATTACTGGTAACTGGTCAGATGCTGCCTCAGGATTCCCCGCACCTTGTAAGCATAATGTTACTATTGATGATTTACGTAGTGCTTTAGCCGCGTATTATACTTTAATTCAAGAGCATTTGCGCGAGGGTACATAGGAGCTGATTATTAATGCCTCTTAATAATTCGCTTGCTTTATTAGACACTTAGTTTTTAAAACGATTAGATCAGCAAAAAGATCGTATTGTTTGGTGTCGTATTATTTCTTTAAATTGGAATGAAGAATCCTTAGCTAATATAACTGGAAGAGCTGTTTCTGGTAGTATTTCAGTAACTGGTACTTCTGCTGTTCGTCGTACTTGTAGTTTATCATTAATTACAGACTAGCCTCAAATAGATACTGCAACTTGGGCTTTGCGCACTAAATTTAAAGTTGAAATTGGTTTAAATAATTTTGTTGATGACCGTTATGAAGATATTATTTGGTTCCCGCAAGGAACTTATATTATTACTAGTTTTAGTACTAGTATGAGTGATAGTACATTTACAGTATCTATTTAGGGTAAAGATAAAATGTGTTTATTAAATGGTGAAATTGGTGGCAATTTATTTGCTTCTCATGAATTTGCTAAAGTATGGACACAACATGATGATGGTAGTTACACCAAAGAATTAATACCAATTTATACTATTATTAAAGAAGCAATTCATGCATATGGGCAAGAACCCTATTACAATATTATAATTAATGATTTAGATATTGCTGGCGTTGAATTGCTTGATTATATTGGTAATAATTAGAATATGTATATTTATGAAGTATACCATACAGAAGACAATGGTAGAACTTGGGATTATCATAGTGCGAATATTCGATTTGGTAAAGATTTAGATCCATATAATGCTAATTCTTATGGTCAAGAACAAGATGAGCTTTGTCGACAATTTTTATTCGCGACTCAATAGCATCAAAGAGATTATGAAATTGATAATATTCAAAGTTCTATGCTTGGTAATTCTTATAAATATAAATTAAAAAAATGCGCACATCCAGGCAATTCAAATACTTGTATTGGTTATCGAGCAACTGATTTAACTTATACAGGAGAATTAACTATCCCTGTTGGCGGTTCTATTACATCTATGTTAGATAAATTGGTTGAAATGCTTGGTGAATTTGAATATTTTTATAATACAAAAGGATAGTTTGTATTTCAACGTAAACGAATTTATTTTAATTCGCAATGGTCTAATGTAGATATGGAAGCTAATACACAATATTATGAACGAGCAAGTAATAGTGATGGAGCATTTTATGAATTTGTTGGAGATTAGTTATTAACAAGTATATCTAATTCTCCAAAAATATCGGCGATAAAAAATGATTATGCTATTTGGGGTAAGAAAACTAGTGCTAGTCAAAAAGAATGGCCTATTCATTTGCGTTATGCTATTGATAGAAAACCAACCAAATACTATAGTTTATTAGATGAGCGTATGTATGTTTCTAACCAATATGAAGAAGAAGTAAAAGATAGTAGTGATAAATATCGTGGTCAATATGATTGGCGCGAATTAATTTATCAAATGGCTAGAGATAATTTAGCATCTTCAAATCGCATTGAAGGATTAACATATGCACTTCGTACTATTTTTAATGATGAAGAAAATTAGCTTTATCATTATGATTATGCTTATTTAAATGCTGCAGATTATGCTAATTATTATTAGTTTAATGCTATTACTAAAAAATTTGTAGCGTTAGAAAATCAAGGACAATTTGAATCTTGTAAAGATTAGAATGTTTTTCTTTATGGATTTGATATTGGTAAAGCTAAAAAAGCATTAACACAAAAAGAAATGCAATATGTTATTGAACATTTGGGATATGATTATCGTATTGCTGCAACAGAACAATATCTGATGGATTTATTAGATGATGTTATTCCTAATTCAGAAATGAGTACTTTAACTTCTGCTCAACAAGGTTTTATAAGAAGATGGAAAACTTCTTTATACAGTGGAATTAGAAGATTAAATAATTTTCAAATAGAATTAAATCCTGGTGTCGTAGAAGAGATTTTAGGTGAAAGTGGAATTATTCAAGAGTATGGTAAACTTAAAGTTATTGCAGCGATGCAAGATGAAGTTGCACTTTGGGAGAATACTTTTAATACTGGCTATGATGCATATTATGCAGATATGTTAGAATTTTGGCCTAAAATTTATCGCACTAAATAGCGATTAATAACAACTTATGATGATGTAGGGAATATCGCGGTTGATGAAAATGGAGATTGGATTCAAAATGCAGATGATATTTCTGATGAAGAATGGAAAAGATGGGTTTTAAATGGTTTTTGGAATCCAGATTATTTGACATTAGATTATGATACTGGTAATGTAATTTTTAAAGAACCAGAGGCATTATGGTTTTGGATAGATTTTGCCGATCCTTATGAACTTCCTGGATTATTTGAATTTGCAGTAGAAGTCGTTGGCCGCAGAACAGATACTTTAAATGATGATAAAATTAAAGCATTATATTTCCGTCCGACACCTTCATTACTTTTTATTACACCAGACGCTCCACAACCAGATAATCAAAGTAATTTACAAATGGTAAGAATTAATTTAACGCCAACACAATCAAATTATATTTCTATTAGTTCTTAGGGTAAAAGCGCAAAAGAAATGTTAGATAGTAGAATTTATGATGGTACGTATTATCAAGAATCTATTAACATTTCTTGTGTCCCTATTTATTATATGGAACCAAATGTTCGTATTGCAGTAAATGATAATATGGGTAATGTACATGGTTAGTTTATTGTACAATCATTTACTATTCCTCTTGCTTATGATGGTTTAATGTCAATAACAGCAAGTCGTACTGATGATAGAGATAGATTATATTAAGGAGGCTATGGTATGGCTTTAAAAATTGGACAAATTAGATGGTTTGGCACGGGTAATGAATTAAATTGGCCAGCAGATATTACAGAAGCAAAACTTAGATATGGTACTGTATTACCTTCTAATTATTCTATCGTTGCTATTGGCATTTAGACATTACCTGGCGCGCAATGTTATATTAATGGTAATAGTTAGTCTATTACTATTGGACATACTGGTATTTTTCAATTAGATTTACAAGGGTTAAGTACTATTTCTGATATTACTTTTACTAATGGTACATTAGATTTAATTCGTAACTCAACAACAGGTTATTTAATTATAGACTATGTATATTATGATGGAAGCGAGTGAAGATAATGGCAGGAATTGGATTTTATGGTAATTTATCTTCAATAAACCGTTCAACTTTTGTATTTGATCGTGTTTATACAACTCGTGCTGAAATGGATTCAAATGCTGCTACAGATGGCATTTTTATTAATAGATATGTTTTAGTCGAATATGGTAATCAACCAAATATTGGTTATTTAATTGGTGGAGTTTTTTATAGTACACCTATTGCGTCTTAGGAATATAGAATTACTCCTAATACAACAGATGTATATCAAGATTTGGGTCGGCCAATGTCGCAAGCGGCATTTTATACTTGGAATGGTTCATCATATGTACAGATGGATAATGCAGTATATAATGCAACTTCTTTTACATCTCGTTATTAGAGAGATGCTGTACGATATGGCCGTGGATATGATTCAACAGTTTGGATGAAATATGCTGATGCTAATGGTTAGCGGTATGTTTTAGTAGCTGAACTTAATGCAACAGTTCCTAATTTTCATATTACTGTTGATCCTCCTACAGTAACTCCTATTCCTCCTTATTTTGATACAAACAGTTCAAATTTAGATTATTATTTTCATGTATAGTCACCTTTTGGTAATGGCATAAATACTAATTTTAATTTGTACCG
>Ga0326513_10002106_pt1 | contig 14800 bp, 9 predicted proteins | sample 2_2465_0518_D_FD_203654 | JGI IMG/M metagenome (GOLD analysis project Ga0326513, IMG submission 203654) | Bovine rumen microbial communities from UC Davis, California, United States - 2_2465_0518 | ecosystem: Host-associated > Mammals > Digestive system > Stomach > Rumen | place: USA: California...
CATCGCCGCCATGCTCGGCACCTCGGACCTCATCGGCACCCCGGCCATCTCCCAGTTCCGGGAGAACGCCGCCAGCGAGGCCCAGGGGCTCCGGGAGGGCGACCGCATCCTCTCCGTCAACAACCATGTCATCTACACGGAGTATGACCTCAGTTTCTACATGTCCAAGGACAAGGACGGGGTCATGGACTTCGTCGTGGAGCGGGACGGGAAGAAGGTCCCCCTGAAGCACGTGGCCTTTGAGACGGCGGAAGTCGAGGGCACCCAGGTCGTCAAGTACGACTTCGCCATCGTCGGCGTGGAGCCCGGCTTCAAGAACGTCGTCAAGTACTCGGTGCTCGACTCGCTCTCCATCGTCCGCATCGTCTGGGTCTCCCTGTGGGACCTCGCCACCGGCAACTTCTCCATGAGCGACATGGCGGGCCCGGTCGGTACGGTCCAGGCGGTGGCCGACACCACGTCGGACGCGGCGAAAAGCGGCAACCTGTCACGCCTGTTACTCATCCTTGCGCTGATCGCCATCAACGTCGGCGCCTTCAACCTCATCCCCTTCCCGGCACTGGACGGAGGCCGCTTCGTCTTCATCATGCTGGAGGGCATCTTCCGCCGGCCCATCTCGAAAGAGTTCCAGGCGGCGGTCAACACGGTCGGAATGGCCATGCTGTTCGGCCTGATGATCATGGTCACGTTCAGTGACGTCTTCAAATTATTCCAATAAGGAGGCCGTTCCATGGAACGCAGAAAAACCAGACAGGTATTCGTGGGCGATGTACCCCTCGGCGGAGACGCACCCATCGTCATCCAGTCCATGCTCAATGCGCCCCAGGGCGACATTGAAGCGAACATCCTCCAGGCGAGAGAACTGTCGGCCGCGGGCTGCCAGCTCATCCGCCTTTCGGTCACGAGCATGGAAGACATCGAGACCGTCAAAGCACTGAAAGAGAACATCCGGGTGCCCATCATCGCGGACATCCAGATGAACTATAAACTCGCCCTCGCCTCCATCGAGGCGGGCATCGACAAGATCCGTATCAACCCCCGCTACATCGGTGGGGAAGACAAAGTCCGGCTCGTGGCCGACGCCTGTAAGGCTCATAAGGTCCCCATCCGGGTCGGCGTCAACTCCGGCTCCGTCGAACTCGACCTGCTCGAGAAGTACGGCGGCGTCACCCCCGAAGCCATGGCGGAGAGCGCCATGCGGGGCGTCAAATACCTGGAGGATGTCGACTTCCACGACATCGTCATCTCCATCAAGTCCTCCGACATCCGGACGATGATCGCCGCGTACCGCATCGTGGCCGCCCAGTGCGACTACCCGCTGCACCTCGGCGTCACCGAGGCCGGCACGGAGCGGATGGGCCGCGTCAAGTCCTCCATCGGCATCGGCGCTCTGCTGGCCGACGGCATCGGCGACACCATGCGTGTCTCCCTGACCGATGACCCGGTCAAGGAGATCGACGCCGCGAACGACATCCTGCGTGCCCTCGACCTGCTGCCCGACGCACCTCAGCTCGTCGCCTGTCCCACCTGCGGACGCACGCAGATCGACCTCATCGGCATCGCCAAGGAAGTCGAGGAGCGGCTGAAGGACGTCCACAAGTCCATCCACGTCGCGGTCATGGGCTGCCCGGTCAACGGACCCGGAGAAGCCAAGAATGCCGACATCGGCATCGCCGGCGGCAACGGAGTCGGCCTCATCTTCGCGAAGGGCGAGGTCATCAAGAAAGTGCCCGAAGAGGAACTCATCGACGCACTCATGGAAGAAATCGAGAAACTGTAATTAGAGAGGATACCCCATTTTGCCACAGGAAAAACGCGTTGCCGAAGTGTTCATGCTGCCGGATGACGGCCGCTTCCCGGACGCACTGTTCGAGAGCATCATCACGGACCTGTCCGTGAGCCGGACCGACCGGTCCATGCTTCTGCGTCTGAAGTCCGAGGAACCCCTGCCGGACATCACGGTCCATGCCTTCGAAGACGTTTTACAAGCTACCCTCCAACTGAATGATGTCAAAGCTGTGTTTGAGTACCCGAAGGACGAGTCGGAGAACGAGGACGAGCAGGAAGAGGCGAAGACCGTCGACCTGTCCCTCATGCCCGACCTCCTGAAGGAACTGAAGCGCCGCTGTCCCGCGTCCAACGGGTTCCTGAACGACTGTACCTGGGAACTGGACGGCCATAAACTCACCCTGAACCTGACCCACGGAGGCGCCGACCTGCTCAAAGGCATCTGCGCCGACGTCACCCTCGAGACCATCCTGTCCGAGGCGTACGAGAACCGGTTCAAGGTCGAATTCGCCGGCGTCGTGAACATGGATGCCGACGATACCGCCTATGCGGACATGCAGAAACAGGCGGAAGCCGAGGCCCGCAACGAAGCGAGAGCCAAAGCGGAAGAGAAGTTCGAGGAGCAGCCCCACAAAGTCGTGGACGGCATCCCGCTCTATCTCGAGACCGCGAAGATGATCTACGGCAAAGAGATCCGCTACATGCCGAAGCCCATCAAGGAACTGAAGGTCGACGACGGACAGGTCGTCATATGGGGCGAAGTCTTCGATGTCGATGTCATCGACACGAGAGACGGCCGCAGCAAGATCTTCAACTTCGCGATGACCGACTACACCGACTCCTACCCCTGCAAGATCTTCGCGCGGGGAGAGGCGGGAAATGCCCTGGCCGAGAACCTCAAAAACGGCATGACCGTCATGGCCAGAGGCAACATCATCTTCGACACCTACAAACATGACTATCTGCTCGACGTCAAGGCGATGGCGTCCGTCCGCAAGATCGAACGGATGGACAACGCGCCCCGCAAACGTGTCGAGCTCCACCTCCACAGCAACATGTCCATGATGGACGCCATGACGGACGCCGGTGAGCTGGTGAGCCGGGCGGCCAAATGGGGCATGCCGGCCGTCGCCATCACGGACCACGGTGTCCTGCAGGGCTATCCCGCCGCCTTCGCCGCGTCCGAAAAGACCGGCATCAAGGTCATCTACGGCGTCGAGTCCTATGTCTACGACGACATGCGCCCCGGTGTCCCCACCGAGTGGCCGGACATCGTCCAGGCGATCCGCGACAAGAAGCAGCGCACCTATCACCAGATCATCCTCGTCAAAAACAACGTGGGCCTCAAGAACCTCTACGGACTTGTGTCCCGCTCCCATACCGAGCACTTCTACCGCAAGCCGACCATCCTGAAGTCGGACCTTGCCGCGCACCGGGAGGGCCTCATCCTCGGCACCGCCTGTCAGGCCGGTGAGCTCTACATGGCACTCCTCAATGAGGAGCCCGAAGAGCGTATCCAGGAGATCGTCGATTTCTATGACTACATGGAGATCCAGCCCAACACCAATAACGCGTTCCTGTTGCGGCCTTATTACCGGAAGGACAAGGCCACGAAGGAAATGAAGATGATGCCGCCGCGGTTCCAGTCCGAGGAAGACCTCTGGAACATCAACCGCCGCATCCTCGCCCTGGGCGACGCCGCCGGCAAGCCGACGGTCGCCACCTGCGACGTCCACTTCATCGACCCGGAATGCGCCCAGTTCCGCGCCATCATCATGGCGGGCCAGGGCTTCCAGGACGCCGACAACCAGCCCGGCCTGTTCCTGCGCACGACGGAGGAGATGCTCGCCGAGTTCGAATACCTCGGTGACCGCGCCGAGGAAGTCGTCATCGACAACCCGAACAAGATCGCCGACATGGTCGAGCGCATCCGCCCGGTCCCGGCCGGCAGCTTCCCGCCCAGCATCGACGGGGCAGAGGAAGAACTGCAGCAGCTCTGCTGGGACAAGGCGAAGGAGCTCTACGGCGAACCCGTTCCCGAATACGTCGCGAAACGTCTCGACAAGGAGCTCACCTCCATCATCTCGAACGGTTTCGCGGTCCTTTACATGATTGCCCAGAAACTGGTCAAGGACTCGGAAGACCACGGCTACCACGTCGGTTCCCGAGGGTCCGTCGGTTCCTCCTTCGTTGCCCACGCCTCGGGCATTTCGGAGGTCAACCCGCTGGCGCCCCACTACCGCTGCACGAACCCCGCCTGCAAGCATACGGAGTTCTTCCTGCACGGTGAAGTGGGTTCCGGTTACGACCTTCCTCCGAAGAACTGCCCCGAGTGCGGGACGCCCATGTGGCGGGACGGCCACGACATCCCCTTCGAGACGTTCCTCGGATTCAAAGGCGATAAATCGCCCGATATCGACCTCAACTTCTCCGGCGAATACCAGACGAAAGCCCACCTGTACACGATCGAGCTGTTCGGTGAGGACCACGTCTTCAAAGCCGGTACCGTCGCCACCGTCGCGGACAAGACCGCGTTCGGCTACGTCAAGAAGTACCTCGAAGAGCGGGGCATCAACGCAAAAGACGCGGAAGTCTCCCGTCTCGCGAGAGGTGTCGCCGGCGTCAAGCGCACGACCGGTCAGCACCCCGGCGGTATGGTCGTCGTCCCGAACGACTACGATGTCACCGACTTCACGGCGGTCCAGTACCCCTCGGACGACCCGGGCAAGGGCATGATGACCACCCACTTCGACTTCCACTTCCTGCACGACACCATCCTGAAACTCGACAACCTCGGACACGATGTCCCGACCATGTACAAGTACCTCGAAGACATGACCGGCATCCCCGTTATGGACGTCGACATCTGCGACCCGAAGATTTACGAGCTCTTCCTGAGCCCCGAACCCCTCGGTGTCACAGAGGAGGATATCAACTTCCCGATCGGCACCCTGTCCATCCCGGAGATGGGCACCGACTTCGTCAAGGGCATGCTGGTCGAGTGTAAACCGAAAAACTTCTCGGACCTTCTGCAGATCTCCGGTCTGTCCCACGGCACGGACGTCTGGCTGGGCAACGCGCAGGAACTCATCCACCAGGGCATCTGTACCATTTCCGAAGTCATCGGGACCCGTGACAACATCATGGTCGGCCTCATGCACTACGGCCTCGAGCCGGACATGGCCTTCAAGATCATGGAGATCGTCCGTAAGGGCAAAGCGACCAAACTCCTCACCGAGGAGCATGTCGCCGCCATGCGGGAGCACGACGTGCCTCAGTGGTACATCGACTCCTGCTACAAGATCAAGTACATGTTCCCGAAAGCCCACGCGGCGGCCTATGTCAGCGCTGCCCTGCGGCTCGCCTGGTACAAGATCTACCACCCGGTCGAGTACTACGCCACCTACCTCACGGTCCGGGGCGAAGACCTCGACGCCGTCGCCATCCTCTCCGGCAAGGGCTATGTCAAAGGCCGCATGAAGGAGATCGAGATCAAGGGACGGGACGCCTCCGCCACGGAGAAGAGCGAATACACCGGCCTGCAGGTCGTGCTGGAAATGCTCGCCCGGGGCATCGAGTTCCTGCCCATCGACCTCTACAAATCCAAGGCGACGGTCTACACCATCGAAGATGGCAAGATCCGCCTCGCGTTCTCTTCCATCAAGGGACTTGGCGTTTCCGCCGCACAGGCTCTGGAAGCGGCCAAGGACGACGGACAGGGCGACTACCTGTCCCAGGAGGACCTCGGCATCCGCGCCGGCGTCTCCTCCGCAGTTCTCACCGCACTCCGTGACCTCGGCGCCCTCAACGGGCTGCCGGAGTCCAGCCAGATCACACTGTTCGGCATGTAAATAGGAGGGACAAACATGAACAAAGCACTCAAGATCATTCTGATGGTCCTGCTGTTCCTGGCAGTGGCCGTTGGTGCTGTCTTCGGATACCGCTTCTTCAGCGACCGTCAGACGGCTGCGACGCCCATCGCCACAGAAGGGCAGGCATACCTCACCACCTCTCCGAACGCCTCGGAAGGCGTCACCGCTGTTGCGGAAGCAGAGGAAGACAACCTCGCCAGCGACTCGTCCATCGAACCGACCACGGCATGGCCCTTCGCGGACCGCAAGTCCGAGTCGAAGTTCGAAGCGAAGGAGTCCGTGGGCTACACCACGACCAAAGCGGCGAAGCAGAACAAGACCGAGTCCGCGGACAAGACGACGGAGAGCAAGAAGACCTCCGACAAGGAGACCACGAAAGAGACGACGAAGAAGTCCTCCTCCGCGTCCGAAGGCAACGCCAAGGCCTTCCTGCAGAAGCTCCAGTCCGGCGCCAGCAAGACCAGGAACGGCCACCCCGTGAAGGTCGACTCCAACGGCATCGACGTCGAGTACAAGAAGTTCGCGGTCGCGGACCTCAACAACGACGGCAAGGACGAAGTGTTCCTCTATGCCGAGAGCACGAAGGGCGAGGAGTTCTACGGCAACTCCTACATCGTCTATGACAGCACCCTCAAGAACGTCCGGACCACCATGGTCATCGACGAGTTCAAGGACGTGAAGTTCTACAAGAGCGGTGTCTTTGAGATCGTGGAGAACAAGTTCGGCTTCACCTCCGATGCCATCGCGGCACAGTACGGCGTCAAGAACAAGAACTCCATCCTCGGCTACGATGTCGCCACGACCCCGTACCTCAAGTACATGACGAACGGACCGTACATCGACGCGCCCAGCGAGATCAGCGCGGCCGACTACAAGGCAGCTGTCAAGAAGCTGAGAGCCGGCGGCGAAGTGAACGTCAAAGTCTACGACTTCACGAAGGCCAACGTCGAGAAACTGTAACAACAAATACTCTTTCAGGCAGGTGATCCGTTTATGGATTTCTACAACTTTTACAAAGGCAACTGCTTCGATGCCTATGAATTCTTCGGAGCCCATGTGACGGATCAGAACACCTGGTTCCGGACCTACGCGCCCGCAGCCAACCACGTGGCGGTCATCGGCGAGTTCAACGACTGGACCGAGACGCCCATGCACCGCTCCTACGACGGCAGCACCTGGGAATGCTGCATTCCCGCCGCGCAGCCGGGGCAGATGTACAAGTACCGCATCTACGACCAGAACGGCCGCTCCCTCGACCACTGCGACCCCTACGGCTTCGGCATGGAACTGCGCCCGAAGAGCGCGTCCATCATCCGGGAGCTTCGGAAGTTTGAGTTCGACGACTGGGACTGGATGCTCTCCCGCACCGACCGGCGCAACGAGGCCCTCAACATCTATGAGGTCCACGCCGGGTCCTGGCACAAGAACCCGGACGACCCGGAAAACGGCTGGTACAACTATGTGGAGCTGGGCGATTTACTGATCCCCTATGTCAAGGAACACGGCTACAACTACATCGAGTTCCTGCCGCTGGCGGAGCACCCCTCGGACAACTCCTGGGGGTACCAGAACACGGGCTTCTACGCCCCGACCTCCCGCTACGGCACCATGGACCAGCTGAAGCAGCTCATCGAGAACTGCCACAAGAACGAGATCGGCGTCATCCTCGACTTCGTGCCCGTCCACTTCGCGGTGGACGACTACGCCCTCGAGAAGTATGACGGCACGGCGCTCTACGAGTACCCGCACCCCGACATGGGTTACAGCGAGTGGGGGAGCCACAACTTCAACCACTGCAAGGGCGAGGTCCAGAGTTTCCTCCAGTCCAACGCGAACTACTGGCTGAAGGAGTTCCACTTCGACGGCCTTCGCATCGACGCCTTGTCGAACCTCATCTACTGGCAGGGCAACAAGGACCGGGGCACCAACGAGAATGCCGTCCACTTCATCCGCAACATGAACGGCGGCCTCAAGAAGCTGCACCCGACCGCCATCCTCGCGGCCGAAGATTCCACCCAGTACCCCGGTGTCACGAAGCCCGTCTACGACGGCGGCCTCGGCTTTGACTACAAGTGGGACATGGGCTGGATGAACGACAGCCTCGACTACATGAAGAAGACTGCGGACCAGCGGACGGAGAACTACCACAAGCTGACGTTCTCGATGATGTACTTCTACGACGAGAACTTCATCCTGCCGCTCTCCCACGACGAAGTGGTCCACGGCAAGGCGACCATCCTTCAGAAGATGTCCGGCCTCTACGAAGGCAAGTTCCAGCAGGCCCGCGCGTTCTACATGTACATGTACGCGCACCCCGGCAAGAAACTCAACTTCATGGGCAACGAGTTCGCACAGATCCGCGAATGGGACGAGGATGAGGAGCAGGACTGGTTCATGCTGAAGTATCCGCTCCACGACTCCTTCCAGGTCTTCATGAAAGACCTCTCGCACCTGTACCTCGAGAACCCGGCCTTCTGGGCCCTCGACTACAACACGATGGGCTTCGACTGGGTCGACTGCCATCAGGAGGAGAAGCGCATCTATGCTTTCATCCGCCACGGCGGGGAAGAGGATGTCCTCTGCATCTTCAACTTCTCGGAGAAGCCTCAGGACTTCGAGCTGCGCCTCGACTACAATCTGGAATTGGAACTGCTGCTTGCGTCCGACCGGGACATCTACAGCGGTACCGAGCACTACGAGGGGAAGACGGTCCTCAAAAAGAAGAGGGGATATTTCGAACTTCCGATGACCCCGTATTCTGCCAAGTTCTTTAAGATGAAATAAAAACTTTTTCTACAGTAAAAAACGGTAAAAAACCCCGGCTCTGCCGGGGTCTATTTTATGTAAATAACATATTTTCATGATTCTCTTTATGATGGGTTCGTGATAATATAAAAGTGTACTATACTCTCGTACAACAAATACTTTGCAAATGGAGGGAACCCAAATGAAACGGAAAGCAATGAGCCTCATCGGCCTCCTTCTGATGGTCGCTATGGTCCTGTCTCTGACCGGCTGCAACAAAAAAGCAGCAACTCCGGAAGAGACGACGGAAGTCACCCAGCAGACGGTCGACTCCCCGTATGAGCTCAACATGAAGAACTACGAGTCTTTCATCAAGTCCCTGCCGGAAGGCGGCTACTATGCCTTTGCGGCCATGGACAAAGACCACGATGCTCTCCTCGTCACCGACGCAGTCTTCCAGGACGGCGGCAAGACCCTTGCCAGCGAGGCGACGGTCTACGGCTATGACAAGAACGGCAACATCGTCGAGTACGGTGATGTCATCGGCGGCGGCACGGCTTATCCGCTCTCCGTCAAAGATAACAACCTGTACTTCGGCAACAAGACCTCGATGACCAAAGTCACCATCGAAGAGTACCGCAACGCCATGCGCATCGTCGATCGCCAGACCGAAGGCGCGGCCCTCGACGCACTCTACAACGAATTTGAGACGGCAACTCCGGTCGAGTTCACGAAAGTCGAAGGTTCCACCATCCCCGGACCGACTCTGTATGAAGGCACCTGGGCGGAGAAGACCTCTGAGCGCCTCGTCATCGTTGTGGAGCCCACCGTGGAAAAGGGCTGGTTCGACGTCACCATCACCTGGAGAGAAGCTCTTCCGCAGAAAGACCTTTACACCATGCGCGCCCACTATCAGAAGGACGGCTCCCTGTTCTATGACAACTGCCGTTACCTGGTCCGCACGTTCGATGATAACGGGAAGTTCAAGGACGATGTGAAGTACACGAACGGTTCCGGCATCCTGAAACTCAAGCTCGCCGACAAGACGCTCTACTGGACCGACTACAAACTGTCTCCGGGCAGCAACACCCAGGCATTCATCAAGAATGACAGCCTCAAGATCGAGACCGTGACAGCGAAGTCTACGACGAGAACGACCACCAAGAAGGCCGAGACCACGAAGTCGACGAAGAAGGCCGAGACCACGAAGTCGACGAAGAAGGCTGAGACGACCAAGGCCGCTCCCACGGAAGAAGACGGTCAGAACCCGGTCATGAACTTCATTGGCCGCTACGGCTCTGGCCGTTGCACCATCGATGTCGACTGCCAGGGTAAGAAAGACGCTCACTTCCATGTCACCTGGGCCTCCAGCGCTGCGGAAGTGTCCGAGTGGACCATGAGTGGCACCTTCGACGAAGGCAGTAAGTCTGTCCGCTACGCCAATGGTGTCAAGAGGACCACCGTCTTCAACGAAGACGGAACGGTCGCCGTGAGCACCGTCGAGTACACCGGCGGCAGAGGCACATTCACCTTCCACGACGGCGCCCTGACCTGGTCTGACAGTCAGGAGCATGTTGCCGACGGCATGACCTTTACCTATTAAAACAGATCATCCATTCCGATTCTTTTCCGGGCTCCGAACGGGGCCCGGAAATTTTTTTGAAAAATCTTTTTGAAAAGGGTTGACATGTCCTAGGGCATATGGTACAGTCTAAGTGTGCTAAGGAACACAGTACGCGCACATGGATATTCTTTTTCTACGGAGGACAGAATTATGAAACGTTCACTCACTGCATTTATCGGAATCGTACTCATGCTCGCCATGACCCTTGCTCTGGTCGGCTGCAACAAGAAGACGGACGAGACCGTCACGGTCACCACCGCTGCCCCGACGGTCGTCACACAGCAGGCCGAAGAGGCGACGGAGGCTCAGCAGAACCAGTCCGCAACTCAGAAGGCTACCCAGAAGGCCACCGAGAAAGCCACCAAGAAGGCCACAAAGAAAGCAACTCAGAAGTCCACGAAGAAGGCTACCCAGAAAACCACTGAGAAAGCGACTCAGAAGACGACCGAAGCTACCGGCAGCCCGGTCCAGCGTTTCCAGGGCCGTTACGGCAGCGACCGCTGCACGGTCGATGTCAAGGGTGTTGCCAACAACACCGTCGAGATCCACATCTACTGGGCCAGCAGCGCCTGGGAGCACAGCGAGTGGACGATGAGCGGCAACTTCGATGAAGACAGCAAAGGCTTCTATGTCTACTACAGCGACGGCGTCCGGAAGGACTACAAGTTCAATGACGACGGCGAACAGGAATCCGTCGAGACCGTCTACACCGGCGGCAAGGGCGCGTTCCGCTTCAACGGCAACAAGATGACCTGGGACGACCAAGCAGAGCACATCGCGGACGGTATGGTCTTCACTAAGTAACTTCTTCTGCATTTAAAAATGGTTGACGTGGATACATCATGCATGGTATTATCTATGTGTGCTAACTGACGTAGAACACTAAAACCAATCAGGAGTTGATCACATGTTCACCATAGACAATATGTCCCGCATCCCAGTCTATGAACAGATCGTCGAACAGACCGAGCGGATGCTGCTCTCCGGCGAGATGAAACCCGGAGACCCCATGCCCTCTGTCCGCGGTCTCGCGGCAGAACTGGGGGTCAACCCCAACACCATCCAGAAAGCCTACACCGAACTCGAACACCGCGGTATGACCACCTCGGTCCCCGGTCGCGGAAGCTTCCTTCGGGAAGACGCCACCGAACAGCTGGTTGCGTACCTCAATGAGACTGCGCTTCCGGAGTTCAAGAACATGCTGAAGGGCATGCTCATCGCCGGCGCATCCAAGGAAGAGTCCCTGGTCTTCATTGAAAAGATCCTCGACGAACTGGCCGACGAGCTCGACGCCTGAACAAGGTATCCCTCGATTTTCTCAATACAACCCGACTCCGGTCTCCTGTGAGTATCCAAAGCACAGGGGATCGGAGTTCTCTTTCTGTCTAAAATGTGTTAAAATAAATTGTTTTAGAACGCACATCGCGTCAACGCGGAGAAGAGAGGGGACCCCCGGTTTGAAGAAACTAGAAAACAAATGGCTGCTTGCCTGTCTGGCATTCCTGGTGCCGGCCGCGCTGCTGCTCATCCTCTTTGCACTGAACGGCGTCACGCCCTTCGGCGGGAAGAGCCTTGCGGAGCAGGACGCCAACATCCAGTACATCGAATTCTTCAACTACTATCGAAACCTGTTCCACGGGAAGGACACGCTGCTCTACAGCTTCACGAACTTCCTCGGTGGCAGCGGGGTGGCCCTCGCCGCTTATTACCTGGCATCGCCCTTCAACTTCCTGATCCTCGCGGTGCCGGCCTCCATGAACCACGCGCTCTTCAGCCTGATGGTCCTCCTGAAACTGTCCCTCTGCGGCTTCACGATGACCCTCTTCCTCCGGGAACGCTTCCCGAAACTGAGCCCGCTGTTCACGCTGCTCCTCTCCGTCTCCTTCGCACTGTCCCAGTACAATATCGCCCAGACCATGAACATCATCTGGCTTGACGGTGTCTATATGCTGCCGCTGGTGCTGCTCGGGGTGCATCGCCTCGTGCGCAACGGGAAAAGCTTCCTGTTCTTCTTCGCCACCGGCGCCGCCATCCTGTTCAACTGGTATGCGGGATACTTTGACTGCATCGCCGCCATCCTGTTCTTCTTCTGGGAGCTTGGCGATGTACCGACCGGACCTCTGACCGCCAGACAAAAGTGGGGGCGCTTCGGCTCTGCCCTCGGCCACGGTGTCGCGGCCGTCTGCCTCAGCGCGGTCCTGTTCCTGCCGACCGTCTACACGCTGCTCGGCGGCAAGGGCCGCACCGACGTCCACATGACGTTCAGCTTCTCCGGCAACCCGCTGACCTCGCTCGCCGGGTTCTCCCTCGGCACCGAGAGCTTCGACGGCGGCATGTCCGTCTTCTGCGGCAGCCTCGCGACCCTCGCGCTCATCCTGTACTTCTCCCATAAACAGTTCGCATTGAAAGAGAAGGTCCGCAGCGGCGTGCTGCTCGCGGTCTTCCTGCTGCTCGCGTACTGGGAGCCTCTGGCGTTCATCGCCAACGGGTTTCGAAACATCACCTCGTACTGGTACCGGTACGGGTACATCGTCATCGCGTACCTGCTGTTCCTCGCGGCCCGGTATTTCTCCGAAGTGGAGTCTGAGACCCCGGCCCGCATCTGGAAGGCAGCCTTCGCGGCGGTCGGCACGCTGCTCCTCGTCGAGTTCGTCTCGGGCTACGGCACGGTCAGCTACATCTTCGGCACCGCGCTGTTCCTGCTGGCCTTCGCCTGGGCGCTGACGAAACTCCTGCCCATGGAAGAGGGCGCCGACCCGGCGTTCTCCGGAGAGAAGGCGAAGTGCTGGCTCTCCGTCGGCCTGTCCGTCGCCGTCTGCTTCGAACTGGCGGCCAGCGGGTTCCTCATCTACCGCAGCGTCGGCTTCTCCAAAGTCGGGCGGTATCAGGACTACCACGCGAACCGGACACAGAAGGTCGAGTCCGTGAAAGCGGCTGACGACAGCTTCTATCGCATCGCCCAGACCGACTACCGGCAGCGGACCGATGAGAACCTCACGGCCTACTTCGACGATGCCTATTCCTATGCCTACAACGGCATTGCCCATTACTCGTCCACCTACTCGAACAACCAGGCGGAGCTCATGTGCCACCTCGGCTATGCCTCCGACCCGACGGTCCCCGTGACCACGACCCGCCTGCTGGCGGCAGACTCTCTGCTCTCCGTCAAATACGTCCTCGGCGAACCCGAAGTCCCCGGCCTTGCGAAGGCGGACGACCTCGGTGAGGGCATCTGGCGCAACCCTTATGCCGTGGCTCCGGCCCTCGTCGTGAACGCGGGCAAAGCGGTGGACTACAAGAAGTATGAACACGACCCCTTCGCGTACCAGAACGCGCTGTACTCGCAGCTGCTCAGACGCAAGGTGGAACTCTATAAGAAGGTCGACATCAGGACCATCCGCGAGCGGACCCTGGACCGCTACACGTACAAGATCCCGCAGCAGCCGGAGAACACGATCACGTACTTCTCCGTCCACACCAGAGGCTGGGCCCACGGCAAGCTCTACTGCAATGACAAGTTCCTGACCGAGTACGCCTACTGGCTGACCCCGCAGGCCGTCATGCTGCCGCAGAAGTCCGTGACCTCCGGTGAGTCGACCGTCCACTACAAGTACATCTCCGGCGAGAACAAGATCGAAGAGGCGTACTGCTACAGCCTCGACCTCGACGCGCTGGCCGCGGTCTCCGCGGAGCTGAACGCGAAGGCTCCGGCAGGCGAGACCGGCACGTACACCATCCACCCGGGCTACGTGTCCGCCAACGTCATGGCGGAGACCGGCAGTGAGAGCCTGTACCTCTCCGTACCCGTCGACCGCGGCTGGACCGTGAAAGTCAACGGCGTGGAAGTCGAGCCCGAGAAGCTCACAGACAACGCCTTCGCCGACTGCTTCTACCTCATCCCGCTGACCCAGAAAGGCGAGAACAAAGTGAAGATGACCTACGAGGTCCCCGGTCTCAAAGCCGGCGCCATCCTCACGGTCGTCACCTTCATCGCGAGCCTGGCCCTCGCCATCCTCTTCCGCCGGAAGAACTGATCATTCTAAGCAAAAGAACCCTTCCTGATATTGGAAGGGTTCTTTTTGTAAATCGAAAACCCCGCGTTAGACGCGGGGTTCCGTGAAGTTATACGTTTGAACAGAAAGAAACCTCCTGTAAAATGAGAGTGCGACCTGGCAGTTGCATTCCCAAATAATCAGGAGGGCCGTTAATGAGCATCAACGACATTCATAGTTTATCCCATTCCAAGTGGAACTGCAAATATCATATCGTTTTCGCTCCAAAGTATCGTAGAAGAGTATTCTATGGAGAGAAGAAAGAGGCAATCGGGAAAATATTGAGGCAACTCTGCGAGTGGAAAGGCGTCAATATCATCGAAGCAGAAGCGTGCCCCGATCACATCCATATGCTCGTAGAGATTCCGCCCAAAATCGCGGTTTCGACTTTCATGGGTTACCTCAAAGGAAAAAGTGCGACGATGATATACGAGCAGTTTCCAGAACTAAAGTACAAATATAGAAACCGCGAGTTTTGGTGCAAAGGGTACTACGTAGATACAGCAGGCAAAAACGCGCATCGAATTCAAGAGTACATCAAACACCAGCTCGACGAAGATAAATTAGGGGACCAACTCCGGATTCCCGGAGCCGATCCCAAGAAAAGCAAGAAATAAACTTACAGTAGAGCGAACGCAACTGCCAGAACTCGCGTTCACGCGTTCGACGCGTAGCGAGGAGCAAGGGCTTTGCCCGTCTACTAACAACCACACGTTTTA
>Ga0326513_10002108_pt1 | contig 14794 bp, 7 predicted proteins | sample 2_2465_0518_D_FD_203654 | JGI IMG/M metagenome (GOLD analysis project Ga0326513, IMG submission 203654) | Bovine rumen microbial communities from UC Davis, California, United States - 2_2465_0518 | ecosystem: Host-associated > Mammals > Digestive system > Stomach > Rumen | place: USA: California...
ATGTTAAAAATTGCAGCGTTGCAGAAAAAATACCCTAACTTTGCATTATAAATTGTAAATCGTAAATTAGTAAATCGTAAATTCGAAAATCATAGTGATGAAATATTCAATTGAGAAAGTAACAACGCTAATTGGCGCACGTCGTATTGGTGAGGCTGATGCCCAGATAGGTTGGCTGTTAACGGATAGCCGTTCACTCTGTTTCCCCGAAGAAACCCTGTTCTTTGCCCTGCGTTCTTCCCGCAACGACGGGCACCGTTATATTTCTGACCTGTATCGTCGTGGTGTACGCAATTTCGTCGTCGAAGCGAAAGGCATCTTGGAAACACAGACGAACAGTTTGGAAAACATGGCCGATGCCAATTTCCTGATAGTCCCCTCCCCTCTTGCCGCCCTTCAACGACTGGCAGAGCGCCATCGCGACGAGTTTAATGTGCCCATCGTTGGCATCACAGGTTCTAATGGTAAGACGATGGTTAAGGAGTGGCTCTACCAACTGTTGCTCCCTTCACAGAAAATCGTTCGTTCACCTCGCAGTTATAACTCCCAGATTGGCGTGCCCCTTTCTGTTTGGTTGCTGAACGAAAAAACCGAAGTAGGTATTTTCGAGGCTGGCATCAGTCAACCAGGCGAAATGTATGCCCTGCGCGATATCATCCAACCCACCATTGGCGTATTCACCTCTTTAGGTACAGCCCATCAGGAGAATTTCCGTTCGATGGAAGAGAAGTGCATGGAGAAGCTGGAGCTGATGCACGATACCGAGGCGATGGTTTATTGTTCCGACAACGACACGGTAAGCCGTTGTATCCGTCGCATGCAGTATAAAGGCGAGAAGATCGCCTGGTCTATGTGCGACAATCAGGCTGCCCTCTTCGTCAAATCCATAGAAAGAGGAACTTCCACTAAAATCACCTACGTTTGGCAGGGCGAAGAGAATTGCTTTGAGATACCTTTCATCGACGAGGCCAGTACCGAAAATGCCATCACCTGTGCGGCTGTGGCCTTACACATGGGACTGACCCCTGCACAACTCGCAGAACGCATGCCCCATTTAGAGCCCGTTGCCATGCGCCTTGAGGTAAAAGAAGGTCAGCGTGGTTGCTTGCTTATCAACGACTCTTACAACAGCGATATCAACTCCCTCGATATCGCCCTCGATTTCATGAACCGTCGTGAGGCCACCAAGAAAACACTCATCCTGAGTGATATCTTCCAGACGGGTGCTACCCCCGAGGCACTTTATTCGCAGGTAAGCGATCTGGCCGTAAAACGTGGCATTGAGAAGTTTATCGGTATCGGCCCTGAGTTGACAGCACAGGCAGATAAGATTCAGATTGCCGATAAGCAGTTCTTCATGGATGTGCCCCATTTCCTTTCCAGCGAGACCTTTGCCAGTCTGCGCAATGAACTGATTCTGCTAAAGGGCGCCCGTCCATTTGGTTTCGACCAGATTACGGAATTGCTGGAGCAGAAGGTGCACGAAACGATACTTGAAGTCAACCTCAACGCCGTGGTGGATAATCTGAACTACTACCGTTCGTTCCTGAAGCCCGATACCAAGATGGTTTGTATGGTAAAGGCCGATGCCTATGGCGCTGGTGCCGTAGAGATCGCCAAGACACTGCAAGACCATCGTGTAGACTATCTCGCTGTGGCTGTCGCTGATGAAGGTGTTACCCTCCGCAAGGCAGGTATCACAGCCAATATTATGATTATGAACCCCGAGATGACAGCTTTCAAGACGATGTTCGACTACGACCTGGAGCCCGAGGTATACAGTTTCCGTCTGATGGACGCCCTCATCAAGGCAGCCCGTAAAGAAGGCATCACAGGTTGGCCTGTACATATCAAACTTGATACGGGCATGCATCGCCTGGGCTTCGATCCCGTCAATGATATCGACGAGGTTATCGAACGCCTGAAGCATCAGAATGCCATCATTCCCCGTTCCGTATTCAGTCATTTCGTAGGTTCTGATAGCGATGGCTTCGATGAGTTCTCTGCCCGTCAGTTTGAGCTCTTCGAAACAGGCAGTCAGAAGTTGCAGAGCGCCTTCTCGCATCGCATTCTGCGCCACATGGATAACTCCGCAGGTATCGAACATTTCCCAGAGCGCCAGATGGATATGTGTCGCCTAGGCCTCGGCCTTTATGGCGTTGATCCTCGCGATAACCGTATCCTGCATACCGTATCCACGCTGAAGACCACCATTCTTCAAATGCGCCATGTGCCAGCTGGCGAGACCGTAGGCTACAGCCGTAAGGGTAAGATAGAGCGCGATAGTGTGATTGCCGCTATTCCTATCGGCTATGCTGATGGTTTGAACCGTCACCTTGGCAATCGTCATTGTTATTGCCTGGTGAATGGTCAGAAAGCCGAATATGTGGGCAATATCTGTATGGACGTGGCCATGATTGATGTCACCGATATCCCTTGTCATGAGGGAGATCAGGTAGAGATTTTTGGCGAGCACTTGCCTGTTACCGTTCTGAGCGATGCCCTCGACACCATCCCTTACGAGGTATTCACGGGTGTCAGCAATCGCGTCAAGCGCGTCTATTTCCAGGATTAGTCTAGTTTTTATAGACAAATGTAACTTTTACACCTCTATATTTCGTCCACTTTTCGAGAGAAGGGTGGACGATTTATTTTGCTGATTCTCAAACACTTGTAATTTTTGCCCATCGAAAAACATCCACTTTTTGATTTAATCGACCTGATTTGAGTTCTTATTTTTAATAATTTTGCACCCAGAAAACCAAACAAGGTAAATTCTAACACATTATATTAACAATTATCTAAAAAAAGTATGAAACAAAGCAGGTTTATGATGATGTTGTTGACACTGATGGTGTCGATGGCGATGCATGCCCAAGGAATCTTGGGAACTGTGACAGACGATCTTGGGGAGCCCATTATCGGAGCTTCTATCGTCGAGAAGAGTAACCCTCAGAACGGAACGATCACGAATGTTGATGGTCAGTTCACGATTAATGTCAGCGAGGGTACACCTATTATTATTAGTTACATTGGCTACACCACCCACGAGGCTAAGGCCAAAAACGGAATGCTGGTTACGCTGAAACAAGACACCCAGACACTGATGGACGTGATCGTGGTAGGTTACGGTGTTCAGAAAAAGAGTGTGGTTACAGCTGCCATCTCGAAGGTAACTGGTGACGACCTGAACCTGACAAAGCCCTCGCGTATTGAGGATGCCTTGAAGGGTAAGGTTTCTGGCGTGCAGATTACGCAGTCATCAGGCCAGCCCAACTCAGATTCTAAGGTCCGTATTCGCGGTATCGGCTCTGTAAACAGCTCTGAGCCGCTCTACATTGTAGACGGTATGCCAGTAGGTGGTGGTATCAACTACCTGAACCCTACGGATATTGAGTCGGTTGAAATTCTGAAGGATGCTGCCTCTGCAGCTATCTACGGTAGCCGTGCTGCCAACGGTGTTGTTCTTGTTACCACCAAGAGCGGTAAGGCTGGTAAGACCAGTGTAAGCTACGACTTTAGCTTCGGTTGGCAGAACCCTTGGAAGAAGAAGGCAGTACTGAATGCTAAGGAATATATGACAATTATGAACGAGGCTCAGGTAAACGATGGCAACGTACCTCGCTACTCAGCTGATTTCATCAACAACTACAACGGTCCTGACACCGATTGGCAGGACGAGACCTTTAACTACGATGCACCTGTACAGCAGCACCAGCTGAGTATCAATGGTGGTAATGAGAAGATTACCTACTTCCTGTCAGTAGGTTACTTTAAGCAAGAGGGTATCGTTGGAGGTAACTATGGTCGTTCAAACTACGAGCGTTTCAGCGCACGCAGCAATTCTACTTACACCGTATTCGAGGAGAACAGCCGCAACTTCCTGAACAAGCTGAAGGTGGGTGTTAACATCGGTTACACACGCGATACTTCTACTGGTATTGAAACCAACTCTGAGTATGGCTCAATCCTGGGTAGTGCCATTTCATTCTCTCCACTGGTTGCTCCTTATGCAACAGAGGCTGAGGCTACTCAGATTCTCGCCGAGCACCCCAATGCCGTAACTAAGGATGGGCGCGTATTCTCATTGCCACCTGCAGGATTCCAGGAGCTCACAAACCCACTGGCTCAGCTGAATCGCCCCAGTGCTGGCAAAAACAACTCTGATAAAATTGTAGGTTCATTCTACGCTGAACTCGATATTCTGCCAGGACTGAAGTTCCGCAGCAGCTATGGTGTTGACCTCGCTTTCTGGGGCTACGACGGCTATGGCTACGAGGATTACCTGGGAACAATGACTCACACAGACAATAGCTATGTACAGAGTCAGATGAACCGTGGTCTCCGTTGGCAGACTGAAAACTACTTCACTTATAACCAGACATTTGCTGATGTTCATAACCTCTCAATCGTATTGGGTCAGTCAGCTTCTCGTTATGAGTCACGCAATTTGGGTGGGAACGACTCTCAGTTGTTCGACCATAATCCTGTACACGCACATATCGACTCTGCTATCGCTCCTGAGACGGAATCGTCTGTATGGGGGGGCAATGGTGGTGTAACCCACACTTCACTCGCCTCTTACTTCGGTCGTATCGATTACAACTTCAATGAGCGTTACATGCTGCAGTTCACCATGCGTCGTGATGGTTCTTCTCACTTCGGTCCTAACCACAAGTGGGGTACTTTCCCTTCATTCTCTTTGGGTTGGAACGTATGGAATGAACCCTATATGGAGAAGGTTAAGCCCAGCTGGTGGGATGTACTGAAATTCCGCTTCTCCTGGGGTCAGAATGGTAATGAGTCAATCCCCGACTTCACATATCGCGCTCTCATGAATGGTGGTCAGAACTATTACTTCGGTGGTAGCTACGAGGTTAATCCCGATGCTTCTCAGCCCGGTGTTGAGGCAGGTAAGATGGTTTATGGTACATCACCCGACCGCGCTGCTAACCCCGACATTAAGTGGGAGACCTCTACTCAGACCGACCTCGGTGTAGATATGCGCTTCTTCAGAAGCCGTCTGAGCTTCGGTTTCGACTACTATTACAAGAAGACTACCGACATGCTCTTCGAGCTGAATGTTCCTACCTATATCGGACAGAGCAAGCCTTACGGAAACCTCGGAACCATGGAAAACTGGGGTCTTGAGTTCGAGATTGGTTGGAAGGACAGCATCAAGGACTTCTCTTACTGGTTCAATGCCAACGCTTCATTTGCTAAGAACAAGCTGATAGAACTGGGTAACGCTTCAGGTGAGCAAAACTACGAGAGTGCCGGTGCATCTGGTGTAGGCGACTATGTACACGCCAAGAACGGTGAGGTTTGGCCTTACTTCTATGGTTACAAGACCAATGGCTTGTTCCAGAATCAGCAGGAAGTTGACAGCTATGTAAACGCTCAAGGCGAGAAGTTGCAGGCCTCTGCACAGCCTGGTGACGTACGCTTTGTAGATGTAAACGGTGATGGCAGAATCACTGACGAAGACCGCACAAAGATCGGTAAGGGTATGCCCGACTGGACCTTCGGTTTCTCATTCGGTGCTGAGTGGAAGGGCTTCGATGTAAGTTTTGCCTGGCAGGGTACCATCGGTAACGATGTATTCGACTTTGCACAGCGAGGCGACATTCCCGCAATGAACCGTCCTTCATGGATCATGGATCGCTGGCATGGCGAGGGCACATCCAACAAGATTCCTCGTATGACATCAGCTAACTCCAACGGTAACTGGAAATCATCTGACCTCTATATCCACAATGGTTCTTACCTCCGTCTGAAGAATGCTCAGATAGGTTACACACTGCCTGTTAAGCTGACGCGTGTTGCTTCTATCCAGCGCCTCCGCGTATATGTTGGTGCAGAGAATCTCTTCACCTTCACAGGCTACGAGGGCTTCGATCCTGAGCTTGCCTCTGGCAACTACACCACCCTTGGTGTTGATAAGGGTATCTATCCACAGGCACGTACTATCACAGTTGGTGCTAACGTTACATTCTAATTCCACATAAATATATACGACAATGAAAAATTACAAATTATATATTGCAGTAGCGGTTTTGTCATCAGGCATGGCACTCACTTCGTGCAGCGACAGCTTCCTGGAGCCTGAACCGACCACAAAGGGTGCTGCCGGAGCTGCCGGTGACCCACTGAACATTAACGCCGGTCTGGCTGCATCTTACCAGATCCTGGGTTTCGACTCTTACGCTAACGGCTCTTACGAGTCATCAGTATTTATTGGCGACATCCAGTCTGACGACCTCTGGAAGGGCGGTGGCGATGCCAACGATGGTATGAATGGTATGAACCTGGCTGTATCTATGTTTAATACCAGTGGAAACCTGACACTGAGTGGCACATGGAATATCTACACCTCAGGTATCACCCGTGTAAATAGTGCTCTCGGACTGGTAGCAACTGCTACTACTGAGAATCCCGCCGAGGTTGCTCTTATCAAGAAGTATAAGGCTGAGGGACTCTTCCTGCGTGCTTACTATCTCTATATGCTCTGGCGCAGTTTTGGTTCTGTTCCTTTCCAGGAAGACCTCTTTGAGCCTCCCTATGTATGCCGTCAGCTCACTCCTGATGAGGTATATGCCCAGATCATCAAGGACGTAGATGGTTCTATTGAGAGTTTTACAGATGCAGAAATGAATACCAACGATGGAACCAACAATGGACGTGCCAGCCTTGCTGCTGCTTATATGCTGAAGGCTCGTGCCGTGATGTACCAGAAGGATCAGGCCAGATATCAGGAGACGGCCAAGGGTCTGGCTGCTATCATCCGTAGTGGCAAGTATTCTTTGGTATCCGATTATGCAGGCATGTGGCTGCAGAGCGGTGAGTTTGGTCCAGAGTCTATCTTTGAAGCCAACCACGTACCAGGTTCAAAGGACTGGGGTACAGCTTGGAACAGCGGTGGTACCAACCTGCCTTCTTACATCTCGCCCAGCAGCTTGGGTGGTGACCCGGGTTACGATGGTGGATGGGGATTTGCTCCAGTACGCCAAGAGGCATTTGAAATGTTTGAGAATGGCGACCAGCGTCGCGACGCTTCTGTACGCGACCTCCGTGGCGATGCCACAGGCGGTAACGTAGGCGACAAGAACACCACTTCATGGGGTGCCAACTACGTACTGCGATTCCAGGACACTGGTTTCTGGTTGGCTAAATATGCTGCACGCACCGGCTATCATAAGCCCACAGGCACTGGCGACCTGAACTGGAGTAACAACCTCCGCATCTTCCGCTATGCAGAGACCCTGCTTGCTTATGCTGAACTGACTCTGACCACTGGCGACGTAGATGGTGTAAGTGGTATAGATTGTCTGAATCAGGTACGCGATCGCGCATTCGGTAATCAGAACCACCGTGTGCCTCTTACATTGGAGAACATCCAGAAGGAGAACCACCTGGAGTTCGTTGGTGAGGGACACCGCTACTATGACATCGTACGCTGGGGTATCACCAATGTCCTGCACGTTGACAATGTGCCTGGACTGAACACCTCACGCGACTGGAAGGAGACCAACAAATACGTGGCTATTCCTCAGGCTGAAATCGATGCTACTAAGGGTACTGAGTTCGAACTGAAGCAGAATCCTGGCTATTAATCCCATTAACAGATAAAAGCAAGATCATTATGAAAAAGATTATATATAGTGTCATTGCAGCAACAATGTTCGTTTGGGGGCTCTCTTCCTGCAGCCCTGTGGACAGCGATGATCACAGCTTAGGCGGTTCACCCGTCAATTCCTCAGCACTCTCTATCAGTGCTAATGTTACAACCGACGAGACTGGTCAGGCTAATGTGGTAACAGTTACCAATGGCTCACAGGCTCAGAGTGGTGTGCGCTATTACATCAGTCTCGATGGCAAGTCGCTCATTGAGACAGCTGCCGGCGCATCAGTCTCACAAATTGTCAAGAAGAAGGGCGACTATACCGCGCAGCTCTATGCTTTCTCAGCCTGCGATCAGCAGATGATTTCTACCAGTTACTCTATCGCTGAAAACTGGAAAGATCCTAATGCTTCTGACGAGCCTGAAGGATGGATGGGCTTCACAGCTGGTACCAACCTCCTGGCTACATGGGCACATGATAACAATTACTGGTTCTCACCTTCTGACTGGTCGGGTGGTCTGAATCCAAATCTCGACGGAAACCTACAGGAAGGCCTCACCTTTACTATTCCAGCCGGAACAGGTGGCGACCAATGGATGGCTCAGGTACACATTGAGCACAACGGACCTACACTGAGTGCTGGTAAGAACTACGATTTCTCTATTGTAATCATTAGCCCCGTCGGTGGTATCAAGGCCACTGTTAAGCCTCAGATGGAAGGCGACGACAACACCTTCTTCACAGCCGATCAGTATCCTCTGAACGAAGGCCTGAACGTAATTGCTCTGAGCAACAAGCCTGGTTGGGATGGACTGTTCAAAATTGCTCTCGACTTTGCAGGTGCTCCTGCCGGTGCAGAGTTCACTGTTAAACGCGCCTTCCTGACAGAGCACAACGATGCCAACGTCGCTCCATTCGACTACAACAGCAGCAAGAACCTGCTGAAGGATCAGCCCTTCGGTACCGACTTCCGCTTCTGGTTTGCCGATGGCGGTTGGGCTCAGATTGCCGATCCTGAGCACGATGGCGATGCCACATCTTTATTCAGTCTCACTGTTCCAAGCGGTATGGGTGGCGACCAGTGGCAGGGTCAGGTACACATTCCTTTCGACAATGTGAAACTGAGTGCAGGCAAGAAGTACAACTTCTCTATCGTAGTTGTTGCAGACAATAATGTTCCAGGCCTCACCGTGAAGCCACAGAACGATGCCGACGACAATACATTCCTCTCTGCCGATCGCCACGCAATAGCTGCCAATGTTCCAACAGCAATCGTCTTCACAGGTCGCGAAGGCTTCGATGGTAAGTTCCGTCTTTGCCTTGACTTCGGTGGCACACCTGCCGGTACAAAGGTAACTATCCTCGACATGTATCTCGCAGAGCAGTAAACAAATGATAGTAACTCTTATGGTAGATTAACTCAATATGATAAAATTTGTAAGAATGACAACACTTTGGATGATTACAGCAGCTGTGATTGCTGCTTGTGGAGGTGGAGGCGATGAACCTGAAGTTCCTGTAACGCCACCGGTAACCCCTCCTGCAGAAACAGAAATTGTACTGACTGTCTCACCTGGAAAGATTGAGGCATCTGCCATCGAGAGTACCTATGAGATTTCCGTTACAACGACTGCCAGCAGCTGGAGTGCAAAACCTTCAGCTGACTGGATGGTCGTGGCGACGGAAAACGCCACAGCCAAGCAAGGCAAGGTAAAAGTTACGGTATCAAGTAATACCAATGCAGAAAGAAACGGATCAGTAGCTATTACAGCCGGTAATAAAACCGAATACGTATCCGTAGCTCAAGCAGGAGCCCTTCGTGCATCTATATCCGACCTGCTGCTACCCTCTGGCACCAACAACGTAGCAGTAACCATCTATGGCACTGACGACTATGAAGCTAAGACCACTAGCGACTGGCTGACACTGAGCAAAGCTGGCACCCAGCTCACACTGACAGCTAAAGCCAACGACCAACTGAAGAATCGCTATACCACAGTAACAGTGGCTGGTGCCGGACAAACCATCAGCATCAACATCGGACAAGAAAGCATGAGCGACCCAGCTACCAACATCAAAGCTCCCATCAATGGCTACGAACTGGTATGGCACGACGAATTCAACGAAGGCAGCCAACTGAGCGCAGATCATTGGGAGTGGGAGGACTGGAAACCAGGCAATGTGAATAACGAGCTGCAAGCTTACCAACCTGGCGGACAGGATCTGGGTGGAAAGCACACCACCGACTTGTCGGATGGTAAGCTCAACATCAACTGCTTTAAGCACAACGGTGGTATCTATTCAGGACGTGTAAATGCCAAGAACAATAACAAGGGCTGGCAATACGGCTACTTTGAAGCACGCATCCTGTTGCCTAAAGGCAAGGGTACATGGCCTGCCTACTGGATGATGCCACTCCACGTGGACTGGGTCAATGATAACTGGCCACATTGTGGCGAGATTGATATCATGGAGGAGGTGGGCTGCGTGCCTAACGAGGTTTCCTCGTCACTCCATGCCTCAGGTCATAACCACACCAACAACACTCAAATTACACATGCTATGACCATCGACAAGGCAGAAGGTGAGTATCATCTGTATGCCTTGGAATGGACTCCCAACTACATCCAGACTTACGTAGATGGAGCCAAACAGCTCTATTACGAAAAGAAAGCCGATGCTGATGACAAATGGATTGATGCCAACTGGCCTTACGACAAACCATATCACCTGATTCTGAACCTGGCATGGGGAGGCAGTTGGGGCGGTATGTATGGTGTCGATGACAGTGCACTTCCCATCACTATGAAAGTTGATTACGTACGAGTATTCCAAAAGAAATAAAAACAAATATAAGTATGAAACATTTTATCATGTCTGCCCTTATATTAGGCGCTTCAGCCAACACACAGGCACAGAGTCTGCCCATATATCTAGACGAGAGCAAACCAGTGGAGCAGCGTATCGATGATGCCCTTCAGCGCATGACCCTCGATGAGAAAATAGCTGTAATCCACGCACAATCCAAGTTTTCCAGCCCAGGAGTTAAGCGTCTGGGATTTCCTGATCTCTGGACGGATGACGGTCCTCACGGAGTGCGCCCTGATGTACTTTGGGATGAATGGGAGCAGGCAGGACAAACCAACGATTCATGTGTAGCCTTCCCTGCCCTCACCTGTCTGGCAGCAACGTGGAACCCGCAGATGGCACGCCTCTACGGCGAAAGTCTGGGCGAAGAAGCCCTCTACCGTAGCAAGAGTGTGATGCTGGGGCCTGGCGTGAATATCTATCGCACCCCTCTGGGTGGCCGTAATTTTGAATACATGGGCGAAGACCCCTGGTTGGCTTCTCGCATGGTAGTACCCTATGTACAAGGTCTGCAGTCAAAAGGAGTCGCAGCTTGCGTCAAGCACTATGCGCTCAACAACGACGAGGAATACCGCCATCAGGTGAATGTCATCATCAGCGATCGCGCCCTTCATGAAATCTATCTCCCTGCCTTCAAGGCTGCTGTTACCGAGGCTAACGCCTGGAGTATCATGGGTGCCTACAACCTCTATCAAAACCAGCACAATTGTCACAACAGCATATTACTGAATAAGATTCTGAAACAAGACTGGCAGTTTGACGGCGTTGTCATCAGCGACTGGGGTGGCTGTCACAATACCGAGGAGGCTATTACCAATGGTCTTGATCTTGAGTTCGGCACTTGGACCGATGGTTTGAAGATGGGTCAGACCAATGCCTACGATAATTACCATCTTGCCCAGGCTTACAAGAAACTGATTCAGGAGGGCAAATACACGACCAAAGAACTCGACGAGAAAGTCCGTCGCGTGCTCCGTTTGTTCTATCGCACCACGATGCAGCGCAATAAGCCATTTGGTTTCCTCTGCTCTGAGAGCCACTACGATGCTGCCCTGAAGATTGCTCAGGAGGGTATTGTTCTACTGAAGAATACTCCTGTCAGGAAGGGCCAGAAGCCTCTGCTCCCACTCGATCCTACCTCAACGAAGCGCATCCTCGTGGTGGGCGAGAATGCCATCAAGATGATGACTGTAGGCGGTGGATCATCTTCACTGAAAGCACAACACGAGATTCTGCCCCTTGATGGCATTGTATCCCGATTCTCAGATGGCGATTCTCAGATTGCTATCGATTATGCCCGTGGTTATGTGGGCGATACCGTTCAGAGTTACAATGGTGTGAGTGTAGGTCGCAGCCTTTACGATACCCGTAGCGCAGCAGAGCTTACAGCCGAGGCAGTAGAGAAAGCTCGTAATGCCGATGTAGTGATATTCTTTGGCGGTCTTAACAAGAGCGATTATCAGGATTGCGAAGGTCACGATCGCAAGTCATACGATTTGCCTTATGGTCAGGATCAGCTCATCGAGGCTTTGGTGGCTGCAAATAAGAATCTGGTTTACGTCAACATCTCTGGTAATGGTGTAGCCATGCCTTGGTTGGCAAAGGTTCCCGCTGTGGTGCAGGGCTGGTTCATCGGCTCAGAGTCTGGCAAGGCTATTGCCAGCGTTCTGGCAGGTGATGTGAACCCCTCTGGCAAGCTGCCTTTCACGTGGTATGCCAACCTCAATCAGTGTGGTGCCCATGCACTCGATGCCTATCCTGGCACTTGGCGCCCTGACCACAAGATTATTGATGAGGAATACAAGGAGGGCATCTTTGTAGGTTACCGCTGGCTCGACAAACAGAAGAAGCAGGCGCCACTGTTCCCCTTCGGCTATGGTTTGAGTTATACCACCTTCAAGTTGGGTAAGCTCCAGGCCGACAAGACCAGTATGACTGCAGATGAAAAAATAACCTTCACTATCGACATCACAAATACTGGCAATCGTGCAGGTGCTGAAACCCTACAGCTCTACATCTCCGACAAACAGTGCAGCGTAGAACGCCCCCTGAAAGAGCTCAAAGCCTTCCAGAAGGTGATGCTCCAGCCTGGCGAGACACGTACCGTTAGTTTGACTATCGATAAGCAATCGCTGAGTTTCTACAACGAAGCACTCAGTGAGTGGACGGCAGAGCCAGGTGCTTTCGAGGCCCTTGTAGGCACAGCTTCCAATCAACTGCCAGCCCGCTGCACATTCGTATTGAAGTAAGATTCATTCATTAAATTAGTTAATAGTTAGTAGTAAGAAGATTGTTTTTAACAGTTAACCTAAACTCAGGGTGCGTGCGCGAGGCATACGCCCTGATTTTCTTTTTCTAGCCATATTATTTGGATGTAACGGAAAATATGATTACCTTTGCAGTCGAAATACGAAACATTCTTATGATTAGACGACTATTAACTGGCTTAATTCTGATAATGGCTACCTTTGTGCATGCGCAAGATAGCAATTTTAAGTCCATACTCCAGCAAATTGACGAAGCCATCGAGGCCTCGCCTCAAACTGTGGCAGCTTACGAACAACAAATCAACGAGGTGCGCCAACAATACCATCGTGCCCAGCTACCCGACGATAAATACGCTTTGTCATTCAAGCTTTACGAGTTGAATAAGTCGTTTATGAACGATTCTGCCCTCTTCTACCTCAGTGAGGCAGAACGTTGGGCAGAACAGCAAGGAGAATATGCCAAGGTAGGGTTATGCCGTGCGCTCATGGCCTTTCAGTGCTCTACCGTGGGATATTACAACGATGCACTGGCCTTTCTCAAGCGCATCAACAAACAACAACTCGACAGTGAGGCTCTGATAAACTATTACCAGTCGCAAATGCACGTTTATGGCGAGTTAGGCTACTACTCAATCAATCCCTCCATGAAGGAGCAGTATTTCAAATTGCAAAGTACCTATCGCGATTCGCTCTTCGCCATCATCGATCATCAGAGTCAGGATTACCTGATGTATCGTATTCAAGAGCTCAAGAGTCGTAATCAGATGGCAGAGGCTCGTAAAATAAGCGATCATTGGGTAAGCAACACCAATCCCGAGAGTCGCGACTATGCCATCGCCTGCTACTATCGCTGGTTCAGTTCCGAAGATGAAGAAGAGCAGCGTTTCTGGGCTGCGAAATCGGCTCTGAGTGACGTACGCCATGCAGTGATGGACCAAGCCTCGCTCTTAATGCTGGCCAATATACTTAACAACGATGGCGACCTCGACCACTCGTATAAGTACATCCGCTTTACGTGGGATTGCAACAACCGTTTCAACACCCGCATGCGCTCTTGGCAAATCACCCCCATCCTCAATGTCATCGAGAAAAATTACCAAAGTGCTGTAGAGCACAACACCAAAGTGCTCTGGCTGTCAATCATCGTAGTCAGCATCCTGGCATTGTGGCTACTGGGCGTACTGCTCTTCCTGCATCGTCGCAATCGCCAGCTCGATACAGCCCGTAATGAACTGAAAGTATCGAACGAGCAACTCTCAACGCTTAATGCCCAACTCTCAACTCAGAAGGAGGAACTTTCTACGCTCAACGCCCAACTCTCTACGCTTAATTCCCAACTCTCAGAAAGCAATCAGGTAAAGGAAGAGTATATCGGACGCTTCATGAGTCTCTGCTCTCAATATATCGACAAGCTCGACGACTATCGCAAGATGGTAAATAAGAAAATGAAGAACAAGGAGCTCGACGAGCTCTACCGTCTTTCGAAATCATCTGAGCTCAAAGAGCAAGAGGTAGAGGAACTATTACAGAACTTCGATTCCGTATTTCTCCATCTGTTTCCAAATTTCGTCAATGATTTCAATGCCCTCTTGCAGCCCGAAATGCAGATCCATCCCAAGTCAGAAAACCGTCTGGTAACAGAAATCCGCATTTTCGCCCTGATTCGCCTGGGCATCGAAGACTCGTCGAAGATAGCCGAATTCCTGCATTACAGTGTAAACACCATCTATAATTATCGAGCACGCATCAAGAACGGTGCCCTCGACAATCGCGAAAGTTTCGAGCGTCGTGTCAAAATGCTAGGCATGCCCAGCTGACAGAATATGGATAACCAAATAACTTCCTATCGCCTTTAGAAATCGAGCTATTGCCTTATGCTGTCGGATTGTTTCCCATGATGCAGGCCGTACGTTTCCTTGCCGACTATCTTAATGGCGACACCTATTATAAGATTAATTATCCGCAGCATAATCTTGTAAGAGCCCGAAATCAGTTGCATTTCTTCCGTCGAATAAAAGAGCAAGAACCAGAAATCCG
>Ga0326513_10002109_pt1 | contig 14785 bp, 10 predicted proteins | sample 2_2465_0518_D_FD_203654 | JGI IMG/M metagenome (GOLD analysis project Ga0326513, IMG submission 203654) | Bovine rumen microbial communities from UC Davis, California, United States - 2_2465_0518 | ecosystem: Host-associated > Mammals > Digestive system > Stomach > Rumen | place: USA...
TTGATGACTCTATGCCTGTTAATACAACTGGTGATGACCCCGTCTATACTACTTATCTGTTCGGCGATGGTGCTATTGAGTACACCAACTGTGGTGCAAAAGTTCCCGCTGAAATGTCTCGTGACCCTAAGACTAATGGTGGTCAGGATACTCTTTACAACCGTCAGAGAAAGTGCTGGTCTCCTTACGGTATTAGCTTTACCATGAACAATGTTTCCACACTTTCGCCTACCGATGCAGAACTTGCAGACGGTTCTAACTGGGAACTTGTAAACACTGGTGGTAATAGCAATAAGAAATATATTAGTCTGAAAGCAATTCCGATTGCTCAGATTAAATCTTTAGGCTAATAAGTACAAAGAAAGGCGGTGACTTCTAATGTATCTTACTTATGAAGAATATACCCAAATGGGCGGCGAATCATTAGAAGTTACCGCCTTTGAGCAATTAGAATTTGAAGCAAGAGCGCAAATTGATTGGTGGACATTTAGCAGACTTAAACGGGATGCCGCAAAAGGCGTAGAAATGCCAGAAGCAGTAAAGCGTTGCATGTTTAAGTTAATCAGTTTATTAGATAAGCAAAACAAAGTAATGCTTATAGATGCTGTTGATGAGGACGGTAATATTGTAAACGGCCTTATGGCACATCAATCTAATGATGGTGTATCCGCTGAATATGGAACTATTACAGGCAACATGGCAGTTCGTGTTATTCAAAGTCAATTAAATGCCGCAATTCAAATGCACTTGCAAGATGTAAAAGATTCGTTGGGTCATAAAGTTCTTTATAGGGGGATATATCCGGGTGAATAGTTACGGTCCTTGGTGGAATACTACACTTACTATCTATAATAAATTTACTGACCCGCAAACAAATATTGTGCGGTGGTATCGTCACGTTGTACACAAAGCATTTTGGAAATATGATGGCGGAGAAGTTACTATTAGTAAAGTAACATTGAAATCAGATGATATTATTTGCCGAATTAGAAAAGATGATGCATTTTTAGAAAAGCATCAGTGGGTAAAAATACCAAATGATGAGATGCATAATTACTTTACATTAGGCGCTGGTGACATTATAGTTCGTGATGAAGTGGACGATGAAATTGATGAGTATACCGCAGGTATGCGTTCAACAGATTTGTTAAAAAAGTATAAAGCACTGCAAGGGTGCATGGAGATTAGAGTTTGGGCAAATAATACAGGTGGTGGTCGAGGAAACGAACACTACTTTGCGAGTGGAAAATAATGGCTATTAAAAAGGGCTATCTTGTTATAAACGCTCATTTACGTAGCGGTTCAGTTCGTAAACGACTATTAGCTGTAATGAGTAATAAGGAGACAATGCGTGAAGTTCATGAAGAACTTAAACAATTTGTTGAACCTTATGTGCCAATGAGTAAGGGCGGCGGCGATTTAAGAAAATCAGCAGAGGTGAAGCCGAGCGGTGTTGTTTATGAGTCGCCATATGCACATTATCAATACGAAGGTGAAGTGTATGGACCCAATTTACCTATATGGCAATATATTAAGGGCGATAAATCAAGTATTATTATAGATTGGCGCTCTGCGCCTGGAACAACAAAGCATCCAATGGGACGCACATTAGGTACTCCAGGAAGATGGAAAGGGTGGAAGTTTGGATACTCAACACCCGACACAACACATCATTGGATGGAAGAGGCGTTTAAAAATGGTGGTAAGGCAAGGTTTAGTAAACGGGCCACTCGTGTAATGAAAGCAAGAGCAAGGAGATTAAATAAGAAATGGTAGATAAGCACCAAGCAGTTATTGATTATTTAATCAACTGCCCTAATATATTAAATAGTCCGCTGTATTTTAATTTTATAAATGCACAGGATGACTCTAATCAGTTTTTAACAAAATCTAATGATAAGTATACCAATACACACTATATTGACGGCAGTGTTGGTAAGTTGTATACTTTTACTATAATAACATTTAAATCTGTTAATAATATTGCTGTAGTAAAAATGCCAGATTATCCAAACGAAAACATGTCTGATTTGACAGATATTCAAGGGTTAATAGATTGGATAAATGAGCAAGATGAATTGCGAAATTTTCCAGATTTTGGAGAAGATTGTATTGTCGAAACAATATCAACTACTACAGATGAGCCGTCATTCGATGGTATAGATGAAGAGACTGAACCTAATTTAGCTGTTTATAGTATAACCATTGAGATTGCATATATTGATATAAGTAAACGACTTTGGAGGTAAGTAACTATGGCTATTTCTGCAATTAATCTGCCCCAACACCAAAGGGCGCCACGTAAATTACTCATTACCGTAGCTGAATGGATGGACGGTTCTAATGAGAAGCGTGAAGTTCTTGGTCGTAGAACAGAAGATTCTAGTATTGAGTATAATGCTGATACTGAGACCACAACTGATGTTTTAGGTATTAACTATACTGATGTTAATAAGACCCAACCGCAACAGGATTTCGACCCCTATCTTATTCTTGGTGGTTCTGAACTTGCGGCGAAGTTAAATGATATTCGTAGACGCAATGCGATTGAGGAACTTTCGCAGTTTACCATCTATATTATTACTGCATATATTGGTTCCGCAAGTGCATATGAAGCTGAAAAGCATGTAAATTGCACTATTGTATACAATAGTCTTGGTGGAGATGTTAATGTCAATATGCCGATTTCTATTTATTTCTCTAACGATATTACACTCGGCACTGTTGATAAGTTATCTGATGACTTCACATTTACACCTGCGGCGTAACTATTAACTAACATATAATAATAGGAGAATAAAGTGGGAACTAAGAAAAAACTTGATGGCGTAGTTGATATTCAGTTTACTATTGATAATCGAAAACAATTTAGAATCAATGGTGATGATAAGCGAATTATTGAACTTGATATAAGTGATTTTGGTATACTTAATCGCTTACGTGAATCTTACCCTCGACTTCAAGAATTGGGTGTTAAGAGTTTTGAATTTGATGATGAAGATGGTGAGAATGTAAAACTCGGTGATTTTGTAGATTCACTTAACGCTATTAATGATGAGATGATTAGCATTATAGATTACATATTTGATTCTAAGGTTGCAAAAGTTTGTGCGGATGGTAAGCCTTTGTATAATATGGTAGCTGGTAAGTTCATTTTTGAAATTATCCTTGATACTCTGTTCAATTTATACTCTGACAATATTCGTGCAGAACTTGGTCAAATGTCACAACGTATGAAGTCTCATACCGATAAGTATACAGGTAATTGATATGTATGAAATACCGACCAAAATTAATATTGGCGGTACTGAATATCAAATAAGAAATAAGGGAGACTACAGAATGGTCTTGGATTGTTTCAGTGCATTGCAGGATGCAAGTCTCAATTCAAACGAAAAGCTATTCTGTAGTCTCATTATTTTTTATGAGGATATAAATAGTATTGCCGATGTAAATAACATTGAAAATTTAGAAGAAGCAATTACAAAAATGTTCGATTTTTTTAATTGCGGGCGTGTACAAAGTATTGGCAAACAAATGAATTATAGGTTAATAGATTGGGAAAAAGATTCTCAGATGATATGTTCAGCAGTAAATAGAGTCGCCAATACAGAAATACGTTCAGAACCCTATATACACTGGTGGACATTTATGGGCTATTATTCTGCTGTTGGAGAATCGCTTTTGTCAAGTGTTGTTTCAATACGAGATAAAATGATGCGAGGTAAAAAATTAGAAAAATATGAACAAGAATTTAGAAGAAATAATCCAGAATATTTTGTTTGGAATACTGATAGCGTAGCTGATGAAGAAGCAGAAGAGTTGTTTAAGCAACTTTGGAATAATGGGGGTGATGTAGATGGAAAGGGATGACATCACATTAAGTGTTGGCATGGAGGCCGATAAAGTTAAACAAAAAGCTGATGAAATAACAAATCAGTTACTTACGGCATTTGATGAATTAAAGAATATGGATACATCACGCTCGGTTGATGCACTTAGCATAGCTATAGATAAAACTATTCTAAAATTATTAGATACCGGCAAACAAATTAGGGCGTTTGATAAAGAATCTGATTCTTTTCTTTCAGCAAAAGCTAAAGTAGAGGATATGACAAAAGCACTTGCAGACGCAAAAACAAGTCTCGAATATGCTTCAAAAGAATTATCCAGAGTAAAAGCTAATGCTGACCCAAATACAGGGATGGTAATGACTGATGATTACAGTGGGTCCGTTAAACAACTTGAAGAATTAGAGACTAAATTTATTGAATTAAGTGATGTACAACGACAGTTTGAAGAAGAAACCAAAAGTTTAAGTGCAACACAACAAGCTGATATATCATACGCTATAACTTGGTATAAGGAACTTGAAGCGGAAATAGCTCGTTTAACCAAAGTGATAAATGACCCGTGGCTTAATGCTGATGAAACTAAAGCCGCGATTGGTATGTCATCTCTTGATGCCGTAATGAGAGTTAGGGAATTACAAAGAGAGTTAGCTGGTATTGAAGAGATAGTTAATAGTATTAAGCAAGATTCTGGATTAACTGATTTTATACCACTCGACTCAATGCAAAGTGCCGAACAAGAAGCATCTGAACTGGCAGATAAAATAAGTGATGTTAGAAATCAAATGTCAGCTTTAGAGGCTTCTAACAAAGCATTTGTACCGCTAAAAGAATCTGAGGATTATAAATCAGCAATACAGCAAGTAAGTGATGCCCAATCAGAAATTGTAAAAAAAGAAAAAGAATTAAAAGACGCACAAGACGAAGTAAATAAGAAAGTAGCTGATGGTACGCAGTTTCGTAGGGGCGAAGAAAAACAAGCCTATGATAAGTTACTCGAAAAACAGAACCAACAGATAAATAACGGTGTAAAGCAACTGCATCAAGTAGATGAGATGCAAGAAAAATTAGAAGGTGTAGAAGATGAGTTAGATGATATAGAAACTGAATTATTATCTATCGGCGATATTTTAAGTAAAAATTTTGGTGATTCTATTATAGATTTTGCTAATAATATAAATAGATTACCAAAAATGGTCGAGGGCGCGGCTGATGATATGGCTAAAAATATATCTGCCGCAATGCCTCCAGCATTTTCAATAGCTTTTCAATCAATATATTCCATTACTAAGGCCGCAGTAAAATTTATAATAAATGAGTATATTAATACAGCAAAACAACTTGCAAGTGTAGCGAAACAAGCCGCAAAGCAGGTTGCAACAACATTAAAAAATGTATTAATAAAAGCAATAAACAGCACAATTACAGCCGTAAAGACTCTAACTAAAGCATTGGCAGGTTTAGCATCTCAAATTATGCTAAATCCAATAAAGAAATTAGCTGAATCTATTGGCAATATAAGAAAAAATGCACAAGATTCTACGCCATCGTTAAAACAAATTGGTCGAATGTTTTTACAATACGGTATTGGTGCAAGGTCATTATATCGACTTATTAACAAGTTACGTACCGCTTTATTTGAGGGATTTGCCGATTTAGCACTTGCGTATGAGCCATTTAATGAGGCAATGTCAAGAATAATGACTGCACTTGAGTATTTGAAAAACTCTTTTGCGGCGGCATTTGCTCCTATTGTTGAATATGTCGCTCCGGCATTATCAGTGTTCATTACAAAAGTAGCAGAAGCAGTTCAGTGGATTGGTCAGCTTATTGCGGCGCTCACTGGCAAAGAATTTGTTATGGCAATGCCTGTTTGGAAAGATTACGCACAAAGCACAAGTGCTGGTGCGGCGGCGGCTAAAGAACAGGCAAATGCAGATAAAAATGCGGCGAAAGCGGCTAACGATGCGGCAAAGGCAGAAGCTAAACGTAATAAACAGCTTGAAAAATATAAAAAGACCATAGCAGGTTTTGATGATGTTGAATTATTAAAAGTGCCTGATGAAAATGAATCCACAACTGATGGCACATCTCCTAAAGATTATGATTTTAGTACGCCAACACTCGATGGCGTTTTACAAAAATTTACAGTCGGCGGACCAATTCAAGATGGCATTAAAAAATTTGCGGATTTACTTAAAAAGGCTTGGGAAACTGCTGATGCCTATGATTTAGGACAACTTGTCAATAAACAATTAGGTAATTTACTTAAAGCGTTTAATGATAACATTCCAAAAATTCAAGAGTTTTTTGGTAGAATTGCTCGTGTCATAGCATCGTTCTTAGCAGGATTTTTAAGTATTCAAGATACATTTAGACAACTTGGTTTAGCTATAGCCAATGTAATCAATACGATATTTAAAACTGCCCAAGAATTTCTTAGAACATTTATGAATTATGATGGATTTAAGAATCTTGGTAAAGCTATTTATAACACAATTATGGTAGGACTGGCTTTTATAAACTGGGATACTATTTATGATGTGTTTAGAATGATGGGCATAGGAATTGCACAAGTTCTTAATGAGACTATAGCAAAACCCGAACTTTGGTATCAAATATTTAATACACTCTGCAATGCAATTAGAGCATTACTAATAAGAGCGGCGAACTTCACTACAACACTTCATTGGAATGAAATTGGTGAAGCTATAGCATATGGCATTAATACTGCTATTGATAATTTCCCGTTTGAATTGTTGTCAAGTACATTAGCGAACTTTGTTATGGGCATATTCTCACTGCTCTATAACCTCATAACAAATATACATTGGTATGAACTTGGAACTAAAATAGGACGTTCTATTGTTGATTTTGTCAGCAAAGTAGACTGGAACTATGTACTTAATACATTCTTAGAATTTATTAGAGGAATATTTAGAAGTGCACAAGGAGTCATAGACACAATACCATTTGCGAAATTAGGAACTGGCATAGGAATACTTATTGCTACTGCTATTCAAAATTTCCCTGCACAAGAAATATTCCACGCTGTTGCGACTTTCATTAATGGTATATTTACAACACTCGGCAATATTCGTGGCAATATTAATTGGAAACAACTTGGAAATAAAATCGGTGATGATATAATGAGTTTCTTCCGAGATATAAAATGGAAAGAAAACGGCGCAAGTTTAGGTTCATTCTTACAAGGTATGTTTGAGACATTAAAGGGAATAGGAGAAACTATAAACTTTAATGAGATTGCACAAGATGTAGTTGATTTTATAACGGGATTCTTTAGTGAGTTTGATTGGCAAGATAATCTCGATACATTATTAGGATTATTAAATCGACTTCTCGCCGCTTTCCAAAACGCTGTATCAGATACAGATTGGGAAGATATAATTGATTCAATACGTGAATATATTGAAACATCTCCAGAAGTTAAGAAGTTTTTAGAGAATGTTTGGACAACTATTTCCAATATTGCTAAAGCAAAACTTGATTTAAAGTGGACACTATTTACCAGTTTAGGTGGAAAACTACTTGCTTACATATTAAAGGGTATCGCTGATGCTATTAAAGGTTTAACGCCGATTGGATGGTTTGAAAAATGGGTAATTAAACCTATACATGACGGCATATCTGATGCTGGTAAGTTAAATTCAAAATCTGATTCTAAGTTTAGTCCTTTAGGTGCGTCAATGATTGGCGCAGTTCAAGGTGGTGCAGATGGTATTTTAGCTGGTATTGGTGGCTGGGCTAAGAGTCATGTGTTTGACCCCTTCCACGGTGGTTTAAACAGTGCTTTTGGTATAGCTGGTAACATAGCTAAAAATTTCACAGATGTTGGTTCGTCAGCAGTGAGCGGCGTTAAATCTGGCGCAGATTCAGAAACACCACAACTTAATACTACTGCACAATCAATCAACACTAATATGCAATCCGCATTAGCCGCAGGAGACTGGTCAGGTATAGGTAGTACTGCTGTCAATGCTGTTAATGCTGGTATGGCGAGTGTACGTGATATTATTCGTGCTACATCTGTATCTATACAAGAAGCTATATACAATGCATTAAATTCTGGAAATTGGGGCGATATAGGTAGTAATATAGGCGAAGCCCTCAATACTTCTCTTAGTAGTGCATCAGAAACATTATCTACATCTGCCGGCAATATAGGTTCTAACATATATGATGCTATCAATAGTATGAACTGGTCAGATTTAGGAACTAATCTACTTGCTGGTATTAGTAATGGTATGGATAGCGGCTGGGACGATTTAGCGACAAAAGCGTGGAATTTAGCTGTTGATTTATATAATACTGCCTGTGAAGCGTTAGACATTGGTTCTCCTTCTAAATTATTTAGAGATAAAGTTGGTGAAATGATTCCTGCTGGTATTGGCGTTGGTATCGAAGCTAATGCCGATAGCGCACTTGGAGCAGTTAGTGATTTATCTGATAGCTTAGTAAATACTGCGAAGGGTATTAAAATACCGCCTATAGCAATGGGAGAAGTTATACCTTATAACATTGCTACCAATCAAGATAGCACACAAACAGCTTTAAATACATTAGCCGATATGATACAATCATTACAGAGCAGTATGGTAACAGAAGAAACACTCGATAGAGCAATAGCAAATGTAATTGCTAATATGCCTGATTTCTATATCGGACAAGAAAAACTTGCACGTATAGTTAGACAAGGTAACAGCATGTTAGATAGACGCTATGGTTATTAATGAAATGGAGGTGTAGGCGTGGCAATATCAAGGAGACCTTTTAAAATTGATGGTGTAACTATTCCTACACCTTCTGAATACACATATAATGAAGAAGATTTATCCACAGAAGGTGTTACTGGCAGAACACTTGACGGCGTTATGCATAAAGATGTTGTAGCAGTAAAAGACACATACTCATGTACTTGGAAAAGTCTTTCATGGCAAGATGCGGCGACATTACTCACCGCAGTAAGGGGAAAAACACGGGTCAGCTTTACACATGCTGACCCACGAGTTCCCAATAATTTTATTACAAAAACTTTTTATATTGGCAAACGTGAAGCCGTTGTAAATAGCCTAAATCACCCAACAGTTACTTGGAAAAATATAAAGATGACATTTATTGAAATTTAAGGAGCAACATGATAAACGTATCTTCTGAATTTAAACGATTATTATATAGCGGAGAGGGAAATTTCGTTGTCGATGCTACAATAACATTATCCAATAATACCGTTCTTAATGTATCTAATTCACGTATTATGAGTAACGGTTTAGAAATAGATGATGCTGTTGGTGACGATAATGATTTTAACTGTATAGGCTCTACTATTGTAAATGGATGTGAATTAATTCTTTATAACAATGATGAGATTTATTCAAATTATGACTTCATAAATGCCAAAGTAAGTATTGTCGTTAAGCTAATGACAAGTAATGGTTATGAGCCTGTACAAAAGGGAACTTATACAGTAGATGCGGCTACTTTTAGTGATGTGTCTGTCACTTTGACATTATTAGATAATATGTGTCAATTTGACAGACCGTATGATTCATATGGCATATATAACGCTAATACAACGATTTATGATGTTGTATTGGATGCTTGTACAAAATGTGGTGTTACACCAGCGTCATCAATGACAAACATGCCAAACAAAACTTTTGTTGTTGCTGGTAAGCCTAAAGACAATACTACTTATAGAGAAGTAATTGGTTGGTGTGCGGCAATAGCGGGTTGTTTTGCAAGTTGTACTCCTGACGGTAAACTTGAATTTGCATGGTTCGATGTTGGCAAGTTTGACTTAGACGAAGGCACAGATGGCGGTGTATTTGATAGTCACACACCATATTACAGCACAGGAGATACACTTAACGGCGGCACATTTAATCCATGGAATGACCCGACTAATACTGACGGTGGATTATTTACTGACAGAAGCGGTATTCATCATATATCAGCACTTATGTCACAGAATATTGGAGTTGATGATGTAGTAATTACTGCCGTACAAATTGCTTATGATGTAGAAACCGATAACAAAGTAGAGACAAAATACTATCCAGCAACAATAGCGAACGATAAATATGTAATTTCTATAGATTCAATACCTTTTATTAATGCTGATAATGTGGAGAGTTTTTACAATACACTATCAGCTAAATTGATTGGATTATCATTTAGAACATGCAATGTTACACAGACACATGACCCAACTATTGAAGCCGGTGACATTGCTTGGTTATGGGATACAAAAGGAGAAAAACATAGAGTATTAATCACTCGTACTACATTTGCTGTAGCCGGTTTACAGACTATTGTATGTGGTGCTAAAACACCTGCGAGAAATAGTGCTACCCAAATGACAGCACTCGCAAAGGCAAATGCGCGGTCAAATAGACGATTAAATGAAGAAAAGTCCATTCGCCAACAATTAGAAACTAATTTTAATAATTATGTTGCAAATGCGTCAGGATTATATCTCTCTGAAATAGTACAAAGTGGAACTAACGCACGTATTATTTATGGTCATGATAAACCTTTACTTGCTGAATCTACAATGGTTCTTAAAATAAGTAACGGTGCAATATCCATGACTGCTAATTATAGTGGTAATGATGCGACTACTACGTGGTATGGTTTTCAATTTGATGGTACTTGGCTCGCTAATATTATATCTACTGTAAATTTATTTTTTGAGTACGCTCATGGCGGAACTCTTAAACTCGGCGGTGCCGGAAACGGAAATGGACTCCTGGAAGTATATGATGCGAACAATCAAAAAATTGGAGGGTGGGATAATACCGGTATAGATGCTACTGGTGATTTTGTAATAGAAAAACTTTTTAACAACAAAAAAATGCAAACCTATATAGGGGATTTTAAAGCAAGAGATTACAACATAGTTGATGGAAATTCAAGAAGTTTTTCAACTTCAGGATTTTGCGTAAAATATAATCGCAGTGGACTACCAAATAAATTCGGAATTACTACAGCAGGAACGATATTTATTGAACAAACAAATTCATCCGCATATGATGGCGTAGTAGATTCTTGGGGAACTGGAGACATACAATATATCGTACATGGTAGAGACAAAGATTATATATATACGTGCACTGTCAACAATTTCCTCTCAATACGCAAAGCGACGTGGAACACACCAAGTGATGAAGATGCAACTTCAAGATTTATTGATACACATTTTACTTTCCGTATAGATGATAATGGTACTTCCTTTAACGGTAATTATTTCCAAAGCAGTTCTTCTAAACGATATAAACATGACATAAATTATGCTCTTACGTCAGACCGTGATGCACACAGATTGCTTGAACTGCCAGTGGCGGAATTTGTATTCAACAAAGACCACCCACCGCAGTACGCAGACATGAAAGGCAAGACAGTCCCTGGAATCATAGCAGAGGATGTAGAAAAGATTTATCCATCCGCAACAATCCACAAAGACGGACAGGTAGAATCGTGGGATGAAAGACGAATCATCCCCGGTATGCTTGCTCTCATACAGGAGCAGGACAAAAAGATACAGGAGTTAGAAAATAAACTTGAAAAACTTGAACAGATGATATTAAATTTAATGTAGCGTAGTAATTAATAAATAAAGGAGTAGTAGATGGCTATACAATTAAGGCGAGGGTCATATGAAAATTTTGACCCACAAAAAATGAAGCCAGCAGAAGTTGGTGTTGTTCAAAGTGGCGACCCTACTTCCGCAGATGGTAAAGCTGTATATGTAGCTATTCAGTCTGGTGATGTGAAACGTATGGCTTCTCTTGATGAGTTAGAAGATTATAACGACCAGAGCGAAGCTATATTACAGCAAGTACAGACTCAAAACACTACAATACAACAAGTTTACCAGCGTACTAATGAACGTGCTACAGACGCAGAACAAGCGGCAAGTGACGCAGAGCAATTAAAGGCTGATACACAGCAACTTAAAACTGATGTACAAACCTTATATAGTAACGCTGAAAGTGCTATACAAGACTATACAGCAACGGCAGAGCAGTCTATAGCGTCTACTCTTGCCGATGCTCAAAGTGCAATAGCTGACGCACAACAAGACGGTATAGATGCAGTAGAGCAAGTATATCAGCAACGTGAAGCGGAAATAAATGCAAAAGTAGACCAGATGATTGCTACTAAAACTTCCGCAGAACAAATTGCTACAGAGGCAAGAAATAAAGCTGATAATCTTGAAAACGAACTATCCGAAGTAGCTTCTAAAACTGACCGCAACCAACAGAAACTTACTCAACTATCAGGTGAAGTCGATGATATGATTCACTCTTGGTATATTAATGTCAAGAACGAACTCATTTTTACTGATGCTGATGGTAATCCAATAGGTGAACCAATTTCTGGAATCGGCGGAGGTGGTGGAAGCGGCGGCGGAGGCAGTACTACCAATGCTGAAATGAAAGCTACTAACACTACAGGATGGATTTCAAATAGTGTATCTAAAGGTGCGCCGGTTTCTGTTCGTGTAACTTGGTATTCTGTTGAAAATGATTTACCTACAGGTAATGGTGTAGTATCTATTACTGTTAATGGATTAATAAAAGCTACATATGAAGTTCCACAAGGAGAAATTGTATTTGATTTAACTAACTATCTTAGTTCGGGAAGTAACAACGTAAAGATAGGATTTACTGATGTTTATGACCAAAGAAGAGTAGTTGGTTTTAATATATCTGTACTTGATTTACGTATAGAATCTTCTTTCAATACTGCCGTTCCTTTTGATGGTGTTATTCCTTTCCCGTTTACACCTTATGGTGATATTGAAAAAGCAATAAGCATTGAAGTAGATAATATAGTTATCCACACTCAGAATACAAGTTCTTCTGGTAGGCAGATGAACTATACTATTCCAGCACAAAGTCATGGCGCACACACTTTACGTGCATACTTTGATTGTGAGGTTAATAATCAAACAGTTCGTTCCAATGTTCTTTATTATGAGTTTATCTCATTAGAAACAATGAACGACACTCCGATTATTATAAGTAACTTTACTTCAACAACTGCAAAACAATACGAAAATATTATTATTCCGTATCGTGTTTATACACCAATATCTGAAACTACAGCGGTAGAAATTTCTGTAAATAACTCTGTCGTAGCAACACCTGTGGTAGATAGAGCAGAGCAAACATTTACATATAGAGCAAATACCGCAGGAACAAATACTATTGTTATCAGAGCAGGAGAAGTTACTAAAACATTTACTCTTAATGTATCTGAATCTTCTGTTATCATTCAGCCTGAAACTGAAAACTTAGCATTGTATCTTTCCGCAGAGGGAAGAAATAATAACGAAGTTGGTCGTGATGTTTGGGCATATAATAATATAAGTGCTACATTTACGAACTTTAACTGGCGTAGAGATGGTTGGCAACAAGATAGTGAAGGTGCAACTGTATTACGTTTATCTGATGATGCAAGATTAACTATACCGTATAATATATTCGGCACAGATTTTAAGAACACAGGTAAAACAATAGAAATTGAATTTGGTACAAGTAACGTATCAAACTACAATTCTGTTATTATTTCTTGTATGTCTGATAATATCGGATTACAGCTTACATCACAGGAAGTTATTTTTAGAGGAGCGCAGACTTCTACCAACCAGCTTTATAAAGACAATGAGCATATAAGAGTATCATTTGTTGTCCAAAAGCAGACAACTATCAGCAGATTGATTCTTATTTATATTAACGGAATCATGAGCAGAGCCATTCAGTATGCTTCTGGTGAAAGATTCTCACAACTTAATCCAGTCGGTATTACTATAGGTTCTAATGATTGTGATGTTGATATATACAATATCAGAGTCTATGATAATGATTTGTCCAGAAAACAGGTACTTAATAACTGGATTGCTGACGCACAAATCGGCTCAACGATGATAGATAGATACAACCACAACAATGTTTATGATGCATCTGATAATATAACAGTCAACACTTTACCAAAAGATGTTCCTTATTTCATTCTTGAAGCCGCAGAACTTCCGCAATTCAAGGGCGATAAAAAGACTATAACTGGTAGATATGTTGACCCCGTTTATTCATCTCGCTCATTTACATTTACAGGTTGTCAAATAAATGTTCAAGGTACTTCTTCTGCACCATACTTCCGCAAGAACTATGATATGCAGTTTAAGCAGGGGTTCGTAACTCCAAGCGGTACATTAGAAACATATGAACTTAGACCCGGCTCAATACCTTTTAACAGATTTGTTTTAAAAGCTGATGTTGCATCTTCTGAATCGGCTAATAATACAAAACTGACAATGTTCTATAACGATACTTGTCCTTATAAAACACCAGAAATGCGTGCAAATAGTAAAGTACGTTGGGGCATTGAGGGTATTCCGATTGTCGTATTTTGGTATGATACAGAGAATCAGACAACTAATTTCTTAGGTAAGTATAACTTCAACTTACCGAAACGTGCGCCCACTCCTCTTGGATATTCAGGCAACATGGAATCCTGGGAGTGGCAGAGAAATAACTCTGATAATGTAAAATTCAAAGATGATGATTTTACATCAACATACTTTGATAATGACCAACAGACATACTTACCGTCTTGGTACCAAGACTTTGAAGCACGTATGCCCTCTGATGAGTGGAGAGATTATTCACAACTTAAAGAAATGATTTCTTGGGTTAAATCTACTTATCGTGAACAAGCTACTGGTGATGCGCTTGCTGAACCTGTTACGTATACTATGAATACAAATACAACTGTTATTCCGTATAGTACAGATAATAGTTTTACAGTAGTAAAAGAAACTTCTGGTGGTGCTGAAACTGGTAATTTCATTATTACATTTACTAAAGATACAGCGGCTTATAGATTAACAAAATTTAGGGCTGAATTTG
>Ga0326513_10002110_pt1 | contig 14784 bp, 10 predicted proteins | sample 2_2465_0518_D_FD_203654 | JGI IMG/M metagenome (GOLD analysis project Ga0326513, IMG submission 203654) | Bovine rumen microbial communities from UC Davis, California, United States - 2_2465_0518 | ecosystem: Host-associated > Mammals > Digestive system > Stomach > Rumen | place: USA...
GCCGCAAACACTACCCAAAACGCAAAAGCCCCTCCGGAGGAGATCCTCCGAAGGGGCGGGTTTGTTAATCAGTTACAGCAACTAATCACAGCTTGTAATTAAGCCTCTGTCGTCGGCGCGGTGGGTGCCTGAGGTGCAGCAGGTGCTTCCGGAGCGGCCGGAGCAGCCGGAACTGTTGTGGCAGGAGCACCGCTTACTGTCTCAATTGCATCGCCTGTGGATACATTCAGTGTCTGAAGTCCATCAAGGCCTGATACTGTGATGTTCTTGTTGACCTTTGCATCGTAGGTGTTAGCCTTCATGATCTCTCTGATGTCGATGCCGGTTGTTTCCTTTACGGACTCAATTGTCTGTGCAAGGACCGAAGGAACATAAGAGCCCATTGAGCCTACGCCTGTGTCGCCGCCATTGCCTGAATCGATAATTGTTACCTTGTCGATCGTAGACAGAGGCTTTGCGATCTCTGCTGCCATTTCAGGAAGTGCCTTAACGATCATTTCCATCATGGCTGCCTGGCCGTACTTCTTCATAGCTTCAGCCTTCTTCTCGAGAGCTTCAGCTTCTGCTAAACCCTTTGCAGCGATTGCTGCAGCTTCAGCTTCACCGACCTTGCGGATACCTTCAGCTTCCTGCTGCTTAGCAAAGAGGTCTGCCTCAGCCTGAACCTTGCGAGCTTCTGCTGCCTTCTCGAGTTCGAACTTCTCAGCTTCTGCGTTTCTCTGTCTCTCATAGAGAGCAGCGTCTGCAGCCTGCTGCTTTGCGAACTTCTCAGCTTCTGCCTTCTTCTTGACTTCAGCATCGAGAGCCTGCTCTTTAACTTCAGCTTCCTTTCTCTTGAGGTCGACTTCCTTCTCCTGACGAGCGATGTCGGCATTGGTCTTTGTGACCTCGATTGTCTTACGCTGATTCTCTTTCTGAATCTCGTAAGCTGCGTCAGCTTCAGCCTGCTTTGTGTCCTCAATCGTCTTGAGTTCTGCTCTCTTGATGGAGAGTTCATTCTGCTTTACTGCGATCTCTGTATCAGCTGCGACCTTAGCATCGTTTGCTTCCTTCTGAGCCTGAGCCTGAGCGATTGCTACGTCTCTGTCAGCCTGAGCCTTTGCGATGGAAGCATCCTTCTGGATCTTAGCCATGTTGTCCTGACCCAACGCATTGATGAGGTCCTTCTCATCTGTTACGTGCTGTACGTTGCAGGAGATGATCTCGATACCGAGACGCTTCATGTCTTCCTGAGCTTTCTGCTGAACCTCGTCACCGAACTTCTTTCTGTCGTTGCAGAGGTCCTTCAGTGTGATCGTACCGATGATCTCTCTCATGTTACCCTGGAGTGAGTCAACGAGGGAATCGCTGATCTGCTGCTCTTTCATGTTGAGGAAGTTCTTCATGGCGATCTTAACGCCTTCACCTTCGCTCATTACTCTTACCTTTGCAACTGCGTCGATGTTAACACCGATGAAGTCTGCTGTAGGTACATAACCGTCTGTCTTGATATCAATTGAGATCTGCTTTACGAGGAGCTCGTCTTTTCTCTCGAAGAAGGGCATCTTGAGTCCTGCTCTACCGATCAGGATCTTAGGGTTCTTGCGAAGACCTGAGATGATATAAGCTTTATCCGGCGGTGCCTTTACATAGCTGCAGATTATGATGATGATTACCACGATGGCAATAATAATTGCTGCAACGATAGGTCCTGTTAAAAATTCTGGCATTTTCCTAATCCTCCTATTTCTTAAAAAACCCCACACCGTGTTGACCGCGGTACGGGGACGCCATATGTTTATAAAGATATTTTACAATATGGGTACCCCCGGTCAAGAAAAATCGTATTCCGCAAAATCCGATTTGTATATTTGAATAATTTGGAATATCCCCTTTTATGCGGGTTTAATATTTTTCCACAATTTCGCACATCGAAAACGGCTCAAACGCAACTATAGGTAGAATCAGAGGGTTTTCGAAGGGCAATAAAAACGCCCTCTAAAACGAGGGCGCAACTGTTACTTAATAAGTATTTATATTAACCGAAGAAGTATACGAATCCCAAAACGTGGAGCACGAGTCCTGCGAGGATGAAGAAGTGCCATACCATGTGGGAGAACTTGAATCTTCTCTTTGAAGGAGCGAAGAAGATACCTACCGTATAAACGATCGCACCGGAGATAAGGAGCCAGAAGCAAAGGTGTGATACGTTGTTGTAGAACTCGATGATCCTGAAGATGATAGCCCATCCCATTACCGCATAGATGAAGTATGTGAATCCCTTGCCGACCTTTGTGTGATAAGCAAGTGCGGTAACGAGTACTCCGGCGATCGCCATGAGAGCTTCAAGAGCCCAGAGTACCGAACCGGAAATGGGACCTAAAACATTTATGCAGATAGGTGTGTAAGCACCGAGAATTGCGAAGTAAGCTACGCTTCTGTTTACCTTGTTCATGATCCTCTTGTGAGGTGTACCGTGCTTCATGAGGTGGTAAACCGTGGACATGAGCAGAGCGAGGATCAGGGTGATGATGAAAGCAGAGATGCCGATGACCGACATAACTACGTGAGCCTGTGTCACGCCTGCTTCAGAAGAAGTGCTGATATAAGTATTGATTGCTGCGAAAGGAAGAAGTCCTAAGAGGTAAAGTGCGGGAACGCCGGCTGTAAGTGAGTTGCCGACTTCTTCGCCGAATGTCTCGTATGTCTTGTGGAGACCTCTCTGGACTGCGCGCTTGGAGCTCTCAAACCATGTAAGATCCTTCAGACCTTCTTCGAGAGGGTCTTCACCTGTCGTAGCGGCATGCTTCTTGTCATCGCTGCCAGCCAGCATGGTTTTCCAGTATCTTTTATTTTTTGCCATCGATTTGAATCTCCGTCCTATTATTCAACCGATATATTTTACAAGGTGAGCGGTATGTTTTCAACCACCGGAGCTTATCCCTGTAAGAAAACGGAATTACTCCTCTTTATCCCCTGTTTCTGATGAAGGAGATCCAAGAGGAATTGCCTCATCGGATTTCGGAGCGGGAGCTCCCAAAGGAATAGCTTCGTTTGCCTTCGGTTTGGGTGCGCCCATAGGGATGGCCTCGTCTGACTTGGGCTTCGGAGCGCCCATGGGAATGACTTCTTCAGTCTTAACTTCCTTCTTGGGGCCCGGTTTCAGAGCCTCAACCTTTTTCTGATCGGGTGCGGCGACACCGACGTGGACCGGTCTTACCGGCGCCCTGACACCGGCACGCTTTGTTGAGTGGCCTTCCTTCATGGCAGGCTTTTCTTCCTTTTCTGAAGGAGGCATATCTATTACGTCGTCGCCGGGCTTTTCGACGGGCTGGTTCTTACGCGTGATATCGGCAGGTGTCTGTGCAGTAACGGGTGCGCTGATGACGGTACCAAGTACTTCCGGCTTCTCGGGTGCTTCAGGCGCCTTTGAAGGTGCGGGTGCAGCCTGGTCGGGAGTCATGGGGTTGAGCTGCTCGGAAAGATATGCTCTTCTGTAGAAGCGCAGGATCCTGAAGACGACGGGCCAGACGATAGCAACAGGCAGGAGCCAGTAAACGACTGAAGATGCGGCATTGTTGCCGATGAGTGGTGAAAGTGCTGCGAAAGGTGCCTGCATTACGGCATAGATGGCTCTTAAGCAGAGAGCTCCGATGATGTGACCCATGCTTGCGCCGTCACCCACGATGAGCTCGGGTGCGGGATAGAACCACAAAGGGAAATATGCGAGAAGGCCGTATGCGGCAAGACCCCAGTTGATCCATTCCTTCTTCTTGAATGCTGCGAAAAACGGCAGGAAGAAAAGGAAGAACAATGTGTAGAGCACGCTCATGAGGCGCTCGAACGTGGTGAAGTCTCTGGGGATTATCTGGTTCCAGGTGAAATAGAGCGGCTTAAAACATACGAAAGTCAACGCTCCCGCGATAAGGCCCAAGAATACACATGTGAAGTAGTCTCTTCTCATATATCCCCTTACATAAAAAAGATCGGCTGTCCTGAAACCCAAAAACAACCAACCCTATTTTAATACAAAAGATAGGTAATATAAAATGCCTGAAGCTGAGACCGTTTTTTACTCAGGATCCGAATATGTTCTCCTGATGATATTGAATCTGGGTCTGTTTTTTGTCTCCATATAAATCTTTCCGACATATTCTCCAACTACACCGATGCTTATCAGTTGTATTCCTCCGAGGAAACAGACAATACAAGTGCTGCTGGCCCAACCTTCAACAGTATTTCCGGTAAAATACGCTACAAACGACCAAACAACACCTATGAAACATAAAAACGTAATAAACATTCCGAAAGTTATGATTATTCTAAGCGGTTTTATGCTAAGACTTGTTATTCCGTCCATGGCGAGATTTATCATCTTTCCTAACGGATAATGCGTTTTCCCTGCAACTCTTTCTGTTCTGGAATAGTAAACTGATGAGCTCTTGTAGCCTAACAAAGGAATTAATCCTCTTAAATACATATTGACTTCGTGATAGTTCATCAATTCTTTAACAACAACATTTGACATAAGTCTGTAGTCTGCATGATTATAGACAACCTTTGAACCCATCCAGGCCAGAAATCTATAAAAGAACTGTGCAGAATGTCTTTTAAAGAAAGAATCTTTCTTTCTGTCTTTTCTGACGCCGTAAACAATTTCACTACCATTTTGATATTCCTTGATCATCTCATCAACGGCATTGATATCGTCTTGTCCGTCACAGTCCATAGATATAGTAATGTCGCATTTGTCAACTGTCTCAGAAAGACCTGCAAGCAGTGCATTTTGGTGACCATAGTTACGCGCAAGAGAAATGCCTATTACGCATGAGTTCTTCTCAGACTGCTCCCTTATAATTCCCCATGTATTATCCGTACTCCCGTCATTAACAAATAAAACTTTGCTATCTTCACTTATGGTTCCGTTTACGGTCAAAGAATTTATCTTATCGGTAAAAAGACCAACCGTTAATGGAAGTACGCTTTCTTCGTTATAGCAAGGTACTACAATATATAAGCAAGGTTTCATTCCGGGGTTACCTCTTTGGCTTTATGCATTTAAACTCATCTCCTATTGCCAATGAACAACATATTAATGTTAACACAAAAAACTGATACAGACTTTATGATCAAATCGATTTGTACTAAAAGCTTGTAAAGCAAAAATACGGGAAATTACCTTCCCGTATTTTTAGCAATCGCTTTACTGAATAAATCAAATTTGCCAGCTGGTCTATTATTCCGGTCATCCCTCCGGTTCGTCGAGTGATCTCAGATACTTAACCTTGAGTGAAGTGATCGTTACGCCGCCTGATGCGAAGTGCGCGCGGAAGACGCAGTTCTTGGCATACATCATGCATTCGCAGCTCTTTGTGACAGGCTCGCCGTTCGTGCCGTTCCAGGTGATAACTGCACAAGGAATGCTCGTGATGTAGACCGTCATGGGGATCTGCGCAAGCTCGCCTAAGTTGGAATAACCGGTAAACTCAAGACCGTAGTAACCCTGTCTCTCGCATGTGATTCCGAAAACGAAATCCTTGCCTCTTGATGTCTTCGTCTTGCACTCGATCGTGACCTCGTCGTCCATGGAATAGAAGACATCCGTATCGACTTCAACGTCATCGTCCTTAAAGGGGCTGTCGATGTGGTTGATAACAACTTCCTTGCCTTCGACTCTGTCCATTGCGGGAGTGTTCATGGCGAAGTTCAGGATGTTGATCGCATTTCTCTGAAGCTCGGCGCGTGTGATGAGAGAGCCGTCGCCTTCGGTAAGTTCCTTATATGTGTCAGTCTCTAACAGGTTCTCCTTTTCGACGCTGGTGCAAACCATGTAGACATCGTTCTGGGATCTTGCCATTGCGGAATGGTCTTCGAGAGAATACTTCTCGGCGATCGTAACTTCCTTGTTGATATATGCCCACCAGTCGGTCATGACGAGGCCCTTAAAGCCCCACTGCTCGCGGAGGATCATGGTGTTCTGGTCGTAGATGCATGCGCTGTAAACATCGTTGATGCGGTTGTAGGAAGTCATTAAGCATCTGCATCCGCCTTCTTTGATGGCGATCTCGAAAGCAGGGAGATAGATCTCACGGAGAGCACGTGATGAAACTCTTGAGCTCATCTCACGTCTGTTTGTCTCACGGTTGTTGGCGCAGAAGTGCTTGATGACGGGTGTGACGCCTGACTTCTCGAGAGCCTTTACCTGGGCAACAGCCATGAGGCCCGTAAGGAGCGGATCTTCGGAGAAATACTCGAAGTTACGTCCGTTCAGCGGATGTCTGTGAATATTGATTCCGGGGCCTAAGAGAGCGTCGATCTTATTCGAGAGCATCTCGATGCCGAGGTAAGAATACAGTTCTTCAACGAGATCGACGTTAAATGTTGAAGCAAGGCATGTTCCGTTAGGAAGAGAGAATGCCTTCTTGCCGGAGTCGAGTCTCATGCCTGAAGGACCATCCGTGCAGCAGAGCGTGGGAACTCCCATTGCCTTGAGCTCTTTGGTGACACCTCCGAATGCGGCTGCGGTACCGATGGTAACCTTTGGGCTTCCCATTCCCTCACCTCTGATGATGAGTGAGAGATCCTCGTCTGTGAGCTGGGCAACGAACTCGTCCATCGTATTCTTGCCGTGCTTAACGTCAGCGAGCTTGATGCCCTTGTCGCCCGTCTGGGGAATCTCGGGTCTTACGCGCTCAAGGCGTGATTCGAGATAGTTAACTGTCGCAAGAGGTACGTCTTCTTCGCCCTTGCTGTATGTGCCGTCACCATTAGGGATGGCTGTAAGACGCTTAAATGCCTTTGTGGGTGCGAGCGCAGTGCCGAGTTCTTCGAGAAGTCTGTTATTGGAGAGATCGAAGGATCCTACCGGAGAAGCGGAGATGAAATCGCTTCCGAGGAAGAACTCATATGTACCCTTCTCGAGTACGTAACCTGTCGTGCCGAAGCCCGTTCTGCAGTCATCATCAAAAGATGCGAATCTTCTGACGGGTGCAGTGATCGTAACGCGTTCTTCTTCACCTGCGGGAATGTTGCCTGTCTTTGTAAAGCCGATCAATACTCTTGAAGGCTTTGAGAGAGCTCCGTCAGGTGCCTTGCAGTAAACCATTACGGCCTTTTTGCCGGGAACGCTGCCGGTGTTCTTTACGGTAACGCTTACGGTTACGACGTCATCTTCGAACTTGAATTCCGGATCATTCAAATCGAATTCGGTATATGAGAGTCCTGCACCGAACGGATAGAGAACAACGTCATTTGCGAATGTCGAGAAATATCTGTAACCGACGAAAATATCGTCGTGATAAATGTCTTCTTTAAGGTCCTTGCAGAAGTATGCGTCAGAAGCGTAATCCTCAAGAGATCTGGCGATCGTATCAGGAAGGCATCCGGAAGGATTTACCTTGCCTGACATGACTCTTGCGACGCTGATGCCGCCGATCATGCCGGCCTGCCAGATATAGAGCACGCCCTTGATGTTGTACTTGGTTACGAATGACATGTCGATGATGTTGCCGACGTTCAGAAGAACGATGGTCTTGTCGAATGCCTTTGTGACGTTTTCGAGCATGCCTTCTTCACTGTCGCTGAGGAAATAAGCACCCTTCTCTGCAGAGTTGTCCCTGTCCTCACCTGCTGTTCTTGCGATGATAATGACCGCAATGTCGTTGCGGGATGCGAGAGTTCCTGCGAGCTCTTCTGATACAGGCATCTCGGCTTGTGACCATGCCTCCTTGCCCCAGCCGAGACCTGCATCGATGGGATTTTCTTCGTCCCATTTGTCATATATGTCCATGAGCTCGGCATCAAGCGTGATGTCCGGGCAGTCATTGAGACCTTCTCTGATGTCACTTACGTGATTAACATTTACCATACCGCCGGAGCCTGTTCCGGACTTGTAGTAGTGCGTCTGCATCCTTCCGAAAAGAGCAATACGTGAGCCTTTTTTCAAGGGAAGGACATTGTCTTTGTTCTCGAGCATGACGATGCCTTCTGCGGCCGTCTTGATCGCTGCTTCGGTATATTCATTCCAGTTAAGGGTTATCTCATTCATTGAAAAAATCCTCCGGTATTTTTGATTCTTTTTGATGCCGTTTTCGCGGGTTGTAAAGACTATACAATATTTCGCAAACACCCGATTTTATTTTACTTGCATTTATTTTGTTTTTCTTGCTATCAGGTGCTTTTTAATGTAAACAAGCCGTTAACTTTGGGTAAAAGCAGCGGTTATATTTCAGATATCGATAAAAATGACAAAGTTTCTGATATTAAATATAAAATTGCAGTCTTATAATGTGCAGAATTCAAAGAACAGGAAGTATTACATGGCACCTAAAAGAACTGATACCGACATGACGAAGGGCTCCCCCTTTGCGATCATATTAAAGTTCACGATGACACTGCTTATCGGCAACATCGCCCAGCAGCTCTATAACATCGTGGATACTATTATCGTCGGAAGATATGTTAATCCGCAGGCGCTTGCAGCCGTCGGATCTACTGGTACCATTGTTTTCCTCATCATCGGAACTTCAAACGGAATGGTCACGGGCTTCTCCGTTGTCACGAGCCAGAAGTACGGCGCCCTGGACAGCAAGGGCGTAAAGGCTTCCGTAACCAACGGATTCTATCTCAGTATGATCGTTGCCGCCGTGCTTACCACGGTAAGCCTTGCGGTGATGCGTCCGCTGCTCGTGCTGATGAATACACCGGCCGATATTCTCGAATACGCGTATTCTTACATCACGACGATCTGCTGCGGCATCGTTTTCACGGTCATGTACAATCTCTGCTCATCCTTGATGAGGGCCATCGGCAACAGCAAGATGCCTTTGATCTTCCTTCTGTGTTCTGCTGTAACAAACGTCTGCTTAGACCTTTTGTTCATCATAAAGTTCGGTCTCGGCACACGCGGCGCAGCCCTTGCAACCGTTATCTCACAGGCACTCGCGGTAATCCCGTGCGTCATCTACATATATGCGAAAATGCCTACATTAAGGCCCGATAAGTCCGACTGGAAGATTGACCGCAGGATCATAAAGCAGCAGCTCCGCCTCGGCATCCCGATGGCGATCCAGTACAGCATCACCGCATCCGGAACCATGATCATGCAGAGCGCGTTCAACACCTTTGATTCCATCGCTGTAGGAGCCATCACCGCTGCAAGCAAGTTTCAGGGAATAATCACTCAGGGCATGTTCACGGTCGGCCAGACAATGGCTGCTTTCGTAGGCCAGAATTACGGTGCACACGACATGAAGAGGATCAGGAAAGGCGTAAGCAGCGCATTGAAGATCTTCATCGTTTATTCGATCGCTGCGGCAGTCCTGGCCATCGTTGCGCTTCCGCACGTTCTCTGGATATTTTTCGATTCCGATGTGGATGTATCACTCTACATCCCGTGGGCAAGAACATACATCATGGAGTGCGCCGTCTGCTACTTCTTCCTCTCTGCGATCTTCATTTACAGGAACACGATCCAGTCCGTTGGATATGCAGGCATTGCGACTGTATTGGGCTTTGTCGAGCTCGGTGCAAGAATGATCACGTCCTTTTATTCGATCCACGTACATAACTACAACATCGCCGTTGCTTCCGATCCGTTCGCATGGGTCACGGCAGGAATCGCAGGCATGGTGATCACTTATGTCATCTTCAAAAAGATCGAGCGCCGCTGGAAATCAGAAAGCCCTGCTGCGGCTCTGGGGCAAATACCCGTCAGTGCCAGGAGCAAGGCTTCTTAAAGCAGTTTCTTAATTTATTAAAGTATCAGGTCTCGTCTTCGGGAGCTTCCGTCTCAGAAGTCTCTTCTGTCTCAGTGACAGTGCCTGTGATCACTGTATCCACGGGAACTGTTTCAGCTGTATTGACCACGTCGAACTCCCAGCCGTAGATCGTTCCGGACTGCATGTCATAAATAAAGAATACATAAAAACCAGTCGGGATATTCTCTTCTTGAGTATACGTGAGATGGATCTCCGTGGGATATCTGTCGATGATCTTCTCTGATGTGAAAAGAGGAGTCCACTCGGGCGAAGTTTCCTCGGCAACACGGTATTTATACTGCCAGACGTACTGGCTTGCATTCTCGTCAAGCTCGATTACGAACTCTAATGTGTTTGTATCCGTGTAGGTCTCAGTGACAGGATCCCAGCCGGGTCCGGTCATGTAACTGTCTGAGATAGTGTCGAAAATATTATCCATGAACTCGAGCTCGGGAAGATCGTAATCGTAGATATCAACAAGGTCCCGTCCGTTCGCGAGAAGATAATGTCCGTCATCATCTTTTGTGAATTCAAGCGTTACATCAAGATCGACCGTGTCTTCAACTTCGGCAAGGAGCATATTGAAGTCGGCAGCACCTAAAAACTTATCTCGCTGATCCAGAACGCTGCTGAAATCCTTATAGGAGAATGTAACATTGACCGTGCACTCCTTAGCCCAGAGATTGGACTTGAAGCTGGATTTGTCGATCTCACATGTGGTCGTGGCAGCGATAATGTTCTTTACACGGAGCATTTCACTCGGACTCTTTCTTATGTAAGTGTCACTGTAGTCGATCTCGTCAACTTCTTCGACAACAGGCATAACTGACCTGATCTCATAAGGTGTATATGTGCAGAGCTCGCAAAAACCGTCGTAATCGCATTCGGCAAGAGCCGTGGTGATCTTATCGATGCAGCTATATACTCTGTCCTCGGCAATCTTATTGTTGCCGTCGTCATCATCTTCCGGTTCTTCGTCAGCAGCTTCTGCTGATTTTCTGCTTTTAGCGGTAGTCTCATCGGAATTTGCGGCTTGAGAACAGGAAGCCAACGTCATCAGGTTGGCAAGAATAAGTACAGCAGCGATAACCTTTTTACTCATCTTAAGTGTTCCTCCGGCATCCGTTATTATATATCAATACAATTTAAACATCGAAAATGTTGCACCCTGATAAAAAACCGCCCCCGGGAATCCCCAAGAGCGGTCAAATAAGTTACTTTATCAGTTAAGTCAGGATCAAGCCTTACCGTCTGAACCGAGAACGTACTTAATCTTGTGAGCAACCATGTCCTTAACTGCCTGACGAGCGGGCTTAAGGTACTGACGGGGATCGAAGTGATCAGGGTGCTCAGCGAAGTACTTACGGATGTTACCTGTCATAGCAAGACGGATATCGGAGTCGATGTTGATCTTGCAAACAGCGAGTGTAGCTGCCTTACGGAGCTGCTCCTCAGGGATACCAACTGCGTCAGGCATGTTTCCGCCGTACTCGTTAACCATCTTAACGAATTCCTGAGGTACGGAAGAAGAACCGTGAAGAACGATCGGGAAACCAGGGAGTCTCTTGATGCACTCTTCGAGAACGTCGAAACGGAGCGGCGGAGGTACAAGGATGCCGTCAGCATTTCTTGTGCACTGAGCAGCTGTGAACTTGTAAGCACCGTGTGATGTACCGATAGCGATAGCGAGTGAGTCGCATCCTGTTCTGGAAACGAATTCCTCAACCTCTTCAGGTCTTGTGTAGCTCTCGTGACCAGACTCAACAACAACCTCATCCTCGATACCGGCGAGAGTACCAAGCTCAGCCTCAACAACTACGCCGTGGTCGTGAGCATACTCAACAACCTGCTTTGTGAGTGCGATGTTTTCCTCGAAAGGCTTTGAAGAAGCGTCGATCATGACAGATGTGAATCCGCCGTCGATGCATGACTTACAGAGCTCGAATGTATCACCGTGGTCAAGGTGAAGAGCGATCGGGATGTCAGGATTCTCAATAACTGCAGCCTCAACGAGCTTTACAAGGTATGTGTGGTTAGCATAAGCTCTTGCGCCCTTTGAAACCTGAAGAATGACAGGGCTCTTGAGCTCACCTGCTGCTTCTGTGATTCCCTGAACGATTTCCATGTTGTTTACGTTGAAAGCACCAACAGCATAACCGCCGTCATAAGCCTTCTTAAACATCTCAGTCGTTGTTACTAAAGACATATATATATCCTCCTGATATTTTTATTGACGTTATAATCTTACAATCTTTTTGTCAAAACTCAACCGCAAAATCGGTGAAAGTATGAGTAATTAACAGAAGATTTCCATATAAAAGCGGGTTTTTGGCCAAATGATTTTCGCAAGGCCCGAAAACGAGTTAATCGAGACTAATCGCAGAAACCAAATACCGTATTTTTTTAGGGCATTATTGATAAAACCTGTCAAAAAATGTAGACTTTTTCACGTGCAACACTTTTCGGGAGGATATAGGATATGGAAAACCAGATCAGCGCAAACCAGACAGACAACAGAGTCGTGGTCCCTTACGACAAGGGCCGCAAGAACATCACTTTCTATGACACGTTCGTAGACATCAACGGAGACGTTATCAAGTACGATGACATCGCAGTAATCCAGTCTTCTGCCCTCAATTCTTCGTCCATGATCTACTTCTACTTTGACAGATCGTTCAGATACGAATTCAACTTCACGACATACGACGGCCAAGTACATAAGTTCAAAAGACATGGTTATTCCGGCTACGGAATCGGCACATATAAGCGCATCAAGGCAGAGTTCGAGGTCGTAGCTCCCCCGTTCTACCAGATCGTAGTAAGAAAGGTCGGCGAGCGTCTCATCGACAGGATCGCAAACGGCGCAACCGCAAACATCTGCGGTCTTGTCATCACAAAGGACAAGATCACATACACAAAGCGCAAGAAGGAATATGTCATCGACAGAAGCAACTTCGACCGCGCCGTAGTCAACAATGCTTACATGAGCAATATGGCCCAGATCTTTATCAGGGACGAGAAGAAGCCTATCTTCAAGTGCTCTCTCAACGAGCCCAACGCAAGGCTCATCGTACCGATCGTAAATTACTTCTTCGAATACAGGGCAGACCCGGCTTCAGCACCTTCTGCTGCTGACCCCAACGTAAATCCTTACATGCCGCCTGTTGTTGAAGAGACTTCTTCAAAGTCAAAGCCCGCACAAGACGAAGACGACGAGTAAAGATCCTGTTGGGAGTTCGGTTTTAAGCTGAATTTCCGGCATTGAAAACAACGTAAGACAGCAAAAATCCCGTTTATCTTTCAGTTTGGAACTGAGCTTTAAACGGGATTTTTTGTTTAATTAGTGATCGAAGGAATCAGTGAGGCAGGTAATCCATCGTCAGATTGTCGCGCTTACGCTTTTCCTTCTTTGCAGTAACGATCGTCACAGCGATGCCGATGACAGGGATCATCATGACTCCGCCGCACAAAAGAATGTAGCTTGCGCGTGTCTTTGTGCAGTCAAGGAGGACATTGCGGACAACCCATCCGTCAGCCTCGCTGATCTCCAGGTATGTCAGAGCTTCCCTGTAATACTGGTTTGCTTCGGATTCCTGTGTCTTTACAGTTCCCAGAAACGTTCTGGGTTCCATCTCGATCATGTCTGTCTTGCCATCAATATAGTCATATGTCGCATCTGTCAGCGCATCAAGATATTCCCTGTCGGCTTTCTTTGAAACTGAGAGCGGCATGACAGATCCGTCCACCATCCAGACCATGTAGTAATACTCATGACCGGTGGGAATGAAATTGTAGGACTCCGTTCCTTCTGCGTAGCATCCGAGGCATGCGATAACCTCATATGAGATCCACTGGTCGTTATATTCGCTGTAGTTCGGCTCAGCCTCTTCGTATGTTGCTTTGACGCCTCCGAAAATCAGGTTCCTCAAAAAGAACGTGCATGTTCCGAACAGGAGCAGGCAAAGAACCGATACGACTGCAAGTCTTACTGTACCCTTCATAATGTTAACCCCCAGAAAAAACTGTCCGTTATTGTATCATAACTGCGAAGTTTTCGGGCAAGCCGGTCCTGATAATTTTACGGGCTGTCCCGATGTGAGGCAGCCCGTTGCATTTGCTTGTGTTTATTTCTTTGTGATCCGCGCTTCGAAAACGCCGTCCTTAAGATCTGTCGTAAGCTTTAATCTGTGCTGTTCAAATATCCTTCCGGCGATTGCGATTCCGGTGCCGGGAGTGAACTTGCCGGCCGTTGTTTTATTCCTGATGGTGATTGATTTTGATGTAATGGCCGCCTCGATCTTCGCATCTTTGTTTCCATATTTAACGGCATTGTCGACAAGGCAGAAAAGTGCTGTGTTGAAATAGTCCCTTTCGGTCATGTATTCGGCATCTCCCTTGATGTCAATGCCGGCACCTGTTTTGGATGCGACTTCTTCGAGACACTTGCGGATGGAGGTTTTCGAGAGCCTAAGAGACGTCTTGTCGGCGGTCTTAAGTATCGACTCGATATCAGCGTTCATCTCCTGTGTCTTTGCAAGGATACGGTCTGCGTAACGGTCCTTTTCAGAAGCGTCACTGACATCTTTCAGGTTCTCGGCATAGCCTCCGAGTATCTGCAGAGGTGTCTTCAGGTTATGGGCCAGGGAATCGATGAGGCTATTCTTGAACCTGTTATTCTCATAGGCCTTCTTATACTGCGAATACGGCCTTACTGCTGTAAGACAGGAAATTCCGATTGAGAATACCAGAAGTACAATTCCGGCTATCAGAAATAACGGCTTGAAATAATCCTTATAATCGAGAGTGGTAGAGACGGATTCAACAAGATACTTTTGTCCGTTTATCTCAATGACGGCAAGTCTGCCCATGGTGTAATAGCCGTTATGCCACATTCCCGCACGTGCACTGAAGATCTCTCCGTACTGTTTTCTGATCCTGCCGTCTGTCTCACGTTCAAACTTCTCGAGATCGCTCATGCTGTTTGCAAGAAAGATATCCCCGTTTTGTCCGAAGAAAGCATCCGGTCTGTCACACCTTAAGATCAGGC
>Ga0326513_10002111_pt1 | contig 14783 bp, 11 predicted proteins | sample 2_2465_0518_D_FD_203654 | JGI IMG/M metagenome (GOLD analysis project Ga0326513, IMG submission 203654) | Bovine rumen microbial communities from UC Davis, California, United States - 2_2465_0518 | ecosystem: Host-associated > Mammals > Digestive system > Stomach > Rumen | place: USA...
GATCCTGTGCGATTTTCGCAATAGTGAAACTGACAGTCCTGCCAAGGATCCTATGCATCTCATACATGTCACCTACAATTTGGAATGCCTCATTAACGACATCCGTAGGAATTCCATTAACCAACGTATGATCTGCGTCTTCGTAATCCTTTGCCCTGAGCAGGACCTCATTCGTAGCGACGTGTGACAATGCCCTGTAATGATAATAGCTTATTGCCTTTTGAATGTCACTGAAGTAGGAATTCAGACCATTCCGGACATCTACCAGGTCCCATTCATCGATTCCTCCTTGTAGTTTTTGATAGAAATAATCCCTGCCACGCAACAAATGAGGTAAGGCTTCCATCATCATGAATTGAGAATAGAACAGGACGTTATACAGCCATGCCAGCATTGGTCTGTCCTTTTCATCGCAATTATTCAGGATGTACTGGTAAACAGACATGTCAACTTCTGAAGCTTTTGCTTTCAGATTCTCAATATATGCTTTCTGTTCCTCCAGTGGGGGATTCTTACGCGTATATATCTTGCCGTCTACATTGATCCTATTAACCTCATAGTGTCCTTGTGAGAACTCCCTGATGGTTGCGAGGTCTGACAACGCCATCTCATACTGGCTCAACAAAGCACTATTATCATCATTAAAGGGATTCTGAACAGGACTGCCTGCATCCACCTTTTCTGGATCGAAAGGTATCACCTGACGGTTGAAATATGGACGCATGGCATCATGGATATAATTATCCTTGAAATAATCATCAACCAGCTTCGAGAACCTGTCATCAGAGATCTTAACTAAAACACCATCCTGCACATTTTCCCGGATAGCAGCATACAACCGCTCAGAAACGCTGTTCCTGATATTATCCGGAATCATGTTCCATGCAGGTTCCAGAGTCTTCTGACCCTCTTTCTTATCACATAGCCTGGCATTAGCAATTCTTTCCTTTGTCGACGGATGGGAGTTCCATATATCCTTTACTTCCACTCTTGACTGTGCACTAAGTGAACTGTAAGGTTTTGATAATTTCAGTTCATAAGTGAGAGGATTTGTATGAGCATCAGGATTCTTGAATTCAAAGATATGCTTACCATCAAAATAGTCACCGACAATCTGGTGGTCTTCAATCAGTCCACTCAGGATATGCTGATAGAAACCGTCATTGACACTTATCTGTTCAACCTTATACATGGCTGATATGAATATGTCAGAACCGATGTAGTTACAAGCTATTGTATCTGCATCAAACTCCATCTGCCTGGAGAGAGCCATATTTTCCTTTTGGACAATCCGGTACATCTTATATGTAAGAGACTTCACCCAGTTGGTCATCCTGATTGTCAGTCCACCGAAGAAAGCCCAGATAGAATTTTCCGATTCGTTCCAGTTTATCATCATCTGATCCCAACTGTCATTTGTGTTTATGAGGTTACTGATAACAGTGTTTGCAACATATACCGTAGAGCCGACCTTCATGCTTTTTTGCGAAAAGTGCCCAAATTCATGGGCAATGATAGATTTCAGTTCCTCAATACTCAGTCCCTCAAACAGGCCCAAGCCTATTTCAAGGTTCTTTCTGACAGGGAAGAATATGCTCCAAAAAGTAGTGTTATAGAACACGCAGGCGTTCACTTCCGTAGTCAGATAGACATGTTTCGGCATCTTCGTCCCGACACCCTTTGACACATCCTCGATGGCCTCGAACAGTTTCGGGCATTCTTCTTTTGTGACCTCAACACGTGTCTTCTTCTCGTCTTTATGGAAAGAAAACAATGGTTTTATAAGGTAGAAGGCAAATGCCAAGGCAAAACAGCACAAGCCTGCCCAGACGAGAAGAACCAAGAAAATTAGTCTGCCAATATTCAAAGCAAAAACTAAAGGAAGTAATTCAACGGTCAGCCAGGCAACAGCTCCTATAATAGCCAGTCCAAGGCAAATCATTCCGATATAATATACCAGGAAGAAAACGATCCTTATAAGAACGCCAATCACAGATTTCCTTATTTCAGCATTTCTATCCATGTCATCATCATTTTAGTTAGAAATTAAAATATTTCGGGTTTTAGATAAACAAATTTGCTTCAAAGGTAATACAAATTCTTCAATTACTTGAAAGAATTATGGAAAAAGTACCTGTTTTCAGTATATTCTCTCACTTTTTCGTTTAAAAAACAACGAAAATAGGAGAAAAGTCTTTTTAGGATTAACCAATCATGTCCTTCAATCTGGAGCAAAGCTGTTCCACTCCATTAGTGGCTACATCTTTTATATGCTCATATCCCAATTGTTCACATTTCGGCATTTCGTTGGGATCGATGACGAACTTAGGGATCTCCTTATGAGCATACAGGATGAGATTATTGGCTGGGTACACCATCAAGGAAGTTCCGACCACCACAAATATATCCGCCTTGCTTACTATCTCCTGTGCTTCTTCCATTCCGTGAACGTATTCACCGAACATGACTATATACGGGCGTAGTTGGGAACCATCACCAGCATCATCCCCCACCCTTATCGGTTTGTCCAAAGGATATTCCTTCACATAATTGTCATCATAACGATTCTTGGAGGAACAGACTTTCCTGAGTTCACCATGAAGATGAATGACATGGGAACTTCCTGCCCGCTCATGCAGGTCATCAACATTCTGGGTAATCACAGTTACCTGATGTTCCTTTTCCAACCCCGCAATTAACAGATGAGCTTTATTGGGATTAACTTCAGACAATTGCTTTCGTCTCCAGTTATAGAAATCAAGGGTCTTTTCTGTGTCGTAATAGAGTCCATCCGTACTTGCAAGATACTGCCACTCTTCATTAGTCCACAGACCATTCGCGCCACGGAAGGTAGCCAATCCGCTTTCGGCACTGACACCTGCACCAGATAAAAAAACTATATGCTGTCTACTCATAACTAATACATTTGTTTTCTTTTTGCAAAAATACGAATAAAAACTGATAAATCAATGAACTAATAAGTATTTGTGAGTGAATTTGACCTATTTCTTTTTACCAGAGTCTGTGAATATAGGATATTGTTTATTCATTATTGTATTATTATAATTCTTATATATAATTACCAAAAACAATAAAAAGGTAATCAATTGCGTAAAAAGTACGCAAAACATTTGGAAGGTTAAAATATTCTTCGTACTTTTGCCACGTCAAAACAAATACAGAAATATGGAGATTCAGATCACAGCAATCAAGTTTGAAACAATCAATGGTAAGAAAACAGGTAAGTCATTTGCCTTTAAAGTCGACCCTAAGAAGTTGACCGTCTTCAAGACAGAAGCCACGCTCCGCAAGAAAATAGAATGGTATGTGGCTCAAAGTGGTGTGTTCAAGAAAGAAGAACTGAAGGATCTGAAGTATAACATGAAGGAGTTTCTCGAAGAATGGAAGAAACAGCTGGCAATAGCCGAGGCTGAAGAACTCGCGAAACTTGATGCCTCTCCCAACAATCCTGAAAGCCGTATTACACCTGACTACATTACCCGTCTTGGTACAAACGAAATCTTTGTCTTTGGATCAAACGAGCAGGGGCTCCACTATGGTGGGGCTGCGAAAGCTGCCTTGGAGAACTTCGGTGCTATCATGGGACAGGGCAACGGCTTACAGGGGAAAAGCTATGCCATTCCCACAATGAGTGGACTTGGTATAACGGGAGAATATGTAAAAGAGTTCTGCGAGTTTGCCAAGGCACATCCCGAGAAGCACTTCTTGGTGACTCCTATTGGATGTGGTATTGCTGGATTCACAGAATATGAGATTGCTCCATTGTTCGAAATCTGCCGTGACGTTGACAATATCTCCCTCCCAGCCTCTTTCTGGGACGTCATCGGTGAGCCATCAGCAAAAGATTATGATTTAGAACGTTTCCTTACAGCTCAGGCATCTTCCTATGAGGACGCACTTGAAGAAATCCGCTCCGGCCGCAAGCGTGGACACTGGATCTGGTACATCTTCCCACAGCAGAAAGGACTTGGCCACAGCTACAATTCTGAATACTATGGCTTGGAAGGAACTGATGAAGCCCGTGCCTATCTTGCTCATCCTGTCCTAGGCGAGCGACTCAGAGAAATATCCAAGGCCCTGCTCATTCATGAAGGGAAAAAAGATATTGACTCCATCATGGGCAGCTACATTGATGTCCTGAAGCTTCAGACATGCATGAATCTCTTCAATCGTGTGTCACCAAATGACATCTTCGAAAAAGTGCTTGATGCATTCTTCTAAAGAATCGCCCTCAGACAAAAAATATGTCTGACGCAAATTGCATCAGACATACTCACCATTTCTATCAATCAGCTTCCATGTATCACCTACCATTACCCATGCTGTTCCATCTTCGAATGGCTCCGCCTTTTTCCATTTGCAGGGTATAACCAGTTTTCCCGCTTTATCAATAAACCCAATCTCTAACTTACCATCGACAACGGCGCATCTACCATCATAGAAGTTCATGTCTTCCACATAAAACGGCACATTTGCCTTCCAAATTGGTGGTATCACGACATCATCATTCATATTAATAAAGCCGTAAAAAGTATCCTTTATAAAGGCTGCAAGTCCATCATGGAAATCATTAAGTAACTCACGATAACAGGGGATGACCACCCTGCCTAAAGTATCGATAAAACCATATTTTCTCTTATTATCCCTTACACGAGCAAGACCTTCAGAGAAAGGCCAGGCATTATCCCACCAACATGGAATGATTTCATTATTATTTCTGTCAATAAAGCCATAATGGTTATTATTATCTGCGACAGGGCATAAACCTTGCGAGAAATCGCCTATTGACTTCCAAAACCTCCCCCCCAGATATTCATTTCTGCCATTAATAAGGCAATAGTAACCATCTGCCCTACGCTCTTTAAACAGGCCTTCTCCAACATAATCCAGGTTACTATGTTCAACAGGTATAATGATATCACCGAATCTGTTGATAACTCCATACCTGTCTTTAGAATCTTGCACGATAGTCATGCCATCCATGAAAGAGCTGACACATTTCCATGTGCATGGGATTACCCTATTTCCTTTCATATCCAGGAAGCCCTCTTTTCCACTTCCATCAGCAACGGCAGCCAAACCCTCATAGAAGGCGTCCACCTTATCCCATTTACAAGGAATAATAATTTCCCCTTTATGATTTACAAATCCATATTTCTGATTCCTGATTATTATATGTACCTTGGGATAATCCGAACAGTTCACCTTAACCTTATAATCAAAATACCGAATCAGATCAGAACGATGATAGTCGTAACTCCAGTCAAACACCTTATATTGTCCCCATCGGAACAAAAAAGAGTCCTTGATCTCACAGTCATCAATTCTAACTATTAAAATCTTATGCTCGCCTGTGGCTGGTTTTCTGCTTGCAAAACCTAACTCCAGAAGAGGTGTCTCGGAGAATTGTGAATTCTCAGAAAGCATGAAAAGGAAAACATCGCATTCTTTAATACCATTAACAGCCTCTAATACATACTGCTCAGGTAATCCCTCTACGGCATACTGGTTCATGATAAAAGATGCTGTTGTTTGAGATTCCAACCACTCCTTTATTTCCAGTACTTTATCTTTGTCAGACCGACAATAGCTTATATAAACCTTCTGTTCCATAGAAACCGTCATAATAAATATTTTGCAAATATACTCAAAAAAACGACAAGTTGCAAGGTTTCAGCAAAAAACTACCCAAAACATTGATTTTCGGGACAACATTGTAGGGAATATCAAAGAAAAAGAAAACATTTATACCTTTGCACCGTGATTAGAACTCTAACAACACCAAAGTATGCAAAAGACAGTTATACTATACAAGAAGATAGAAATAGGCTGTATCAATGACAGGCAGTTTGACCAGTTGCAATGTTGCGGCAAGAAATGCGCAATGAGAAAGATAATTGGTACAACATTTCCAGATTGACAGCAGGCATTCACAAATGTCGTATCTTTGCACCATCAAATCAATAACAATCAAATAAAAGTAAGCATTATGACAAATTACTCATTCACAAACGTTTTAGAGTACATACCGAAGAAGTATGTAGGTCTGAACAGTAAGCAGATGCAGGATCGTAAGGCTGTATACAGCTTCAAGGACGGCAACTGTCCTCAGTATGTAAAGGAGCAGTTACTGGACAGGATCCAGAGCAAGATTAGTGGAGATCCATCCTCATGGGTCGTGTGTTTCATTCCTGCTTCCACGAAGCAGAAGCATATCCGCAGGTACTTTGCCTTGGCATCATACCTGAATGCCAATCTCGGATGTGATGTCAGTATCGACGGCATTGACGTTGCCTATGACAAGGACTCTGGCTACATGACTGGTAAGACTGGTAACCCTACAGAGAACATGCAGTTCAACCCTGAAGTGTTCAAGGGCAAGAAAGTCATCCTCATCGATGACGTTCGTACGAGGGGTACAACATTCAACATGACCGCTGATAAGATGACTGGCCTTGGAGCCGCCTCTGTGTTCGGTGTCTTCGTAGCGCAGACCATTCATCCCGATCTGCCGATTGACACCACACCTCGTTCAAGAGGAGGATGGTATGATGATGCCATCAATGACATGATAGCAGACCAGATGTATGAAGATGAGATGGCTGCGGAGGCTATGGCTGACATGATGTATGAGGAGGAGATGCAGGCCGAAATGATGGCTGAATGTATGTGGGACGATGACCCAGGAATGTACATGTAACATTCAACGGAACGAGAATCAATAACATTTAATCTATAAGTAATATGAATATCGAGGAAAAAGCAAGAGTATTTGCAGATGGCAAAGCTTTGGCAGCCCTCAATCAGGCGATTGAAGATGCGTATGCAGAGGGCTATCGCGACGGTTATAAGGACCGTGAGAATGAGATCCCTGTGGATCTCCAGGAGAACAAGACGGAGTTTGTAAACCTTGGGCTACCCAGCGGAACATTATGGGCATCCACATTAGAAACCGAAGATGGATATAGCAGCATTTATGTTCCATTTGAGCAAGCAAGGAAGTATCAGCTACCTACCAAGGAGCAGTATCAGGAGTTATTGGATTGTTGTAGGTGGGATCGTCAGGATAGAAACGGCAGTTTCGACCATTATGTTGTAATTGGTCCTAACGGCAATTACATAAAGTTTGAAGCAAGAGGCTACCATATGGCCGAAAACTTGAAAAGCTGGGATTGTGTCTATTTCTGGATAATCGATGACGACAATGATGGTTCTGACCAAACAGCAGCTGTCTGCGATAGTTCCAGCAGATCTACTACAAGGATGTTCCCAGGTTATAAACTAAACGTCCATCAAGTAAGATAGCCATTTCATACGGGTGCAGCATAGTAGTTTACTATGTATCTGCACCCGTTGCAATGTTGCGACAACTTAAAGACCAAAATCCCGAATGTCGCGGCAACGTTTCCATTTCAATAAAAATCCCCGGAAATCGTCGTACCTTTGCACCATCAAACAATAACAAACAAATGTCTATTATGGAATTACGTTACTTTTACACAATGGAGTATTTGCCTACAAGATATGAGGCAAGTCAGAGTGAGTGGAACAATCGTCGTGCAGTGTGGAACTTCAAGGATGGCGACTGCAGTAGTGCAATCATCGACAGTCTGGTCAACTACGTCAACAACATCGTAGGTGGTAACAAGTCGGACTATGTCATCTGCTTCATCCCTGCTTCGACCAGTTACAAGACTAACAATCGATTTGGCAGTGTTGCCCGCAGACTGACGGAGAGAACCGGAGTACAGGCTACACTGTCTGCTATCACTAAGACATCAGATTCTGAGTCAGGATATATAGCAGGAAAGAGCTGTGATCCAACGGCAGATTTTGTGTTCAATGCTAGTTACTTCAGGGGAAAGAAGGTTATCCTCATAGATGACGTCATCACCCGTGGCCGCACCTTCGCAGACACAGCCCTGAAGCTGGACATTAATGGAGCATTATCAGTAGTTGGTCTGTTTGTAGCCAAGACCGTTAATCCTGATTGGAACCACATGGCTGCGTAATTCCGATGCATAGAAGCTGGATAATAGACAAAAACATATAAAAACAAGAGAGATATATCATATTTTTCAGAGATAATTAGTATCTTTGCAAAAAGAAACAACGAAACATATGGAACTGACAAAAGAACAAATCCTCACATTGAGCCTCCTGAAAGGTATAGGTCCCAAGAAGATCCTCGCTATTGGTGCAACGATCAAAGACCGTGGTATCACAGTTGACTCCTTTGAAAGTCTTCAGGAACTCATGTCTGACATGAAGGACAAGAAGATTCATAGTGTGACTTTGGATGATCTGGACACGGCATATAGAAGTGCCACGGAAATCATACGTTACAGTGAAACGAATAACATCGGTCTGATTGGCTATTATGATGACGAGTATCCGAAAGCTCTCAGGAAAGCCATCAACGAAGAAGGGAAGCTTGATCCTCCTTTACTCTTGTGGTACAGAGGTGACATATCCATCCTTAATATGCCGGCCATCGCGGTCATCGGCACAAGAGAAGCCACCCCGGAGGGTGTTGCCGGAGGTGAATATCTCTCTGGCGAATTTGCAAAGAGAGGCTTTAACATTGTGTCAGGACTTGCAGTAGGATGTGACACCTGCGGCCATAAAGGTGCGCTGAAAGTCGGTGGCAAGACTACAGCCATCCTTGCCAATGGACTGGATCATGACTCCATTTATCCGCCGGAGAACCAAGATCTCGCAGAAGAGATTGTTGAGAAAGGCGGACTGCTCCTTTCAGAATACAGAATCAAGTCTACTGTAAACAGATATAATCTTGTTGCAAGAGACAGGCTTCAAGCTGGATTAGCCCAGGCTACCCTGGTAGTACAGACGGGCGTACAAGGCGGCACGATGCATGCAGCCAACACCACCCTGATGGCAAAGAAGGAACTGTTTGTGATGCGTTTCAAGAATGAAGCGACCAACAACCATGAGAAGTGCCAGGGCAATGCCTATCTTCACAATAAGGGGGCTAAGTATATTAAAGGAAGTGATGACATTGACAAAATCTCTGAGGATATTAAGAATAAGAAAGTCGTAGAAACCGATTTATTTGAATCTGAATGAGAAAGAATATAATATTTGACCTTGACTTGACCTTGGTTGACACGACCCTGGCAGAACCATATCGAAGCAGAAGGGACTGGAATGGAGCCTATTCTGTCTTGCCCCAATGTACAGTATATGAAGGCCTGAATGAAGTCTTCGATGTCATCAGGAAGTTTGGCATCAACACCTGTATCGTTAGCACCTCACCACGTACATATGTTGAAAAGGTCGTTCAGCAGTTCAACCTGCCGATAAATCATATTGTGGCCTATCATGATGCCAAGCCTATTAAGCCACATCCAGCCCCAATGCTCAAAGCCCTTGAAATGCTGGGCTGTGATGCAAAGAGTGCGATCTCGTTTGGTGACCGTGTCATCGACATCCAGTCATCCAATGGAGCAGGCATTGAAAGCGTCGCCTGTTTTTGGGGAACAAAGGAAAAGGCTGAACTACTCCGTTCTGGATATACTCACGCAATTGTTAAGCCAAGTGAAATCCTAACATTAATCAGGTAAGCTGTAATGAAAACATTCTGCGGTTTTGTCGGTTGGATTGTTGGTATGTTCGTGGGGCTTATGTTTGTGAACTCAGCACCTGCCTTGGGTTTTGTGTGCATTATCGGCGGCATCCCTTTGGGCAGGTATATTGGAGGCCTTATTGAAGAAAGCAAAGAACAGGAAAGAGCTGAAGCTGAAAGGCAAAGGAGGGAGAGGCTTGCAAGGGAGAGGGAGGAAAACCGCAAGAAGGAAAGACGAAATCAGGCAACTGTCTTATGTCTTAAATATCCAGAAGCTGCCAAAAGTTATTTCAGGACTCATTGGGGGGTGAACAAGAGTTCCATAACACATTACGACATTACGGATGACAAAGTGGATCGTCTTCTCTCCTATTCCGAATATGAATATCAAAAGCAGGAAGAGTTATTAAATGCCTCTTACAAAGCAAAGATAGAAGCTGAACGTCGCCGTATAGAGGCCCAGAAGGAAGCTGAAAGACGAGAACAAGAGAGAAAGAGAAGAGAAGAGGAACTTGCACGTCAAAGGAAACAAAGAGAAGAGGAACTCGCACGCCAAAGGAAGGAAGAAGAAAAACGCAACCTTCCTACTTTACTGCCAGCATGCGTATCTTCATGGAATACTCATAGCTACAGTACTCTTAAGCATAGGTATTTCTATGATTACTATACCTATGCCATATATAAGGACAATGCTACCAGCTCAATGTGGGATACTTGGCGTACTGTTTGGAATTTCAAGAACGATCCGTCAAAGAATGTATCAGCCTATGAACATCAGAATGCACTCAGGACGGTAATAAACCTGGTAGAAAACGAGCTCCGTTCCACATTTGGTACAAAGACGGAGTACCTAACTCTGGTATGTCTGACTGCATCGACACAGCGGAAGACAGAACTGCGTTTCAAGGAGTTTGCAGAGACTGTATGTAACGACCTGAATATGACCAATGCCTATCCCCACATCAGAGTCGTAGAAGACGGGAGCGCAAAGCACGACGGAGGAAGCGGTTCTCGTACAGTTGCCCGCGACAGTTATTTCTTTAGTGGCAAATACGTTGTTCTATTCGATGATGTCCGTACAACAGGCAGTAGTCTGGAGCAGGAATGCCGCATATTGGAGGATCTAGGTGCTAAAGTAATATGTGCTATTACCATAGCCCAAACAGCTCATTGATTATTATTGCTACTTATGGCTGTATCACCAGGCATTATTAACATGAGTCTATGAATAACCTGATTCTAGATTATTTACCAATTTACCGTTTGAGGCATGTTCTATTTTTATGCATGGAACTGTTAGTAATGCAGTCCCATGCAACTCATATATTATCCGATACCACCTTAATACCTGTTGATCTCAGGACGAGAATCGGCATATTGGACAATGGATTAACTTATTATCTCAGACAGAACAACTGGCCAGAGAACAGGGCTTGTTTCTATCTGTGTCAAAGAGTAGGCAGCCTTCAGGAGAACGAGGAACAGAGAGGGCTTGCCCATTTCCTTGAACATATGTGCTTCAATGGGAGTCAGCATTTCAGGGGGAATGCCATAGAGCATTATTGCGAAAGCCTTGGGCTTAACAATGGTGAAGAAATCAATGCATTCACAAGCGTCGAAAAAACTGTCTATTATATAGACAACGTACCCACAGATATCGGGGTATGCAAATTGGACAGCTGTATATTGATTCTTTATGACTGGGCAAATGGACTTACGCTTGACTCAGCAGAAATTGAGAAGGAGCGCGGGATTGTCCATGAAGAATGGAGGACAAGCAGGGACGCCACATCCAGAATCTATGAACGTCAATTACCCTTACTCTACCCTAACTCTAAATATGGCCATCGACTTCCAATCGGCCTGATGGATGTAGTGGATCATTTCAGTCATCAAGAATTGAGGGACTATTATGAGAAATGGTACAACCCCGAAAACCAATGTGTCATCATTGTGGGGAACATAGATGTTGACAGGACAGAAGCCAAGATCAAGGACATCTTCGGTACAATAAGGCCATCTGCTTCCCCTGGCATAGTTCATAGAGAAGAGGTACCTGACCACAAAGGTATCATCTTCTCTCTTGACAAGGATAAGGAATTGCAGGATAACACCATGTTCGTACAGTTCAAGCACAATGCCTATACACCACATGACAGGAAATATATACGATATTGGAAGGAGAATTACAGGACAAATGCCGCATTGAGTATGTTGAACACAAGATATGACGATGAAGCGCTGAAAACGGATTGTCCATATCTTACTGCCGGTGCATATGACGAATCATATTTCGTCTCAACCACAAAAGCATCGTTCCAGCTCTATTGCACGCCAAAAGACAGCATGAAAACAAAAGCCATTGAAGAGATGGTCAAAGAATGCAGGCGGGCCGTTACTCATGGTTTCACCATAGAAGAATATAAACGCTATCAGGATGAGAGCGTCTCAGTTTTAGACAATCTGCTACTTACCGCCGACCGTAGAGAAAGCTCAGCTATTGCAGAGGAGTGCTACAGACACTATCTTTCCGGAACAGACATCGCATCGATAGAAGACTATGTTTCCATCATGAAGGAGATTACATTATCAACAACTGTTGAGGATGTAAACAAAAGAATGAAGGAACTGCTGCCAAACGACACCGACAACATGGTTATTGGATGCTGGTCGATTGAAAAAAACGGAGCGGATTATCCCTCAGAGTCCGATTTGCTTTCTTCATATAGCGCAGGCATAAAAGCATCCGTTACGCCGTATGAGGACAACCTGAAAGGTGCCAGCCTGCTAGATGAGATTCCAGAAGGTGGTGAAATTGTTTCCGAGCAATACAATAAAGAGCTCGACTATACAAAATATATTCTATCCAACGGAGTCCGGGTCTTGACAAAGAAGACCGACATCGAAAAAAGCCAGATTCTAATGAAAGGATATGGTAAGGCTGGATGGACGCTATATGATGAGGAGGACGATCCGAATATCATCATGCTCAACAGCATACCATTTGGGAACAATGGACTTACATCTTCCCAGTATAATAAGTTGTTATCAGGTAAGCGTGTCAGCCTTGACTACAATATCAGTCAAAGGACATTCACATTTACAGGTAGTGCCAACCCGTATGATATTGAGACACTGATGCAACTCATTTATGCCGATTTTACGAATATCACCAAAGACGAATCGGAATTCAAGAAGGCCGTTGACGATACGGCTTTATCCATCAGGAACAGTAAGACCATACCAGAGAGCGCCTTTTCTGATTCTGTAACCGTCACATCAGTAGGGCACCACCCTCGCTTCAGGATTCTCGAAGAAGAAGATCTTGCAAAGGTAAGTCTGAACCGCATCTATGATATGATAAAGGAACAGACATCATGTGCCAAAAACTACACCTTTGTATTTGTAGGCAATATTGACAGCGTAAAGATGAGAAGTCTGGCAAAGAAGTACCTTGCTTCTCTACCAAACACAAAAGAGGTAAGTAGAGGAAAGTTCATTAAGACTTGGCTACAGGAAGATACCTATTGTCACTTTCAGAGGAAAATGGAAACCCCTAAGACGATGGTTCAGATGGAATGGTTCACCGAATCCATACCCTATTCACTGTCCAACAAGATGAAGGCCTGTATGGCAAATAAGATCCTAAACATGGTTTTCCAGAAGGTTATAAGAGAAGATAACAGTGCCACCTACGGTTGTGATGCTGACTATTTCCTGATACGAGGAGCCAAAGATGAATGTCAGGTAGGGTTCTCGGCAGAATGCACCATGCAGCCGGAGATGTGCGACTCCGTCCTCATTATGATGAAAGAGGAGTTCAATAAGATGTCGACGGACATCGATGAAGTCATGTTCAAGAATGCCAAGGAAATCATGCTGAAGGAACTGGATGAACTGGAAAAGACGAAAAACGGTTTCTGGCTAGACATTATCTGGCAGAAAGAAGACAAAGGAATAGATATGTTCACAGACAGGCGCAGAATTATCGAAAGCATTCAGATTGACGATATAAAAGCATTCATGTCCTTTCTTCAGGCACACTCCCATATCTGTGAGACACTGATGCAACCAGAATAAAAGTTTCTTTCAGACATGCCTATGAAAATAATATTCCTTGATTTTGACGGTGTTATGGATACAGCCTACTACGACCATGTTCTCAGCAAGGATGGTCTTCCTGGATCTGACGAATATGGACCGGTGTTTGATCCCTCATGTGTCAGAAATCTTAAGCACATTATTGACGAGACAGGTGCAGACATTGTTGTTTCCTCCTCATGGAAATACATGATGGAATACGGAGACTTCCTAAGAATGTGGGAAGACAGGAACCTTCCTGGTTTCGTGACAGATGTCACCCCTATCCCAACAGAAAGACGTAATCGTGGTGATGAAATAGACGCATGGCTTAATGAATGTGATGTAGAATGCCAATATGTTATAATAGATGACCTTAATGCCACCTGTTTCAATGAACACCAGATACCCCGGCTACTGGTTGTCAACCCCTTCAACGGGCTTGACGAGGACACTGCAGAAAGAGCCATACAGATTCTTAATCAGCAACCATTGCGGTTCTGAAGAAAGCATCATGCTAGGCCAAACTCTATTTTTCCGTCTTTTCTAATATTGATGACCTTTACCTGGATCCTGGCACCTTTTGAGAAATCGCTGATTTCCTTACCTTGCTTTTTCATCTGCTTGACATGTAAAAGGCCCGATCCAAATCCATGCACTTTCACGAAAACGCCATAATCTTGCACTCCATCTACTAAACCAGAATATGTTTCACCTGCTTCAAACTTCTTAAGTTCTTTCAATTCCAGGTATTTTGATTTCTGCTCTCTACCTTCTTTATAGAAGAGTTTGAAAATGCCAGGATTGTTCTCACGAATAAATGTATATTCAGCCTCTGCCAAGATCTTACCCGAGGAATCACACAGTCCATAGTATTTTTGAACATTATCATCATTACAGAATTTTATAATTCCCTTGGAACAGACTTCAAACTCATGGCTGTATTTGGCAGGAAGGATAAGCATGCCCTCCAAATTAGCAAGACCATATTTTTTATACATACCTACTATCAGTATCGAGTCGTTCAGTTTCTCGACAGAGTCAAAGAAATAATCAGAGAAAGAAATGCTCTCTTCATAACCTATTGCAAATTTAC
>Ga0326513_10002112_pt1 | contig 14772 bp, 14 predicted proteins | sample 2_2465_0518_D_FD_203654 | JGI IMG/M metagenome (GOLD analysis project Ga0326513, IMG submission 203654) | Bovine rumen microbial communities from UC Davis, California, United States - 2_2465_0518 | ecosystem: Host-associated > Mammals > Digestive system > Stomach > Rumen | place: USA...
GAGATAGCGCGTATAGGGCGACTTGCCGTTCATGGCACGGGAAACCATGTTCTGCTCGACCTGCCGGACGATGACCGCGATCTGCCTGCCGTCCAGCTCGCCGTTCTGCGCGTCTGCGGTCACGCCGCCAGAGGTCTGGTCGTTGATGACAAGCGTCACAGACATGCTTGAAGGATTGGAAGAGCCATCCGTTCTGACGCCAAGATGACCAGACGCGGTGCGCGTCAGCGGCATGACGGCTTCAGGCCCAGCTTCGCCCATGACGCCGCCCTTGGCAAATTTTGTGATCTGGGAGCCGTAGGAGAACAGAGTGGGGCGGGTGACGATCTGGTTAGCGTAGCCGTGAAGACCCGTGAAGACGTCGCCGAGTGCATGCCCGTGGCGCATAAGTCCCAGCGATGCGCTCTCAGAAGCTCCTGTCCCGGAAAAATTCATGCCCTTGCCAGTTACCGCGCTAGACCCGACAAAACTGAACGCCGTGCCTATCATGCTGAAAATCTGGCTCATCACGGCCTTGGCGACCATCTGGTTGATCATGTTGATCCACGAGCGAAGCAGATCATCCATACTCAGCTTGCCGGAAGAAACAAAGTTGGAGAAGCCTTCTGACAGGATGTCGTATGTCTGCGTCATGGACTGCTCCATGATCTGCGCGGCATTCATGCTGTCCTTGGCGATGCTGTTGAAGCCTCTCCTGATCCCGGACATCGGATCGGTGGCATTTTGCAAATGCTGCATTTCACGCCAGCGTTCAACAACTTCCGGCGGGAAGGAGTTCATCATTTTCTCCGCCTGAATGTCGATAAGCTGGTTCTGCAGCTCCAGCACCTTGGTTTTGTCGGCATCAAAGACGGCGATTTCTTCGTAAACCGGGATCAGCTTCTGGAGATACTGCTCTTCCCTGTTGTTCTCCAGCGCCTTCCTGTACGCCTCCATCTTGGCTGTATAGTCCACCGTGGCGAGGCCAAGCTCCTTGGCGGCAGCATTCATGCCGTCGAACTGCGCCTGCTGGGCCTTCAGTTTCTCCTCGATGTCGATGTCGGCAAGCGCCCGCTCGTTGCCGACAAGCTGGTACATGGTCTTGTCGAATTCGTGGAGAGAATGGACATTAAAGGCTTCGTAGTAGTCCTTCTTGAGCTGCTGGATGTTGTGCTTGCTGCCGACAAGCTGCTTGTTCATGTCGGCGAACTTCTTGTCGAGCGTAACGAGGTCAACCTCGCCCTGAAGCTTCGCAATTTCCTTGCGGAAGCCCTCATACGCCGAATCGTATTTTTCGGCGGTGTTGTCCACGCGCTTGGAGCCGCCGCCCTTCTTGCCTCCGCCACGGGCCTTCTTCGCAGCGTCCTGAATCTCCTTCCTGCGGCGGTCGTTCTCATGCATGAGATCCCATTGGCGCTTGCGGGCTTCCTTAGAAGCAACGCCCTTGCCGGAACCCGTGTCCTGAAACTGGTTGATGGCGTACCAGCTTTCAAAGTCTCCCTTGTCGTAGGCCGCCTTCGCTTCCGTTCCGAGAAGCGCCTTTTCCGCGCCAGAGATCGCGGCTGCAGACGCCGCGACATTCATAGTCTCGATGGCCTGTGCCTGCACAGCTTGCAGCTGTCCAACGATCTGGCCTATCTGCTCCGCCGTCCATCCTGCCGCTTTCGCGGCCTGCTCGAACACGGCGATCATGGCGTTAAACGCGGCAGGAGACCCTCCAGCGGCGGCCGAGGCGTTAAATATCGCCTGCGCCAGCTTTTCTTGCCATTCGTTAAGCACCTGAGTCTGCGCGGTTACCTGAGACTGCGCCTTCTCCAGCTCCTGCTTGCTGGCGTACCCCTGCTCTTCGCGGACGCTTACCGACTTCAATATCTGCTCGTATTCGGCATGCTTCTCATACGCGCCGTCAAGCCTGTTCGTGAGGTTGACGATGCTGTCGGAATACTGCCCGCAGGAAGCGATGACAGAATCAAACTGGAGATTTTCGCCAGCATTCCCCATCTGCTTGGCGACTTTGCTGAAATTTTCAAGCTCTTTAGCGGCCTTGCCAATGGCGCTTGATGACGCAGATTTTTCCAGTTTCTCAAACATCTTGCCAGTAGCCTTGTCCATCTCAAGGCCAAGAGCCTTGGCCGCGCTTGTGGAATCAGCGGCAAACGTAGCAAGATGCTTTGATATGTTGTCAAATGCAGTGCCAGCAGCCTCGTCCATAGCCTTGAAGGCGGCTTCAAACTTGCTGACCATTTCATCGGTAGCGCCAGCTGCACGAAGCTTTTCCTCGACCTTATCCCAAGTAACGGCGATGTCTTTCTGCACCTTGAGGAAGCCTTCCGGCTGCTTGGCGTCAAACGCCTGCTGCGAAGCCTGCTGCATTTCCCGCAGGCGGGATGTTGCATCGCCGTATGCCTCAGACAGCTTGGCGACATTCTCTACATCCTTCTCACTGGAGAAAAAGCTTTTTTCCGCAACCTCTCTTTTTTTAGACAATTCCTTGGTTACATCCAAGCCAAGAGAATCCATTCCAAGATCGAACTTTGCAAACTGCTTTCTAGTATCTTCTAACAGAAGCTTCCGCGTTTCTTCCGGCGTAAACTGTGACTGCTTGTCGGCGGCGGCGGTTCTGGCACGGGAACGGATAATATCCCGCAAGCTTTCCCCGCCCTGCTCAAAGGCGTTCTTGTCTTCGGTGGATTCAAGCAGCTTTTCAACGCCAAACACCGTGCCTGCGGTGAGGAGGCCAGCAATGAGCGGGTTCTTCATCAGCGCACCAGCCGCCTTGCCGAGCATGCCCATCCGTGTCACAGCAGTAGCTGTAGATGCACTGAATCCAGTCATTGCCGTGCCTGCGGACTTGAACGTCATGGCAAGCGAAGAAAAGACGGTGTTTAGCTTTCCACCGGGCGTAAGAGACGAAGCTATCCATGCGGCAAGCATCATGTGCATCAGCGTGCCGATTTCATCGGAAAACTTGGCAATGGCGCTGGTAGCGCCTTTGAACACGTCGTTAAACGACCGCGCCCACCCAGCAAGCTTTCCGGTGTCGGTCATTTCTTTCTGGAAATTTGCCCACGTGTTGCCGATGCGGGCCAGCTCCGCCTGAAGCGTATGGGAAGCCTGCGCCGCGCCTGCCGCATACCGTTCGTTGACGGCGCGGGCAAACGTCAGAAAATGCTCCAGAGTGACGGCGCCAGCCTGCAGCATCTTGTCCAGTTCCTGCGTGGAGACGCCGATGGACGACGCAAACAAATTGACGGCACCCGGCATTCTTTCAGCCAGCTGCTGCCTTAATTCTTCGGCGGACACCTTGCCTTTCGAGATCATCTGGGAAACGGCGAGGAAGACGCCTTTTGTCTCGTCGCCAGTAAGCTTCATCGCCGCCGACATGTTTGAGAACGCCTTGAAGACCATATTCGCTTCAGCTTCAATGGGCGTTCCCTGCGCGGCCGCAAATAGCTTTTTGGCGCCCTCGGCAGTATCGAGGAAAGACAGGCCAAGCTCGTCGGACACCTGCCTCACGAACTCTAGCTTCTTCTGCGCCATGTCGGTGGTGCCGTAAATGGCCTTGAACGCGACTTCCACGTTCTCCAGCGCCATTGCGGTCTTCACAAAGTCCTGCGCGGTATGGACGAAGCCGAAAGTCACCCATACCTGTGCATAGCCGATCAAAGCCTTAAAGGCGTTAGAAGAATGGTCAAGCTCGTCCCGCATGCGCCGGATCTGGGCGGCTGAAGCCCCGCACGCCTGCGCTATCTGACGGATCTCTGCTGGGCGGGGGAGGCGGCCGTTCAGTTCCTGAAATGCGTTGACGGCGTTTCTAGCCGTGTCGCGGGCCTCGAACTGCGCGAAGCTCGTCCTGCCCCGTCCGGCCTGCGCCACAAGAGAGTCGTAGCGTTCGCGCCGCAGGAACGCCTCCTTCTGGCTGGCGGTCATCAGTTCCATGCTGAACTGGCGCACCTTCGCCGTCATCGCCTCGAACTGGCGCTGGGTGGACTCGCCAGTAAGGTTCGCAGTCATCTGGAACTGCTTGAACGCCGCCTCGGCTTCCCTGATGTCGGCCTTGATCTTGGCGGCGGTGCGGACGCCAAGACCTTCGGAAGCGATGCTGCCCGACTCCGCAAACAGGTTCCTGTGCCGCGCAAGCTGGGCGAGGGCGGAATCCGTCAGCCCAGCCTGTCTCTGGAGAGTGCGGAGCGAAGAGAGCATCTGCCGTTCGCGGGCGGCATAGCCCATCTGCGTGACAAGCCTCTCCACCTGATTTGCGGAGACGCCGCACCTATGTGCGAACTCGTTGATCTCGGCGATGGCGGGCTTGAACTGCGCCCCTACGGTGCTGGCGGCCGTACCCAGCTTCTTGAGCGCCATCGCGATCTGGGACAGCCCCCTGCTGGCGTCTCCCTTCGAGAAGGCGTTGCCGAAGATGTTCGACAGCTCCTCCGCGCTCTGGCGGGCGATGCCCTGCAGCCGCTTTATGTCCTTCTGGAATTCGGAATAGTCGCCCCGGATCGGTACGTAGAGGCCAGTCGCCATGTCTTAGCTCCGCTCTTTCATTTTCTTGGCTTCGTTGCGGACGACCACCGCCTCCACTGCCCGCACCTTCTTCCACAAGGCTGGAGAAGTGCTGAACCCGTAGTCGTCGGCTAGCGCCCGCAGCGCAACCCAGTCATATCCGACAAAGCCTCCCATCCCGCCAGTGCGGATCTGGGAGGCTCCGGCTTGGAGAAGCTCGACGGCTTCCCTGTTCCCATCCATCATGTCTGGACAGCGCCCCTCGCAGGACGCGCAGTCCAGCGTCTCGTTCCTCTGGCGGGCGGCTTTCAGGCAGGTGTCGCAAAATTCGGCGCCGTCGCCTGAAAGCCACTCCCAGAGGCTCTCTAGTTTTTTATTTCTTCCTCTATTCCATAGGTTTCCGCCGTCACTGCCTTGTTGAGTTCGAGAACGTCGGGGAAGGGAAGAGCGTTGAGAATCTCGTCGCTGAACCCGGCACGGTTGAGAGTCTCGAACAGAATCTCCCAGTCCTCGGTGCGCGGCTTGGACGCGAGTTCGCGCACGTCCTTGCCGACGAGAGGCTTGACGGTGAATTTCTTGCCGGAAAGAGAAAGGGTAACTTCGCGCATAATTGTCCTCCTTTGCGCTTTAATATTCCTCGACGTCGTTGACGAGAGTGACCTTCACGACAGTGTCTTCGGTCGCGTCGTTGAAGTACGCGATGAAGGGATACTGCGTGCGGATGCCAGTCGGGCCTTCAACGGTCGGGCCTTGGAACTGCAGCTGCACTTCGGGGAAGAGGAAGGTCAGCTTGTTGTCGTCGTCGATGGCGAAGGAAAGCTCCAGAGCAAGCTCGTTGGAGTTCTGAGCCTTCGTCAACAGATCAAGAGACGTGAACAGGCAGGTCACGTTGCCTGTGGCGGACATGATGCCTTCGGGGAGGTCGTACAGTTCGCCAGCAGAGCCTAAGGTTCTGGTGTCTGTGTCGAGACCGTTGTCAAAAGTGATGTCAAAGCCCGTGCAGACGGCAAATTCCGTCAGGCTGGTCGGATCGCCAGTGCCAGCGTCGGCGGCCGCCACCTTCCACTTCAGCTTGGCTTGGAAGTTGCTCAAACGCTTCAGGACAATGGTCTCGGCGGCGGAGTTGGAATCGTAGTTGGTCGTGCTGAATTCGGCCTTCTTGCCCACCATCGACAAAGTGGCGGTCAGTTCCTCGTCGCCGCCAGCGGTGAACTGAAGGGACGAGATCTTGCTGCCGGAAAAGAGGCCGTAGGTGGCTGGCGTAGTGCCGTAGGAACACTGGATGCCAGCGGACGGAGCCTCGTCGCCGGGAGTGAAGACGTGGGTGTAGACGCCGCTGGAACCCGTCGTGGTCGGGTCGCCAAACAAAAGCTTAAGCCAGTAGCCGAAGGCGCGAGTATCAACGGGAACGACGACGTCGCCCTGAGTTTCCACATTGCCGTCGAACGGCATATCGGGATCCCTGCGTCCGCGAAGGGTCTGAGCCGTATTTTTATTGCGGCTTGCAGTCATTCCAAATGAATTTATGGGTAAAATAACAGGAGCCTTCGTAGTCGGCGCGACGCCGAAAGAAGACTCGTAGTCGAGCATACAAGTAGTCTTGTAGCCGCGTGCGACTTTTTCAGGCATGTCATTACTCCTGTTCGAGATACCAGATGGTGTATTCCATTATCACGCGATAATGGTTGGTCTCTTTTATATACTGATCCCTGTCCTGAAGCAAGTGCGCTCCCCATACAGGGCCAGTTGAAGGCACGGCCTTCCTGACTGCCTTTGCGACAGCCTTGCATTCTTCATATGTTCTTCCGAGACAGTCAACCTGCATAACCACATGTTCAAGGCCGGAATAGCCGGAAAGAACATTGGCTGGCGTTCCGCTGATGCGCCAGCACACCACAATCGGCAGCTGGATCCCGTTCGGAACGCGCATCATGAACACCTTCTCGCCGACAATGTCGCGGAGACCTTCGTCCGCAAGAAGCGTGTCCAGAAAATCCTTCTCGAAATCTACGCCAGTTGTGGACATTCTAAAGCTCCATGCGTCCGAGGCCAGCCATCACCTCCTCCTTCGCCGGACGGAGGAAGGCGTGAGGCGGCACGAAGCCTATGGTGCGCCCGTCGGGGGTGACGAGATAGTGACCATATTCGACGAGATGACCGTGGGGGCGGTTGGCCCTCACGATCCATCCGCCGAGCGGGAACTTCGACTTCTTCACGTCGATGGCTGGACGCAGATGCTTATGCGGGAACCACTCGTCGGGCCAGAAGTCGAGGTTGCGCTTGACGTCCGTGGACTTGTTCGAGTCCTTGAATGCGGTAGACCGCTTCGCCGCGTTCGCGACCTTCTTGGCTATCGGCTCCAGCGCCTCGTCCACGGACGGGCCAAGCTGATCGATGATCGCCTTGATGTCGTTGAACGAAATCTCGATGTAGGAGCGGTTTCCCGTCTTTCTACGGCTGTACCGGGGCATTGTAGTCCACTCCTCCAGTATGGCCCTGCTGATCGTAGGAATTCAGGAAGCAGTACAAGAGCATGTACTGGCGCTTGTTGTCGGGCTGGATCGAGACGATGTTCCACAGCTTGCCGTCGGAGGTCTTCACGCGCCAAGTCAGCGACTCGACGTCCGAAGCGTACCTGCACCGCAGGCGGAACTGCACCTCGGAGATGTTCTGGTCGCCTTTGAACTTCTCGCGCCCGGTCACGCCCTCGATGGAACACCACGACTTGCGGACGTCCTCCCATTCCTCCAGAGGCCCGCCGAAAGCGTCGTGGCTGTTCACTAGCCTCTGATAAGTTATGCGGTTGCGGAACTGTCCGGTCTGGCCCATCAGAAGCCCCCATGAATGATGTAGGGATCAAGCAGAGCCATCGAGTAGTCGCGTCCCAATTCCGTAAATTTCAATCCCGTATTGAACATAGCATGCGATTCGCGCTGCTCGTACAGCGTCGAAACGCGGGTTTTAATCCATGTCACGACAGGATCCGGCACGCGGGAAGTGCCAGCGGTCACCGCAATCTCCAGCCTTCCTTCTTCGGGGAAGCCGTCCAGCGGCACAAAGACCGCCGGACGGCTGCGCTTGCGCTGGGAGGACGGCACCGCAAGCGCAAATGTCTCAGGCAGGACGTCTTCGCCGTCAACCTTGACCGAATCGACGGAAAGCACGGGAAGCACGGGCAGTTCCGCAGTCTCCGCAGGCAGGTCGGCAGACAGGACAACCGTTCTTGGAGCAAACGCCCGGTGGGTGATGTCCTCGGCCTCCTGAGTAACGCCACGGATCAGCTGCTCGATGAGAGCGTCTTCCTCGTCGTTGTCCACGCGGCTGAAGAGCTTCTGCTCCTCGACGCTGACAACCAGCTCCGGCGTTCCGGTTTCGGCGACGTCGAATTCCATCTATTCCTCCGCCTTCTTCTTCCGTTTCGGCTTGGTCTCGTCCTGAGGCTCTTCCTCGACCACTCCGCACTGGCGGGCAATCTCGGCAACCTCCTCTTCCTCGATGACGCTTCCGGCAGGATAGTCTACAGGGATGCATCCCATCCGCCAGAAGCGCCAAGCCTCTTTCAGCTTGGCGCTCATGGCTGACTACCCTAGCTGGCGGCGCACTTGAGGAACTTGACCGCCTCAGAGTTGGCGATCATCGTGCCAAGGCGCTTGGTGCTGTAGAAGCCGACGAACGGCTTATGGGTGTAGGGGTCGCGCAGCTGGCGGATGCCGATGCGGTCGAAAATCCAGAAGGCGGCCGCAAAGTCACCGAAGATGACGGGGAAAGCACCCGCGCCAGCGTCAGGCATATATTCGTTCGTGACGAACGGATAGCCGAAGATGGCGGCAGGCTGGCCCATCTGCATGGAAGGCTGCCAGATGTAGTTGTCCTCGCCGTCCTTCCACTTGCGGACAGTCGCAAGGGTCTTGGAGTTCATCATGAACTTGCCGCGGACACGGTGCGCGTTCTTGCAGGCGTAGATCAGGTCGATGAGGTTGTCCGCCGGGGAAGTGGCGGCAAAGTCGGCGGCAACGCCAGTGATGACGTGCTGAATCGTGCCGAAAGCGCGGGAGCCGTCGGCGGTGGCGGCGGTGGTGGCGGTGAGGAGGCCCACAGGCTGGTTGTAGGTCGCGCCAGTGCCGGAGAGGAAGGCGGTGCCTTCCTTGTCGGCGAAGGCTTCAGCCACGTCGCGGGTCAACTCGGCCTCGACGTCGAAGAAGAGGTCGTCCAGAGCTTTTTGCGTAACTTCCGGATATGCGTAAAGTTCGCCGAAAGTGGGGGTGAGCTGGGTGAAAGTGGGGGTGTCGGTGGCGGAACGGGTGGAAGTTTCGCCGACCCAGCCGGAAACCGTGCCGCCGAGATTAACGATCTTGCGGTAGTCTTCGGTGGAGCAGGAAATGACGCGGCAGACCTGACGCATGGGGCTGAGTTCAGTGACCAGCCTCATGATCTCGCGATCCTGCTCAATCGGGACGGCGTAGCCGCCCTGCGCGGCGGTGCCGACGTTGATGTACACCTTCTTTTCAGTCTGGATCTTGTCGGCGAAAGCTTCGATGTCGGCATCGTCGCCCTTTCTCACCCACTTCAGCCAAGCGGCCTTGTGTTCGGCGTTGAGGGACTTGCGCTCGTCCTCCTCGGAGGGCGCGGCAAGGCGGCCGGATCTCTTCTGAAGCTCTTCGATGGCGGCGGACAGCCTGCCAAGCTCTTCATTGGCGCGTTCGGTCTTTTCTTCAAGCTCGGAATGGGCCTTGTCGGCCTCGATGGCGGCAAGGCGCTCGTCGTTGGCCTTCTTGAATTCCTCGAAAGCCTTGCCCTGCAGCTCAATAAGCTGTTTCAGTTCTTCCATTGTCTACTCCTTGCCCTTCAGGGCAGAGATGTTGTGCCGAAGCATTTCGGCAAGTTCAACAGTGGATTCCTTCTCTTCAGCATCCCGCAGAGACAAGGACTTAAAACCCTTTGCCAGTATCTTTTTCGCCGCCTCGCGGCTAAACCCTGCATCCCGCAGGGCATGCTCCGCATCGCGGACGGTGAGATCCTCTGACTTGACTTCGCCGACGCGGGCTTCGCCGTTAGCCGGGAAGGTGACGAGAGAAAGCTCGACGAGATCTATGCCAGTGATGTGGCGGAGCGTCTCGCCATCTGCTTTTTCATCGTAGGAGTCCGTACAGTAAAACCCGATTGACATTCCGTCAATTGCAGGACGCGGCTGCATCTTCATGAGCGTGTACAGTTCGCGCCCGCGCTCCGTGTCGGCAAGAACGCCCTCGACATAAAGGCCGTGGTCGTCCTCCTCCATTTTCGTCCACACGCCAACAGGGGTCATGTCTTTTGCGGTCACGCCCCAGCCGCCGTGCTGAGACAGCATCGCGGGCCAGCGGCCGGAAGCCTTGAACTCCTCCAGCGACTTCGCGAAGGCTCCCTTTTCGATGACGTCGCCGTAGCTGTCGATATTTCCAAAGACGGCACCATAGCCGGAGAACGACATCTCATGCCCTTCTTCGGCAGCCTGAACGCTTTTTATCTCAAGTCGGCACTGCGACCTATTCATCTTCATCCGTATTCTCCTTGGAAGGCGATTCTTCCTCCTCCTGCGGCTCCGGCTGCATCCCCGGCTCAATCATGTTGAGCGGGACGCGGTGTTCATCGCCGCCTTCGTATGGATTCATGTCCTCCAATTCGCGAATTTCGTTCGGCGAAAGTGCGCCGACGTTGTAGAGCGTGGAATAGAAGCTGGCCCTGTCCTTTGAAGCACCGCGAAGAAGCGCGTTGATGTTGAACTTGAAATAGTACCCCTGTCCGCGCTCCTTCTTCGTCAGAAGCCATTTATTGGCGCTCTTTTCAAGGCATGAATACCACGGGCCTAGAGTATATACAACATGCTGTATGCTTTTCTGCTCAACAGACGCGAACGTAGCCGCCTTGTCTGCATAGCCAATCATGACGGGATCAACGCCAAATGCGCGGCAGATCTCTTCGACTTGAAACTTTCTGCTCTGGTCGTACTGGGAAACGTCGTTCGTGGCCTGAATGGGCTGGAACTTCATGTCCGCGCCGAGAACGGCGATCTTCCCGCTCTCCGCCGCTCCGCCGAAGGTGGCCTGCCACGTCTCCCTAAGAGACTTGCGCTGGCCCTCGTCCAGCCTCTGGGCGACCGTCAGGACGCCGCCGATCCTGCTCCCGTTCTTGAAGGATGTGTTTCCGTGACTGTCCAGAGCAAGCGCCAGCCCGATAGCGTCCCGCGCCATCTGGACGGCTGACAGGCCGCGAACCCCGTCCCACGCCAGCCACCTTATGTGCCACATGGAGTCGGCTGGAACGGTGATCCAGCGTTTGTCCTGAGTCAGGATGCTGTACCTTACCTCCCAGCCGTCGCGCTCGATGCTGACGGTTCCGGGCGGGTAGGGCAGCAGTTCCAGCACCCGCCCGTCTGTTGCGCGGTTGATCCAGACAAAAGCATTGCCCGTCAGGCATAAATGCATCATGACGGTGTGCCAGAATTCAAAAGAAGTCTGAAATTCGGACGGAGAGGCATACAGAAGGTCGTACAGGGGGTGATCCAGCGCCTCGTTCCTGATGTCGCGCTTCTGGCGGAAAAGACGGAACGGCACTTGGGCAATTCCGTTCGCCAGAAGACGGACGCATGCCAGCACGGTGGTGCATTCAAGCGACGTCATCGGCGTCACGGGGACGCCGGAGGCGGAAGAAGACGAGCCTGCCCACAGCGACGGGAAATCGTCGTATTTCAGGCTTTTTTCTTCGTTTTTCGGCTTTTTTCGGAAAAAATCGAACATTTTCACCACACTTCAGCGAAGAATTCGGCCTTTTCAGGCTCTCCTCCGACTGCGCCGTTGATTGCCATAGCAAGGGCCACAATGCCGTCTATGCGCCCTGTTGACTTGATCTTGTCAAATTTGCGGTTCCCAGAAGGATCCTGCTGAACTCTTACATTGCTGGCGCACATTGTCAACACTGGATGCATTCCGTGGCGCATTTTTCCTTCAGAAAGTGCATCTTCTATGGCTTCAACGGCAGGATTCATGTCTTGATAGCCCTGTCCATGCATGATCATGCGAAGACCGTCGGGATAAGGCTCCTCTCTTCCGTCAATCCAGCACTCCACGCCAATCTCCCGAAGCTCTCTCAGCATGTCTTCAATGCGCCATCGGTCGAACTTCAGTCCTGCAATGTGCATTTTCGACATCAGCTTCTTGATTTCGTGCGCCACGAATGCGTAGTCGATGGTTCGCCCCGGCGTCGTATGCAGGAAGCCCTGCCTCGCCCACAGGTCATATGGCGTCCTGTCGCGGTCGGCCCGCATGGCAAGGTCTTCGGCTGGTGTCCAGAAGTGCGGAAGCACATGCCAGACGCCGTCGCCGTCCTTGCAGACCAGCACCAGCGCCGTGAGGTCGTTCTTCGCGGACAGGTCGAGGCCAGCGTACACGGGAAGATCCTCGAAGAGGCTCTCGTCCGGTTCTCCGCCGTTCGCCTTCCAGACGCTCGGCGTGATGAAGTGGGCCGCGCCGTCAACCCGCTGATTTAAATAGAGATTCCGGAAGGCCGCTTCCGCCGACGGCATCTTCTTGGCGCGAATTGCCGTCTCGCGAATCTCGTCCAGACTGCGGAAATCCCCCAACGCGGGGTTGGCTTTGTACCAGTTCGCCTCGTCCCAAGGATCATCGGTCATCGGCACCTCGTAGATGAAGGCTTTCGTCTTGGGATCCTTGATCTCGCCGCTATTGACCTTCTTGCCGTAGTCGATGAGTTCGCTGAGAAGCGCCATGTCAGAGGCGGCCTGAGTCGAAATGACCCACACCAGAGGCTCTTCATGTGCGCCCCGCGAAGTCATCATAACATCATAGAGTTCACGGTCGGCACCAAACTGCGCCAGCTCGTCGAAGACGATGAAGCTGGAACTGCGGCCGTGCTTGCCGTGCGTTTCCGCCGACAATGCCTGATATTCAGAGCCGGATATTGGGTCAAAAATCTTCTTCCTCGACTCAACTATGTTCAAACGGTGGCTAAGTTCCTCATCCTGATAGCACATCGCCGCCATATACTTGAAAATGATGCCCGCCTGCTCCCTGTCATACGCCACGGAATACAGCTGCCCGTTCCTGATGGCCTCAGGCCCGCAGAGGTGCGCCAAGCAGAGTCCAGCGACGACGGCGGTGTTGTGCGTCGGGATCATCGTCTTCCCGCACAGGAAGAGCGAATTCGGGCTGTCCACCTGAATGCACTTCGTGGGGACGGACGGCACTTCCTTGATGGAAACTATTTGGACGGTTCGGCTTCGCGGAGAGCATGTAGTCAGTTTTTGACGTTCAGCCTTTCGCTCCAACCTAAATACAGGGAAGCGATCTCGGTTGACGCAGAACTGAATGACATACACTTCAGTATCAATCCGCTTCCCGTTGCACCAAGGTATTTTTGTTTTTACATGATACTTGATGCCTAGGGATGCAAGAAGCTCGGAAACGCCGTCGCGAAGAGCTGGTAGTTTTGTGCAAAACTCCTGTGAATCGCCTCTCTTGCTGGCATATCCATCCGTATCCATCAACCCTTGAAGCAGTGCAAGTCTCTGTTCGAAAGACGCTCTGAGATATTCTTGCGGAATATGCTTATTTCCAAATACGCCAATCGAGCGAAGACGCTTTGTAAAGCAGTCTTTCGTTTTATTGTGTTCTCTAATGCCGTCGGATATGGATATTTCATACGATGTCTTTTTCTTGCTCACGACAAACGGCAAATCGAAATCAAGAATCTGACACGAAAAATGATCTACATCCTCTTCGCCAGAGTAAATTACATTCCCATTTGTCTTGCCATCGCCAAGCCATGCGCCAAGTAGATACGGGTCGATCGGCAAGTCACGCTTTTGTCCGCATATCGGTTCAGGCATGGCTATTGAATGGTTAGTGTCATTCCGCTTGCCGTACCGCTGAGTTCTGAAAAGCTCCCGCACGTCGCGCACCGCAGTCTTCGGTGCTTTAGACGTATTATAGCCGATGCCCGGACGAGCCACTCTCGCCGTTGTCAGCCACCTGTGGTCGCCGTCGCAGACTATCTTCTCGCCATTGGAGAACTCGACCTCGTAGCAGTCGATACGGTGTATCTCGCTGGTGAAGGTCACATGGCACTCATGCCCCTGCTCGTCGTACAGCACGTCTCCCGGCTGCACATCGCCCATCGTCGTCCAGCCAGACGGCGTCGGCAAAGGCGTATCAAGTGCCAGCCCTTTGCCATTCTTGCGTGCAAGGGTGAAGATGGCCTGCCTGCACAGGCGCTTTCCGCGCTCGTCCACCGGGTCGTAGACTTGCCTGATGGCGTCCTTCTGCCAGTCTCTCAGCCTGATAGGCTGACCGACGAGCATGCCGTCGGGGGCGCGGAGAGTTTCAATGAACGCGATGACGCGGTCGCCACGGGTCACTGCACAGTCTCCGGCGTCTCGGCGCCAAACATGAGGCCAGCGCGGGCGCTTGCCGTCTCGCTGGGACGCTTGCCCGCCACGGCGGCCTTGCTGTTCTTCTCGCGGGAATTGACGCTGAGACGGAGCTTCACCGCCAGCATGCCGAGCGCCGCCGTGGACGCTACCAGAACGTCGCACCACGGGTTCTTTTTCACGCTTCCGGTGTTCGTCTCGATGACCTCGCCTTCGGCAAGAAGCCTCGCCTGCGCCCGCTCATGGCGATCCCACTCGGCACAGTAGGCGTGGAGCAGGGGCCAGTCGCCAGCAAGGAAGTAGTCTTCCGGGTACTGCGCCACAATCGACTTCCACAATTCCTGCCCAAGCAGGCCCAAGGTGGCGGGAGGAACGCGGTTCGGGCGCTCCTTCGGCGTTTGAGCCGACATCTTCTGGGCAAGCTCGGGCTTCCGTCCTCTTAAGCCCATCACTTAACCTCCATAGCATTCCAAGGGTGAAGCGGGTCAACGGGCATGCCGTCCGTGTTGCACCCGCCGACGTATCCGCCATGCTCCTGACGCTGCTTGTGGGAGTCGTGGCAATGCTTGCACAAAGCCTGCCAGTTCGCCATATCCCAGAACAGCTTCCAGTCGCCACGGTGGGGGACGATGTGGTCAACCACGGCGTCGGCTCCGCGAAGGGGCTTCCCGCACATGGCGCAGAAGGGATGCTCCAGCAGGAAGCTGGCTCTGGCTGCCCGCCATGCGGGGCCGTACATGCTGTGGTGCTGACCCATTTTCATCCCCTATTCGATTTTTTGAACAAGTCTCAACTCGTCTATGCACACTTCGGGGTTTTTGTCAATGCGTAAACCCGCATTTTTTCCCGGAAATTGCGTTCTGAGG
>Ga0326513_10002113_pt1 | contig 14769 bp, 23 predicted proteins | sample 2_2465_0518_D_FD_203654 | JGI IMG/M metagenome (GOLD analysis project Ga0326513, IMG submission 203654) | Bovine rumen microbial communities from UC Davis, California, United States - 2_2465_0518 | ecosystem: Host-associated > Mammals > Digestive system > Stomach > Rumen | place: USA...
GTGCGATGCATAACACTGGACCAGATGCAAAGATCTAAAAAAATATTTATACAATTTTCTTGACTATTCAAAAATATTGTAGTATTCTATTATCAGGAGGTAGGAATTTTATGGCAAAGTTAGAAAAGCCCTCTTTGAATATTGAAAAGGCCAAGCTTAGGACCGAGCAATTATCTGATATTATAAAGATGATACATGAAGGATGTACTAAGAGTTCTATTGCTGACAAGTACAATATTTCGCTATCAATGGTCTTTGAGATACAAAGAGCAAATAATCACTAGGAGGTACGCTTATGGATAATACTAAACAAAAAAAGTGGCTTAAGGCTGAAGAGCTAATTGAGATCTATGACAAAGTATTTGAAGCAAATGAAAAGCTTCATATAGAGCCAATTAAGACAGTTGCAATATTATACGCAACTGGTCAAATTTGTAAAGAAGATTTCTTTACGCTATTAGATTATTTTAAAAATTAGGAGGATATAATTATGGAAGATAAGAATCTAGGCAAATTAATCGGCACTGGTAAGGCTAAAACAAAGGTATTTGAAATTGAAAAGGATGGTAAGAAGTATCAGAATATTGTCTTATCATTTGAGCAAAATGGACAAACATTTGAATTTCACATCAAGAATAAATTTGATATGTCCAATAGTCAATATGGCTTATTTATGAGCTTATGCAGTGGCCAAAAATTAAAAAAATAAGGTAGGATTGTTCCTACCTTTTTATTTGGCTCTTTTTAACCTTGATAATTTTCTTATCTTTCAAAGCCTTATTTAATTTTCTTTTATCCATGTTGTCACCTCATTTGGCATATTTTGATTATATTCATTTTCAAACACTATTGTTCCGCCCTCTTCACATTCTAATAAAGGTGCGTTCTCTGAAATAGTTGTTTCTACTGGTGTTGCTAGTTCATAATATAATAACACTCCGTCTAAAGCAGTTTTAAGTTCACTTGCACTATTACAAGATGTATTTTTAATGTTTATATAAGCATTACTAATATAATAACTCATATTAGGCATATTTGCTTGACTATGAGTAATATCTAAATCGTAATCGGAACAAAGAACGTTTTCTAAATAACCTCCACTTTTAGCATTAGGTATTCTAACCCAACCAACATGATTAGTAGTGTTAAAATCGGAAGAAGCAAAAGCTAAAGTTCCTAAGTCAATAACTCCGACTTTCTTAGTATATTTACCACTAGCAAAGTCGACATTGTTATAAACTGTGCTATTGATACCTTGTCCGTATCCCTCTAGTGATGTTATTGCACTTGGTACTGTATATGTATCTAATAGTTCATTATCAGTATTGTATGTCTTTACTGCAGTGACTTTACTATCTCTTATGCCCTCAAAGTCGCCTTTATAGCTCATACCACCAATTGCATCTACTCTACACGCTGGATAAACAAGATCAGATGATATTGTCTTAGTCATTAATATATCATCATCAGTATATTCTACTATTTCAATTTCATTGAAGAATTTAATCAAATATTCATTTACCATTCTACGAGAATAATCACTAGGATTATCACCGCCAAGTGTTTCATATAACTCTTTCACTCTTGCGATAAATTGTCTTGATACCATTCTTTTACCAAAATTTGATGGAATTGTACCATTATAAATTTCCTTTAAAAAGTTTACTAAATAAGTTGGCATTAATCTCTTACTCATTTTCTTTTCCTCCTATAAGACTTGATCTACAACTTTAGTTATCCATTCAATATTTAAAGTGTCGCCACTACCTGAATCACCATTTGTTCCATACCAATCAAAATCAAATGTATTATTTTCTACATCCATTTGCGCTAGATATGGTATTTCAATATGGTTCGCAAATAATACTGCGCCATCACAAGGAATGTTTTGATTTTCTACTGGGAATGCTTTTTGTAAAGCTTCATATACTTCAGATGCAGTTGTATATGCTTCTTGTTTACTATTTTTTATTATAAATTTTATTACCCAGTTTGTACTATTATGACTACCTTCTAGTGTTATATTATGAATTTTTTCATTAACCTTATCAGTTAATGTTTTTATATCATCCATATTTTTCTTAACTTGTTCTTGAAGGTTTCTATATACCTTACCATCTACTTCTATCATTTCTTATCCTCCTTATCAATGACATCATTAATTTTATTAAGATCATTTAATAAATCATCTTGCTCTTCCTTTGATAATTTACCATCACCATAATACTTAAAGAATTTTATTGTTATACCTAAGATAAGTACAAAAATTTGGATACATAAGAATACAATTGTAAGTACATCCTTTACCATTGCAAAGTTTACACTTGCCAAGACTGTACCAGTTGCACCAGTTCCAGTCATCCAGTTCTCTACAAAATTAGCTTTCATCATCTATATCCTCCACATATAATAATCTTTTCTCAGGTGATACAAATTGTTTGAATAAATTATAGAATCTTGCGATAAACTCTTCAGTGACATCTTCCGCAATTGCATTATAAAGGTCTAAATAGGCCGATAATTTGCTTTTTTTCATTTTAGAAGTATTTTGTTCATTGATAAAGTTTAAAATCGTTTCTTGGGTAGTTCCTGGTGCTTGCTCTGGATTAAAAGCGTGGTTGAATATTCCAAGTGTACCTTGTTGTATCTCTTCATCAGTTAAAGTTCTAATTTTATTTTGAACATCTAACTTCTTACTCCAAATAGGGCCATATTGCCATATAATAGACCAAACCTTATATTTGAATTGGTTTACATCTCTATTTGCTATTGGACTATTTCCAAATCTAGCATATAAAAGATAATATAATAAAGTTGCTTCTTCATCAGTAATAGTTGTATCTATACCATTATCATTATAATCACTTACAAAAGATGTTGCACTTGACCAAACATCACTAAATGACATTGTATTATAAAGTAGATTCTGCATTGTCTTTATCCTCACTTTCTACGCCAGTTTTTTCACCATCATTTTCATCATATTGTACTCCATCACCATTTAGATCAGCAGTATAATTCTCTGATGGCTCACACCAAATTCCTAGATTCCAAATTGAGTTTACAATATTACAAAAGTTTTGTCTTATTGATAATGCATCTTGTAAAACTAATGATACGCTTGACTGATTAACCGCATTTTCTTCTTCAAGGATATGTTGCTTCTTTTCAAATAGACCACCATTTTCAAGACCATGAAGTGATAATCTAAAATTATCTAAGCTTTGCATTGCTAACATAAACTCTGATGCTTTTGCAGTTACTCCTTCAGTAAGCTCTTGATAATCTACATTACTAACGATAGGTACAAATACACTACCAGTTAAAGCACCATTTTTTATGGTATGGTTTGCTTCCATAACTGATGCTTGCTGATCTGCATCATTTACTCTCATACCTTTGATACCTGATGAAGCAATTAAGTTAGTTCTCATATAAGGAATACATTCTGCTTCAACATCTATGATACAGTCATTTAACTCAGCTCTTGCAGTTATCTTTTGACTTCTTTGTTTTGTATAATCATGAAGTAGTACCGCACTATGATTAATTGTATCTTCATCAAGCTCTTCTTCAAGCTTAATACCATATACACATTTTAATTTTATTTGTGATAAAGTATCTTCTAATGCTTTATTAATCTTTTCATCCGCTTCACCACCATTATATGGAATTGGATGTATAGAATTATATCTACCATAAAAGTCAAGGTTTCCATCTAATGCATAAGGCATAAAATAGAATGTATCTAAGTCCTTCATATAGAAGAAGCATAATTGACCTTTATAATAAATCATACGCTCAAGCTCTTGTCCTGTTATATTACAAGGAAGATTATACCAAGTAAATCTATTAACATGATCTTGTTCATCAATTATTCTTAAAGCCCTTTTTATATTTGACTTTGTTGTAAAAGATTCTAAGAGTCTTGTAGGTAGCTTTGTATTAATATCTATTCCTAAGGCCTTATATATTTCAATTTGTGATAAATTATCTCTATCAGTTATTTTTGACATTATTTTTTACCTCCTATTGTAGGTATATTTAATTTGGATGCTTTCTCATTATAAAGGTTTGCTCTTTCTTGTACTAAAGCTTGTCTTTGCTTAAATAAAGCAATTTGTTGTTTCTTAGCTCTAATCTTAGCATCTATTTCTCTTCTAGAATTACCAGCTTTGATTAAGTCTTTGCCAGCCTTTAAGTCTTTAAGGTCTTGATTAGACTTTTCTAAACTGCTATTAACATCTGCAAGATCCTTTGTTATAGCTTCGCCTTCTTTTAAAGCATTTGATAATTCATTTTCTTGTACTTTTGCTTCTTTTGCTTCTAAATTATCTTTTGCTATTTTAGCACCTTTTACTGCAAGGCCAGCCTTTGCGACTGCGCCAGTTATTCCTAATATTGTACTTTGTGCGCCCATTAGATGTACACTCCTTTCTCAAGTTCCTTATATATTTCCATTGCTTCATGACAAGTAGCATCTAAGTCTTTTATTCTTATTAATTGACCTTTTATAAATGTTTTTTCTTCTTGTTGGTATTCTTGAATACTTGAAATCGCATTTATAGTCATTGACTGATAAGTTAAATAATTTGCTAACATATTTTCTTCTTCATCAGTAGCACCATATATTTCAATAAAAGGCCAAATTTTATTATTATAAGTTAATGGAGTAACCTTTGTTAAACTATAAGGTAGTGCTTTAATATTGCCTAATTGATATTTAAACATATCTTGCATATAACTCTTTTGTTCAATTTGCCTATCCATTAGCATTGAATAATCTACTGCGCCACCTACTGCGCTTGCAGTTGTTCCAATTACTGCACCAGCAATTGCGCCATAAGCACCGCCCATCATACCACCAGCAATACCACCTTGTACGCCGCCTTGTACTGTACCGCCAAAAATATTCCATAGTGCTTGAGTTCTTTCTTGACCTTGTACAAAATCAATATTTTGAATTTGTCTATCAAAAATATTTTTATAATTCTTATTTTGAAGCTCATATTGTTGCCATGCAGTTGTCCAAATAGGTATTGAGAAGTCGCCACCACAAATAAGACCTTTTGCATCGTTGAAGTCTTGTCCATATAGATTATTGAAATTAGGATTAATATGGATATATGGATTATAAGGTTTTAATGTGACATCAATATTTAGATAATCAACGCCACCATTTTTTGCAACGCTAAATTCAAATACGCCATTATAGTTAGGACTGCATAATCTAACCATTTGAGTTTCATTTTGTATTTTTCTTTCAATTGGATCACTAGATGTTGTTAGTATTGAGCTTACATTTTTGTTAAACGTAAAATTAGCATCTGATATAAAGAATACTGCTATTGAATTTGTAACGCTTTGAGAATCTTTAACAACAGTTACTTCTGATGTATGTATATTTCTAATTGGACTTTCTTGCGCTTTAACAATAGGAAAATAAGGTAATATTTGAACATCAACTAATTCACCTTCATTTGTATAAGCACCCATAATAGCTTGTACTAATGCTTTTGACCATTCAGGAACGATAGTATATTCTAATTGTGGATTTGGTGATATAGTTACATTATTATACGGAATGGCTAATATATTGTAATCACTGTTATTAGTTGTTTGTTTAGTTGCCCATTCAATATCAATACTAAAACCAGTTGGATCAGTTACTTCTTCATAAGAAAAAGTATATTCAATATTGTCATATTTAACTGCAAATGCATTATCACCCCAGTCACCGGTTCTTGTTAATGTTGTGCTATTAATTAATGACTTCATAGTATTGACCATATTACCGCTAGTGACATATTTCCATCTAGAATAAACATTTTTAATTACATGTACTCTATATAATTTATTATCGGAATCTTTTACAAGTTCATTATCCCAAGATAAATATTGTTCTTGAGATAAGGTAACTTGCGTAAAGTTATTATCATCTAATACATTTTGTTTTAAAGTGCTATAAGTATTTGTAAACGCACTTTTTAATTGATTATATACAGTTGTGTATCCCTGGTCAAACCAAATAACATCAAAAGCATCAATATTACTACCAAAGCTTACATGTTCATTGTCATAAACATACATTCTTTCATATCCTGACCATCCACTATTATAATTATAAGTAACCATTGGTACAATATTACTTGTTTTATATAAATTACCTTGAGTTGCAAAAATAGAATTTGCTATTGTTGTTGAAATAGTATGATCTTCAATACCAGCTTTAGGATTAAAAGTTATTGTTTTAGATGCTAAGCCTTTTTTAAAATAAAGAATATACCAAGCACTTCCAGTTCCATCTTTAATCAATTGTTCTTCTTTTTTAATTTGATTAAAACTAAAGCCTTCGTTGTTATAAAGTAAAGGATTATTTACATTATTAATCATCGCGCGCTCAATGTACATTGGCGCATTAATGATGTTGTTATATTTATCATCAATAATATCTCTTCTAAGTGTAGCGTTATATTGCCCGCCTCTTGTTCTTACAAATTCAATAACAAACCACTTTGAAATAATATTATTGTCATTGTCTAAGTTAAGCATATAATCAGGATGCCAAGTTGTTGTACTAGGCCAATTAACAATATGTTCAGTTACAGTATCATCATTTGGATTAAAATTGGTATCTGATACAATTTCATTATCATAGCCTACAAAATCAGTAAGTGATGTTGTATGCTTATTGATTCTATTAATATAGTTGTTAAAGTTTCTATAAAAAATTAATTTAGACATTTAATGCCTCCTTTAAAATAAAGGGACCCGAAGGTCCCTCTATATTAGTTTCCAGATGGAGTAGTTTTTGCATATACTGTGATACATGCATCACTTGCTAATGGCTCTAATGTTGAGTGGCCAAAAGTTAAATATAAGTTAGTTGATAAGTTCTTTGCATTAAAGAAGTCAGTACCAACTGAGAAAGCTTCTAACATTGGAGGAAGCTTTGTGTAAATCTTACAAATAATTGTAGAATCTACTGTATAGCCATCGCCTGCAGTAATTGTCTTACCATCAGGAATAACATCGCCTGCTGCAACATAAGTAACTGTTGTATCTGCATTAGTGATGAATAAATCATGTGTGGCTCTATCAGATGATGAAGTTGTATGTGCGTTTGGTGCGCCAAAGTATCTTGCTGGAAGTTTATCACCAACGAAAACCTTTTGTAATGCTTCATCATGGAAGATAGAAGGAAGGTCAATTTTCTTAACTGAATTTAACCATTCATTATTCCAAACAATTTCAATTTCATCTTCACCAAATGCTCTTTCAAAACCGTTGTGAGTATATGCAGTAGAGTAATCTTTTAACTTATCAATAAAATTAGAAATTTCTAATGCGATATTTTCACCTGCTGAATTACCATTTGCATCAACAGTAATGTCAAGCTTTGTTTCAGAGCCTGCTGAGTTAGTACCAATTGTTGTACCGATGAAAGTATTGTATGTCTTATTAAGATATACTTCTTTAGACTTAATTAATCTAGATTCAAGAATATCTTGATAAGTAACGAATGTTGCTACACCAGTAAATGCTTGTTTAGATAAGTAAGCATCTTTAGTAACTGCAACTTGCTTGAATACATTAATTTTTAATGCTTGTGTTTTAGGTGCGCCTGGTCTATGTAACTTTAATAAATTAGTTGCATCATCAGAGTCCTGTACCCAGTTATAAGGTGTAATTGTTGGAGTATCAGTGTATAACTTTGTATCACCATATAATCCAGCTTCATTCTTAGCTTTGTCAACTAAGTTGTAATTATTTCTAATAGATCCACCTAATACATCTTGAGAAATAATCATATTGAATAATGCGCTTTGAATAGCGTTTGCGTTCAATGAACCACTAAAACTTGTGTATGCCATATTGCTTTAATCTCCTTATTAATTTCTATTTAGTCCTGACTTAAGCAACTCTTCAAAGTACTCGGCATTGCCATCGGCTTCTTCTAGCATCTTCTCTATGGTATCAAATTGGCTTTTAACCATTTCTTCTTCACCATAAGATGGTCTTATAATTTCACCACTTGGAGTCTTTGCACCAAATTGACCAGTGACACAAGGATCCTTGCCAGTTTCCTTTATAGTTGCTTTTCTAAGCTTTACCAAATTATCCCAATATTCCAAATCAGTTTTAAATTCATTTTTCTTATAATCCTTATAATAATCTAATCTAGTACCAATTTGTTCTTCTTGAGGCGCTTCATTTGCTTCTTGTCCGTTGACAATTGCATCTAGAAGCTTCTTGTTCTCAGCTTTAAGACTGTCATACTTAGCCTTTTCAACACTATTTTGCTTTAACTCTTTAATGGCAGTAATGTAGTCAGTGTTGTCAACTACTTTTTCCTCGCTACGCTCTTTAATATCTTCCATAAGCATTTCCTTTCTAAAACCATAAGCCACTAAGGAGGGACTAATAGTAGCTTATGGAAATTGTAATATATATTGCACTTTTAGTCCCTAATTATCATATAGCACTTTTTTGATAAAATGTCAAGCATACTTTACATTTTTAGATAAAAAATAAAAACCGACTATAAAAGCCGATTTTTACTGAAAGAAATAAATGACCGATAAAATATATTTTTTGCCAACGAACATAAGATGAACAACAAATGACATTTTATTTTATTACAAAGGAGTCCTATGCTCGTTAGCAGAAATAAAGAAGCGAATACTTATACTCGCATAATTGTTATATATTAAGAAAAGAAAAAAAGCAAGGACCTCATTAACTATGCACATCTGCAGTAATCAAGTGCGCTGGTGATGTACCTCTTCGGTAGATTATCATCTAAACCCAGGAGGACATGAATATTAGTTAGTGCCACATGCTTTGTTTTCTATTTTTATTATAGCATTTATTATTTAGATTTCAATAACTTCATCTTTGCGCCAAATCGTGCTTGAGATATAATATCGCAATATCTATAACCTCTTGCATCATAACATTCATATATATCTCTTACTAGGTCTTGAATAAATATAACATCTAAATGTCTTATCATTGCCACAAATAAATTTTTATTTACTTGTTCTTTGTGATATTCTCTGATATACTTTCCATCATATACGCAAAACCAGTCTTGAGGATATTTTGAAAACATTATAACCATTGTTACTTTCCTTATTCTTGTCCATCTTGGCTTGATAAGGTCTAAATCACGCTTAACAATGTTAGTGTAATTTGGATCATTGGCATAATCAAATACATCAGATGTATATGATTTACTTCTTTTTTCTAAATACTCTTTTGAGTTCGGAATATTCCAAACGATACAATGTTGTCTTGTAAGCTTCTTAATACCAAAGTCACCAGGTCTTGGAATAAAGTTGAATAAGCCACCTAAGAAAGAAGCACACTCTGATACTGCATTTGCAAGCATAAAGACTCTTACTGCATCATAATCTAATCTTTCTTGGTCTCTTAAAATATTTTCAAGATAAATCTTAAATTGTTCTACTGGCTCGCCTACTGTGCGTTTTTCTACACCTTCAGCCATTAAAAACTCATCAATGATAATAAAGATAAATCTTTTAATAGGTTTACCTGTCTTTGGATTAATAGGTCTATTATTTAAAAATGTAGCATCGTACATATTTACACCTTTACCAACCTTAGCACTTGATACAAGTGGATAAAATTCTATTAGCTTCTTTTTATCATCATATAAAACATTATCTTTAGTAGATACCTTCAAATTATATTTATGAGTCAAAATAGGATCTATTGCTTTTTCACCATTATTAGCAAGCATATACTTGACTGATAAGTCACTTACACGAAGATAAAATATTTTAACATTATCATAACCATATTTTCTTTTATATGAAATTGGTGCATCTAATGATATAACACTTTTACCTCTTCCACGAGATCCAAGTAGTACAAAGTATGTAACATCGTGATAACCCATTAATGCATGAGGAGTAAGATATAGTCCAAGCTTAGCCGACTTATCCGCAATTTTATTTTCTACCGCTTTCTTGGATGGCCTATTGCCTTTCATTTTGCCACTCCTTTAATGTGTTAAATTCTTCTTGGGTGAGTTTTTCATTATCATTAAATTTTAAATCATTATATTCATAAACATTTTTACAACACCCTAATTGAAATATACTAACAGTTTTCTTCTTGATAACCTTTAACACCTTTTCTTGCTCTTGTGCTTTGAGTAAGGCTTGTTTGATTAAATTAGTATCGTTGCTTAAATCTTCTAATGTATAATTAGGCTTTTCTTCCATTTCCATAATTGGAATATTGTCAATTATTCTATCAAATAATTCTAATTCTTTACTCATAGATACCTCTAAAATCTTCATAAGAATATCCTATTTCAAGAAGCGCGTCACGATAGTTAGTCCATTCAATGTTAGTCCATTGCTTAAATTCATCATAAGATAAGTTTCTATATTTTTTATAAATAAAAACTTGGTTTGCATCTTCCATGTCTAAATCTCTTATTGTTCTTCTAACATCATAATAATTTTGTTTATTTACATATCTATCATATTTAGGATAATCTCTCATAAAGTTAGTATCACCACGCTCACGAGCATAATTATATCTTTGCATAAATGTTTGCTCATCAGTAACTTCTCTTAAAGCATAGCCTTCAGCTTCTAGCTTTGCACGCTTATTTAAATATATTTGGTATGGACTAAGTCCTTTTCTTGATACTCTACCCTTTTTATAATGTCTAGCCATATTATACTCCTCTCTTTGCTTTCCATCGCTTCATATCATCAAAGCAATGTGTGTTTGCTTCAGTGATCTCACTACCATCATCATAGCACTCATAACCGCCATGCTTAACCTTTAAGCATTTACCTGAATAATCTAATACTACATAGCAATTGGTTGCTTTCATCATAAAATATTGATTAGTAAATTCTTGATATAGTTCACCAAATTGCTTTTCTTTTGTTCCTATTTGAATATTACCTTCATATATAAAGCCATCTGATACTGCATGAAGTACATACATCTCGCCTACTAGATTCATTGCATCAATTGTTTTTTGCAATGCTCTTGCAGTAATTACTCCTGCTAAATGTGCTAGTTTATATCTATCATATATTTGTCTATGCATAAAACCTATGGATGCATTAGCAAACATCTTTGCATCAGATTCCGACTTTCTTAAATTATATAACTCTTCAAAATATTTTCCAAGTTCATAATCACTTGCCCTCATCAATATAGTTCTATCCTTATCCTTATCTAAAAAAGGAGTTTGTGGCCACTTTTCATCCTTAGCGTGGTATCTAAACATCGCATCCATTAGCATTGACTTGGTCCAGTTATGGCTATCAAATACTCCATATTGTGCGATATGGCCACTTTCAAGATAAAAAGCAAATGGATATTCTTCATTAGGTGCAACCGTACCAGGTAGTTCTATCATGCCTTTAGATGTTGGAAGCATACCTCTAGCACACGCAGGCCAATGAGATGCAAAGTCAACACTTGAAACACGATAGATCTTATTATATCTTCTTGATGATGAATAACAAAATATCTTTGGTATGCATCTTTTAAAATACTCTTCAGTATAGCCAAATGCTTTGCGAAGCTTGACTCCAGTATCTTCCTTTAATCTATCATTGATATATCTTATACCAATTTGACCATAAGCTTTGTCACGAGAATTTTTTGTATCATCTATCTTATTAGTATAATAAATATAATATTTACCATTCTCGTAAAGGTATATGCATTTGTTGTTGCCTTTAAATGCAATTGAATAGGTCATATCGCTATATGATGCCCTTTTAGTTGTATAAGGTATCTTTTCACCTTTAAGCAATAATCTATCCATAACATTATTAAATTGATGAAAATTGCATCTAATTAGTTCAGCTTCTTTCTTCCAATAAACATAATCTAATTGATGCCAATAATTTTTAGCGTTCATTTTATCTTCCATAATCATATTTTATTATTAATTGGATTAATGCAAACTGTAAAGTATCCTGGAAGCTCTAAATCAGCAATTGGATTATCCCATCTTGCGTTTTTAGATCCACGAGTTTTAAGTAGCTTTATTTTTCTATGAGATATTTTTGTTTTCTCACTATCATCCTTTTCTCGTTTTACAAAAAATACATCAGTTGCATATCTTCCTACTCCAGCACTACCTGATAAATCTTCTGATGTAATATCCTTTAGTGCTTTACCATTAGCGGACTTGGTACTTTGCCAAGTAAAGAAAATAGGCGTATCAGCTTTGTACATTAGATTCCTTAAATATGTCATAAGCTCATTACCTACTTTTGATATTTCTTCTTGATTAACTGTATCAAAGGAGTTTTGCCATGCATCAATACAAACTACATCCCAAGCACCTTTGAATACAATTCTTTCTATATATTCAGTTTTCCATTTTGATATTGACTCTATTTCACTTTCAAATATATTAAGGTATCCAATGTTCTCAGCGTTAAATTGATAATATAATTTGGCGCACTGTCTAAATCTATCACAGTCATTTTCACTTGTATTTTCAAAAGATAAATATAATACTTTTTTATCTTCCGAAAAGCGTGATGCTAAATGTGCCAATAATAAGCTTTTACCATCACCAGTACCACCAACAAGTGCAACAAGTGATTTTTTAGAAAGACCACCACCGAGTAATTCATCAATGATGGTCCTAGTATGCCAAATAACTGGAGGCGGAGTTGTATCCATAACTTCTTTTAAGCTCTTAATCTTTCCGCCAAAGTTAGAATCTATTACGATAGACTCAAAGCTACTCATATAATTCCTTTACCAATGTTGCTTCTCCATTTATTACCAAAATAATTTCATCAAACATTGGAAGATTTTTAGGTTTTATTTTTTCATAATCTATCATTTGATACTCACGATCCCAACAATGATGCTCCATTAACCAAGTTTCAGCTTGAGGCCTATTTAATACAATAGTTTTATTTAACCAAAGAATTATTATTGAGCCATCGCAAAATGAGTCATAGTCATTTATGATAAGCTTCATATAATCACCTATTTTAATGTAATTGTAATTGAAGTAGCATTTTCTAAATCTACACTAATATCTTTAGTGATAGATGCATTTTCAACCATTTCTTTATATTTAAAATCAATATAATCTGAATATTGATCTATATTAATATCTTCAGCATTATCTACATCTATAACCATAGCACCATTTACTTCTACATATAATCTTTTAAATTTTTCCATATTATTTAAACCTCTCTAAATATTTTAATTGTTCTTGAATGTCATTGCGTACCATCATTTTACTATTTATGCCATCTATCTGCAATAATGCATCCATTCTTTTTAAAAATCTAACATAATCATCAACAAGAAAGTCTATACCCTTGTTAATTGCTTCGCATCTTTATCATTACAACTTAATTTTACTTTTGCTTTTAATAAAGCCATCATACAACTATTCATATATAGTCCTATATTCAAACCTAACATTAGGATATTCTAAAAACTGCTTTACATCTAAAACAGTCCACTCTTCTTCGTTTAACCATTCAGTCACAAATTGACCGAAGTGCACTCTAAATTGATTAATATATCGTTTCATGTTTATTTCTCCCCCAACTTAATACATCTATTTTCAAACTTTTTATATGCGTCAAAATATAATTCGTTCTTATCACCGTTGTATGTAATCTCATAATACATACCATCATACAATGTTGTGCTTAATAAGGCTTTATTATTTTGCAAAGTCTTACATTCCCACACAATATATACATCATTATCTGTGATTACTTTGTTATCTGTTTTATCTAAATGTTCATTTGTATAATTCTTAACTAATTCTATACATTTATTTTGAAATTCTTTATAAGTCATATTTATTTCTCCTTTATATATCTTATTGCTATTCTTAAAGCGTGTACATCTTTTTGAAAAATATCTGTAAAATTTACAAAGGATCTCATATTTATTATTTCATCCTTTTTTAAGCCTCTTAATTGCTTTAAAAGCTGAATTTTATTTTTAATAATATTATCGTATTCAATCATTTTTCTTCCTCCATTACATCAAATAAATCTCTTTGCGCTTGTGGCTCGCCCCATTTTTGATACCAAAATAGATAATCCCTTGCGGTTGTACCGAGCATTGTTCTTGTTAAAAAGTCATATCTTTCAGCTTCTAACATCTCAGTAGCTCGCTCTTTTGTAAACTCGTGGCCAATTACATTTTTTTCTATCCATTCAATTAGATCTGGCTCTTTGGCCCACCAGTTATTTTTTCTTAATCGCCAACCGTACATAATATTGAACATTATGCCTTCTTTAGAAAAAGAATAATAGGTCCTAGCACCGCCACAGTTAAGTACTACGACCACATGTTTATCATTTGCCATAAAATTCCTACCTCCTGATAATAGAATACTACAATATTTTTGAATAGTCAAGAAAATTGTATAAATATTTTTTTAGATCTTTGCATCTGGTCCAGTGTTATGCATCGCACCAGTTGGTGCAACTCTTTGCACCTTTATTATTATGCGTATATGCGTGTATATGTGCGTATATTGGCTTATTTTTGAGTTTTTTTTATTTTTAGGTATAAATTATTGGTGCGAAAATAAAAATGCAATAAACGGCTTATTTTTAATATGAAAGAGAAGAAGCAAGAGAAAGTATTGTTATATATATCGTTATCGTATCTTATGACTGATTGAGTATTAGCACTCTTTATTGGTATTATTTAGCAGTCATACCAATAGAGTGCTTACAAAATGTTATTTTGTCACGACTT
>Ga0326513_10002114_pt1 | contig 14768 bp, 15 predicted proteins | sample 2_2465_0518_D_FD_203654 | JGI IMG/M metagenome (GOLD analysis project Ga0326513, IMG submission 203654) | Bovine rumen microbial communities from UC Davis, California, United States - 2_2465_0518 | ecosystem: Host-associated > Mammals > Digestive system > Stomach > Rumen | place: USA...
GTTGAGATTACAGACAAATATCTCGGCAAGGGTAAGAAGGTGTCTGAAATGACTCGTGACCAGGTCGAGCAGCTTGTCCTAATTGTTGACGAGCTAACGGAAGCTGTTGGCAATGGTATCTAATTATCGCTATAATATTCCTGGTATGTTCACTGGGATTGAAGAGTGTAAAGATATAACTGCTCTCAAAGACTTCGCGGCCGAGCGTAATCTTTCTTATAATGGACAACTTACTTCTATTATGGGAGGGACTACATACAGATTTGTGTCTGAAAAGTGGCCTGTGCTTGAAGTTACAGTACACCTTCCTCAATAACAAAAGGGGTAGGGTCAATAAAAAAGACTCTACCCCTAATTTTTTTCTTGACAATTGCACCAATTTTTTGGTATAATATAAGTAAAGAAACAGAGAGTGCTTCGCGGAGAGCTGTCCGAATTGGTGAAGGAGCACGCCTGGAAAGCGTGTAGACGTTTATAGCGTCTTCGGGGTTCGAGTCCCCGGCTTTCCGCCAAGCACTCTTGTTATAATATGGAGAGTTGGCCGAGTAGGTTGAAGGCGTCCGCCTGCTAAGCGGATAATCTTGAAAGAGATTCGGGGGTTCAAATCCCCCACTCTCCGCCAGATATGGAGTAGACAACCTGTGGAGATGCAGGGGGTGCCTCGAAAGCACATCGTGCCTAGGAATAGGCATTCGGAGCGTAACCGAGTTACTCCGCCAAATTTTCTGTGCCAGCGTTTCAGCTGGCATTTTTTTTATCTCTTGACAAACTTCTAAAAATATGTTATAATATATAAAGAAGAAAAAATCTGGAAGGAGGTCATCAATTGGCGCATCCAGTTACTTGTTATTATTGTGGGGAAAGATTTGATAGAGACAAGGAAGAAGCTATTCAAGTTAATTCCCGCAGATGGGCGCATAAAAAGTGTGCTCAAGAAAACACAATAGATTATCGACAACTAATTTTTGATTTGATGAAGAGTGTGTTGAAAGAGAAATACTCTTATTTCAAAATCAATCAGCAGATAGCAACATTCCAAAGAGATTCAGGATATACATTAGAGAATATCTATGGTACTTTAGACTATTGGTATAATGTCAAAAAGAGTGGCACAGAAAAAGCTAATGGAGGAATAGGCATAGTTCCATATGTTTATGCTGAATATTTAGGTTGGAAAAAGAAACAAGAAGCTATCAAACAATCTAATGTTGGAAAAAAGATTAGTGATTTCGTTGGAGAACAACCGAGGGTAATAGAAGGAAAGGCAATTCCTATCAAAAAGCCGCGCCACGTGCGTTTTTATGAATTGCAATAGGAAAGGAGATAATTTTGAACGAATTGAAATATTCCGACACTATTGCAAGTCTTCAAGTTCTCGGTTGTATAATGAACGATTTGTCTCTATTGGATAACGAAGGAGTTTATTTTCTAACGCCTGCTGACTTTCCAAAAGGTTTCCATCAGACAATTTTTTCTGCTTTAGCTAATTTGCGAGTTATGGGTACTCAAAGGATAGATGTAGCTACTATTGAAGCATATCTACAAGATAAGGCTGTATCTTATGCAGAATATAAGGCAAATGATGGTGCTCGTTTCATCACAAGTTGTATGTCAGAAGCAGATAGAAGCAACTTCAATTATTATTATACAACAGTAAAAAAGTTTACTTTGTTGAGAGAATATAATAAAGCTGGATTAGATGTTTCTTGGATTTTCGACCCAGATGAACTCGATGTTGCCAAGAGAGAAAAGAAAAAGGAATATTTTGAGAGTCTGTCTGTTGATGAAATAGCAAATATTATTGACAATAAGATTCTTGAAATTAGGGAAACATACGTTGATAATACTTTGGATGAAACAATGTCTGCGGGAGCTGGCATCGAAGAGCTGTTCCAAAGTCTCCAAGAGACACCAGATGTTGGTCAGCCGATGTATGGTGATATGATAAACACCATTACCAGAGGAATGCGTTTAGGCAAGTTTTATCTGCGGTCTGCGGCAACCGGTGTCGGTAAAACTCGTACAATGGTAGCTGATTTTTGTAATTGTGGATGTAGTAAGATTTGGAAAGATGGCGCTTGGCAAGATAATGGCTTAGCTTTCCCCTCATTTTTTATCAGCACAGAGCTTGAGCTTGAAGAACTTCAAACTATGATGGTAGCTTTTATCGCAGACATAAACGAAGAGAACATTTTGAATAATATTATGAGTTTTGAAGAGAGAGAACGAGCGCAACAGGCAATCCAGATTATCAAAGAGTCTCCTTTATACGTAGAGGTGTTACCAGATTTTAGTTTGAAAGATATAGAAAATTCAATCAAGAGAAGTATTCGTTTATATCAAGTTCAATATATCTTTTTGGATTATATTCATACTTCAATGAAGATTCTTGAAGAGATTACTCGTCGTTCTGGCGGAGTAAAACTTCGTGAAGATAACATTCTATTTCTTTTGAGTGTAAAACTAAAAGAAATAGCAACTCAGTTCAATGTATTTATTTTGAGTTCAACTCAGCTCAATGGTAAGATATTCAATTGCCAATAACTTCTTATCCCGCGCCTCTGCGGGGGTAAATTATTTGGGCCAAACTAAATAATTTGCTAACGGGGAAACCTAAATATATTAGATACAGATTGGAAAATTTGATATACAAGGCAATCCCGTGCGATGCAAATTCAGGAGGTTCAAATGATTGGTATTTATAAAATTACAAATATGGTAAATGGAAAAAGTTATATAGGACAGTCTCGTAACATTGAAAAAAGATGGCGAGAACATAGAAGTTCAACAGATGATGCAGCGATTCATAGAGCGTTTAGAAAATATGGAATTGCTAATTTCACTTTTGAAGTTTTAGAAGAGTGTTCCGCAGAAGAGTTAGACCAAAAAGAGATAGAATATATTGCAAAATATAATTCTTATAAAAATGGATATAACTCAACTTTAGGCGGACAGAAAAACTTTGTAGGTCCCGCGAGAGAAAAACACAGTCAAGCAAAGTTATTGCAACAGGAAGTAGATAAAATTTATGAATTGTTGCAATCTGGAAAAACTGTTGGCGAAGTTACAAAACTTTTTCCACAAATAAGTAAAAGCACCATTTCAATGATAAATCAAGGACATATTTGGAAAAAAGAAGGATATACATATCCACTCTCCAATCAAACAGTAGGTTCTATTGGGAGTAAAAATCCAAGAGCCTTGATAGATGAAGAAACGGTAATGGAAATGCGGACTTACTATATGTCGCATTCCTTCAAAGAAACAAAAGATAAATACCAACATTTGAAACCATCAACAGTAAGAGCTGTAGTTTATGGAGAAAGTTGGAAAAATCTCCCAATCTATAGTAAAAAGAAGAAAGCCTGGATTTGAGCCGTGTATCGACTATCCCCTAAGTCTGAAATAAGCTGGGGAGTAGGGGTGCTACAAAGAGATGCACCGACATTTTAGGAAACGAAGTGTCTGAAAACCGAAATAGAAGTTCCGCAGAAGTTTTACTTTTGCGGTAAGAGATAGTCAGTTCTATATAGAAATATATAGAGTAAACGGATTGGAAAACAGAAGATATTCCAGACCAGAATATGTTGCGAGGAGCAAAAGCTATCGCAGATAAAATTGACTTAGGTATGATTCTATTGGATGTAACCGAAGAAGATAAAGAACATTTGATGGGTATTTTGAACGAAGGTGCGCAGAAGATTCCAAATGTAAAACTATCTGTATACAAGAATCGTCGTGGAGCTTATAACAAATGTTATCTTTGGATGTATGCGGACAAGGCAACTTGTCGTTTTGAAGGATTGTTTTGCACAGATTATAATTATGAGCTACAATATATTGATAGAACTATTATTCCAATGAGAGTTTAGTAAGGGGGTGGAGGATGGCATATTCAAAAGAAGATGTAAAAGAGTTGATAGGTATGGAAGATGTATATAATCTATTAGAGTATCTTGATGCTGAGCCGCAAATGTTCTCCACCCATATTGTAGCTAAGACAATCTGTCACGGAGGGCATACTCATAAGCTATACTACTATGAGAATACTGCACTTTTTAGATGCTATTCTGGAGAATGTGATACATTTGATATATTTGAATTGATTCAAAAGGTCCAGATAGCAGAAAATTTAGACCAAGCTATCTATTTTATTGTCAATTTCTTCAATCTTCAAGGACAAGTAGATAGTGGTAATGATTTTGACATAGAAGACTTCAAGATTTTTGACAGATTGAAGAAACTTCTCAATATAAAATCTTATCGCACAGACGAAATTGAGCTAAAAGAGATTCCAAACTATATACAATATTATCCACAGCCAGAAATTGTGCCGTGGACAGAAGAAGGAATCTCAAAAGAGGTCTGTGATTATATGGGAATTAGATATAATCCAGTCGATGGGTCTATTCTAATACCTCATTATGATAAAAATAATAGGTTAGTTGGAATTAGACAAAGAACTTTGGTAAAAGAAGATGAAAAGTATGGCAAATATCGCCCTGCGAGACTCCAAGGTCAATTGTGTAATCATCCATTGGCCTTCAATCTTTATGGTATAGGGCAAGCAAAAGAAAATATTGAAAAAATGGGCACCGCAATTGTGGTGGAAAGTGAAAAATCAGTCCTTCAATATATGTCTTATTTTGGAACTAAATCAAATATATGCGTCGCTGCTTGCGGTAGTTCCTTGTCTCAATATCAATTCCAGATGCTATTGGATTGTGGAGTAAAAGAAGTTGTTTTAGGACTTGACAAAGACTTTCAAGAGTTATATACTGAAGAATATGACCAAACAGTAAGAAAGATTGACAGATTATATAAGAAATTTTATAATCGTGTATCAATCAGCGTGCTATTTGATAAATATAATTTACTTGGATATAAAAATTCTCCATTAGACTGTGGAAAAGAGGTGTTTTTATATCTATGGCGCCACAGAATTATTTCTTAGCTTATAGAAAAAAGCATCCACGTTGTCGTTATTGTATATTTAGGCGGCGTGTGACAGCTCCATTGGAATTTGGTGGCAGAGGATATAATGAATGTATATTGAAAGATAAACCATTGAGAACTTATTACCTTTCTCCTTTCTTAGAGTTGCAGGGTGTATTTTGTAAATGGTTTCAACCAAGGGAGGTAGAATGATATATAAACTTTTTACAGAAGCACCTTCTGAACTTCATCCAATAGAACAAATATTACAGAATAGAAAGGTAGACGATTTAGAGAAGTGGTTAAACCCATCTGAAAAGTTTTTCTATTCTCCAAATCTTTTAGGTAAAGATAAAATCAATGCAGGTATCGAGATGTTGTCTGCGGCATTAGCTAACAAGAGAAAGATTTACGTAGTAGTAGACTGCGACGTAGATGGCTTTACATCTGCGGCGATTCTCTTGAACTTCTTATATGAAAATTATCCAGACAACACAGAATATATCTCATATGGACTCCATTCTGGTAAACAGCACGGACTAAGTGATATGATGGATAATATTCCAGATGACTGTCTCCTTATTGTTCCGGACGCTGGTACTAACGATGTAGAACAAATGTTAGCACTTGTAGTAAGAGGATGCGATGTTCTATGCTTGGATCACCACGAAGCAGATAATTATGTAAAGGACAATCCAAATGTGGTGATTATCAATAACCAAATCTGTGATTATCCAAATAAAAATCTAAGTGGAGCTGGCATTGTTTGGCAATTTTTACGTGCATATAGCAGCGAGAAGAATATCGGCAGACCAAACGATTATATAGATTTGGTTGCTCTTGGTGTTCTTAGCGATATGATGGATTATCGTTCTCTTGAAACCAGAGCTGTTATTGATGCAGGACTAAAGAATATCACGAATCCTTTCTTCTACTCTATGACAATCAAAAATGAGTTTAGCATTGACAAGATGGGCGGCATCAACTATATGTCCATCGCTTTCTATGTAACTCCTTTCATCAATGCTGTCATTCGTTCTGGCACTGCTGACGAAAAAGAGCTTGTTTTCAAGTCGATGCTACAGCAATACGCTTTTGAACGTATCCCCAGTGGTAAGAGAGGACACAAGGGTGAAGAGGTCCCTCTTGTAGAAGAAGCTGTACGGATCGCTGCCAACGTAAAGAATCGCCAGACAAAGCTACAAGATGAAACAATGGCTCTACTTGAATCGCGCATCCAAGAGCAACATCTATTAGATAACGGAATTATCATTCTATGTTGTGAGCCAGGCGAAGTAGAAAAGAATCTCGCTGGATTAGTTGCCAACAAGATTCAGGCAAAATATCAGCATCCTTGTTATGTTCTGACCAAGAGTAAGAATCAAGATGATAAAGAATATTTCTGGCGAGGTAGCGGCCGCAATTACTCTATGTCTGAAAATCAAGACTTGCGGCAACTCGCTCTTGATACGGAACTCCCAGAATATGTAATGGGTCGATAGTAGTGGCCCTTAGAACCTTTACCGTTTATCAGCGGGGTAAATTATTTCGTGTCCTAAAAGGGACATTTTGAATAATTTGCTAACGGGGAAACCTAATTATATTAGAGATATATATGGCAATCCCGTGGGAAGGTTATTACAATGAAAAAGTCTATTTATAAAATTACAAATAAGCTAAATAATAGAATCTATATCGGGCAATCTAATGACCCGATGCGCAGATTTTCTGAACATTGTCACAAGAGTGAAAATTATACTTCACTAATCAATGAAGCAATTCAGAAATACGGAGTAGAAAATTTCTGTTTTGAAGTAATAGAATCTGATATTGAAAACTACAATGAACGTGAAAAATATTGGATAAAATATTACAATAGTTTAGCTCCAAATGGATATAATATTGCAGAAGGCGGTGAAGAACCTCCTCGCATAGCGCACACAGAGCATCACTGGACTACTCATAATGAGGATACAGTGAAAGAAGTCAAACGACTTTTGCGAGAAACGACTTTGAGCCCGAGCGAGATTGGTGAACGCACTGGGTATAATCCAAGTGCAGTCAACCGCATCAATTTGGGAAAAATTTGGAATGACCCAAATGAAATATATCCTATCAGAGTTCTTTTTGACAGCGATATGGCTCAAAAAGAACGATGGGAACAAATTGTAGAATTACTTCAAACCACAGACTTTACTCAAAAAGAAATAGCAACTCTTTGTGGAGTCAAACGGTCTGCGGTGACGATGATAAACAATGGAAGAAATGGCCGGAGATGGAATGATGGAAGTATTACATATCCTATCCGCTCTGGTCGTCATTGTAGTAACAACCTGTAGAGACTATCCCGGGTTAGACTGGGAGTACAGCTACTATTGATACGTAGTTGGAAATGGGTTCCCTCTTATTAGAGGTAAAAGATAGTCCAACCTCTTTGGAAACAAAGAGACACTTGCACGCTAACGCACACGGTTTTTCAATCGCAGATTCTAAACTTGAATCATTTATTGAAAAGACCAATGAGTTTTATAAGGACATTCCTCAAGAACCTGTCTATTGGGTTGATTATAGTTGGCTAATGGACCAAGTAAATAGCAAGGTTATTCTTGATATTGCGGATGCGAAGTCTTGTTGGGGCCAGGGGATTCCAGAGCCATACGTTGCTATCCATGATATTCCTCTTAGTTCTTGTAATATTCAATTACTAAGTCCTGATAAGCACCCAACTCTAAAGATTCATCTACCTAATGGAATTGACGTGATGAAATTCAAATCTTCTGAAGAAGAGTTTGAAGAGTTTATTAGACCTAATCAACATATTACTGCGGTTTGTCGTTGTAATAAGAATGAATGGAATGGCCGAGTCACGCCGCAACTAATTATTGAGGACTTTGGACTTGAAGAGAAGTGGGTCTTTTAGTATTATTGGCTGTCAGTCTTACAAAAAGGCTTGACAGCCATTTTTTTATATGGTATAATATATATAAGATAAGAAAAGGAATGGGAGGTCTGAATGGCGCGTTTTGAAATGCACAGTCATACGGATATGTCAAATATACGATTGATTGATAGTATCAATACTGTGGACTCTCTCGTGGATTATGCTATCGAAATTGGTCTTGAAGGTATTTGTCTAACTGACCACGAAGCATTGGGTAATTGGGTAAAGCTTGACCAGAAGCGTCAGAAGGTTCAGCAAGACCACCCAGATTTCAAGATTGGTTATGGTAATGAGATTTATCTTGTAGATGAACGAGTTCCTAATCAGAAGTATTTTCACTTTATCTTGATTGCGAAAGATAAAATTGGCGCGAAGATGTTGCGGAAACTATCGTCTAATTCTTGGATGAATAATTATACCGACCGAGGAATGGAGCGAGTTCCTACCACAAAGAGTGAAGTAGAGGCTTGTATCAAGGAATTTGGTTCTGGTCATCTTATCGCGTCTTCAGCTTGTCTTGGTTCAGAATTGGACTTTTGTATTCTGGAAATGGATAAAGCTGAACGTATGAAAGATTATCGTAGTAAAGATGAATATTATAATCGTATCATTGAATTTGTGACTTGGTGTAAAGTCTGGTTCAAGGACGATTATTATTTTGAAGTGCAGCCAGCTCAAAGTCGGGAGCAGATGATTGTCAATAAGAGAATGGCGGCTCTTTCAAATTATTTTGGTGTGAAGATTGTTGTAACGACAGACGCTCATTATCTGAAATTAGAGGACCGAGAGGTCCATAAGGCTTTTCTCAATTCTAAAGAGGGAGAGCGAGAAGTTGATGAGTTTTATGCTTATGCGTATCTTCAGACAACAGAAGAAGTAATCAAGAATCTTGAAGGAACTGGACTTGATTATAAGGAACTGGAAGCCAATACGATTGAAGTAAAGAACAAGATAGCAGATTTTGGTTTTCAGCATAAGCAGCAGGTTCCGCAGGTGGAAGTTCCAGAATATCCAATGGAAGAAGAAGGTCATCATTTCTTTGATGTAGACAAGTATCCGACATTGGATAAGCTGATGCATTCACAAAATCCGCAGGAAAGATATTGGATAAATTATTGTGTGAATGCGTTGAAGGAAAAGAATCTTTGGAATGATGTTTATTTAGCTCGACTTGAAGAAGAAGCGGATATTCAAGTTGTCATTGGTGAGAAACTTGAAACGTGTATGTTCGCATACCCGATTTTTCTTCAGCATTATATTGATTCTTTCTGGGAACTTGGTTCAACCGTAGGCGCGGGACGAGGTTCAGCTTGTTCAGGATTGAATCACTATCTCTTGGGAATCACACAGCTTGACCCAATTAAGTGGAATCTTCCTTATTGGCGTTATAGTAATAAAGAACGAATTGAGCTTGGTGATATTGATATTGATATTTGTCCTTCCAAGAGAAATGATATTTTCAATCATATCAAGCAGGAACGTGGAGAACTTGGATGCGTTCAGGTTTGTACATATGGAACCGAAGGAACAAAGTCTGCGATTGCGACAGCTTGTCGTGGTTATCGTTCAGCGAGTTTTCAGCACGGAATTGATAATGACGTGGCTCAGTATATGGCAAGTCTAATTCCGCAGGAGAGAGGTTTCCTGTGGTCAATTCACGATGTTGTTTATGGTAATGAGGAAAAGGGACATAAGCCGGTCAAGAGCTTCTTGACTGAAGTAAAGAAGTATCCTGGACTTCTTCGTATTATTGAACAGATTGAGGGATTGATTACACATCGTGGTGTTCACGCTTCAGGCGTAAACTTCTATGATGCAAGTGACCCGTTTGATACGGCTTGTTTTATGAAGGCACCAAAGAAGGATGGTCCTGTAATTACCCAGTTTTCTCTTCACGATGCAGAATATTGCGGCGATGTGAAGTTTGACTTTCTTGTAACAGAAATTCAGGATGTAATTGTTCAGTGTCTTGAAATGTTGGAAGAATATAATGAGGTAGAGCAGGGTTTGACTATCCGTGAACTGTATGATAAATATATTCATCCTGACGTTCTTCCAATAGAAGATGATAAGATGTGGGAAGCTCTCTGGTCTGGTAAGATTTTAAAGTGTTTCCAGTTTGATAGTCAGGTAGGAAGTCAAACTGTAAAAACATTGCGGCCGCATACTCCAAAGGAAATGGCTACTTGTAATAGTATTATGCGACTTATGGCGCAGGAAAAGGGCGGCGAAACTCCAACAGAGAGATATAAAAAGATGAAGGACGATATCTCTCTTTGGTATGCGGAAATGGACAAGTGGCATCTCACACAGGCAGAACAGAAGGCTCTTGAAGAGTATTGTCTTGATTCATACGGAACTCCAGCTCAGCAGGAAGATATGATGAAGATCCTAATGGATGAAAGAATTTGCGGTTTTAGTCTTTCAGAAGCAAATGATGCTCGTAAGATTTGCGCAAAGAAGCAGATGAATCGTATCCCAGAACTTCATCAGAAGATTCTTGATAAGGCAACGAGTAAAAATCTTGGTGAGTATGTTTGGACAGTTATCGTCAATATTCAGCTAGGATATAGTTTTAGTGAAATCCACGCTCTTGCTTATAGTTTTGTAGGACTTCAAACGGTATATCTTGCAACTTATTATGATCCTGTGTATTGGAACACAGCTTGTCTACGAGTAGATGCAGGGTTAGACGAAGATGCAGGAAGTAATTATGGTAAGATTGCGAAAGCGGTGGGAAATATTGTCCATCGTGGGATTCCGCTGTCTCTTATTGATATTAACAAGTCTGGATATATGTATGAACCAGATGTTGAAACTGGTAGTATTCTGTATGGACTGAAAGGTCTAAATGGAGTAAGTGGTAGTGTTATTGAAGAGATTATCGCAAATCGTCCTTATACGAGTCTGCAAGATTTTCAAGAGCGAGTGAAGGTCAAGAAGCCAGTTATTATTGCTCTTATCAAGAGTGGAGCTTTTGATAAGTTCCAGTCTCGTGAGACAAATATGAAGGAGTATATCTGGTCTATTTGTGAGCCGAAGAAGAGAATTACTCTTCAAAACTTCAATGGTCTAATGGAAAGAGGATTGATTCCTGAAGAATTGACTTTTGAAAAGAGATTGTTCATTTTCAATAAGGCTCTGCGAGCGAATTGTAAGTTAGATAATATGTATGTCTTGCCAGATAATTATTATGAGTTCTATGAGCAATTCTTTGATGTAGACTTGACAGAAATATATGATGGACATATCGCAATTGAACAAAATACTTGGAAAAAGCTTTATACAAATGGAATGGATAAAGCGCGTAATTATTTCAAGGCAAACCAGCAGCAATTGTTGGATGAACTGAATGATACGTTATTCAAAGAAATGTGGAATAAATATGCGAGTGGAACTTTAGCAGATTGGGAAATGGATAGTCTTGGTTTTTATTATCACGAACATCCATTAGCAAAACTGGATAAGAAGAGTTATAATATTGTTCCATATAATCAATTGCCTGATGATCCAGTCGTAGAACGTAGTTTCCCACGAAATGGTATTGCCATTCCATTATTCAAGACTTCAAGATTGGTAGGAACGGTTGTTGACAAAACAGATGCGAAATCTTGTATTAGTATCTTGACACCAGAAAGTGGTGTTGTAACTGTCAAGATGAATCGTGATTATTATGCGAAGTATAATCGTCAGATTAGTGAACTGCAATCTGATGGAACCAAGAAGGTAATGGAAAAGGGATGGTTCACACGAGGAACTTTGGTTATGGTAAATGGTTTCAAGCGTTCTGGTATGTTTTTCTGCAAGGCATATCGTCATAATAATAGCCATCAGTTATATAAAATTACTACAATCAACGGCGCAGAAATCGAAGTCACAAATCGCCGTTATGGGGAGGAATATGATGAAAATTAATGGTAAAACTTATCATCTTCCCGCCAAGCGTGAGCGTTTCTATGTAAACGCTCGCGCTCCATATCCAGATTGGATTCAAGCTATGATAGATACAGGTCATATTGAATCTATCAAGTCTGTTGGCGGCATTACAGATTGTCTCACTTATAATATTGGCGCGCACGTAGCGTATCTTTATGAAGAGGATTTCCTAGAGTTTGACCCCGATACGAACACTGTTACAGTAGGGTATTGGCATTGGGATGATCTGTTCGGCCATTTAGAGGATTAGATATGAAACCCGTTATCATTGCAATTATAGGTAAGTCAGCATCGGGCAAGGATTACCTTGCCCGGCTTCTTGCCGATTCACTCTCTGCTAATTTTATTATTAGTGATACTACTCGCCCTCCAAGAGAGCAAGAGACAGATAGAGTTGATTATAACTTTATATCTGCTAAGGACTTTGCTATTGGAATTATCAAGAAGAAATACTTGGAATATACCTCTTTCCGTGGGTGGCGTTATGGAACAAATGTTGATGCGATTCAAGATGGAGTAAATATTGGAGTCTTCAACCTAGAAGGACTACAAAGCCTGCGGCAGTACGAAGATAAGTATATTGTAATCCCAATTTACCTTATGGCTAATTGGAGATTGCGCTTTAGCCGTATGATAAAGAGAGAACACAAGATACGTTTAGAGTTTTTCCGCAGACTATTTGTAGATAATAGAGATTTCAAGAAAAGTGGAGCTGTTCTTAGTGGACATAATGGTGGCTTACTGCCATATGTTGTGCCCTATGATTACGATATTGTCTTAGAAGATGTGCGAAATACAATACAAAAGGCTCAATCCTTATAATTTTTATCTTATAAACTACATCTTGTATAAGTGGCCAAAAAAACACAAGATTTTGTATAAGGAGGGTCTTATGAAAAAAGTAATGAAGCGCAATGGTGATATTGTAGAATATAATCTTGAGAAGATTTCTATTGCTATTGCTGGAGCATTTGAAGATTTAGGACGCGAATTTGACGATACATTTGTTTTAGATGATATTGAAGAAAACATTATGCAGTTACCTGGTGATACTGTTAGTGTTGAATCTATTCAAGATATTGTGCAGCGAGTCCTAATTGAAAATGGATATGTAGAAGAAGCTATTGCTTATATTCGATATAGAACAGAGCATGAGCTTCAGCGTCGAAAGGTGTTGGAGCAGGAAATCGCAGAACGGCTAATGGCTTCTGATGTACAAAATCAAAATGCAAATATAGATGAATATTCTTTTGGCGGCCGCAAAGGAGAAGCTGACGCAGCTTTTATGAAGCGATACGCCCTAGATAATCTAGTATCAAAAATGGCACGAGAGAATCACGAGAATAATGAGATTTACATTCACGACCTCGACTCTTATGCTGTTGGAATGCACAACTGTCTGACGATGCCGTTTGATGATTTACTTGCAAATGGTTTCAATACCCGACAGACTGATGTTCGTCCTGCCAATAGCGTGAATACAGCTTTCCAACTGATTGCTGTACTATTCCAGTTACAGAGCCTACAGCAGTTTGGTGGAGTCGCAGCTAGTCACCTAGATTGGACAATGGTGCCATACGTGCGCAAGAGCTTCTATAAGCACTTTATAGATGGTATTCAGTATGCGGAAGGAATGCAAGATTTCCTACACTTACCTGAACTAATAGATTCATTCAACAATGAAATGAGTATCGAAGACCCTGCTTATAAGGAATTACCAAAAGCATATGAATATGCTAAGGCAATGATTCGTCGTGAGGTTCATCAGGGTGTAGAGGGAATGTATCACAACCTTAAATATTAGGGCGACATAATAGCAATATTATGAACATAGCTGTCTAAACGGGGAAACTCTTAAATAAGACAATCCCGTGCTAAATTTGTATCGTTATATAGATAAGGAGGAAATTCCTTATGTATATAACGATACAATAAATGCCTAACGACTATCTCTATAAAACGGAGAGTAGAGTCAAGCGACTCGAAATGGCAGCCCCCTCATATGAGGGTGAAGATATAGTCTGAACTATATGGTGACATATAGCAGTTCATAAGAGAACGGGCTGAGCATAGCGAACTCAGTTGAACATAATGTAATACTTTACAAAGTAGGTCAGGAAACCAATTGCCATTTACCTCAATCAATTATGGGACTTGTATCCTGCCTGAAGGTAGATTGGTTACAGAAGAATTACTAAACGTTTCTATTGAAGGACTTGGTAAACTCAGAAAGACGAGCATCTTCCCTTGCGGCATCTTCAAGCTAAAGAAGGGCATAAATCGTGCGCCAGGTGACCCCAATTACGATTTATTCCAATTAGCTCTAAAGTCTACTGCTTTAAGACTTTATCCTAATTATGCCAATGTAGATTGGTCTGGTAACGCAGGGTATGATAAGAACGACCCCTGCCAGGAGTTTGCAACTATGGGTAAGCGTAAACTATAGCCCATATAAAACCTCGTGAACCGCGCCCGCGGGTGTCACAATTGTGGCTAACGGTTAGGTCCCCAGTGGATGAGACCGTGCCGAGTTCAATAAAGATTGAAAAGGTGTATCGACTATCCCTGATGAGTGTAAGGGAGTAGGGTTAGAGATAGGCACTAACCCCAAGCGCGAGGCCACTGAAAAGTGGAACATATAGTCAGTGCTAATGGTAACATTAGATGTACACGTGTAGGACAGCCAATGGCTTTGACATTAACGGCTTCGGACAATTAAAAGATGGGCGAGGAAATATCTGCCCTGTCACAATTATTCTTCCAACTTTAGCGATGGAAGCAGACGGAAATGTAGATGCTTTCTTTACTCTCTTGGATAAGAAGATAGAAGAAGCTAAAGATATGCTAATTGAACGTTTTGAATGGATTTGCAGCCAAGACCCACGTTCTGCTACCTTTATGTGGGAGAATGGAACTATGAAGGGCTATATCCCAGAAGAAGGTCCACGTTCAGCTC
>Ga0326513_10002116_pt1 | contig 14759 bp, 14 predicted proteins | sample 2_2465_0518_D_FD_203654 | JGI IMG/M metagenome (GOLD analysis project Ga0326513, IMG submission 203654) | Bovine rumen microbial communities from UC Davis, California, United States - 2_2465_0518 | ecosystem: Host-associated > Mammals > Digestive system > Stomach > Rumen | place: USA...
TCAAATATATCCACAAGGATGTTGCACGCCAGCTGCGCTATATTGTGAATATTCTTGTGATTGACACGCTCGGCGTAGACAGAGATATTCTTTCTGCCTTGCCTTATACAACCATTGAGTTTGATAACCCGGCTCTTACTGACACTCAGAAGAAGGCTGACTTCTTCAAGAAGATGATGGAAGGCTTCTTTGATGAGGTATCAGGACTTGTTCCTGCACATATTGCGCTCAAGATTGCTTCTGACGTCGGCGAGACTGACCTTCCTATTGACAGCTCTGTCATTGATGAACTCAAGGCCCGTCAGGATAAGCTCGATAAGCAGAATGACGAGGAGCACGCGCTTGAGATGGAGCGGATAAAGGCTCAGATTGACAACTTGGAGAACCCGCCGGTCGCCCCGGGCTCTTCCCCTGCCTCTCAGCCCAAGCCGAAGTCGGACGACGGCAAGAAGGGGCACAGCTACGCGAACCGCCTCGAGCAGAAGCAGCATGAGCGCGTCTCGCAGAGCGGGTCGAAGTCGTTCCAGCGTGTGCAGAAGGCGGTCGGCAGATGACGTTTGACATATTTTTGAATGTGTGGTAGGATTTAGGAGTATGGTTGTTCGTGTTTACGACGGTGTTGAGGACTACGAGGCGGAGGCGGATGACTGCGCCTCTAGGCCTTACATCGCTATAAAGAAGTGCCGCATGCTGCGCTCCGGCGTCCAGTTGTACGCGCGGGACGAGGTGCCGGGGGAGCTTATCGAGAGGCTTCCCGAGGCCTCGCGTTCCAAAGAGGTTTTCCGCGTGTACCGCAGGCCGGAGGCAGTGGTCAAGCACCTTAAAGACTTCAATTACCTTCCTCTCGTGAACGGGCATCCGTCGGTGGACATCACGCCCGACAACCACAAGCAGTATGAGATTGGCCGCGTGGGCGGACAGGCGACGCTTTCGGTTCTCGACGACGGCAACGTGTATGTTGAGAACGAGCTTATAATGGACGACAGGCAGGCTTTCGCGGAGTACAAGGGCGGGAAGCAGGAGCTTTCCATAGGCCTTGAGGCCGTGTGGGTCGTGTCGGACAATGCGGACTGGGATTTCGAGGTGGTGGACTTCACGAACGTGAACCATCTCGCGCTCGTTCCGCGCGGGAGGGCTGGCGCCCTCGCAAAGATTACGGACACTATGGCGGCGGTCAGCCGCAGCATAATGTTAGGAGGAAATAGCATGAACGGATTTCTCAAAATGTTCGGCATCGGAAAGAACAAGGACGGCGCGGCTGACTTCAAGTTGAGCAAGGCCGTCATGGACTGCGCGGCGAAAATCGCCGACAGCTCCACAAAGCCCGAGGACGCGGAGGCGGAAGTCACCAAGGTCATGGGCTACGTCTCCCGTCTGGGCGACAGTGACGACAGGAAGGTTCTTGTCGGCGCGGTTCGCGACGCCTTGACCGGCGCTGCGGACTTGGTTTCGGCTGAGGCCGAGGCGAAGCAGAAGGTCGCGGACGCGATTGACGGGCTCTATGCCAAGTGCCAGCAGGCGGACGAGGCGAGGGCTAAGGCTGCTGTTGACGACGTTCTCAAGGGCTGCGTTGACGGGAAGGACAAGAACAAGGACGGCAAGGATAAGGATGACGGAGGCAAGGACAAGGACAAGGGCGACGACAAGGGAGCCCAGAAGGACACCGCCGAGGTCATCGAGGCCGCAATCGCGAAGGCGCTTGACGGCAAAATCGAGGGTCTTGTCGATAAGGCTGTGAAGAACGCGCTCGGAATGGCCGGCGGTGCGGGAAAGACCGTGACCGGGCAACAGACCGACGGCGCCCCGCAGTTTGACGAGGCAGACCTCATTCAGAACGCTTGGGGCTTGTAAGGAGGACGCAGATGGCATATTCTACACCTGACGCGAAGATTTCTGTCAAAGGGCAGAAAGTTTGGAGGGGAACGGACAAGTCGAACGGCATCCTCATGCTCGGCGACAGCGTTCCGCATATCGAGACTTCGGTCTCTGAGATTGAGCTTGGCGACGACCTGACCGACCTCGGGCTTCCGTACATTCCGTTCGGGAACGCCCTGTGGTACAGCGACGCCGACATCGCGGGCGGAAAGTACGCGAAGGTCTACGGCTCTAAGCCGTCGGACGGCGCGGTTTTCGCAGGTATCTTGAAGTACGAGCAGGGCGTTATGACCGGCTTCCCGATGAACGCGAAGAGCGGCTTCGGAAACGGCATCATGCCCCACATGAAGTGCACCGTAATCAAGCGCGGCTTCGTGTGGTTCAAGGATTGCTTCAAGGCGGCCACGGGCACCGACAAGATTGCCTTCAAGGACATCAGGCGCAACATGTGCCTTTTCGTCCGTGACAGTGGCGGGCTTCCCGTCATCGCGGCTCCCTCGGGCTACACCAACGGCGTTCCCACGCTCGCTGACTGTACGTTCGTTGGGACTATCGAGCAGCTTGAGCCGGAAACGGAAGGTGTGCTCGTGAACATCGGATTTGACGTGCGCACGGCAATCGCCGAGGCGGTCACGCCGACGACATAAGGGCAGGAGGAAATACAGTTATGGGTATTATCAAAGCAGCACCGCGCTTCAGCGGTTTCGCGGAGAAGGCTGGTGCTTTTCTTGAGGGCAACTATCAGGGACAGATGGACGCCGCTTCCTGCCGCTTCTTCATCGGAAGCAACAAGGACAGCGCTCCGGGGCACGACGCGGGCTACCGTATCACTGGCATGGCACGTAACGCCACGCCGCTCTACATGGAGCTTCCCGATAAAATCCTCGCGAGGAGCATGATTGCGAACGCCGAGGCCGTCATGGGCGGCCAGTCGTTCACGAACAGGGTCTCCGACAGCGCGAAGAGCTTCATTCAGGATGCCATTTCGGGCGCGATGTCCAAGGGCAAGACGTTCGACGAGGCGAAGCGGGCGGTCTACGCCAACATTCCGCTCGTCGGCTACCGTGACCCCAAGACGCGCGAGATGGTCGCCACTCCCTTCATCAAGGGCGTGAACGACGCCGACATCATCAACATGCAGGTTCCGTTCTGGAACATCACCTACCTCAATAAGATTTTCAAGCAGCCGATGCTCACCGGCTACGCGAAGCATCTTGTTACCGAGGTTGGCGTTCCGAACGTGTGGGCCGACGCGGTGTCAATCTGGACTATGAGCTTTGAAGGCATGGCGCGTATCGCCAACGTCGCAAAGACCACGGGCCAGCACAACATCAACGAGGCGTCGAAGGTGAGGACGCACCAGATGATTTCCGAGTTCGTGAACATGGTCGCGGACTTCGAGACTTCTCCTGCCGACCAGATTTACTCCGGCCTTGCCGGAAATCCGCTCACCGCAGCCGCAATCGGTGAGAATGAGAAGTACACCCGCTTCATGCTGGAGCAGCTGCATAACGCGCTGATTTATTTTGGCGACGGCGCCGCAGGCTTCGACGGCCTCGCGCAGCTCACGGCTGAAATCCAGTGGGACGACGCTCCGTTCGAGTACATCTACGAGGACGAGAGCAACGTGACGAAGGGTGCCGACATGCTTGAGAAGCTCAACTACCTCATCGGCGGTTGGCTTGAGGAGCTCAACTTCCTTCCGACGAAAGTCCGCATCTGCTGCTCTCCGACGTTGTACAAGTGCTTGAAGTGGTCTCTCACCAGCAAGGTGTACAACCAGTCAAGCCCGCTGAAGTTCATCAACGAGGCGTTTGACCAGAACGGCAACAAGTTCATGTCAACCACCCCGGTGAAGCAGATGGACAACTTCCAGCGCGTCTACGAGTTCTGCTCAGACCCGATGCTGGCGGCGACCGATGCCGCGAAGGGTATCGTCAACCCGTTCAATCAGGACGACACGGACTTGATGTACGTTACGTTCCCCGAGTTCCACTCGGACATGGCGGACACCGGCCTCACGGACGTCGTTATGGCTCCGGTCGCTTTCGAGAACATGGTTCTTCCCTACTTCTACGGCAACAGCCGCGACGGTCAGGGCCGCACCATGATTAAGCGCATCGGCTCAATCCTCTGCCCTGTCGAGGGCGCTGTGAAAATCATTCGCGGTATCGGAAAGAACCCGAACTGGACGCCGACGACATAATGCCGAAGCGGGCGCGGCGGTTCGCCCGCTACAGGAGTTGATATGAAATACGTTAGGAACACATACACGTCCGACATTCAGATTAACCTGAAGCAGGACGGACATTTCTTGAAGAGCGTGACGTTCACGCGCTACGCGACCGACAGGAGCACCGGGCAGGTCGTGTCCGACGGCTTCACCGAGGTCGAGGACGAGGACTATGCCCTCCTGAAGGACAGCGCGGCCTACGCGCTCATGCTCAAGCAGGGAAAGCTCGTGGAGCAGGAGAAGGCTCCGCTCCGTGCGGGCAGCTTCGAGCAGATGCTCGCCTTGCAGGAGAAGGCCCGTGGGCTTGAGAACATCATCAACCAGATTAAGGCTGAGAATGACAGTCTCAAGGCGGAGAACGACAGGCTCATAGAGCAGAACGGGCTTCTCACGCAGGCGTGCGACCAGCTCAAGGCGGAGAACGACAGGCTCAAGGGCGTTGTGCCCGAGGATGGCGGGGACGCCTCGATAGACCTCTCTTCCCTGACCGTCGCGCAGCTCAAGGTAAAGGCCGCAGGGTACGGCATCACGGTGGATGATAAGGCAAAGAAGGCTGACATCATCGCCGCAATCGAGGCTAAGGTCGCAGAGATGGCGGGCGAATGATGCAGGCGTTTTTCCAGAACGGGCTTCCCGGAAGGATTACGAGGGACGACTTCAGGAGGTTTTATCTTGCCAATTTTCCGGCTCTCGCGGAAGGACACGATGACATCATCGACCAAGCAATCGAGGCGGTGTATGCCTCGTTCCACGGGGTGCAGACCTTGTGGGATATGCACGGTGCACAGGTGTGGTTCGACAAGACGCGCCTGTGCTACCTGCATCTGACGGCATGGTACATAGCGGACATGCACCCCAAGTACGTGGCTGGTGTACCCGTTATGGGCGGCGTGCCTATCAAAAGGAAGAAGATTGGCAACACGGACATCACGTTTCAGGACGGCGCGATGTCGGCGTCAGACCTGCTTTCGGGCTTGCTCTCAAACCCGTTCGGCAAGCAGGCATATATGATGATTAAGGCCTCCGCGAAGCGGACGGCGCTTCGGTAAGGAGGACTTTATGGACAAGAAGTATTTTACGGTTTCAGTGTCATGCAGGATTGGTCAGGGCAGCTATGTTCCGGGCGTGTGCTATGAGCTCACGGAGAACATTTCAGCCGCAGTGCTCGCGCTCGTGCAGAAGGGCACGGCGCGGGTGTACGATGAGGAAGTCCGCATGGTCAGTGGAAGGCCTGTCCCTGTCTCTAGGGCTCAGAAGGCCACTGCTTCCGTGCAGGCTGCGGAGGGGGTTGGGAACGATGTATCCGCCGTATCGTCGGCTTCCAACACGGAGTCCGCTCCGCAGCCTACACGGAAGGTCACTGTAAATCCGAAGTCCCACTCGAGGTCTAGGTCTAAGAAGAGCGGCATAAGGTTCTAGCCTATGGGCGTGTACGGAAGCCAGCTCGACGCTTTTCCCGAGCTTATGGAGCAGTACGAGGTGTTCTCGATGAGCCCGCTCGCCGAGGGCGGGTGGTCGCCCCGAAAGAAAGAGGCGGTCATACGTGCGTACATATCCATGACGCGGCCTTCGAGGATGGGCTTTGAGGACGGGAACGCCGAGACGAACCATGCGGGCACCATGTGGGTAGACCACGAGGACGGCTCAAGGCATATCAGGCAGGGGCTTTACGTCGAGTACGAGGGCGAGGCGTACAAGATTATCGACGACAATCCGTACATAAAGGAGGGCGGTTTCTGCGAGTACCGCCTTCAGGTCGTTAAGGGCACGGACGGCACTCAGGTGCCGGTGCCTTCGGTCGAGAGGCGCATTGTAGATGACTATTAAATACCGTCCCATGCGCATGAGGCTGAACAAGACCGAGCGCGTGAAGTGGCACGAGGTTACGGACAATCCCGACATCGACACTGACTTGAACGAGCTTGAGAGCTCGGGCACGATTTCGTTCGCCGCGAAGGGCAAGGCGTCGCTCACCGCCGAGAAGCGGGCAATCTACATGCTCGAGGGCTACTCGAGCTCCATGTTCGGCGAGGGCGACTTCGAGATTACATACGACTTCTCAACGAAAATCAGGAACAACAGATTCAAGAGCGTCGCCAACGGCAACGTGAAGTACGGCGAGGACAGGTGGACTTTCCGCCTGCTCTACGAGTGGCTTTGCGTCGAGTACAACGGCGGCGAGTATTTCATAGACACTTATTTCGAGGATTTTTTCCCGCAGTCGCAGGCGTACAACACGTACCTGCGGATAAAGGAGAGCCTGCAAAGCGGGCTTGACGCGGACATAAAGGGAATGAGGAAGGCGGGCCCGGGCAGTATGGAGGCTCGCGGGGCTCGCGGGGCTCTCCGCCGCTTCGCCGAGGCGGTGAGCGGGGTGCTGCGCCGCTTCGTCGAGGCGGTGAGCGGCAGGCGGCTCAAGGACACGAAGGGGCGGTTCGCTTCGGTCACTTCCCCTGACCCTGTCGTTGACGCGCACACAGCGCAGGCGCTCGGCGGAGGTTGGGCGAAGCTGCTTTCGGGAAGGCGTAGGTCGGTCGAGAACGATATGCGCATGCTGTCCGAGGAGATACGGCTCGACATAATCCGCAACCTTCGCGCGGGGAACCTCACGAGGGCGGTCGCCGATTCCACCAAGAGCAAGAGGCGGAGAATACCCGTCATGGCCAACGAGGAGGCGCTGTTCTACGCTTCCGGACAGCTGATAAACGACATGAGGATTTACGTGCAGCTTGACAGCGGCGGCTGGGAAGAGCGGCAGGCCCCGCAGATGGGCGTGACGAGGAGCCACGGCGGGCACGTTGTTGGAGGACGAACATGGGCGAAATGAGGCACGACGGCCCCGATTTCAAGATACGGGGCGTCACTTTCGAGAGTATACGTGAGGCGCTTACCTCCCTGTTCTTCGAGTATGACGGCATGAAGCCGGAGGAGTTCGAGCGGTGCAAGGAGTACGTCGTCCCCGCGAGGCACAACTGGGAGAACCCGCTCGAGGGAAAGGGCGAGAGGAACGACACATGGCTCCAGTATTGGGTGCAGGAGGACGACAGGCTCTCCAGCGACTACAACGACATGGAGTACAACGTGTGCCATAAGGTCGCCACAGTGCAGGTGCGCTTTTTCGGTCGCCGTGCGGAGGCTTGGGCGAAGTCGTTCCATCATTTGACGAAACGGCGGTCTTGTGATAAGATATTTGAGGCGATTTGCAACGCCGGAATGTTGCCTTATGTTTCGCCGATAACTCCCGTGAACGTGGACTATTTCGACACGGGCAACACCGAGCTTGCCTTTTCGGTCGTGTTCAGGCTTGAGTATGACGAGCTTCTGGACTTCAGCGAGGGCTCTTCGGGCGGCGACAGGCTTATGTACATCAGCTTCCCTCCGGGGAACGCTATGAATAAATAAGGGAGGAATTGCAGTATGGCAAACCTTAACTATAACGGCTCGCTTGCCCAAGAGCGGATGAAGTTCCGCTCGGTCACAAGCGTCGTCGTAAACAATTCCAACGAGCTGTTCAATGCGATGTCCATCTATGTTCCCAAGCGGTTTGCCGCCGTGAACATAGTCGATTGGAGCGACAGCTACGTTACTGCCAACCGTCCTGCGGTGCTCACGGCGGTGGTTGACAACTACACCAAAATCATCAAGGGCGACCTGCTCACGCAGTGGCAGCCGATTTTCAGGGACGACAGCAACTCTGACGTCATCCTCTACATCATCGTCTTTGACGACACGCAGAGCGACCAGTGGGAGATTACGGACAGCACGATTGAGTACGGCCCGCTCTCGAAGGCATTTCAGGCGCTCTACGCTTTCAGCTACTTCAAGTTCCTTTACGACCCGACTTTCGACGGCTCGCCCGTTGACATCGCGGCGAGCGAGGGCTCGAAGGCGCTCGTGTCAATCTATCTTCAGAACGACACGCAGAACGGCTCGAAGGCGAGCATTACCGTCGGCGTAAAGAATAACACCGAGGATGCCGTTACGCTCGCGGCGGGAATCTACTCGATGAACGACGGAAACAAGACCTACAGCTTCACGGCTCAGGAGACCGAGATTGCGGCCGGCCAGAGCGTGACGTTCCAGAACCTTCAGGCAAGCTCCGTCGGAAGCGACGGCTACCTCGCCATTGACAAGGACATCACCGGCCTGCTTGACCCGACTCTTGCCGAGGGGCTTGTGGCCACAATCACGGCGTTCACGCAGGGCACGAACGCCGGTGCCGGCAGCGCGGTGGTCGTTCCCGCAGGGACGTACACCTACTCGCCTGACGGCGGAAAGGCCTATTCGTTCACCGTGGACGAGGCCACGTCAATCGCGTCCGGAGCGAGCTCTGCCGTCATCGACATGGCTGCGGCGACCGTCGGCGTGGACGCGGGCATCCCGTCGGCGGGGAACCTCGACCTCTCCAAGTTTTCCCCTGCCCTTCCCGCAGGCCTTGCAGTCGTGTGCACTGAGGTCACGCAGGGAACGGACGCGCAGGAGGCTCAGGAGGGCGTTCCGTCGATGTACTGGGACTTGGCGCTTGCGCTTGCGTACCAGTGCAAGCTGAACGTGCAGCTTTCTTGGATGATTTGTCAGGTTCGCGTGACCTACGACGGCGACAACAAGCCGAACAGTTCCGACAGGTGCTGGATTATCTATCAGACGAGGGCGAAGCAGCTTGATGGCATGCAGTCGCTCAAGGACAACGACCGCACCAAGTATTTCTGGGCAGCGCTGTACCTCATGGACGCGCAGAACACCTCGGTGCTTGTGCACTCCGAGAACGTGAACATCTACGTTCAGGTTCTCGCCGCTTGGTTCGCCAAGAGGAACGAGAGCGGCCAGTACATCGGCAACAAGATGTCCATGCTGCGCTTGGACGGAACGAAAATCAAGCCGCTCGGCTTCCCGTCATGGCTTGACAGCTCGGTGAACGAGAACGATGCAGACCATCATCAGCAGCTCCGCGATATGAACGTCGGCTTTTTGGCGACAATCAGCGACAACACCACGCAGAACTGCTACCTCTCCATGCTTCGTGGCATAGGCGACGTGGACGCGGGAAAGCCGTGCGCCATGCAGATGATTGCGAAGTTCGTGGACTACACCTGCTCAATGCAGGCCGCCAACATGCTCACGGACAAGGGCACGCTCACCGTGCCGAAGCTCACCGACGAGCAGAGCTACGCGGAGATCCAGCGCATCGTGCGCACGAACCTCTCCCTGTTCGCCGGAACGAACGGAAGGCTCTACGGCGTGACGCTCGAGTTCCCGCCGTTCAACGTGGCGAAGAAAGGAAGGACGATGCTCTCCGCGCCTAACAGCTGGAGCGCAATCTACAAGGACGACCTCGACGAGGTTGAAGTTTCCGGCTCTGTGAGCGCGGTGTAAGGAGGCGCGGATATGTACGCTAACAACAGGTTCGGCAAGTCGCCGAGGGCAAAGTTCCGCTCTGCGGGCGGCTCAAAATACTATTTCGGGCATCCGTTCCTGACGGGTCAGCTTTCGACCGACGTTCAGGGCCCGAGCAACAACTACGAGGTTGACATCTCGAGCGGGTTCAAGCTGAACGACCAGTTCTTCGACGCGGAGCCGCTTCAGGACGCCTCCGTGACGGAAGTGGCCGTTGACGGAAGCCTCATCGTCGTGACCAATTCGGTCATGGCTGGTACGGCTACCTTGCAGGTTCTTCCGGGCGACGGCACCGTTGCCGGAGGCGACCTCACGGCAATCGCGCCGTTCATTGTGTCGAGCGGAGACACGCTCGGTGGCTACTTGCGCCGCGTGCGTCAGGTGAACGGAAAGGCAATCACGCGCGTGTACTACGACGTGACCTTCAAGCAGTTCCCCCACGACAAGGACTCCGGCAACTCCGTCCCTGTCTATCCCATCACCATCTCGTATGGCGGCTGGATTGAGGGCATCGCGCTCTCAAGCGACGACGTGATAAAGGCTCTGTGGTCTGTCGGCGCGGCCCGTGGCTGGAAGGGCTCGTTCAAGCAGGCTACCGAGCCCGTCGTGGGCGTCGGAGCTGATGAGCATCCTGAGTACGATAATGTCAACGCCGGCGCGACCGGTCTGGCTTCGGACACTTCGGAGCTCAAGAACGCTGACGCTTCTTACGACAACACCGGCGCCACGCCTGACGCTAGTGTGTTTTCGACCTGATTTTAGGGGGACGGCATGGGTATCGCGGCGGAAGGTACGGTCGTCCCTAAGTTCCTGTCGCTTGACGCCTCCATCATGGACGGCGCCGACGACTTGGAGCTTATCAGGGACTACATCAAGGAAACGCGCATAGAGTTCCAGATTTACTCCCCTGACGGCGGGGACAACCCGCTCAAGGGGGTGTCGTTGTTCGAGCAGTGCCGTGCGCTCTGCGACGTGGACGACTTCGACAACATGTACGACTTCACCATGAGGGTCTTGCAGGGGAAGAGGCTTGTCATCTATATCCGTGACGATGACGGCAGCCGCCGCGCGATAGGCGACGCCGTTGTGAAGGACAGGTTGGACGACATGACGCTCGTGTTCCCCGTTTTCGGCGAGTACCCGGTTCTTATGAACTGGCTCGTGGAATGGATGGGTGCATATATCGCAAAAAAATTTCCGCTGCCTACAAGCGGAGCCTCGGAAAAGGCAGCGGGGAAGAAAAAAAGGAAGGGGCTCCTGCGCAGGGGCAGCAAGGGCAGGGAATGGCAAGGCTCGTAATCACGCAGGTTTTCGGGGATGGCCGCTCCCTGCTCTATCATCTCCACGCATTTTGTGCTACAATGCACAGGGAGCCGCGTGACTGGGACGACCTGTTCGAGTATTTCCAGTACGTGCAGGTGCAGAATACGCTCATCGACATTCAGAGGCGTATGAATGGAGGCGGTAAGTGAAGAGGCTGTCTTGGGACAAATTAAAATTAAAGGACGTATTCTCATTGATTAACGGCTCTTCCAGCGTATAGCTTATTGGGGGGTCGGAAATGGAAGTAAATCATTCAGACGACATGTTCAAGTTCTTCGATTTTCAGAAGAAAATCGGGGCAATCAGGCAGAAGTTTTGGGACGACAATAAGAAGCAGTATGTGGAGCAGGAGCTCAGTACGCAGGTGCAGCAGGCCATAGTGCGCGAGGTTACTTCTGCACTGCACTCCATACTGTCCGCGCATACCGACAAGCTCCCGAACTGGCAGCCTACGGACGCGCAGCGTACCAGAGGTGTGCAGGAGCGTTTCGACGTCTCGAACGTGCACGGGCTGAAAAACAATGCCGAGCTGCGGCGTCTTATGAACAACGCCGTGCGGGACATCCTCGACAGGCACAAGCAGATGGGCAGGAAGATAGGGCAGGATGCGGCAGGCAATGAGCTCTATGAGTATACGGCTCCGCAGCTCGACGAGGTGTTCAATGTCAGTGCCAAAGATATATTTAGCGACATAAACGGCATAAACGCAAAGCTCGGCGGATTTCATACTGTCGGTGGCACGGAGGTGAAGGTACAGGGCGTTCCGTCAAAAGATTTGGGCGAGGTGAACCGTGCGCTTCTTAGGAGCGGCGTTCAGACACGCGACAAGGACAGCGTTGCCGGAAAGGTGACGTATTTAATCCCTGACGATGCGCTGGTACAGCAACCCGGTGCCGCTCAGGAAAACGCGCTTGACTACGTGACAGACCGCCTTTCCCCTGCTACCACGAAGGCGCGGTATGTTGAGGGAGTTGAGACCAAGAACGCGGAGCTGGGGCGCAGGCAGGATGCTACAAGCAAGGTCACTCGCAGGCAGATTTCAAGGAAGAAGTCGGGCTTCAGGACAAGGCGTATAAACGAGCTTGTAAAAGGCGGCATGAGCAAGGCTGACGCTAAGGCGCAGGTTATGGAGCCCGAAGAGCAGGCGGCCATTGAGGAGAAGGCGTATGAGGCCGTGTTCGGCAACAAGAACTTTCAGGGGGCATCACAGGTACGGAACCTTTCCCCTGAACTGAGCGTCGTGCGCCGTGCGGTAGCGGGAGCGGAGGCAAAGGAAGCTATGTTCGGCCCTGCCGCGCCGTTCCTGCGCCGCGAGACTGTTGCCTCCCTGAAGGTGCAGGCGTTGAAGGACACTGCGAAAGAAGATGAGTACATGCGGGAACTGGAGGCTTTTAAAAAAGACCCGTCGAAAAATCCCATTTCAAACGCTGCCCGCAGGTACTTTGAGCAGAACGCCGACAAGGACGGCGGAATAGCTCTTTCAGATAAGATGGTCAAGGCGAACGAGCGCGCGGCTATGGTTCGTGAGGCGGAAGTACGCTGGGCGAAGCAGGTCGTCAAGCAGGAGCCGAAGGTACCGTTCAAGGAGAAGAGTGCCCGTAGGCAGCGGGCTGACATGATACTCGCACGCGGGAAGAAGCGTGGTCTCGCCCGTGTATTCGGCGCCGCGAACCCGGTTGTCATGGGCATCATGGCGACGGTCGCCGTCATATCTAAAGTGCTTGGTGTCATACGCGACACGCTCGACAGGCTTTACAAGGTTGTAGACCAGACGACGGCGAAGGCGCGTTCCGAGCAGGAGCAGCAGGACGCCTTGATGATTAACCAGTCCCGTGTGCAGTGGGCTGAGAGCATGAACGAGGCCTACGGCTACAATTTCATGGGGGCGTATACTCAGACCGCGAAGAAGCTCTCCGACGTCGTGACTGGGGAAGGTGGGACTAATAAGGCTGTCAAGGCTATGGCCTTCATGGGAGAGTACGGCGGCGAGGCGCTCGAGGGCATCATAAATCAGGGTCTTGAGGGCAAAATATCATCGGACGAGCTTACGCACAAGATTATTGGCGCCGCGCTCAAGGCAACGCTCGCCGGTCAGACGGTGACGGGAGCAACTACTCCTGAAGCCGCCCTGTTGCAGAACTCCCAGCAAGTTGAGGGTCTTATAGGGGCGGACAGCGCCGCGCTCATGCGCCAGCTCTTCACGCAGTACAACAGCCTCACGGAAAGCCAGAAGGCCGAAGTGAACAAACGTGGCGGTGGTGATTTCGTTGTCGCCCTCGCCGACACCACGGGAAGCGCCGGTATAGTCGGTATGGCTGACGCCTCAAGGCAGATGCAGGATGCGCTTGCCGATATGAGCCGTATGCTCAAGACCGAGCAGGAAAATTATGCATCGTCGTTTGAGAACATACGTAAACAGACGTCCGAGAATTGGGGCTGGGTGTCTCGCAATTGGATGGAGATGACCAGCGGGCTGAAGGAGTGGGTAGGCAATAAGCTGAACGGTGCCGACAGCAACGTGACGCAAGACGAGCGCAACATTCAGAACCGCGCCAAGAACAACGAGCTGAGCGTGCAGCTTGACGCTTTGCGGGCAAGGAACGCGCAGCAGCGGAACGAGCAGACGAAGATATTGTTCGACCAGTACGGCGTGACGTCCGATATATTGGGGCGCGTGCAAGGTACCGTGAACGCTAAAGGTGATTTCAACTCCGAGAAATTCTTTAAGGTGACTGAGAGTGCCCTTCAGGGCAGCTGGAGCAATGAGGAGGTCGCTTCTTACTATGCGGAACTGTTGCAGTATGCGAATACGCTCGTGGAGGACGCCAACGCCAAGATAGTCCAGCAGCGCATAAAGAGCGAGAACTCAAGCAACAAGAACGTAGGGCTTGTTGCCGAGGGCTCGGTGTCTACGGTGCGAAGTACAGCATACGACCAGTTTGAGAATGACTTGGTGAACGATAAGCTGACGACGAAAGTTCTGCCACGTATACCGCTTTCGCCACAAAAGATATTGGAGCTGAAAAACAGCTTGGGGCTTGGGGCGGATGCCTCGAGCCTAGCGTGGCAGTCAATGTACGACGCATTGAAGAGGCAGTACGCCGGATATATGACAGACGTTTATGACATATACGGTGCTACCACAGGCAAAAAGGAGTTTTCCTCGGCGAGCGGCTACAATGTGCGGCAGAACGCGATAACCGCCTTGGATAATAGCCTGAAGGGTATGAGCAAGGGGGCTTTTACCGCGCTGCATAAAGGGCTGAAGGACGGAGCGGATTTCGACACGCTGTACGCGATGTCGGAAGGTAAGTTGACGCGCGGTGCGTATGACAGCTACCAGCAGAGCATGCAGACGGCAGACAAGCTCGACACCATCTATACACTGGAGCATCTGCAAGACACGCAGAAGTCGGTCAAGGATATGAGCGGCATGGAGCGCTGGCTTTACGCAATTATGCCGGAGAACCTGCGCGACGGGGGAAGCCGTGCGGAACGTGCACAGATAGCGAGGAACACGCTGGAGGTCTCTTCCCTGCTCAACGACACCATGACGGAGTTTATGGCACAGCTGAAGGGTATCGTGAACGAGGACGTGCTGAGGCAGGACATCCAGCTGCGCATGGAGGACGGTGTGCTCCGCGTGTACATCAGTACGGACGGTCGTGAGGCGGAGCCGTTCGACATGCCGCTGAAAGTTCGGCGCCCGAACATACAGGGGTACAGCATCGTTGGCAAGGGCGGCGGAAGTGACGCGAACGAGTCGTCTGTAAGATGTCTTTCAGGTAAAGTCGTGCAGGAGTAGGGAGGTAACGTTAAGTGACGGCAGGAGGCATTTTCCCGGGAAGGGAAGGAAACAATGATTTGGAGGTGCACAACCGCTCCGCCTTCTCGGCGTCGGGCGTGAGCACGATACTCGTCCCGACGACGCTCA
>Ga0326513_10002117_pt1 | contig 14757 bp, 13 predicted proteins | sample 2_2465_0518_D_FD_203654 | JGI IMG/M metagenome (GOLD analysis project Ga0326513, IMG submission 203654) | Bovine rumen microbial communities from UC Davis, California, United States - 2_2465_0518 | ecosystem: Host-associated > Mammals > Digestive system > Stomach > Rumen | place: USA...
CAGTTCATCTCTCTTGTGAGCCACATCCAATACTGGCAATTCTACAACAATAGCCAGCAGCAAAAGGGCAAAGGCCATCAGAATAATAAGAATCATTTCCATATCTTTCGCATCATTTTTTGAATTCGGGTGCAAAAGTAATCAAATTTTTCCAAACAATGGAATGCTTTCTCTTATTTCTGCATCCGTAACGGCATCATCCATCTCGATGGGTTCGCCGAGAATTGCTATCTGCACTTCCCTCAGTACCCCCGAACAGTGCTCCATCGCAGTGCAAAGGGAGCCGTTTAAGTAACACGTCAGGGAAACTTCTTCTTAGAAGCAGACGTATGGTTTCAATCGTCTGATAGTCTCTTCTGGGAACTCAGGCAGGAGACGCAGGTCGTCAAGGGAATGAAGAGGACCATGCAGGCGACGATAGTCAGTGATTGCTTTGGCCTGATAATAGTTGATATAAGGATGACGCTTCAAATCATTCAATGATAGGCGGTTGACATTCAGTTGATGCACATCGGAAACATTGACAGAGAAATATATCTTCGAGTCGGAAGGGAAATTCTCTATCTCGTCCAACTGGTCGGCACTGACAAAGCCACCCAACCTACTTCCATACTCCGCTATTTTACGCGCATAGTAACTACCAATGCCTGGCACTTTTTTATATAAAGATGTGTCGGCTACATTCAAGTCGATATGTTCACCCTCAGAAATCTTCACGGGGTAGCGCAGGGTGTCGCGCTCATATACTTCATACCGTTCCTCCTTAATCAGCGTGGAGGCTGGCTGATAGTCGGCAGATATATGGATATAAGGCTCCAATTCACGATACTGCTTGACGGTGAGTCCATAGAGTTTCGCAAAATCCTCTTTCTTGCGATAGATACCACCAGCAGCCCTGTACTTATAGATATTCCTAACTTGCCAAGGTTGCAAGCCCAATCTCAGAAGCTGTGTGCTATCGGCAGTGTTAGGGTCGAAAGCAAAACGCTCTACTCGACTTTCTGGCTGCTGATAGTAAGAGCTAGTAGTCCTAGTATTTCTAATTGATTTAGTAGTACTAGTGGGACTAGTGGAACTAGGAGTGGAGACTTTTTCGTTCCCGTCTATGCAAAGCATCAAGCCAAAGGCTACTGCGGCCACAGAGAGCAGCACCAGCAGGATACGTCGATCGTGACGATTCAGATAAAAAAGGTCACCCCATCTCATCAATAATTATAAGTTTTAAACTGTAAACCGTAAACAGTAAACTACAAACCGTAAACTATCAAATCACTCCAAACTGATGCAGGAAGATAAGCAGAATGCAGATGGGGCATACATAGCGCACGGCAAACAGGTAAATGCCAAAGAAACGGCCTCGAAGCGTGCCTCCGTTAGTAAACTCATCTTTCACAATTTGCTTTGGCACATACCAGCCCAAGAACAAGCAGGTGAGCAACCCGCCCGTGGGCAGGAATATCTGGCCTGTGAGGAAGTCGAACCAGTTGAACATCGACTTGCCGCCTACCATCAGCCATTCACGGCCATCTCCAAACGACAGCGAGCAGAACACACCTATCACGGCACACAATACGGTGACGAGCGTAGCCCCTAAACGACGGGAAATCTTCAACTCCTCATGGAAGAAAGCTGTACTGACCTCATGGAGCGACATCAGTGATGTCAAAGCTGCCAACGACAGTAGGGCATAAAACAGCAAGGCCACCACCTCGCCCAAGAAAGGTATGCCAGAGAAAGCCTGTTGGAAGACGCTTGGCAACGTGATAAACACCAAGCCAGGGCCACAATACTGGCTGGCCTGACTAGGGTCGCTCATCAACTCTGGGGCATTGGGATGGATAGCGAAAAAGGCAGGGAAAATCATCAGACCCGCCAAAATTGCTATCAGAGAGTCTATGCTGACTATCTGGACTGCCGACTTCGTAAGATGTGTCTCTTTCTTAAAGTAGCTGGCGTATGTACACAGACATCCCATACCTACGCTGAGTGAATAGAATGCCTGTCCCAAAGCACCCAGCAGCACATTGCCATCTACTTTCGAGAAATCTGGATTAAACAGGAACGAGATCCCCTTGCCAGCACCAGGCAGCAGACATGAGGCCACAGCAATAATCACCAACAGGATAAAGAGCAGGGGCATCATCATCTTTGAGCCTTTCTCAATACCTTTCTCCACGCCACGTGAAATGATGAAGTGGCATATCAGCATAAAGAGTAGCATCCACACGATGGGTTTCCAAGGATGCGACGAAAAGGTTTCAAAATAGGTCTTTACGTAGTTTGCATCACCTGTCAAATGACCCGCTGCCGAGGCATAGATATACTGAAGACACCAGCCCGACACCACCACATAGTAGCCTGTAATCAAGAAACCGGTAAACACACCAAAAAGTCCAATGAGCCGCCAAGGAGTGCCGTTAGCCAGACGGGCGTAAGAACGTGCCGTATTAGCCTGTGCCCTTCGGCCAATGATAAACTCATTGAGCATACAGGGAATGCCCAATATGATGACACATGCTATATATATAAGTATAAAGGCTGCGCCACCGTTCTGTCCCGTCATATAGGGGAAACGCCACACATTTCCAAGTCCCACGGCTGAACCTGCCGTAGCGAGGATGATGCCCAGTTTAGTACCGAAATTTGCTCTCTCTGTAGTCATTTTCAAACCTCAAATAACGAATTTGCTTGCAAAATTATAAAATTATTTGTACTTTTGCAGCCAATTTGAAAGTAAAAATGAGGAAATGACGCAAATTCTTAAGAAATATCCGCTTTCGCTGGTGTGCCTGGCATTAATATGGTACTTGTCAGTTTGGTTCTTACCACCAGATTATATTGAGTTGCCCAGTATTAACTTCATGGACAAATGGACACATTTCGTGATGTATGGCGGCACATGTTCTGTGATCTGGATAGAATATCTGCGCAGCCATCAGAGCCTCAACTGGCAGAAGCTATTCATCTTCGCCTGGTTATCCCCTGTTCTGATGGGTGGAGTCATCGAACTGGTACAGGCCTATTGCACTACCAACCGCTCTGGCGAATGGCTCGACTTCGCAGCCGATGCCGTAGGTTGCACACTGGCCATCGCCATAGGTTTTGGCATCAAAAAAATATGGAAGAAGAGTTAAGCCTCATTCTTCCACATCTTATAAGGATTCCTACGCAGGTGTGAGTTGTAATATCGTTTATCGCCTGTCACTTCCTGAGTGATAAAGTCAGGCTTTTCGTAAGGCTCATCGGGCGAGGAAAGTTCCACCTCAGCAATCACCAGACCTTGGTTGTCGCCATAGAACTCATCAACCTCGAAGGTGTGTTTCCCGCTGCTCACAAGATAGCGGGTCTTGTCAATTACACCAGGCTCACAGATACGAAACAATTGTTCGGCCTCTTCCAGCGAAATTTCCTTCTCAAACTCATAACGGCTCAAGCCTCCGTCGAGCGAAGGTCCCTTAATCGTTAAAAAACCCTGATTATCGCGGATACGCACACGGACGGTACGACCATTGCCACTACTGATGTAGCCTTGCTTGATACGATAACTCTTGTGTGCGCGGCTTTTGAACTCTGAGCCGCGCACCAAGAATTTCCGCTCTATCTCCATTCCGCTCATAGACTAAGCGAAATTGTAGATGGTGTAAGCACAGAATGCAATTGCAAAGAGAATCAGAATTCCGAAAATCCAGTTTACTACTTTGCGTCCTTCTTTCTCCTGTTTCTCTGCATAAGCCTTCTGCTTAGCGTTCAAATGCTTTTCTTTAGCCATAGTGATATAATTTTGAATGTTAGGTTATTAATCTTCATCATTCACTGGAAACTCCATGAGGTATGCCTTAATAAAGCCATCAAGCTTGCCGTTCATTACAGCATCTACATCGCGGGTCTCAAAGTTGGTACGATGATCTTTTACGCGTTTATCATCGAAGACGTATGAACGGATCTGACTACCCCATTCAATTTTCTTCTTACCAGCCTCTATCTTGGCCTGTGCTTCCAGACGTTTCTTCATGGCGCGGTCGTAGAGTTGTGAGCGGAGCAACGCCATAGCACGCTCCTTGTTCTTGGGCTGGTCGCGTGTCTCGGTATTCTCAATGAGAATTTCCTCTTCTTCACCCGTATCAGGGTCGGTGTACCAATAGCGCAGGCGCACACCCGACTCCACTTTATTCACATTCTGACCACCAGCTCCGCTGCTTCGGAAGGTATCCCACGACAACTTTGCAGGGTCAACATATACCTCGATGGTATCATCAACGAGGGGGGACACAAAGACACTGGCAAAGGATGTCATACGCTTACCCTGCGCGTTATAGGGCGACACGCGTACCAAGCGGTGAACACCGTTTTCACTCTTCAGGAAACCGTATGCAAACTCACCACCCTCAATCTGCATGGTGACACTCTTGATGCCAGCCTCGTCACCATCTAATAAGTTGCTGATTGTGACTTTATAGCCGTGGCCCTCGGCCCAGCGCATATACATACGCATCAGCATCTGTGCCCAGTCCTGCGCCTCGGTACCACCAGCACCAGAGTTGATCTTCAATACGCAGTCCATGGGGTCTTCCTTCTGGCGCAGCATATTCATGAGCTCCAACTCCTCGATGGCATCAATGGCTTTCTGGTAGTCTTCATCGACCTCTTCTTCCGTAACCATCTCATCCTTATAGAAATCGAAGGCCAGTTGCAGTTCATCGGCTTTGACGCGTACGTCATTATAGCCATCAATCCATTTCTTGATGGTCTTTACTTTCTTCATCTGTTCCTCGGCACGCTTTGGGTCTTCCCAGAAGTCGGGGGCCTGAGTACGAAGGTCTTCTTCTTCAAATTCTATCTGTTTCTGGTCTATCTTCAGATAGTGAAACAGCTTTTCTGTTCTGTCTAATACGTCTTTTAATTGATCCTGTGTTATCATTTATTCTTCGTACATTTTCTCAATTAGTTCCTTGTAATTATCGTTGAGCACATGACGCTTGATTTTCAGTGTGTTAGTCAGTTCACCACGTTGCATAGAGAACGGCTTAGGAAGGAGGGTGAAACGCTTCACCTGCTCATAGTGGGCCAACTGCTGCTGGAGGGTTTCTATACGCTCTGCAAGCATACTGATGATACGCTTGTCATTGCACAAGTCCTCATGACTGTTATAGGCAATGTCGTTGCGACGAGCATAATCTTCTAGGAGTTTGTACTCTGGCACGATAAGGGCTGAGACGAACTTTCGCTGATCTGCGATAATTGCAATCTGGTCTATGTACTTGTCAACCAAGAGTTTCGACTCAATCATCTGCGGAGCGATATACTTTCCGTTAGAGGTCTTAAAAAGATCCTTGATACGATCCTTGAGGAAGAGTTCTCCATCCTTGATATAACCAGAGTCACCAGTCTTGAAATAGCCATCGGCTGTAAATGACTGGGCTGTGATGTCATCACGGTTATAATAGCCACGAGTGATGGTAGGGCCTTTTAGAAGAACTTCGCCCTCCTCGCTAATCTTAATGTCAATGCCCTGAATAGGATGTCCCACAGAACCCACCTGAAAGGGCTTTCCAAGATGATCACAGGTTACGGTTGCCAATGATTCCGTTAATCCGTAGCCTACCACCATATTCAAACCAATACTATGGGCAAATTCCTCGACATGGGCCGATACCGTAGCACCTGCCGTAGGGAAGAAATGGGCATTCTCAAGTCCCAACTCCTTACGAACCAATGAAAAAACTGTTTTGTTGAGCACCTCATACTCCAAATGCAAAGCCAAAGGAGGCTGCTTGCCCGCTGCCAGATACTCGATGTTATGTTTGCGGCCTACCTCCAGCGCGTGTTTGAAGAGCGTGCGCTGCACGGTACCACTGGTTTCAATTTTCTCCTGTACGCCCTGATAAACCTTTTCCCAGAAGCGGGGGACGCTGGACATACATGTAGGATGTTGCTCACGCATGGACTTCTGCACCTCCTGTGGATAGGTGTTCACAATAAGGCGGGCACCAACGGTGATGCAAAGTAATGCCCATCCGCGCTCAAAGATATGGGTGAACGGCAGGAAATTCATCACACGGTCGTTCTCATCAACAGGCACATCCTTGTGATTGGCCTCCATAGCGGCATGGAACTGCCCCATAGTGAGGATAACGCCTTTAGAATCGCCTGTTGTACCACTGGTATAAAGGATATTAGCAATATCATCCATTGTAGCATCATGCTGGCGCTTCTCAACCTCTTCCTGACGATTGAATCCTTCACCTAACTTCAGGAAATCCGTGAACGACATGACGGTAGAATCACCCTCAGGAAGTTGAACCAGAGGGTCGAACACAACGATACGCTCCAAAGAACGGCAGGTAGGGAACACGCGACGTGCTTTCTCGAACTGATCCTGCTCACCCACAAAAAGGAAACGGATTTGGGCATCATTGACCATGAACTGAATCTGCTGTTCACTACTGGTGGCATAGAACGGGATGGTGACGGCACGAATACCCCAAGCACCAAAGTCGGTGAACAGATACTGAATAGAATTCTGCGAGAAGATACCCAGATTCTCCTGCACGTCAACGCCTAAAGCCAGCATGGCATTGGACACTTGTTTCACGATGTCTGAAAACTGATTCCATGAGCATGATTTCCACTCTTTACCACTAAAGTTCTTGTAAATCAGTGCCTCGCGGTCGCCATATTTGGCAGCCACATCATGTACCAAACAGGAAAGATGGCTGTTAATTTGCATAATAACCCATTTTAATTAATGGTGCAAAAGTACTCAAAATAGGTCAGACTACCAAATGTTTCGGCATTAAATATCCTTCTGCTGGATGATTTCGACACTGTAAACCTGTTCACCTGCTGTCTTATTGGCCTCACGGGGCAGATAAATAGGAGTATCGGGCTGTAAAGGCAGGATACGTAATTCCAATTCATTGCAGTATTCAGACAGGCGCCACAAGCCATAAAGGAACGGACGACCATAATAGAAATTATCTGCAATCAGACGACCATTCGCATACAGGCGAGCACAGTCACCGCGATAGGAAATGGAGAGAAGATTCGTTCCCACTCCTGCCCTGTTAGGGGCGGGTATCTGAATCTTATAAACAGCCGCTTGCTGCCAATCCTGGTCGGATGGTGCCTCAGCCACCTTTGCCCTACCCTTGACGATAGTACGTAAAGGGCCAGCCTCCTTCACCTTCTCGGCAGTCAGAGCGATACTCTTTGTCTCTTTCTGTACAGACAGGAAAAGACGCTCGGCCTCCGTTTCCGTTATTAGATAGATGTTTTCATAAACGGGGTTCTCTGTACCACGCGGTTTAACATTCTTCAAGGTTTTTCCATTTGCCATACAGATTGTTGTGGAAATACCAGGTATCTGCATCATATAAATTTTACCTTCTCGGCGAGCAACCAGCTGCGCCGTAGCATAACGGATACCATCAACATTGACAGGAAAGATTGCCATACAGCCACTTGGGATTGTCAACTTAGGCAACTTTACGTCACAGGCCTCCAACTGCACGTTCTTCTTTGCAGAGAGTTTATAGAAACGCTCGTAGTTATTAACAAAGATAAAAGCGGAAGCATTCTCACCCTTGGAACTTCGTATAGCCCAGCGCAATTGGGTATCCTCTCCTTTCTTCAAATCCTGCGGAGCAGGGAAGGTTGCCTCCATCGGAGCTAAAGTCTCACCCCAATCATGCATGAAGAGATGAAGCGGACGTAACATATAATACTGCGGATAGGTCTGACCAAACTCGCCCAAAGGTGCTTGGAAGTCGTAGGTCATCACAGGTAAGTCGTTATTGGCTGTACCAGGCGACGTCTGACATTCGTTCATCGTGTGGAGGAGTCCCTCAGGATTCGTACCACCATGATACATATAGTATCCCAAGAGGTTGGAACCACTACCAAGTTTTACTAATGTCATGGAGTAAGCATCCTCTGGATAGACGTACGGACGACGATGATAAGCCGTGGCCATGCCACCTCCAAGTTCGCAAGTAAAATATGGATACTGGTCATCACCCTTATTGAGTTTCTCTTCCTGCTTTCCCAAGAGGTCGGTACCTATAGCCGTAGAAGAGCGGAAACCCTTGAAATTAAAGGCCTTATAATAGTTGCCTGCGCCTTCTGTCACCTCCTTATCCCAAAAACCGTCGGCATAGTCGCCATAAAGAGGAAGCATCTCGCCAAAAGGCACTGGTGTGCGCAATTCAGGCCATCCTGTACGGGTATAAAACGGCAAATCAAATCCTATTTTCAGGGCTATCTGTTTAAGAGCCATCAGGTACTCGCCACGCCCACGATACTCATTATCGAACTGAGCAGCAATGACAGGCCCACCATCCTTCCATTGCAGGCCTTGCACCTGTGTAAAAATCTGACGATAGAGATTCTCGGCTAACCCAAGAAACACTGGATTTTGTTCACGCAATTTACATCCTTTTGTAAAGACCCAGTCAGGAATGCCACCATTACGGACTTCACCATGACAGAACGGGCCCATACGCAGAACAACTGGCATCTGCTCTTTCTTACATACTTCCAGAAAGGCACGCAACGAACGCTGACCATCCCAGCGGAAGATACCTTCCTGCTCTTCTATATGATTCCAAAACAGATAGGTGGCGATAATCGTCACACCGCCCTCTTTCATCTTTCTCACTTCATCAGCCCACTCATTGGCTGGAATACGAGAATAATGTATCTCGCCCATCACTGGGCAGACACGATGACCATCAATGAGGAGGCTCTGGCTATCCCACGTCACAGAGGGAATCTGTTGTGCCTGTGCATTCGTAAACGATAAGGCCAGCGTGTAAATTGCAATAGTAAATTTTAGTAGTTGATTCATCAGTTTGTTTGTTTTTAAGTTTTCGCCTGCAAAGGTACGACATATTCACAAAAAAAAGCAATCTGCCAATGATTATTTTGACAGATTGCTAAATTATTATTACAGAACTTCCGTTCTATTGCTTATGCAAAAGGATTCTCTGTGGGATAGTAGTCGCCCTTGGGGAAGTTGTAGTCAATCTCCTCAACGGGGATACCCATGTACTTCAGAACCTCCCACAGGTACTTACCTGCGTGCTCGAACATCACAGCTGCGTGGTGTGGGTAGTGTTTCTCGATAAGCACGTGACGATAGAAGCGGCTCATGTTCTTGATACCGAAGATACCGATAGAACCGAATGAGCGTGTAGCCACAGGAATAATCTCACCCTGAGCGATATAAGCACGGAGCTTAGTATCAGCAGTAGACTGCAGACGATATACAGTAGCCTTACCTGGAGTCAGGTCACCCTCAAGAGTACCGTTGGTTACCTCTACAGGCAGAGCGCGAGCCATAATACGCTGGAAGCACATCTGGCAGTTGCAAACCTTAGAAGAAGCGGTGTTACCACAGTGGAAGCCCATGAAGATTTCCTTATCGGTGTAAGTATCGCACTCGAACTTCTTGCCCTTGATGCTCTCCTCGTACATATCGTTAGGTACAGAGTTGTTGATGTCGAGCAGTGTAACAGCATCCTCAGTGATACAAGTTCCGATATACTCTGACAGAGCGCCATAGATATCAACCTCACAAGCTACGGGGATACCACGACCTGTGAGACGGCTGTTAACGTAGCAAGGTACGAAACCAAACATGGTCTGGAAAGCAGGCCAGCACTTGTTGGCCATAGCTACGAACTGGCGAGAACCCTTGTGACCTTCGATCCAGTCGGTCAGTGTGAGCTCGTACTGAGCCAACTTAGGCAGAACTGAAGGAATCTTGTTTCCTGTGCCGAGTTCAGCAGCCATATCCTTCACAACCTCGTCGATACGTGGGTCGCCCTGATGCTTCTGGAAAGCCTCGAGCAGGTCGAGCTCTGAGTTCTCCTCAATCTCAACATCGAGATCATAGAGGGCACGGATAGGAGCGTTACAAGCCAGGAAGTTGTTAGGACGGGGACCGAAACTGATAATCTTCAAGTTCTGCAGACCTACGATAGCGCGGGCAATTGGCAGGAACTCGTGAATCATCTCAGCACACTGTGCAGCGTCGCCTACGGGCTCCTCAGGGATGTAGGCACGGGTCTTGCGCAGGCTCAGAGCCTGACTGGCGTTCAGCATTCCGCAGTAAGCATCACCACGACCGTCAATCAGGTCGTTCTGAGTCTCCTCAGCAGCAGCGATGAACATTGACGGACCCTTGAACCAGTCGGCAATCATGGTCTCAGAAATTTCGGGACCGAAGTTGCCCAGGTAAACGCAGAGGGCATTACATCCGGCCTTCTGGACGTCCTCAAGAGCCTGCTGAGCGTGAATCTCACTCTCAACGATGCAAATAGGACACTCGTAGATGCCTTCCTTACCAAACTTTTTTTCATACTCGGCGATAACTGCCTTACGACGGTTAACGGCCAATGACTCAGGGAAACAGTCGCGACTTACAGCGACGATTCCTACTTTAACTACTGGTACATTTTTCATCTTTAAAAGATCTTTTCTCTTATGAATATTTTAGGTTATACACACATTCAAATGTCTTTCGGCTGCAAAGATACACTTTTCGGAGCGACTAACCAAAAAAAAGAGAACTTTTTTTACACGAAACTGATTACGCCCTGCTGTGCCTCTGGTGTTTCCGGACGTTGCACTTCCTCTACAATGTTCTGATTACCGATACTTGCAAGGATTTCTTTGGTACGTTTATAAGTAGGTGTCTGCTCTACTGCAGAGATAACATCGTCATTGTCGAGATCTTCCGGGCCAAAGATATAGATGTTTGGACGACGCTTATAGCGTTTAGCCGTATCACTACCTCCATAGAACTGACCACGACGTTCCTCACGCTTTGCAGCACGTTCCTGTTCTTCAGCCAGACGGTTGGCATCTTCCTTGGTCTGCTGACGAAGCATACGTTCTTCCATACCATCCACGTTCTGCATACCGAAACCCGTAGCAAGGATTGTCACCTTGACGCGTTTGCCAAGTTCTGGATCTACGGCAACGCCCCATTTGAACACGAAATCATTACCAAAGCGCTCCATAAACTCATGCACATAGTTCATCTCTTCCATCATGAAGTTGTCCTTCGAGTCTTTCTGATGTGAGAACGAGATATTCAGCAGAATCTTCTTAGAATTGAAGATATTGTTATCATTAAGCAGCGGAGAGTTAAGGGCATCATCAATTGCCTTCTTCACACGATCCTCACCTTCGCCGTAGCCTGTGGACATGATTGCCACGCCACCATCTTGCAAAACTGTCTTCACATCGTTGAAGTCGAGATTCATTGTACCGTGAAGGGTAATAATCTCGGCAATAGACTTTGCTGCTACTGACAGTGTGTCGTCTGCCTTACCAAAGGCATCGAGGAACGAAAGATCAGGATAAATCTCGCGCAGACGCTCATTATTGATAACAAGCAAGGCATCCACGTGTTTTGACATTTCCTCTACGCCATCAAGAGCCTGGTCGATTTTCTTGTTACCCTCGAAACGGAAAGGAATGGTAACGATACCTACCGTAAGAATGTCCATCTCCTTTGAAACGCGGGCAATGACAGGAGCTGCACCAGTGCCAGTACCGCCTCCCATACCTGCTGTAATAAAAGCCATGCGGGTGCCATCATTCAGCATATTACGAATATCATCCAAACTTTCCTCGGCTGCCGCATGTGCTTTCTCTGGACGGTTGCCAGCACCAAGACCCTCACTTCCCAACTGCAACTTAACAGGTACAGGAGAATCATTCAGAGCCTGATTATCTGTGTTACACACGACGAAGGTTACATCGTGAATACCTTCTTTATACATGTGGTTTACTGCATTACCACCACCGCCACCAACACCGATGACCTTAATGATACTATGTTTCTCTTCGGGAACGCCGAAATCGAGAATATCGCTTGTTTTATTGAAATCTTCCATTGTTATACAATCTTTTATGGGACTTGAAAAATCTATGAAAACCTTTTGGGCAAACTATCATTCTGGCGCAGCCAATCCCTCGAGCCATTTCTTTGCTCTATTAAAGAAACTCTTTTCTTTCTTCTTGCGTTGTTCCTCTTCTTCCTGGATACGTCTCGCTTCTTCCTCGGCAGCTTCTTCAGCTTCCTTCTTACGACGAGCCTCTTCTGCAGCGCGCTCCTCTTCTTGGGCAGTTCGTATTGTACCTGTCTCAATCTCATGAATCTGGCGTGGTTTACGCTCTGGCGTAATCTCCTCATCCTGTTCTTCATCGTCAAACAGGCTGCCATTGGGATCAATATATTTACCGGCACAGTTAATATCACCCTTAATCAGCAGTCCCAGTACAGTATTATAAATACCATTGCGAGCTTTCATTTGATCCAGACTGGAGTTAACGGTTGACGTAACGAACTTGGCCACACGAATTTTATCTACATGAGTGTATTTCGTAAAGGCAACTTCTATATTTCTCATGTTCGAGCCACCACCAGTCAAAACAATACCGCCCAATAATTTGTCGTAATACTCGGCAGGAATCTGATAGCGAACATTCTCGATGATTTCCTCCACACGCGCCTCAACAATCTCAATGAAACGTCGGCTATCCATCTGACGTTCTGAATCTATGGGATATTTCAAATCAGGATCAATGTCATTATTGTCCGTATAAGCAGAGGCATATTTCAACATCATATTCTCAGCATCACTCTCTTCCATTTGAAGTGAAGCGATATCCTTAGCGACATTACTTGTTCCCAAGGGAATAACAGCCAAATGGCGTAGAACATTCTTCCAGAAAACAGATACGGTAGTAGTGTCTGCACCAATGTCAACCAAAGCACAACCTGAACGCTTTTCTGCTTCTGTCAACACTACATTAGCCAAAGCCAATGGTGCCAAATACATATCAGCCACTTTAATATTGGCAGTCTCGAAGCACTTATTCAGATTCTGGAAAAACGATTTACGTTCTAATATATTCAAGAAATTGCCTTCCAAGCGATTCGCACGGATACCTACAGGATCCATCTGCAACTGCGTGCCTACACGATACTCCTGCTCAGCCACATCCAGAATCTTCTGCTCAGGATAGTCAAGTCCCCAGTTGGCATCCATTAGTTCCACCACCATTTCTTGAGTAATAATACTATCAGCGGGTAGATCTTTTGTGATAGAGTTCTTCACGCTACGTATTGACTGTCCCCCCACACCTACGAACACCTGTGTGACACGGGTCTTCAATTGGGTTTCCAGTTTTTTCACAATTGATGTTAAGCATTGAGCAGTCTTGTCAATGTTGTAAACAACACCCTTTCGGATGAACGAGGACGAATCTTCCCTGACGAGTGCCAACACGCTGATGCTGCCGTCAGGCCTTTTCTGTCCGGCGATACCCGTCACCTTAGATGAACCGAGCTCAATCGCAACGATAAAATCCTTAATTTCAGCCATATTATTTTTTAATTATTTCCTTTTGCAAACTATTTGATTGTCAAATTCCACGCTTACCCGAGAATACTTGTTCCATCCTGCCTGAGTCAAACCATAGCGATAGAACTTCTGCAGACGTTCCAATTTCTTGGTCACGCCAGTAGGCTGACCTAAATAAGCCACATGGTCTCCTACACGAGGGATAATCTCTATAGAACCATCAGAAAGAACATTTAGCTGTACAGCCTGGTTCTTCCAGAACGCATCAGACAATATGATATTAGCCAATGGAGCCAACCATTTCTCCGCATATTGCTTATTGATATGTCCCGTTGCCACTATCAGTTTACAAGAATAGTCAGTGCCAGGCATTGGTTTACCATGACTATCTACATAATAGTCTTCATTTTGGTCATTCATCACCCTGATTACAGGAATACGCTGGGTTATGTTGATGCATACCAAACCATTCTGCCCTTTATAACACTCTGCATATTCTATCAGTTCTTTGGCTTGCAGAGTTTCTTCCATTATGCGCAGGTTTATCTTTTCCATTGACTGCCCTATTGGGTTTATTGCGTCATGGTTAAGCATAAACTTGATATCTGCCTCAGTGAGGAATCCTTCAACAATACCTTTTTCAATACTGATACGCACATCTCTGCAAACCTGCCCATCGTCAGGTTTGTTAAATGCTGTCATTGCCAGAACGATATACGCTCCCAACACAACATTAAAAATGCCAAATACTACTTTTCTCCAGTTCATCAACTATTCCTTCATTACTGATTAATTCTTACGGCTCAATAAAACCTTGGCCAACTGTGGTACCTGGTTATCCAGGTCGCCAGCACCAAGTATAATTAGCACATCGAACGAACGACCTTTCACTAATGACAGCACATCATCCTTATTGATAAGCTGTTTCTCAACGCTAGGAGCCAAACGATCGTAGATCAACCGTGAGGTAACACCTTCAATCGGTTGCTCACGGGCAGGATAAATTTCTGTTAATATCACCTCATCCAACTGACTTAACGCATCTGCGAAATCCTGATAGAAATCGCGGGTACGAGTGTAAAGATGTGGTTGGAAGATAGCCGTGATATGACGGTTTTTATATAATTCACGAATACTACGGGCACTCTGATAGATTTCCTTGGGATGATGGGCATAGTCGGAAAGGAGCACCAAGTTATCGGTCTTGATTTTGAAGTCAAAACGACGATCCACTCCCCCGTATGTCTGCATCCCATAGCGCAACTCATCGGCTGTACAGCCGTTCAACTGGGCCATTGCCATTGCTGCTATGCCATTTTCAATATTAATAGGTATTGGCTGTCCTAATTGAATATTCCTCACATTCTGGATAGGCGAA
>Ga0326513_10002120_pt1 | contig 14746 bp, 20 predicted proteins | sample 2_2465_0518_D_FD_203654 | JGI IMG/M metagenome (GOLD analysis project Ga0326513, IMG submission 203654) | Bovine rumen microbial communities from UC Davis, California, United States - 2_2465_0518 | ecosystem: Host-associated > Mammals > Digestive system > Stomach > Rumen | place: USA...
TTTTTCGGGCATTATTTCGTCATAATCTTCTGAAAATCAAAGATTTAACTTTTGCTCACGACAACTTTGTCGGGAACAAAAAAGCCAGCCCATTGTCTCACGACTTGGACCGGCAAGAGCAATGAAAACTGCATGAAAGCAGCTTCATTATATAAGAAACGTTGCAAAGATACTATATTTTTTTCAATCTGTCACAGGAATCAGAGGAAATCTTTGAATATCTCGCTCTCCTGTACCACTTCGTAGTCTTTCGGATAAAACGTGTTGACCACAGCGTCGAGGTAGTCCGGTGACCTTCCGAGACGTTTCTTGATGTCCTCCTTGGACTCCATGATAATCGAACCACTGCTCTGGAATTTCCAATGAACCTCCGTGCATTCCTGCATGAAGTAGTCGTTAGGAGGCACGGCTGCATCAAAGCCGTTCTTCGGGTTGAGCCAGTCCCTCAATGCCCAATACAGATAGGCTCTCATATTCGCAAACGTATAAACCTCCGTGATGTCATGGAGGTCTGATGCGCTCTCGCTGAACTTGCAGGAATAGGCATGGTCGTAGCCAAGCTCCTTCAGTCGTGAATAGACTCCAGCACCCTCACCGATGGTATCGACAAAGGCTTTCACACCCTTCTGCTGAAGGTAGGGAACTGTCATGCCTGCGACGTGCATGTGGTCGGCCACACCTGCCGAATTGTGAACCTCGAACTCTCCAAGGTAGTTGCCGTATCGAGGTGCCAGCACGGAAGAGTCTCGACCCATACCTGCGACATCGACACCGAGGCGACATTTTTTCTTGGGGACAAATCCTTCCTCGTTCAATGCTCTCCAACGCTCGTTGGCCAGCTCTACCCATTCATAAGGGATGAGTACGTCTTCAGCAACCTTCGGGAACATTCCGAGAACCTTGACACGGAAGAGGTCATTCGGACGATACCAACGTCCCTCCCATTCGAAATCACCCTCTCCCTCATTGACATCTGACTCTCTGATTGGGATGCACCAGTTATCAACCTTATCCTTCACCCAATCATAGTCAACTTGGCCTGGTATAACATTCTCCTTCTTGACCACATTCTCCGCATGGAGGCTATTCAGTCGGAATTTCTTGAAGCGCTCCGACTTCATCGCCTTTGCCGCATAGCCAGTAGTGACGTTCGGGTTGAACACTATCAGCAGACGTGAGTTGCCCTGCAAGTTACCCTCTATGGCATTATAAATCGTTTCCGAGATACCCGAGGCCTCCGTGACCACGAACATCGTATTGACAGCATGAAAACCAGACCATGCCTCCGTATTATCAGCACTTGACTTGAAACCCGTCAAGAACCATTCCTCGTAACTCGTTCGTATATCATAGGAAACCAAACGACCAGGGAGTACTCCAGCAGACTTGAACAGACGTCTCACCTCCGGCACCATGATATTACACACCTGTCTGTCCGTAGGTGCTGTCATGGCTATCTTGGTATTTTTTATCAGCCTTCCGTCCTTCCATCGTGGGGTGAGGTACATGAAGCACAGGCACGCAACAGCAGCGATGTAGTCCTTGCCTCGGGCAGTACCCGAAGCAACGGCCACCATGCGCTCATTCTGAACAGCACGGAGTATTTCCTTCTGTTCATTATCAAGACGAGCGTGGAGCACCTGTTTGGCAAATAACGTCCAGTCAGCTCTCCAGGCCCGCATTTTCTTCTGCCACTTGTCGTTTTGAGCCATTTACTCGTTGTTTTGAGTTATTTACTCGTCGTCCTCACATTCCTGCATCAGTTTCTCGAACGCGTTGATATTGACATCTGTTTCCGTCTTCTCCACGTAACCACGCTTCTTGCCCTTGGTACGCAGGAAGAAAATCAAGGCTTGCAGATCATTGTTCTGAATATGTTCCTGCAGCTTGCTTTCTGCCCAGTCGAGGATGGACTCGTCAACCTCTTCCAGTCCCTCAGCGAGTTTCTTTTTCTTCTCCTTCCATTCGTAGAAGGTCTTTCTGGAGATACCGAGCGCAGTACAGGTTGCCGTGATATTGCAACCCTTCTTCTCGTAAATTTGGATAATCTTCTCTATCGGTATATTCTTCATTTCGTTGCTGATTTCAAAATGTTCATAATGGTGTCAACGTAGGAGATATTCTCCGTCAAGAGCAGGCACTTTGAGAAGTGCGCTGATGGTCCAAGGCCGGGCAGCAGGTTCACGTCAATGAGATATACCTCACCATTCTCCGTGAAGCGGAAGTCTATCCTTGCATGGTGTCTGATACCGAGGAGGTTGAAAACATACTTACTCATGACACAAGCCTTCTTGCCTACCGAACCTTTCAAGGCATAGCAATATTCATTGTAGTCGAACTTGCCCTTGTGTGTCTGAATGGCACCCTTCGTTTCACAGTCAACTGCAATAGCATGGGCATGCACTCTGTTGCTTTGCGGGTCGTAATAGCAGGCAACTGTCGCGTCATTGCCTTCTATGAAGTCCTCAATGACACTCTCGTAACCCAACTCCTGCAGTCTCATAACCTGGAACTTCACATCTTCCTTGCTATGGCAGATGTTGTATTCCGTTATGCCAAAACTCTCGCTGCCGAAGCGTGGCTTGACAAAATACGTGCTTCCAGGCTGAAGATGGTCAATGCTATATTGCCTCGGCACCTTGATTCCGTGTTCGCACAAAAGCCTTGCCAGTTCAGCCTTATCACTTGCCAGCTGATAGACCGAATAATGCTCTGCCGTAGTGGCCACGCCCTTTGTCTCTATCGTCTCAATGAGAGACCTGCTCGCAGTACGAAGCAGAACTATGTCCTTCTCTCCAACGAAGTCGAGAGGGTCGTCCTCATCCACTACGGCCAATCTGATATTCTCCCTGCCTACAACCTCTCGGTAGTACTGGAAGACAGGAGGGATGGCATAGCCTTCCATTTCGGCCTTACTTACTATCGTCCAAATCATTCCTTATCCTCCTTGATTTCGTCAAGTCTCTCCTTAGCCAGTTCCAGCAGCTTAGCAAAGGTGATGGAAGGCGACTTGATATTGAACTGGTTGCCGATGTCCTGCTGCAGCTTCAGCAGAGCCATTTCATTGTCCTCCTGATGCGCAAGGATGAGCGTATCACTCTTCTTAGCCTGTTCACGAATATCTCCGTACAACTCATCCAGGTTCTCGAACGAATTGGGGTAGAGGATAATCGTAAACACGAAGTTCTCCTTCAGAGCGAACACGCTGATGCCGTCTGTACTGACTGGAGCAACCTCATCGATATTGATGTGGGCGAACTTCTTGAAGTCCACCGACTGGATTTGTTCAAACAACTTCTTCAAGATACTCGTGTTATCCTCCCCGTGCAGCGAGTTGTGCGAGAGTTGGATGGCGATAATCTCATCCTTGGTCAAATCGTTCTCATCGCACCAAAGGATACCCATCCTTGCATAGTGGAGTTTCTTGCAGGCTCGTAAGCGGTGGTGACCACTAATCATCACATATCTGCCATTCTCCTTCTTATAGCAACATGGAACGCTGCTTAGGCCGGACTTGCCTATGTTGTCACACAACGTGGCGAAGTCCTCACCCGTCATTTCGTTAGCATTCATTTCTGCCTCGTCGATAAGGTTGATATCAACCTTATCATACTTCCATCTGTCTTCACTTACCATTCTTCAGCATTTTTTGATATTTCTCTATTACTTCTTTGTTGGTGGTATACAAGCCTAACTGTCCTTCGTATGCAAGGTAGGATGAGGTGCAATGTTCCTTCACCTTCTGATAGACACCTCTGTACTTCATGCTAACAGGCTTGTGGGTATAGGCACATGAGATGACCTTCTCACACAGCTTGTGCATACGTCGGCTCAACTCCTTCTGAACTCCTGCTGTCTGTATGCAGAGCAGTATCAGCTTTGCAAGACGAGGGATATTGTTGTTCGTACAGAAGTCCGTCAGCTGGAACAGGTCGTAGCCCTTGTGTTGTGGGAGGGTGAACCCGAACCCACCGAGCGTATATTTCTCATACATCACGACAAAGGCATAGGTACACATGCTGCACTGGTCAACTTTCTTGATGTATTTCTTCTGCAAGCAATGCAGGCAAGTGGAACTGACCCGAACAATCTTTAGGCTGTTGGGATTGTCGATAACCAAATCATCTGGAGGTACGATCTCATTAACCTCCACATGGTTCGACTTATACGACGTACTTACCTTGTTCAGACTGCTCGGCTTGTTGCAGTAAAGGAAACGTCCGGCTGACCATCGCTCACCGCTTGACGAGTTCCACATGGCCAGCTTGTGCATGTTCCGCAGATACGGGCTGTTGCTGAAGTAGTAGAAGAATGTCTCTTTCGGCAGCGTCTCTATCACCTCATAGTAGTCATTCCGCTTCACATTGAACTCCATTTCCAAATCAGAGTTCTCGGCAATCAGTTTGAATGTGCGCTTCTGTGTCTTGTCCTTGCCGTAGTTGAAGAATATCACGCTCTTCTGAGCTGTGGCATCCTGCAGGTTTCCTATATGATATTCGCAGGTGGTAAGTAGCTTCAGAAGTCTCTCGCAAGCCTTCTCAGTTTTCTCGATGGACTCCTTGGACCTCATCTTCACGGACTCAATAACCGCTTCGTTCCTCTTGGAATCACTCATGGAGAACTTCTGCAATTTCTCGGCATACAGAGCCAATGCCAGTTGCCGTGATGGGGTGTCAGCATTGAAATCCTCCAGCCATGACAACTTCTCCTTATACTTCAAGGTTATCTTTCCGTTGGCAAGCATATACAGCAGATGACAGTACGGGTCTTGCGCATAGATAGACACCTTCACCTTGTCCATAAAGAACAGCTCATAGTAGTACATGAAGCCGTTCACGATACAAAGTTCTTTATGATCGTGGTTCTTGATGGCCTCCCATAATGCTGATGCCTGCTTTGAATTGTACGGCAGGGATTTCGTCTGAAACGTCTCGATGGCGCTGTATGGGTTACCTTGGTATAGAAGTGGCACTAATTCTGGCGGTGTGTCCCATTTGAGGCCGATGGTGCTACAGAACTTATAATATGATGATAGGGAGTAGAAATCATCCAACTCATGATTTATGGCATAGTAGAACATCTTGTATGTCGAATAGACGCAGTTCATGGCCTTATAGAAGTCATTCGTGCCGTGGTATGTCCTAAACTCTATCGTCTTCGTCTTGAAGTACGCAGAGATATTGCAGGCATGACGGATGAAGCCTTTCTTCGACTGATTCGTGAACAGCTTATTGATGTCCTCGAATGTCTGAGCCTCCAGCAAGCCATTGTAGTACTTATCCGTCGGCAAAGGCTGGCAGTTGAACACTTTCTCGTCCCAGTCGGAGAGTTTCGTGTATCTCTTCCACCACGGATAGCAAATGTAGAAGAACAACCACACTTTCTTTATCTGCTCGACGGACAAATCACCTGCATAGATGTGAACGTGTGTATAGGTGGTCCACTTTATCACACCTCCAGCCTCACGCATCGAGTCGTATGTGGCTTTAAGACTATGCAAGTCCTTTAGGCTACAAACATTGAGTGGAGGGGTGTTTACCTCTCCACCAAATCGTTTGTTACTCGACCCGTCGGTATTCACGATTTCCTCCTCCTTGCTCCAGGAGTAACCATCCGGCAGTTTCACCAGCTGTCTGTCGAGATTGCACATTTCAATCTCTATGCCGAAGGTCCTTGTTCTGAGGTCGCTATTGACATCCATACTTCCTACCACTTAGATGGTCAATAAATCTCACGGCATCCAGTGAGTAGATGCTTCTGCCTTCATGTCTGAAATCGACACCAAGCGCTGCTCCTGCAAGGTCTATGAGTGAGGTGGTGACAGGCACATCAATGCCTACTCGATGGGCAATACTCTCAAGCAGAACCAAGCCCTGCGACACGTCCTCCGTGATGTATCTCGAACGGATGGAGGTAGGGCTTATGGCTCTGTCCTCCGACTCTGAATACTCATAGAAACTCTCCATACCTTTGAGGAAACCTCCTGCCTCCAAGATGTCAATGGCTCTGCTGTTGAGTGCTATCAGAATCTTCTTCTTTTCCTCATCCAGCTTGAACATCACATTGAGCGTGGCCTGGTTCTTATGGCTGTAAGCTTCGCGGTACATGCAGAAATTCCCGTCGCTATATTCTATGCGAGGGATGCTCATGACAGCTCCGACCGTATGTATCACCAAGTTCGGGTTGAGCAATGCTGACTCGATAACCGAGAGACTATCATTCAGTCCCACATATAGGGCTTTCAGCTTCTCCATCGTCTCCGCCCTGCGATGTTCATTGAACACGCTCAGAGGGCTATTGGTTAGCCTGCAACCTACACGGAACACAATCTCTCCAGGCTTATCATCCAGTTCTACTCGTCCTTCAAGATATGGGCCTGTGGCCTCAGCGATGGATGGCAATTCTTGGCAGTATTTGGCAAGGTAGAACGACGACATATAACTGCAGATGATGAGCACCGTCTGATCACCTCTGAGATACTGGCAAATGTTACGATACAGCTCATCGTGATAGATGCTCTGGATGGTGACGATTATCACCTCTGCCTTTTCTATCTCGCTGAGCAGATTCGTTACTTTACTAATATGGGTCTCTGTGTAAACCCCATCCTCCTTCAAATAAACGCGATTGCCGTTTTTCAGCAACCGCTCATAAGCCTTTGACTTCACAGAGGACGTTTTGACTAAGGACACCTCATGCCCTTGTATAGAAAGGTCTGCCGCTATGGCAACACCTACATTTCCTGTTCCAATAACTGCTACTTTCATAGGGAAATCATAATCTTGAGCGGAGAGAAGGACTCGCACCTTCGCCCTCTGTCATGGAACTGCCAGCGCTCTGCTACTGAGCTATCTCCGCAATTTGTTCGCAGTAGGGGACTCGAACCCTTGACCTCCCGATTAGCTATCGGGCGCTCCTACCAACTGAGCTAACTGCTAAGTATTCATTCCAGATAGGACTCGAACCTGCATACTTGTTAGCATTAACATCTAACTTCCTTTTACTCACCTCGTACTACCGAGGCTCCTACTGAAACTTCAACCTGCGGGTGGAGAAGGATTCGAACCTCCGACTTCCTGTTTAACAGACAAGTGCTCTAACCATCTGAGCTATCCATCCAAAACCTGCGTGTCTTCACAGGCGGCAGGCTAATCAATAACCTTAGTTTTAACTTAATTGAATGATTCAATCAAACAACGAAAGTTGCTGTGTCTGCTCCTTCTTCTCCTCTGGTTGCCATTCATTGACATCGTAGCCATTCTTTCGCAGCCATTCGGAGAGGAGGTGGCGATGGCAGAAGTCGCCAGGCTTCTCATAGCAGCAAAGAGCAACGTCCTTGCCCTGTGCTATGCTTTCCACATCGGCAATGACCTTCTTCGGGTCGAGACGATGCAGAATTTCAACATACTTGTGAAGGTATTCTTCGTGTGTGCAAGCACTGCTGAGCATGTAGGCTGTCGGTGATACAATCGTATATCGTGGGCCGTAGAACCATTTGGGGGAATAGCGAGCAATGCTGATAAGCTTGATATTCTCCTTACCCAAGGCTCTCGAATTGGCGAAGTAACTCGTATAAACTTTCATCTGTTATATTTGATTTATTATGCAAAGGTACAAAAAATGCTTGAGAATAAAGCACATTTTGCACGAAAAATACTTAATTTAAGAATTATTTAACATTTTCTCCAATCCTCTCAACTCTTATCGGATTGACTTTCATCGTTTCCAAATTGACGAAAGCGCCATGCGTATCAAGCACGCCTTTCGTGAACATCTTCCACATTAGAGCCATACCGATCTGTGCGAGCGTGGAGTTGATGAACAAGTCCTGCTTGCTCAACGCTTCTGCCAGTGAGCAGCTTGGGCCACTATCTTTCTCGTTGACCTTCTTGAGGTCGAAGAAGTCAGTCACGCAACGCAGTTTTCCGACGTTGCTACTCTTCTTTTTCTGAGTGATGTCTCGCAATGTTCCGAGTATCACCTGTCCTGTGGACTGCGTGTTGCCGAAGTCCATCCAGTAGTAGTTCTGCTGCATGTCATAGCCGTTCAGACCTCTCTCGCTTGGCCTTTCAAGGTTCTTCTTGATGGCCAGTCTCGAAGCCACCGTATCGACGCATGAGATAACGATGTTCGTATGCTCCGACTTCTCGTCGTACATTTCGGGTATGCTCTCCCATGACGTGACGAAGAACATATTCAGTTTCGTGGTTAGCACCTCGGCCTTGTTGCGCCCAATCTCTACTGGAGAGAATAGCTGTCTGCCACAATTAGCAGGGGTCACGATGTCTGCGTCATACACTTTCACATAAAGGCCTGGGTGACCCAACTCCCTCAATGCGTAGTTCATCCGTCCGAGGGAGGTCAAAACCTGCGAACCTGTACCTCCGGCACCTATCAAGGCTACCGTAAGCGGATGCGCTGGGTCTAAGATATACGGATGGACATAATGCTTGTACTTCATATTTTCTTTCCTAACTTTAGAATGAATACTTCTTCTTTTGGTGCTCCCCATTGTGGATTGCCTATCCCGATGGTGACTCCTTTCAGTTCGAATGTCATTGTTCTGGTAGTGTAGCCATATCGGAAACGAACGTGCGTGTACCCTTTGTAGTTACACTGGCTGTACCCATTACTGTGTGAGAACAATGGGCTATCAGTTCCCAATAGCCGTTTGCACCAATAAGGCTTTTTCTCGCGGTATTCCTCGAGTTTGACTCCGCTTTCTATCATGTTATACCACTTGGCTTTTAATGGCAAGTCTAAAATCTTCATTTCTTGTATAGTGATTGTAAAGTCGTCTTTGTAGCTATCAGAGAACTCAATGGAAACGGCTTGTGATCGCTGATGCACTCCTTCATGATGATGGATAGGTTGCCCTTCACAGGATTGCCGCCCATGAGGTGGGAAAACTCAGTCTTCCAAAACAGCTCCTCCCAGTAGGCCATCCAGTTCGCGTAGGTCTGATCCTTCGGCTTAGGCAGCTTTCCGTTTCCGAGGCAGACATTCGTGCTGGTGTTGAAGAAAGGCGCTTTGTAGAGCAACCCCTTAGGCTTCGTACCCTTGAAGGCATACATTGACAACGACTTCCCGTCCGTCACATAGACAAGACCAGGCACCAACACCTCACCATTCGGGATGCCAAGACTCTCGGAGAAATAGAACATTTTCTTCTCCGGCTTCCTGTACCACACCAGCTTGTAGGAGTCAATGCTCGTGCTTGCATACAGCAGATTATCTGGTATCTCTCCGTGCAGAGAGACCATCGACGTGGTTCCGTGCGCATACTTATCGACTGTCTTCAGCAGTTTGGCTATGACATCGACTTCGAGAGGCTTACCTGCGCACATTGCTCCGTTTCTTATTGTACGATGCTCAACATACGCGCCATCATTAAGGCTGCTTTTGTAGAACACCAGGGCATCGGTAGCCTCCAGCTTTTCATTCAGTATCTTGCTCAGATTTCCCATATAGGTCAAATTTTTCGGTTGCCCGATAGAACGTCCTAAACCACTCATCGAATGACGCACACAAATCCTTGCTTCGCATAAACTCGAGAATGTCTGACTTCTTCATCTTCGGTGACAACCACTGATGAATATTCCAGCCAGTCATCATGATACCGGCATTCACTTCATTATTCACGCTATCGAGCAGGGCATCTGATATGCCGTCATGCTCTGAATAGAGTATGGCCGAGGCGAATATTCCGCTTGCATATCCATCCGAGCCATAGTTTCCATATTCGTCTACGATACCATCATCGTCTGGGTTGAATTCGAACCAGTAGCAGTTCATGTCCTTGACAATATCGATACCTTCCATCATGGCTTCCACGACCTCCATTTCTTCACTCGGGCATTGCTGCCTGTATTTCTCCAGGGTCTTGTAAAGATGTTCCGGCTTCTCCTTCGGCAGTCCATTGATTTCATCGAAGAGGTTCCAAAACTCACCGTCCACCTTGTACTTTTCAAGGACAGGGTTTTTCTCCTTCTCTTCATTCTCATCATCCTCGTAGTGGTCGAAGTCTTCCTCATCGTACATATTCATGATGCAATCGAGGTAGAAGTTCTCGCTATGCTCTGGGATGCCGAGAGGTATCTGAGTGCTGTCTGAGACGAACTTCATGAACCGCTTGTACATCTGACCGCCTGCAGGTGACATATATCTCGCTGGAGCGCAGTACAGGATAACGATGGTGTCCTCCAGCTCCCTGCCCCATCGATAGACCACACAATCAAGTACCTCAACGTCCGATCCTTGGCTGTCCTTCTTGCTGATAACGAGAGACAGACCGAGAGGGTCAATCTTCTTCTCGAAGTACTCTATCAGTTCTCCGAGCTTCTGAGACAGAGTAAGTCCGGCTGTAGGCTCGAAGTCAAACCCTATACCGACAAACTTTAGGAAACGCTTGCAGCAGGCAAGGACATTGGCATAGCTCTTGTCAAGCTTGATGTCAAACCTGCCTGCTGCATCTTTGTCGGTAGGTCGTATCGGCTCAATCTTGGTGGTCAGAAAAGCAGGGGCGCTGAGGGAGGGAGCAGCGGTTGCCGATCCTCGTTCCTTGCGCGAAATTCCCGACTGCGTTCTGACTCCAGGATGGAATACAAAGCCTTGTGGAACTCTTGTCGCTCTTTGGGTTTGCATGACTTCTTCATCCTTTCGTTCCTACTGTTGTCTTGAACTCATACACGGCTCGCTGATTATCGTCCACTTTCGGACCATGTACGTTACTCGTTGTCAATTCGGGATAGGTGGCAGAGTAGAACTGCATCACCTCGTCTGGAGTCATGTTCTTGTCGGGGTCTTCCAATTCGCGGTTGCCAAACTTGAACACGCGCTTCATTCCTGTTACATTCAGTGCCATATCTTATTCCTCCTCTTCGTTTTCGTTATTATCATTGTCGTCTAACTCAGTAGCTTCAGCGAAAGCAGCAGACGTTGCATCGTCTTCTTGCTTTGGTGCAGGTGCAGCTGGTTTTGAGCCTACACTAAGGTCTTTCCCGTCCGATAAATCCTGCTCTCCACCAAACATGTTACCAACTCCACTTTTTGCATCAATTTCTTTGCTTACCTTGTCAATGATGGCCTTTTCTGCCGATGGCAGAGAGGAAGCCTTGACCAGTAAAGCGCGAGCATCTTTGAACTTGTGCTCGTCATTGCTCTTGCGAGCGAGGGCTATGAGGTCGTTGAACTCCTTCTTCTGCTTGACTGCTTCATCCTTCAGTTTCTTGGCCATTTCGGACTCCTTCTTGGCTTTCTCAGTGTTCTCCTCGAACTCCTTGATGTTGGATAGCAAGCCTTGTGCTGCCTCCAGCGGCTTGAGGGCATCGGCAAAGCCTTCCTCAAACTCTTCGGGTGTTCCGCTCATGACCAGCGGTGTGATGTTCTCCACAGCCTTGTCCTTGACACCGCGGTTGTCTGGTAAAATACTCACGGCAATGCTTTCGCCGCTCTTTCTGATGGCCATCTGAACCTGTTGGCCGTCCTGCAGGAAATCTGCAATCGTCTTGAAAAATTCCATACTCAATTACTTTTATGGTGAATACTAAAATAACTCGTCATCTGTCTGCTCCTCCACCTGCTCCTTGATGATGGCAATAACATCTTCTGTCAACTCGAACTTGTCGTTCCATTTATCATCGATGAACTGGCACCGAGAGAGGATTGTTCTCACTCCCTCTATGACCATTCTGACTATGAAGGCTTCCACGTTCTCAAACGGATTGCTACGCTGACCGAAATTCATTTCCTCATATTCAGAGTATTCCGCTGCGTCTGCCCACCAATCTTGCAGGTATTTCTTGGCTTTCTCAGTCGAATAGGTGAACATGCCGTCACAATTCATACCTTCTGTCAATTCCAGCCCGAAGTCCGCTCCATAAACGTCACATCCTTCAAACTCATCTATCTCGTCCAAGATGAAGTTCTTGCAGAAATCGAAGAACTCTGGTATCTCCTCGTTAATTATTATCTTCTTCATCTTCGTCCTCCTTTACTAATTCGATATCATACTCTTCTGCAAGTTCTTCGATTGATGAGGAGTAGAAATCCTCTTCAATAGCATCTATGTCTAAATCTTCAGTTTGCTCATCTAATTTAGACAGCACCTCTGCTCCTTCCAAGACAGAACCGTTCACAAGTTTCTCCAGCGTCTCATATGCTTGGTCTCTGAAAAAGAAACCACCTAAGCTTTTCTTGTTCCAGTAGATGTTACTAATTGTCACTTCTGCTTTCATAATCGTATTTCTTAAAGATTCTCAATATAATACATCGCATCTTTCATTGCTTCTTTCCGTATTGTATTAGTGAAGGACTTGCTGAGGTCACATTCATGCCTTCTTGTTTCTGCATTAACAACAGTCACACCAACCATATACGTTCCATCAAATCCACCACCTTTGCTTACTTCGCATATATACTTTCCTTTGCGTACATAAGACTCTACATTCGGTGTCATAAAGTTCACATTCGGCAGAACCGAAAGGAAAATCTCTTTGTCCGTCATAATCATGCCTCCTTGATTGCGTCAATAATCTCCTGTATTCTCTCGGGTTCCGTTGCTGACCTGTAGCCACCTGCGTATGCGATTTGGTCGCAGAGGAAACGCTTGATTGGCAAGTCCATGTCACGTACTATGCGGCCCCTTCTAAGCGGCTTGTATGTTTCACACTCACTACTTGACATCTTTCTTTGGTCATTAACAAAGAACTTTTCAAGTACCTCGTTACCATCAATCTTCAAGTCAAACTCAAACTCATTACCTCCATTCAGCCAAGAAACCCTCAGCTTTGTGTAGGTGTCTCTGAAACCTCGTTCTGCTCTTACGCGATACAGGCCGAACACCGTTCCCTTCTGGTCTCTTGCGGATGAGTTGAGCGACTGTTCTTCATCAGCAGGGTACTCTTTCAGAATTGCAGCTGCTATGTGCAAATCCTCTGTCTTTGCGATTATGCGAGAACCCTCCACCTTGAAGCGTTCAAGCGCCATAAACTCGCAGCCAAACTTGACTTCCATCTGATTCTCGATTTCAGCGAGCTTGTACTTTCTTTCAAATTCGCTCTTCAATTTTTCTAAATCTTTCATTGCTCTTCTTCTTTAAACGTTAATAATGATGTTTCTTATATTTCTATTGTAAAGGTAGTCATTTTTTAACAAATGACCAAAATTTTTCGGGCATTATTTCGTCATAATCTTCTGAAAATCAAAGATTTAACTTTTTGTTCACAATGCACCTCAGACGTTCCAATGTGACACTCTTGATGTCCTCTATATGGAACACCTCCTTCAACCATTCTGCAAAGCTCTGTCGGCAGTCCGTATGATGGTAATACCTCGAATACAGACGTTGCTTCGACAACCTTCGTTCACGACGTTCTGGGTTCAGTTCCTCCACCTTTTTGAGCCAGCGGTTCTGTGCCTTTGCCTGTCTCTTGCGGTAGTTGTCGAACTGCTCCTGGTTGTCGAAGTGCTCTCGCTTGTACTTGTACTTCTTCATCATTTCTCAGTTTCAATATAGCCTATCCTGTCTTCGCCACAATCATCGATCCATATGTGATTGCAGTCATCAAGCTTTGCCTTGCCTCCGTCTACATATCGGACGCAATGTTCCTTGAGTGCGCAACGATAACCGTTGCAGTAGCAGAAATCTGTTTTCATGCCTTATATCTTTTGATATTAAACCTTCTTCTTTTCCACGATTCCTTCAGCGAACGAGACTGCTTTTCCTTTTCTTCTTCTGTCATCTGGTGGCCCGGCTTGAACTCCCTCTCCAGACCCCTGTGCTCACCCTTCCTAATGGAACCAGGATATCCCTTCTTCTTGGCCACGACATGGGCGAGAATCCTGTTGTCATTCCATTGCTTCAAAAGCCAGTCGCCATCCTTCTCCAAACCCAACTCGCGAGCCTTCCGTATCATCGTCCGAGGACTGACACCGAGGATTCCTGCAAGTTCTTGGTTTGCGGTTGTGGCGAACATCGAGCGCAAATCGTCGAGCATCTGTTTGCTCCACATGATTCGCCTGCTAAGGCCATTATGGACGTAGCACCTGTCCGCCACAGGGTCGTAGTGGGCGCCGTCTGGTTTCTTCCTGTTTGCGGCATACCACTCCCGTTTCTGCTGCCTCTGACAATCGCTGCACCAACTGCTCATTCCACCACTCTTGAGAGGGTAGAATGAGGACAGCCAAAGCTTTCGTCCGCAATGTGGGCAAATCTTCTTTCTTTTCATGTTCGCAGTCTGTTGGAAATGGCAGTCGGCCTCTGACGGCCGACGCCACTAATGAAGGAATGGCGCTAACGCGCAATACTGAATGCTGTGACAGCCCGAACGACGTAACCGATATACTTGTTGTTGCCGTTCGCGTTACCATTGTAGAAGTACACGACCCTCGCGTAAACACGACCGTACTCAGTGGAACTCCAGTGGCAAGCATCTGGCATAGCCTTACCTCCTGCAAACTCCAGGGCCTCGTTGATTTGTTTCTTCAAGAAACACATGACTTCAAGAACAGCCAGCGTAGGTATGTACCATCCATCGGGAAGCGGCATATCCATACCACATTCTTTGAGGTGATTAGTAGCACTCACAAAGTCCCAGTCGTGCAAACCCTCACACTCTGTCTTGTAGAAAGGCGACTCCTTCGGACAAGTGTTATTCTCCTCCTTGATTAGAGGTTGCTCTCCGAGGCCTTCGAGAGCCACTTGGAACGGATGGCCGTCATAAACCACACCGATGCCCGTAACACC
>Ga0326513_10002121_pt1 | contig 14744 bp, 15 predicted proteins | sample 2_2465_0518_D_FD_203654 | JGI IMG/M metagenome (GOLD analysis project Ga0326513, IMG submission 203654) | Bovine rumen microbial communities from UC Davis, California, United States - 2_2465_0518 | ecosystem: Host-associated > Mammals > Digestive system > Stomach > Rumen | place: USA...
TCTCATTAGTGTTAAAACCAACGCCACCACCAAGTTCAGCAGATTCTTTAGCGCCAATATTAGATGTCATTAGAACGATTACGTTTTTAAAATTAACAATTTGTCCTGCTGAATCAGTTAGCCTTCCTTCATCAAATAATTGCAAGAATAAATTATAAACTTCTTGGTCAGCTTTTTCTATTTCATCAAGAAGCAAAACACAATGTTGCTTATTTTTAATTGCTTCTGTTAATTGACCACCATTTTCATATCCTATATATCCAGGTGCAGCACCAGTTAATTTAGCAACTGAATTCTTTTCAGAATATTCTGACATATCAATCCTAACTAAAGCCTTTTCATCACCAAAAATTTCTTCAGCAAGTTTTTTAGCAATTAGGGTTTTTCCACAACCCGTAGGACCTCCCATTAGGATGTTAGCCATAGTTTTTGTTTTATCCCCAAGTCCTACCTTGTTTCTTTTAATGACCTTGCAAATAGCATCAACAGCTTCATCTTGTCCTATAACACTATTTTTTAAAATTTCATCAATATGCGCAATCTTCTTTTTTTCGTTTGAACTAAGCTTTGAAACAGGTACTTTTACAATTTCTGAAATTGTTTCATTAATATCATCTGCATCAATAATTACTTCTTTTGATTTTTTAGATGACTGCTCACGTTTATAATCGCTTAATTCTTTTTTGATTACATTTTCTTCTAACGTAATAGCATCAATTTTTTCAAACTCTCCAGCATTAAGGTACTTTGATTTTTCTTCTTCAATTCCACCCAATCTTTTTTTCATTGCAATAATTTCTTTTGGCTCTTTTTCACCGATTGATGTTGATGCACCTGCTAAATCAATAACATCAAAGGCAGAGTCTGGTAAACTCCTATCAGTTATATATCTTTCAGCAAGTTCAACTGCTTTTTCTATTGCTTCATCAGTATATTTAACATTATGAAATTCTTCATAATATCCTTTAGACTGTTTCAATGTTTCAATGGCTTCTTTAGTACTAGGTGCTTCAATAATGATACGTTGCATTTTTCTTGAAATAGATGTATTAGACTCAATTGTATTTCTATAATCTTTAAATGTTGTCGTGCCAATAACTCTAACATCGCCACCAGATAAAATATCTCCAATCATTCCTGAAATATCAGTGTCTTTATCTTTAGTTCCACTTTTCAAAACATTTTGCATATCATCAATGAAAAGAATGTACTTTGATGATGATTTTAATTCATCAAATAATCCTTTAATGCGTTCTTCAAACATTCCTCTAAAATGCGTTCCAGAAACAATTGCCATAATATCAATCATAACAATTTCTTTACCTTCAAGTATTGATGGTACATTACCTTTTGAAATCATAGATGCCAACCCATACACAATTTCAGTTTTACCTACACCGCCATTACCTACAAGAATTACGTTGTTTTTCTTTCTTCTCGCAAGCACCTTGATAATTTCATTAATTTCGTCTTCCCTTCCTACAAGTTCATCAATTTTGCCGTTCTTAGCCAATTCATTCAAATTAGTTGTAAACTTTGACACATATTCGTCTTTTGTTACAACGCTTGAAGTATTTACTTCACTTTTTAGAGGGAAAATAGCTGGTTTAAGCGAATTACCAATTTTATTACTGATAAAGCCTTTAGGCCTTATTGCTTTTGGTGTATGTTTTGGTTTAACTTTGTCTTCACTGCATTTATCTAAAATAAAGCTATATTCAATCCCTACCGTTTTGAATACATCCTTAATTTTAATTTCGTTAGATGGGTTTAAAATGGAAAGTAATACGTGTTCAGTACCAACTTTTTTAGAACCTGTTGCTTCCATTTCTTTTTCAGCATTTTCTAAAATTTTATTTAGCTCAAAATCAAAGTTTACTTTACCATTATCTTTATTTTTTACAATTGGTTTAGAATGCTCCTTTAATACGTTTATATAAATTTCTTTTAGTTCATACATATTATTGGACATTAAACAATTGTCAAGTATCATATTTGCGTGACAATTCTTTGTATCAAGAATTGAAACCATTAAGTATTCAGGTGTAAAAATCTCAGTTGGAAATTCATTTACAAGGATATCAACCATATATGTCAATACACCCTGTAGTTCATAAGAATAAATATCGTTTTTGTTTTCACTCATATTTCTCTATTTTTATATAAAATATAAAATAATATTTTTAATAGTCAAATAAAATATTATTATATATTATTAAAAATAAAATATATACTATTTTTTGTTTTATTATATATTTTTAATATATTTGTAATATATACGCTGAAAGCGTTGTTTAACTTAAAATAAAAAAAAAGAAGTTTATGAGTAAATTATTTAATTATTATGAAGATGATGTTGACAAAGTATGGTATCAAAGCAGTAATATAAAATATTCAGAATGCATTGATAACGATAATAAACCTAAGACATTAAAAGTAGTATTTTCTAACGGTACACAATATCAATACGATGATGTTGACGTTAGAGATTATTTAATGTTTAGAGAAGATGATTCACAGGGTAAAGCACTAAACAAATTTATTAAATCAAAAGGTTATCAATTTACAAAATTACCCAATGCAGATTTAAATTTAATTAACGAAGAGTATGAATTTAGAACAGGTAATGGACTTCAAATAGAATCATTTGATAGCAGCAGTTTTAGAATCCTTGACAACAAGAATAATGAATTATATAGTATAAAAAATGCAAATGAATCTTCATATGAAGATATAGTTAAAGATATTCTTAGTGCTGTAGGGTTCAATGTTAAGATTAAAGTTTAATATAAAATTATGAAAAAAAATGGCAATTATTTAATAGAAAATTCAAAAACATATAAGTCAGATTTATCATGGATAGATAACAATTATAATGATGTTGCAATGCAAATTCTTAGTGATTTATTAACGCCACAAATTAAAGAAGAAATAGACAAAGAAATAGCGCAATATTTAATGTCTAATAATAGTTGGAACATATCTGATGATGAATATGCTTGGGAAATTACGCAAAAGTCTGATGCTATTGCTAATAACAAACCTTATGACTATGAGAAATGAAATCGTTAAATATTAACATAAGCAATTTATATGTTGGTAAAACTATTGTTGATAGATTATTTCATAGATTCTATTCAACGATGATTGAAAATGAAATCGTTAATGTTATAGAAATGAATAAACCAACAGGTAATTTATTTTATATTGATTTTTAAATAAAAAAATATGAGTGCAATTGTAATTAGTGCTTTCCCTGGTATGGGAAAAAGTTATGCTTTTAATGCCTTAAAAGACAAAATTAAAATATTAGATAGTGATTCTAGTAAATTTAATAAAGATGATTTTCCTTCAAATTATATCAAGCATATAAAAGATAATATAGCAGATAATGATATAATTTTTGTATCATCGCACAAAGAAGTACGTGATGCGTTGGAAATTGAAGGAATTGATTATGATTTATTTTATCCGTCTAAAGAGCGTAGAAATGAGTTTTTAGAAAATTATGTTAGCAGGCATTCCCCAAGTGGGTTAATTCAAAAAATAGACAATAATTGGTCAGAATGGATAGATGAAATAGACAGTGAAGTAAGTAAACATTGTCATAAGCATTGTCTAAAAAACAAAGGCGAATTTATTTTAAATAACCATATGATTATGGCGTTTGTGTCGCAAGTTATTGATAATAAAGAAAGTAATGGATATGAACAACGTAGATAAGCAATATTTAAATTTACTTACTGACATTAAAAATAATGGGGTTTTAAAATCAACAAGAAGTGGTGATGTACTATCAGTATTTTCACGTACAATGCGATTTAATTTAAAAGAAGGGTTTCCATTACTAACAACCAAAAAAGTCTTTTATAGAGGTGTTATAGAAGAATTATTATGGTTTATAAGCGGTTCTACTAACATAAAGGCTTTAACAGATAAAAACGTACATATATGGGATGATGATGCTTATAGACATTATAAGTCATTAATAAAAAAACACAATTCACTTACAAATGCGTTAGATAATGACGTTAAAGTCGCACTAAATAAAGATGAATTTATTAAAAAAGTTTCCGAAGAAGGATTTGAAGATTTACTATATAGTCCTGATGGGTATAGAATGCGATATATTTATGGTGATTTAGGTCCTGTATATGGTAAACAATGGAGAAGATTTGGTAATAGTGGTGTTGACCAAATAAAGAAGATAATAGACACGTTAAAAACAAATCCTAATGATAGAAGACTACTTTGCGTTGCATTTAACCCATCGGATTTAGATGAAATGGCACTACCTCCTTGTCATGTAATGTTTCAATTCTATGTTCGTGAATTAAATGATGGAAAATATGGGCTAAGTTGTAAATGGACGCAAAGAAGCGTAGATAGCTTTTTAGGACTACCGTTTAATATAGCAAGTTATGCAGCACTAACATATATGATTGCAGAAGTTGTTGGTATGGTGCCAGATGAATTGATTGCTGATTTAGGTGATACTCATATTTACTGTAACCAAATGAAAGCTGTTGATGAACAATTAACAAGGAAAGGGTTTGATACATTACCTACTTTAAAATTTGGGAGAAAAATTGATGATATAGATGACTTCAAATATGAAGATTTTATAATAGAAAACTATAAAAGTGATAGTACGATAAAAGCACCTTTAAGTGTTGGGTAAAATAAAGGCAATGATATAGGAGTTGGCACAAATAAATGAGATATGCAGTCAGAAATGGCTGCATTTTCTGTATCTGATGATATTTATAAAGAAAAGCCATTTAGAATGAGAAATCTTTTACTTGAAATGGCTGTGTATAGTGAGAACGATGTATTTAAGATGAATCCTGTTGCATCAGTTTCTACTAAAGTGACAGATGAACTTGAAGGTAACGAACTTAGAAAGTATGTACTACAGAATTTCCAATCTGTTGAAATACAGTCAAATTACAAAAGATAATAATATAAAAACAGAAAATTATACGTATATGAATAAAAAGCAAATTAGACTCACTGAAAGTGATTTGAAACAAATAGTAAAAGAATCAGTTGCAAAAATATTGAATGAAATGGAAGGGCAAGAACCTGTTAACACTAATGTGCAACAGCCGCAAATGAACAATACTCAGCAACAACAGCAACAGACTCAACAACAGGGGCAACAACAAATGACCGCTTACCAAAAAGCTTTAGTAAAATTTCTTGATAGAATGAGACAAGCAATAAATGGTAATTACCAGCTACTACAAAAAATTGATAAGAGAACTGATTATATTGAACAAACAATAATACGATATCAAAAAAGAGGTCAACAATATTGGCGTTAAGCAACCATCAGACCAACCTAACTATAGCAAAGATATGAAAAAAGCCCAGCGAATGCTGAACTTTCATACGTATAAGAGATTATTTTGTGCCAACTGCGATGTTATTGCCAAAATAAAAGCGAAGCTTGAATAAGGCTTCGCTTTTATTTTTTTCTTATCTTTTAAGACCAAATATTCTTTTACCCCTAACACTCTTAGATGCTTCTGGATTTGTAGGTTTGTTTTGCATTATGTATTTTTCATACATAGACGGGTCATTTTTTGCCTTAATGTACCATTGCATAATAGCACTTTTTTCCTTTGTTGGTACAAATTTTAGGTATTGTTCCTTTTGTCCAAACGTAGCTGGTTGAAAGTCATTTGTTAAATATTTAGTTTCATTACCAGTTCTATTGTTAACACTGCGTTTTTTCCTTATCCAATTTATAGTACCTTCTGGATAGTTACCATCACTATCAGCCACACCAACACTTATTCGTTCTAATGTACCGCTTGATATTTGATTACATTTTAAGAAAGTTTTCTTTGCCACATCATATTTTGGGTTAAAAAACAAATTAGCCCAAACTGGTACACCGCTATTATATATTTCCATAATAAGCATATAATAGCATCTACATTTTTGCATAAATGTTTTTCTATCTGATGGCGATAAATGTTGCTTATCATAATCTGGCTCCAAATAAAATGTAGAAGGATGCATACCAAATTTACCTATGTTAGTTTTTTCTTTTGTTGCAGGCGGTTCATTTGTTGCTGAATTATAGAATGCATGCATATTGTGTGAAATTTTTTCATAAGTGTCATATATAGCATCAACAATTTCATTCATTTGATTTTTTAAAGCTAAGTCATAAGTAATTTTATCATTAGTCATGGTCTCATCACTTATTGACGGGTTTTTAAAATAATCATTTCCTAATTTTTGGTAGAGCGCTAATCGTCTAACTGCGTCATCCATTGTTTTATCTTCCAAAACTAAATTGGTAAATATATTGTTAAATGTACTTTCAGATATAATAACAGTCTTTTTCATCATCAATAATATTTATTAATAAATAACTAATTAAAAAGAAAAAAACAATTATATGATAGATAAAGGATATGATTCTTATGGTTATGATTTGTCAGAACAGTTTGTTCCGTTGGCAGTTCAATGTAATACCAGTTATGACGGTATAAAGAATAAAGATGGGATTAAATACACTGAAGCTGAATCATTTGCTTCCGAAGAAGGTCTAAAAGAAGCAGAATTAGTAGCCCCTTTATGTAATTTCAATAAAAACCAAAATGTTAAATTGATTAATGATGATGAAACTGTAAACGATAGAAAAACGCAAAACTAAAATATTATAATGAAAAAAATAATATTAAATGAACATAAGCTTTTAAAATTAAGAGAAAGTATAATAAACGAGCTTAATTTGAATCCAGATTCAGACATGGGTTCAAATAATGGTGTGTTTTATTTTGCTTTATATAAAGGTGATATTGCTATATACACAGATGATAACCCATTATCATTAAAAAACATGCTAAATAGTCATAAGAGTGAATTGAAGGATTATTTAAATGATTTAGATATAGCAATTGAAAATCATGATATTGAAAAATATACAAAAATATTAGGTTCTAATTTCCCAAGACTTGTAACAGGTTGTTTCTATGGTAATACTTTAGAAATCACACCTAATAGCACATATAATGTTTTAAACTCTACTGAACTCTATTCATTAAATAAAATGTTTAACTTAGATTATGTAAATGTTTATTATGGGTCTAAAGAAATAAAAACTTCACAAATAAATAGAAATATAGAAAAGCCAAAATCTTTTTATCATGGCACTGCTTTAAGATTTGCAGAAGGAATACTTAAAAAGGGGTTAAGAAGTAACCCTGAAAAAAGTAGATGGAGTATTAAGCATAGTGATACTGTGTTCATAACATCAAATTTTGATATTGCAATGGAATATGCTTCTATTGTTTCTGGTGATATGCCAATCAATGAAAAAAAATTTTATCCTTGTGTTATAGAATTTGATGGCGATAAACTTGATGAAAATAAATTTGTGTTTGACTACGATGCATATAATTCTTACGCAAATGAAAGATTTGATAATGTATATAACAGCCAAATGGAAAAAAATGGCATAGACTATACTGATTATCATAAAGCAAATGTTATTGATAAAAAAGAAAATCCTGTTAAATATACAAAAATAGGGTATCGTGGCGTTATTTACCCAAATGCTATTAAAAGCATTTGCATAGACGGAATGGATGGGAAGGAATTTTATACACCTCAAGAATATTTTAACAGCAAATATTACCAAATAAAAGAGTCTAAACCTGATGGGTATATAGGTGCTGAAGGCGATGGTGGTAACAATGAATATTTTCATGTAGAGCGAAATATCGAAGAAAATCAAGAATTAGAAGTTAGTGCTGATGAAGTAAGTCTTGACTCTTTTAAAAAAGAAGATACTTTAGCACCTAAAATTTGGAAAGGTGATAAATTAAATTCTAAAGTAAGGCTAAAACTATTAGATATTGCTGATGATTTTTGGGAAACTGTTAACATTAATTGGGTTAAAAGAAAAGGTATTATTTTAACAGGCTCAATTTGTAATTACAATTGGTCTAAATTTTCGGACATTGATTTGCACATAATTGTAGATTTTTCTGAAGTTGATGAAAGGACAAATTTTGTTCAAGAATATTTCAATTCAAAAAAGAATGAATGGAATAATGAGCATGAAGGATTAAAAATTTATGGCTTCAATGTTGAAGTATACGTAGAAGATATAAATGCTGAAACTGAATCTGGTGGGTTGTATGATTTGGAAGACAATAATTGGATAAAAAAGCCTAACCCGAATGATATACATTCCATTGCGCCTGACAGTAAAGAAATTAAACTTAAATCATCAAAAATAATGACTAAAATTGATGATTATATTGATTTAATGAATTCCACAAATGATGATGCACAACTAAGAAAAATTGGTAAGAAGGCACACAAATTGTTGAATAAGATTAAATCAATGCGTAAACTAGGTTTAAAGCGTGGTGGTGAAACTGACCCGTATAATATTATATATAAGGTATTAAGGAGAACTGAATATCTTGATAAGTTATGGGATATTTCAAGTAAATTGTATGATAAGCTTAATTCTATCACCGAAAGTAGAATAATAAATGAATCTGCTTCAGTAGATTTATCAAAAGTAGGTGCGATAGAATGGGAATTATCAATTGACCAAGATGATTATAAAGAATATCTTGAAGAAAATGGGCTTGAAAATAGCAATGAAGTTTTAGCTGCATATGTTAAAAACGAATTCCCTACTTTTGAATTAACATATTATGATAATGAATATTATCAATATTGTGGTGGTGATAGTGTTGATTGGGATGATTTGGTAGATATTTTTGGTGAAGATTGGGCTGAAAAAATGCTTAACACTTTCATACAAAAAGGCGAAATAGATAAATACGACTTCTTCTCATACACAGGAAGATTTGAAACTTGTGAAATGTATGAAGATAGCCCTATAGATATTAACAATCCGTATGAATTAAATTATCGTGCGTTACAATTATTTAGGCACGGTGACTATTTTAAAGGTTGTAGGGGCTTTATTTTATCTGATGGTAACATTATATATACTGAAGGTGAACACAACGAAGTAACACGAATAAATGGTATTGATGATAAATTCCAATTTATTAAACTTGGTAACATTAGAATAATGCCTAATTCTATAGACATTGGCAGAGAGCCAACTTATAAGCAAAAAGAAGTCCTTAGAAAAGTTATAGCATCTTATTCTGATGAAGAATTATATATGGATGTATATAATGAAAAGGTGGGTGATGTTGGCGTCAAATATGTATACCCTGATTGGAGATATGTGATTGGCGAGATAGATAGATTCTATGATAAAGGAATTAAGCCAATGGGTAGAAACGTATATGAAAATAAAGGGTATGTATTTGAGGAAGTAGTTGCTGATGGTAATTCTGAGCATAATCCATATATTAAAAAATGGAAGCGCCAAAAAGATATACTTAGGAATTATATTATACAAACAGGTGAAATAATGCAAAGCATGGAGAACGGTAAACTTTACAAAGTTTTATATGATAAAGATTTATCTGCGTATTTGGGTGTTGAATATGTATATTGCATACAATATGACCCTAATAAATTGAAACCTATAGGTGCAATATATCTAAGACCATTAAGTTCTTTTACACATGTAGTACAAAATGTTGAATATGATACAAGAGGACGTGATAATATTGAAGGTACTTCTGATGATATTGCCTAAAAAAATTACTACTTTTTAGACAAGAAAGATATTTATATAAAAAATAAAAAATTAATATATATTAATAATTTAAAATTATGAACAATAGCAAGGACGTAAATAGTCAGCTTACAAGAATGAAAAGCCTTATGAAATTTGGCATTAATGAAGGTAAGAATATTGCTTACACTGGTGTTGAATATCAGAAGGTTGGTGCTGATGGTAAATTATACGGTATTGTACGTGAAGGCGCTAAATACTATATTAAGACTTCACCAAACAAAAAAGGACAATTAGCTGAAAATTTCGAATATATCGGTGGATTCAGAAACAGAAAAGACAATGAATACAAAAGTTTTGCTGAAGCTCAGAAGCAGTTTGATTTGAAAATGATGAGTATCAATGAAGCTAATGCTCCTGAAAAGAAAATTATGGTTGAATCTTGGAACCCTGATAGACAGGAAGAATTGACTGTAGAATCAACTGAAAGGTTGAGAAAGGAAATCTCACGTGAACGTCAGATTATGATGAATGCTTCTCGCATCAATGAAAAGAAAGAGCAGAATTTAAAACCAATCGCTGAAGAAGCTTGCTCTTGCGAAGGCTGTGAAGCTGATGTGAAAGCGCAAGGCAAAAACAATATTGGTAAGCAGAAAGCACCTCAGACAGGTGACGCAAAAAATGCAGTTAAAGATTTTAAAACTGTAAAAGATTCTGATATGAAAGATATGAATGAAGCTGCTGAACCATTGGCATGGCATTCAACAGGTAAAGATGCTTCTGGTAACATTGCTGACGAATATTTGGATAAATCACACGGCACTGAAATTGGTGATTCAGCACCTTTTGATGATGCTAAAGGCAAAGATATTACTGAAGACATTGATGACATTGATGGAGAAGCTGATGTAGAAGATGATAGCGCCTTGGCTGATGATGAAGATGGATTCGATGTTGAATATGAGTATGAAGACGAAACTGACCCTGATATTCACGATTTGCAAGACCAAATTGCTGATTTGTCTGATAAGGTTGATTCAATATTAACAGCTGTAGGTGGTGATGAACCAACAGTTGATAGTAGTGATTATGAGGATGATGACCTTTATGGAGACGAAGATGATGACCTTGATGATGATGATGATGAAATGCCTATGGAATCTCGTAACCGTAGAGGCGTGCAAGTATATGAGTCACGTGCATTCAGAAGAATGATGGTTAATGAAGATGAAAAAATGAAAGCTTTTTCTGATGCAGGCAGAGTTCCAAGTGGCAATATGAATAAATTGAACGACTTTGGTAAACATCCAGCTTATCAGAAGAAAGTAATGGAATTGCCTAAGACTGCAAAGCAAGAATTCCCTGGATATTATGATATGAACGATGAAAGTGTATATAATGAAAATCCATATGGTGAAAAAATTGGCAGCAGTGCTCCGTTTGTAGTTGACCCAGAAGAAATGGAAAATACTATTGCAGAATCTATTAAAAGGCATTTGGGAAAAAAATTCATACGATAACTGAAAAGTATGTAATTAAAGTACCAAAACAGTATACAGCACCTGACCCTATGGGTGGACCTATGGGTGGTGCTGGCCCTATGATGGGAAATGACCCTATGGGTGGTGCTGACCCTATGGCAGGTAATGAACCTGCAGGTGGCAATGACCCTATGAATGATAGTGACCCTATGGGTGATGGTGCTGATAATCAATCACAAGATTCTGACCAACAAGAATTGGATGATATTTTCAATAGTGCAAGTATTGAAACTAAAAATGCAATTCTAAAATACGCAAAAAGTCAATCCAAAAATGATAATGGAAACGACAGCAACGAAGAATATAGTCAAGAACCTATGCCAGAAATGCCTATGGAATCAAGGAAATATCACAATAAGTTAGTTAATGAAATTGTTAATGGTATTATTGGAGATTTGGATATGAATGATAGAGAAGGAGTTAAAGGCACTAAACGTGATGAAAAAAAAATTACTAATAAAAGAGTAAAAAGAAATAATCCTTTTGTAGCAGGAAGGTAAATATAAGGGAAGTCTAATAGGCTTCCCTTTTTTACTTTTTATAGAATATTTATATTAAAAAGTTTCATATATGAAAAAAATAATTTTTGAAAAAAGGCAACTTAAACTTATAGAAGATGAATTAACATTTAATTCAGATTCTTTAAATAATGGTACAAATATAAATAAAGAAGCTAATGTAACGCCTTCAGCAACAGGTAGTTCTAATATTTCAAGTGATTTAAATACTGCTAAGGCTGACAATCCTGAAGCAAATACATTTAATGTTAATTTATCAAACTACGCTGATAAGAATAAATCAGTTACACCAACAATCGCTAATTTTAACGTTAACGGTGCTTCAGATGCATCTAAAACAATAGACAGTGCAATTAAATCTAACCCACAATTGGCTGCTGCCGTAAATAATGGTACTGCAATAGGTAAAATACATATGAAAGGCGCATCAACTAATTTAGGTGAATCAATTAATTTTACTAAAAAAGAATTAGATAATTTTTTAAAAAAATTATAATATGAAAAAAATTATAATATCTGAAGAAAAATTAACGTCACTAAAGAATTTTATGGATGAAAAGTTACCTGATTATGTGTATAAATCAGTTAAAACTCATAATACTTCTTTAGGGGAAAGTCCATGTTTTCCACCTTCGTCAGATTATGATTTTGATTATAAGCTTCTTAAGCAAAGATATTCTGAATTAATTGAGAATATGAAAGAATTTGAATTACCTTTAGATGATATTGAAGCTGAAAATTTGTTATATAAATTGACAACAAAAGCAATGTCAATTGAAAGAGGTATTAGGCCTCATTTAAATAAGTTAGTTGAAAATGTTGTTAATAAATTATTTGCTGTACCTCAGGAAACGATTAATTTAACTTGTGAATTGACTGATAACGTCACGCCACAAAAATCAATAAGGGTAATACCTGAAGATAGCGGTGATAGCGATGAATATACATTTAATGATGTAGATGAAATTTCGCAAGTTAATGATATTGTAAAACAAAGAAGGTTTATTAATTCATTGATACAAGGTTATTCTGTTATAGAATCAGAAAATGATGAGAATTATGCTGATTTTTTTATAAGTCACGGATTGGAAAATTTACTTGATTTATATGCAAAGATTAATACACTGAATGATTACTTAATTTTCGTAAAGGAAGAAAAAATAGATAAAAAAAACCCAACATTAGTATCATATGTAGAAGTGCATTTAGGACATGGGGATAATAAAACTGTTATCAAATCACAGGGTATAATATTCCCTTATCTTTTAAAGGAGACAATACGTGGATTTATGGAATTATTTTCTTCTCATGGCTTACCTGAAGATAATCATAAAGCGCAAGCAATTATTAAACGTTCGGATTTTGCAATGGCTGAGCCTTGGGATATAAGATTGGGTGTTCCATTGTGGAATAAAATGTTTGGCAAATATCATATTCTATCAAATATGATTCCTTATTTCTTTGCACAATATTGCTCTGAAGAAAAAGATGCATTTTTCGATATAACAAAAAACATATTAGCTAATACAAAAAAAGGGAAAGGATATTTATTAAGTTCTACAGAAAATATAGAACATGATATGCAATATCAAGAATTCTTAGATAATATATCACAAAAAAATGTAGATAGTTCTTTAATCAGCGATGGGTATATGACTGCTGATGAATTAGATAGTTACACTATTTCAGAAGAAGGCAACATCGAAGAAAATCAAGAAAACGAATATAATGATTCTTATCATTTATCACCTTTAAAAAATCATTTGACGAATGATGATTGGATGGGTTGAAAATAATTATTTTCAATATAAAGATAGATTAAATAATTACACACACGCAAAATCTGACTATGTTAAGAAAAAAATGAATAATAATCATTAGTATGCTTTTTTAAAAAAATATTTTTTATATATATTTGTTAAAATATGTAAATTTGTGATAATGAAAAAATTAACAAAAGACGATATAGTAAAAAAAGCTAACATTATTTTCAACAATGTTTATGATTATTCTTTATTCATTAAAGATGACGTAGAATATACAGGTAATACAACAAAAATGCCAATTATTTGCAAGAAACATGGTGTATTTTATAAAACTGTAAACAAACATCTTTGTGGACAAGGATGTCCAAAATGCTCATCAGAAAAAAATTCAGTAAATAAAACATTAACAACTGAAGAGTTTATAAAAAGAGCCAAAGAAGTGCATGGCGATAAATATTCATATGAAAAAACTAAATATGTGGATGCTTTAACGCCTGTCACAATAACTTGTAAAATACATGGTGATTTTGAGCAAATACCACATTATCATTTATCTGGGAATGGATGCCAAAAATGTGGCTTGGAAAGAAGAGCTAAAAAAAGAGTAAAACCTTTGAAACAGTTCATCAGTGATGCCAAAGAAAAGCATGGTGATAAATATGATTATTCTAATGTAGTATATAGAAATGAAAAATCTGTTATAAAAATAAAATGTCCTATACATGGTGATTTCGAGCAAATAGCGGATAACCATGTGAGAGGACAAGGGTGTCCTAAATGTAATTCTTCTTCTTTAGAAAATGAGATAAGAACTTTATTAACAGAATCAAAAATCTCTTTTGAAGAACAAAAGAGGTTTAGCTGGATGGGTTTACAAAGGATTGATTTTTATTTGAGCGATTACAACATTGCTATAGAATGTCAAGGCAAACAGCATTATTACCCTATAGATTTTTTTGGTGGGATAGATGATTTTATACATAGGAAAGAACTTGATGAAAATAAGAAAAAGTTATGTAAACAAAATGGTGTGAAATTATTATATTATTCAGATAAAAAGTATTCATATGATGTCATTGATGATAAAAATAAATTGCTAGAAGAAATTATGAAAACATGATAATTGACCCTAATGAAATGGCTGCTGAATATATAAAGTCATTTCAAGATAAATCAAGAATTTATTTCATTGAAAAATATTTGAGCACTTTCAATGCCACTAAAGGAAAGAAAACGCAATTTCATTGCTTTCCAAGGCAGAAAGTGTTCTTACAAACAT
>Ga0326513_10002123_pt1 | contig 14738 bp, 12 predicted proteins | sample 2_2465_0518_D_FD_203654 | JGI IMG/M metagenome (GOLD analysis project Ga0326513, IMG submission 203654) | Bovine rumen microbial communities from UC Davis, California, United States - 2_2465_0518 | ecosystem: Host-associated > Mammals > Digestive system > Stomach > Rumen | place: USA...
AGTTGTCTATGATCAGAAGAATCTGAGAGCTGAACTGTGTCAGCCGGTTCAGATTGAAGCTATAGAACGCAGCGATATCCGCGCCGTCCATAGGAAGGGTGTCGCGGAAGCGGATCGACGCGACCGTGCTGACAAGGTCGCCGGTATAGATGGCGTATATACCGGTGAATCTGTCGGAGCGGGAGGCAAAGGTGGAGGCGAGCGATGTTTTGCCGCATGCGCCTTCGCCGCAGATGAAGAAGGGCGCAGAGGAGTTGTCAAAAAATCGACCGATCTCATCCAACTCCTTCTCGCGGCCAAGAAACAGACCCGGTGAAGGCGGCAGCGATGCCGGAGCAACGGCAGGAGCAGAAGAAGACTGTGCTTCCCGGATCTGGACGCGCAGAAGCTGGATCGAGGGCGAGGGGATCAAGCGGCAAAGGTTCTCGCAGCTATCGCGCAGAAGTGCGGCAAGGACCAGCCAGGCGAGCGCTGTGCCCAGATGCCGACTCAGAGTGTCTGCGTCAGCACCGTCAGCCTGCGCTGCTTCATACTGCTCCAGACAGGAGCGGATATACATGAAGATGTAATATCTGTCTTGTGGATCCATCTGCGGCGCCAGTCCCTTTTCCTCGTCGGGACCGGTTTCCAGAAACTGCCGGATCTCCCCGCAGAGCGTGTCCATTGTCGCGCTGCTGTACAAGCCGCAGAAGTGACGGACCAGGTAAATATTGGCCTCGATGATGCACTTCATCGTACTGGACGAAATCGCGGCAGCGGTTCCGTTTACGATCCCGTTGCTGACAAGCGCCTCGTCAAAATAGTGCCTGTCCCCGGACACAGAATACCCCTTTTCTTCACAGCGGAGCAGATAGCCGCGCCTCTTGGGGTCTCTTTTGACATAATCCATCAGCAGGTCCCAGCCTCCGAAATGCAGGTAGAGATAATTATCCCACCTGTGGTTGGGGCGGCCTGTTTTGGTCATGATGTCTTCCATGAAGTGGAGGCATGTCTCGGAGAGCCCTCCTGGCGTGTGATTGCCGGACGGCAGCTCTTTTTCCGCAGTAGGCCAGCGCATGAAAACACTGTCAGCTTCATCTGTATAGAGCCGCGCTTCGATGGCGGCAAGGGTGAGCACATATCTGTTGTTCATAACAATACCTGTCTCGTCTCAGTTCCGATGATAGATGAGCCGCAGCTGCAGCTCGCTGATGTCGTCCCAGGAGATAGCGCCGGGCACATCCTCCACGCGGATCGTAAACATCGCCTGCCGGTTGATCCAAAAACATCCGTTGTGGCGGCTGAGCGACACGATCGCAACGCAACCGTCTCCATCAATAATAGCACATTCCACATCCGGTTCTACATCCGGTGACACCACCGATCTTGTGCAGGCAGTCATCCTGCCGTGAATGATAATATTTCCTTTTGTCTTATCCAGGACGGTCCGCACCATATCGATCCGGATACCGGTCTCCAGTCCCATGGGGTCTTCTACTTTTGCGTTCATTGGCCTTCCTCCGCCGTGCAATATTTTGACATTCATCAGGCACTCATAGGATAGAAGCGGACGGCGGCAGGCACAATGCAAATTATGGGGAGTGCGTCCCCTGTTTTTGCACAGACAGAAGGAACGGGCGGGGGATAAAATCACGGTAGAAGTTATGTAATAGCTTGTAATGAACCGATATTGGGATGAAGGAGGACATTGTGATATGAAAAAGAAAATGGCTGCAGCACTAACTTCCATTTTTATAGCGGCCTCACTTGCTGCATGTGGGGGAAACTCGGGAACGGGAAGTCCAACAGCGAACACGGATCAGGTACAGGAATCGGAAGCGGTTACTGAGCAAACTGAGCCCGCAGATGAGCAGGCTGAAAGTGGGCAGAATGAAAGCCAGACTGCACCTGCAGTAGAAGCGATGGGTAAACTGTCGCTCGATACCACAATTGAGGAGACTGTATTATTTGAAGATGACAATATTCGTATTATTGCTGAAAGCCTGGACTTCAAATACAATTCTCCGTATTTGCACCTTAAATTTGAGAATAACGGGGATAAAGCACTCTCATTTGTAAGCGGATCGATTGGATACAGCGGAAATTCTGTAAACGGATACATGGTTGATGGATTTTACGTAAATGTGGACGTAGAACCCGGCAAAACAGCCCTTGAAGAAACATATGTTAACGGTGATCTGCTTAACATATTGGGTATAGAAAAGATTAAGGAAATTGGGATCGGATTTGATATTAAAGACTCGGATTATAATGATTATGCACAGACAGGTCCATTATATATAGCTACATCGGATGCCGACGGAGCAGATGATGGCGAAACCTATCTGAAGAGCATTCAGAATAAGAAGATCACAAATCTGTATGGTTATACAATGGATCATCTGGATGAAAACGATTTCCTTCAAAATGACCAGCTTAAAGGTATTTCTTCTTGCCTGATTACAAATAAAGATGGAGTACAAAGTCTGTTTCTTGAGGTTGAGAATGTATCTGACAAGGTACTGAATCTTCGTGTAAGTAATATTATCGTTAACGGGGTCCAACTTGTTTCAGGTTCCTGGACGAGTGAAACTATTAATCCTGGGAAAAAGAGATTAGTATCAATTAGTCTTGACGACGTTGCCAGCCATGCAGGAGGAACCAAAGAGGAACTTGGGATCACGGAGTATTCAACTGTAAAGATGGATTTGGATTGTCTTGATAACAATATGAATAATATCTTTGAAAAGGAAGCGACGTTTACGCTAAGCGGCACCAAGGAAACTTTCATGACAGGCCAAACTGAGGTTTATAACAATAATGATCTGAAGGTTTCTTATGCCAAAACACTGAAAGACGATAATGGCGGAATTCATCTGTTATTCTTGATTGAAAACAATTCTTCCAAGGATATTACTTTTGATGTTGATTATGATACGCTCTCAATCAATGGAACGATGACTGATTTCATATCATACAGTAAAACGCTTTCACCCGAAGTGAAGTCGATTCTCAATATTGAAGTGTCTAAGTATAAACTCGAAGATGTTAAGATCACAAGCCCGGAAGAGATTTCGGATATCGAATTTAAACTTGAAATAAGAGACAGTGACTATAATGATATAGACAATCCGACCATTCAGGTGACAACGAAGTGATTGGCTAATGCGTTGTTTTATAGCGGCTGCAGAAAATGAGGGTTTCTGCAACTACTTTTAGTCATAAGCCGGTATTATAATATGATAATAAGGGAGGAAATCTAATATGAGTAATTTAGGATGGTATCAAACTATGACTACAGTAGCAAAGAAAGTTGGTGGACCTCTTCCATTGGCTGGCCTTATTGTTGCTGCAGGGGCTGTTGTAGGTGGCAGTGGGGTGAAAATTAAGAGCAAAGTGGATCAAATGCTTGATAGGAAGAAAAAGCAGGAAGAAGCCGCCATTGTTCATACGGTAAAAAAAGACGGGAAGAGTAAAGAAGGCCTGATTTTTAAGGTTGGTGATCAATTCAAGGTGTTGGAAGTGGATGGTGATGCCGCGTTGATAGAAAGGATTGGCGATAACAATAATCCTTATTTTGTATCAGTGGATTTTCTCAAAACTATTTCAGATTATCGTTAGAGCCAACGGTAAATGGCGTACAACCAAAGCTAAGAAAGTGATTACCAACTAATTCACCCAGCAAGTGAGGAGAAAATATCAGAAGGGAGAAAACACTATGGCATACAAATTATTCTTAATTGATGAAGATGGATATGAGGATGAGCAGGATGAAATCTTTGATACTGAGGAAGAAGCAGAGGACTATGCTCTTTATCTTAAGGGCTGTGCGCAGGTAGGTGCGGAGATTCTTCATATGTCTAATCCAGGAGATTATCCTTCCGATGAAGCTGAGGAGTTTTCGTATAGGATTGAAGAAGAATGATGTAATGCGCAAATAGTAGAAGTAAAACGAACTCGGAGGTGGATTGCCCTCATTTGTGGATAAACTACCTCAGAGCGCATATATTTTTCTGATTACATACCAGAGAATGCATGGGACATATCTTTCTCAAAACTGAACTTTTGAAGGAGACGCGCTTTATTTCGTGAAATAAAATAAGGTGAAAAGAGGCGTAAAAGAAGCAAGAAAAAGGTTAAGCCACCCAGACTAAGACCTGCAGATACAACTCACGTATCCGCAGGTCTTTCTTGTCCTATTTTTCACCCACCGAGAACCGACGGAAGTACTCAATGATGAATTACGCAGCTTAGACGAGTATAATAGTACACGTAGGAATTAACGTTTGTGAAATTGTCATCTATAGCAATATCAAATAAAGACGAATGAGGGAAAACCATGTCCACGATTAAGATTATCAGCAATCCATACGCTAAGGAGATTAAATTTCAGAAATACAATAGCGGTGACGATTCCTGGCAGAATATCGATTTTGAACATAACGAGAACAGTAAATTACTAAAGCAGGAATTGATTAAAGGCTTCTTTCCCTTTAACGTGAAGGAAATCGTCGACATTATCATCGCCGAATATGGTGTCCCTGGCGAGAAGACGGTCATTGTGTTTCAGGGAACAGCGGATGAATACCTCGAGTTGGAAGAGGTTTGTAATGATGATGCCCACAAGGATGTAGTCACCACCACTAAAGAGATTATTTATCTCGAGAACGCAAGAGACATCCTTCCTCTGGTTCGAAAATTGTTCAATGAGATGGATCCGCTTATTATGAAGAGCGCTAATCACGACAGGATTGAGCGCGATCTGACCCGATTCAAAGATGCATCCAGTGACGTAGTTCCTATTTGTGTATTGGGAAATTATAGTACCGGTAAGTCGACTTTTATCAATGCACTGGTTGGCAGCGAGATCCTTCCCAGTGGAACGGAGCCTGTCACAGCCAAAATATACAAGATCTCAAGATCAAAGTATCCGGACAGAGCATCTGTAAAATTTCAGTATCTTGGCTATGATACGGAGGTCCGATTAACAGCAGCCGATACCATATTAAACACAATAGCACCTGTAGACGAATTCATTGAAGAACTTAAAGGAGTTTTCATTGAGAGTACTCCTGAGAATCTCTCTATAAGAGTTGGCAAAGTGCTTCAAATGGTTAACGATTTCGAGAATAGAGATGACATTGATCAGATTTCTGATCTGATTGAGGTCGATATTCCTTTTAAGAACGGTGTTTTGGCAAACACACAGCATCCCTTTGTAGTATTTGACACACCAGGATCCAACTCTGCTTCGAATGCCAAACATCTCAAGGTGCTGAAAGAGGCAATGGCCAATATGACAAACGGATTGCCTATATTCCTCTCAACGCCTGAAGCTTTGGATAGCACAGATAATGAGGATCTGTATCATCTCATTCAGGAAATGGAAGAATTGGATAGCCGTTTCACGATGATTGTAGTTAACAAAGCAGATGGGCCGGGTTTGCAGAGAAAAGAAAATTCTGAAGCGGAGAAAAGTCGTGTGTTGAGACAGGCTGTACCGCGGAGCCTGTACTCTGGAGGCCTGTACTACGTTTCTTCCATACTTGGTTTAGGTTCCAAGAATGGTGGAGATTTCATTGATGACTTCTATGCAGAATTGTTTGAAGACCAGGAAAGCAAATACAGTAATCCGGATCATCGTCGTTACAAAACACTCTATATCTATAACATAATGCCGGACCAGATAGAGCGCCGAGCTGACGCTATTGCAGCGAAGCAGACAGATCTTCTCTATGCAAATAGTGGCTTGTTCAGTGTGGAGTCACAGATAGAAGCATTTGCAGGAATGTACTCTGCTTACAATAAGTGCTACCAGTCACAGATGTTTTTGAATCGAGTTATTGATATAACCGAAGAAGACATCGAAGAGAGCAAGAAAGATAAAGAAGATATCAGGCAAACCATCAACAATAAATTGGATGAGGATAAAAAGAAACTGATCGGACAGATTGAAGGGTTGGCTGATGAGCAGTATACAGAGTTTAAAGGTAATTATGACAACCATATGTCTCAGTTTATGGAAGGCGTTGATCAAGTCTTCTCCGAGCAGAGCTTAAAAGAGAAGGAAGCAGAATACACTGCTATTCAAGATAAAGTGAAGGATTATGAAGGCAGTACGGCAGAAGCCGACAATGCTCGGAACAACTTTTTCAGCAACTTGAAGGCGAATGCAGGAAAACTGCTTAAAGAAGGCAAAACAGAGAATCTTTCAAATGTATGGAATACGGCAAAAGCAGATTTTGGTAAAACTGTCGACTCTTACAAAGCAAAGAGAGAAATTCGACATTCTGCGGATCGAGTTGTCGCGGATCAACTTATGACTTACGTCAGAGACCAGTTTGTTGAGAAGATGGAGGCGACATTCGTTACGCTGGATTTAGAATCAAAAGAGTATTGGACGTCTCAAACTGAGAGCTTGCGAAAGCAGCTTGCACAACTGATCACTGGTGCTGACGAATTAACACCAGTTCAGAAAGATGAACTGGAGCAGATTATTATTACGTATCATAAGCTTGAGTTTGAGAACAGCGAGGCACAAAGCATATTCCAAAAGGAGAACTTCGAACGGACCATTCAGATCCTTGGAAAGACAATACGTTTCTCTGACCACCTTATGCTGGACAAACTTGCAGAAACATATAACTCCAAGATGTCTGAAGGTGTAAATACAAGATATAACGCTATCAAAGAGAGCCATGATGGAAGCGCAAAGCAGTGGATTGATAGTTTGTTAGATGAGGTAAGAGAAAATATTGTCAATTATAGTCCGGAACTGTCAAAACTTGCTGACAAGATTAAGCGGATCACAGCAGATATTGAAGACCATGAGAAGCGGCAGGTCAAGCTGATGGAATATAAAGCTAAATTGCAGCAGATGATGAATTGGAAGTCAATACCGGAAGAGAATAACTGATTATGTGAAGGAGCTAGTAATGGGCATTAAGAATTTCCTTGTAAAATCTAGCGTAAAAGCTGCGGATAAGATTGCAAAACTCTCCACGCTAAGCCCGGAGCAGCTGAAGGATTTATATTATAGAAAAGAAGTATATCTGTCTCAGATGCCCAGTTCAGATGATGCGGCTGCGGAAGAACTTACCCGACGGTTGCTGGCAACTGAAAGCATAGAAATCTATAACGAGTATCTTCGCCATTTGAAGGACTATTATGTTCCGCTTCAAAGGCAGATTGAATATGACGGAGAGTTTCATACTGCCTACAATATCCGGTATTTTAATATCACAAAGTGGGTAAATGACAAAAGAGAGAACAGCATTGAAAAACTGGTCAATGTCTATGAAGTGCTCTCTAATGAGGATTGTAACATTGCGCTTGTTTTCCATAGATTTATGGAAGCGACAAGTGTTTATCTTGCTGTGACAAATACGCAGAATGCGGATGACAATGTAGATGTCGATAATTACAGGCAGAGGCTTGCAGAAGCAATAAGGGGTAATTTTCCGGGTGCTGAGTGGACTGACAAGGGCTGCATCGGTACACTTCCTTGTATGAGGAAGGATGTAGCATATTCAGTTGCCAGTGCATCTAATATACCTGCAGAGAAATCAGAGAAATTTGTCAGCCAGACAATAGAAAAACTACTGGACGGTATTATTCCAGATTCACCCACTAAAGAATATACACTTATCTTGCTTGCGACACCAATTATTGATGTAGAGAACAGGAAACTTCGTCTTGCAGAACTGTACACTGGACTTGCACCATATTCAAGCTGGCAGACAAATTATACATTTACAGAATCGGATACAATGACCTCCAATGCGACTTTTGGAATTAACGCAGGTGTCAGTGCGGGTGTACAGGCAGGTAATAATGCGTCTGTTGCACAATCAAGAGGAGAAACGGAATCGGAGAGTAATACGGAAACAGACTCCAATAATAAGACGGAAACAAATCAATCGGGTACCAGCAAATCAGATTCCAGAGGGGAGACGAAGACTGATTCTAAAGGAGAGTCATTTAGCAAAGGATCATCCAATTCGCAAAGCAGTAGCGATTCTCATGGCACTGGGACTAATGAATCAAGCTCTGCGGGAGCAAATGTGTCTGCAAAAGTAGGGACAGTCGAAGCAGGAGCAAATGTTTCACACTCAGAAGGATCAAATGAATTATTCAATCATACAGATGGACAGACTCAAACTGTTTCCAATAATGAAACGCACTCATCCTCACAATCTACAGCAGAAAACATAGCGCATACTGTTGCTGAACAGACTAGCCACGCAGTCGCAGATACAGTAGGAAAAGCTATATCAAAAACTTTGGGAAAAGCTGTCACCAACTCTGTGACCAATACAAAGGGAATATATCGGGGCGTTAACATGGGCGGTAACTTTGGCGCCAATTTTGCTAGATCTTCCAATGTCAGCGCTACTGTTGGTATGAATGAAGGGATTCATCAGACCTTCACGAACTTCAGCATCAAGCATACACTTGAGATTCTCGAAGAACAAATGAAGCGTCTAGAACAGAGTACCGCACTCGGTATGTGGGATTTCGCGGCTTACGTGCTCAGCGAAGATCAAAATGTAGCTAATAATGTTGCTCATACATACTTAGCACTGACACAAGGTGACAATTCATATATGTCTCAGACGGCTGTCAACTTATGGCGTGGAGATATGGGGGCGAACAGTGATGATGCCAAAGAGATCTGCTCGTACTTGAGAGAGCTTCGCCACCCGCTGTTTGGCTTAAGCCCTGCGCTTGTCACAACGAAAGATGATGACTACAACGCGTATCCCACTGTCGTGACTGCGGCCACAAGTTTGTCTGGTAAGGAATTGGCTTATTCGCTTAATTTCCCACAGCATTCGGTAGCAGGCTTCCCTGTTATAGAGTGTGCAGAGTTTGGACGCAATGTGGTACGGTACGATTCACTAAAAGGCCAGAGCAAGTTGGAACTTGGGCACATTTTCCACATGAATCATGTTGAAAATAGAGAAGTATTTTTGGCGAAAGAGTCTTTGGCTTCCCACACATTCATAACAGGAAGTACTGGCTCCGGGAAGAGTAATACTGTTTATCAAATGATTGATGCTGCTACAGATCAGGGAGTCAAATTCCTTGTTATTGAACCGGCAAAGGGAGAGTATAAAGATATTTTTGGTATGGACGGTAATGTGTCTGTATATGGGACTAATCCATACATTAGTCCTATGCTACGCTTGAACCCTTTCAGCTTTCCTTCGGGAGTTCATATCTTTGAGCATTTGGATCGGTTAGTAGAAATATTTAATGTTTGCTGGCCTATGTATGCGGCTATGCCGGCAGTACTCAAGAGTGCAATTGAAAAATCCTATGTCGATTGTGGATGGGATTTGATGCGCTCCACAAATAAGTATGGAGAGAGTATTTATCCTGGCTTTGCAGATGTTGCACGGAATATAAAAAAAATCATTGATACCAGTGAATATGACGCTGAGAACAAGGGCGCATATAAAGGCTCCCTCCTTACAAGACTGCAGGCTCTCACGACCGGCATTAATGGAACTATCTTTGTTGCAGACGAGCTTTCTTCGGAAGAACTATTCGACAAAAACGTTATTGTAGATCTGAGCAGGGTTGGTTCGTCGGAAACCAAAGCACTGATTATGGGAATGCTGGTTTTAAAGCTTCAAGAATACAGAATGGCTGAACCCGGCAGAATCAACAGCAGATTGAAACACATCACTGTTTTGGAAGAAGCTCATAATCTGCTACGCAGAACATCAACAGAACAGTCTCCGGACAGCGCAAATCTCATGGGCAAAAGTGTGGAAATGCTCTCCAACGCAATAGCGGAAATGCGTACCTACGGAGAAGGATTTATCATTGTGGATCAGGCACCGGGTTTATTGGATATGGCTGTCATCCGCAATACCAACACCAAGATAATCATGCGTCTTCCGGATCAGGGCGATCGGGAACTGGTCGGTTATGCAGCTAACCTTAATGATGACCAGATCACAGAGCTGGCAAAACTTCCTTGCGGAGTGGCGGCGGTTTATCAAAATGAGTGGGTTAAGCCTGTTCTTTGCAAAGTGGAAAAATTCGAAGGTAATCCGCGCCCTTATAAGTTCATTCCAAGCGAAGACGTATTTGAGTATGATAAAACAGAAGCGGTTTCTGAATCGTTGCTTGATTGCATTATGAATAAGGAACTATTCAGGAAGGGGAATCGCAAAGACATTCAGGAACTCAGAGAATTGGTAATAAAATCCAAATTAGACACAGCAGTGAAAATTGACTTCATGGATTATATTTCCGCAGATGATGAAAGTGTTCTTGAGTCGCTTAGAAAGCTTATTTATGATTTCACATCTGCTGAAAAAGCTATTGAATCCTCTAAGGATGCAAACGAAATTAATACGTGGGTGAACTCTGTAGTGAATGCACTTGATCCTTCGATTAAAGGCTTTTCTAATAGACAGATCAACCTTGCGTTGGCATTGCTTTTGTACGAGCAGTCAATGAGGGATGCTACATATAATGATTTGTTCTGCCGTTTCACGGAAGTGTATAGAGCAGAGAGGAGAGTGTATTAATGGGGGAGATTAAGACGAATGATCTGCAGGAAGTGAAGAAGCCAGAAATGGAAGGATTCACTGCAATTAAGCCGCAAGAAGGAACAACAGTTAACGATGCGCGTGACTTCTGCAATGATTTGTTTAAGTCGCTAGATGAAGAAACAGCATCTTCGGCTAATCAAAATGATGCTAATGAATCAGATTGTAAGAACTATACGGATGTTGCTCCGAGATTTATATATACAATAAATATGTCCCTTGAAAATGATGTTCATCCAATTACGGGCGTACCATTTGAAAGAAAGGTCATTAAACTCCCCAACAACGATAAGATAGAGGGGGTATTTCCAGTTTTTGATTCACAATTTGATGCAAAGATTAGCGAGAATTTATATCTTGAATCAGACAAGAAACAGTTCTGCGAGTGCAATAAACAACTTTTGAGTACCATTGATACTAATCCGAACTTGAAAGAGAAGTTTACAGAAGAGCAAATAGAACAAATACGTGATGGAATTAAGGATGGTACTTCTCCTGATGGGTTTGTATGGAATCACGATGCTGAAGTAGGGAAGATACAGCTCGTAGATTTTGATACACATGCAAAAACAGGACATACAGGCGGCCGTTATTTATGGGGCGGTGGATCTGAGTATAGGAGTTAAGTCATGAATACTACATGGAAATATGTTAAACCACTCGAAAATAAGTTCGCAGTTAAAGACTATTTGAAGAAGTATCATATCTGCTTGCCAGATTATTTAGTTTCCATTATGGAAAGATATAATGGCGGAAGACCAGCAGAAAAACAGATAGTGACATCAGAGAACAGGGAGTATGTGTTTAAAGCCTTATTGTCCTATAACAAAAAGGACAGGGAGACAGTATACGAAATATACCCGGAACTGTTTGGCAAGACTTCACTATATCCTATTGGATCAGATGCAGCAGGAAACTTTATCTGCTACGATACGGATGCAATGAAATTGGTACTATATAATCACGAAACCGAAGGTGTTGAGATAATAAAGAATAGTCTGTCTAGCCTGTTTGGAATTTAGTGACAGAAATATCTTTATTTGCTTATGCAACTAATGATTAGTAAAGGCACTCGAAATGTTGATGATATTACAGGAGGAACCCAGATACTTGCAAACTGTAATAGAACTCTTTTTAGAAAATCCGTTGTCGGTTATCACAGCAGTGACAGCAATTCTCTCTGTAGTTATTTCAGTATTTACATTAATACAGAATTCGAAAATGATAGAGGAATCATCAAGACCATACTTGACTGCGGAGATAGTGCATATTGGAACTACGTACTACCTACGATTTAAAAATTATGGAAAAACTGCTGCCACTATAGATAGAATTAAATTGGACGATAACGCCAAAAAAGTTCAACTAAAGGGTTTTAAAGACGTTTATGAAGATTTTTGTGGAAATACAATTCCACCAAATTATTCATTTATGACTTGTATTCTTCAAGATAATGTAAGTGGAGAAGAAAACAGCATTGTAATAGATATTCAATACCATTCCTCGGTAAAAAAGTACAAGGAACATATACAAATAAACTTATCTGCTTATAAAAGGCTTCTTGAAGCAAGAAGAAATATTGATAATGAAAATGCAAGTATAGTGATTGGGAAAACTTTACAAGATTTAGTCTTTGCGGTGGAAAAACGATAGTAAGCTTTGCTCCTAAGGACTTTGGTGATATAGCTGTAATTATAAAGACCTGACAGTATACTATTCTCCCGGAAAGGATTCCCCATGACCCAAGGAACCACCCTCATCCACACAACCCAAGGCGACATTACAAAGATCGCCTCAGTGGTCGCAATCGTAAACGCCGCAAACAAATCCCTTCTCGGTGGCGGCGGAGTCGACGGCGCCATTCATCGCGCCGCTGGTAAAGAACTGCTCGCAGAATGCCGAACACTGCACGGGTGCGAAACCGGAGAAGCGAAGATCACTAAGGCATATAAGCTGCCTTGCAAATATGTGATCCATACTGTGGGACCCATCTGGCGCGGCGGCGGCCACAATGAAGCGGTGCTTCTGGGCAACTGCTATAACAATTCGCTGAAGGTGGCGAAGGAGCATGGCATTCGCAGTGTTGCTTTTCCTTCGATTTCTACGGGAGTGTATTCGTATCCTTTGCAGCAGGCAGCAGATGTCGCGGTTCATGCCGTAAGCAAGTTTATTTCAGACAATCCTGATGCTATTGACGAGGTTGTGTGGGTTCTCTTTGATGCCAAGACTAAGGCTGCTTATGATAAAGCCCTGAAGGCACTGGAGGCAGAGCTCGCTGCTAAGGCGAAACTCGCCGCTAAAGCAGCGCCCAAGGCGGCTAAATCGGATCCGAAAGCTGATACAGGGAAGCCGGACACCACTAAGCCATCAAAAGCTACCTCTCAACTCGACTTCTGCCTCAAATACATCCCTATATTGGAAATGATCGATAACGATCCAAGCCTGAAAGAAGCCTGTGCCAAACATTCCGCTTATGCGAAGGATGAAAAGCACGCAAGCCTGATTAATTACTTATATGATTACTTCATGAAGGAAGCCTACAAAAAAGGCATTGCAGTTACCAACTACATGGAGCTGGTGGAAGAGGCTGGAATGAAGGACAAGGTGGCTGAGCCTACAGAAGTAGAACTCAAAACGCTTTCTGCCGATCAGATACTTGGCTGTATTGCGTGGCATTTCAGGCGGGACTATTTTAGCAATGGATCGCTTATCGACAGCAGTATTGCAGAAGGGCATATGCTGCGGATGCTGAAGGCGTATGTTGAGAAGATTGACGGTTATCGAAACGACGCGTAAAAGCCCAGCCGACCACAGTTGTCCGCAGGTACATCAGGTAAGAAGCACATATGATCAAAACAGTGATTTTTGATATAGACAACACTCTATACAGTTTTGACACAGCGCATGAGGCTGGGATGGAAGCTGTCTGCAACTATGTCTATGAGCAGTTTGGCTGGGAAAAGGAAGCTTTTACAGCTGTCTACAGAGATGTGATGGAGGAACTGTTCGATGAACTCGGGGACATCGGTTCAGCGCATAATCGTCTGCTGCGTTTTGAGAGGATTCTTGAGGATCGGGGGCTGCCCTTGTCTCCGCACGCAATGAAGATGTATTCGCTGTATTGGGATACTCTCATTGAGGAATCTGAGATCTCACCCGGCGCAGAAGAGACAATGCGCGAACTGAAAGAGAGGGGTATTCGCATCGGAATCGGGTCTGACATGACAGCCTGGGTTCAGTACCGCAAGCTGGAGAAACTTGGGCTTCTTAGGTATTGTGACTTCGTGGTCACCAGTGAGGAGTCGAATGCAGATAAGCCAGACGCTGAATTTTACTCACTGTGCCTTAAAAAGGCGCAGTGCGAGCCCTTTGAATGCATCTATGTAGGCGATAACTATTGGAAAGATTATCGAGGATCCATGGACGCCGGTATTAACCCGCTGTGGTTTGTGCCGCCTCATTTGGAGAAGAAAGCCGCTACTATAGGAGATGAGTCGGCAAGAAGGATAGGGATGCTGTCTGAAATTTTAACGAATCTTTAATCTTACTTTAATGTACAATTTGCCGGTAAGTGCTACTATAGCATCAGTAAAAGGGAGTAGCGGAACGGCAGTTAATTGCCGATCTGGAAATCGTCAATACGATGCGCGAAGAAGCATCCGTATCCAGTGAGACCGCAAGACTTTTATCAGAGCAGGAGCTTTGATAAAAGTCTTTTTTATTATCTTAAGCATAGGAGGAAAGAACAATGATGACACTTGGTATTTTGATTTTAATGGTTATGCTGCTGGCTAGTGTGATCAGCATCGGGATCCGCATGGCATGGGGAGCAACGAAGTTTTTCTTTGGGCTCGGCCTGTTCTGGTTCTGCCCGCTGTTATTTGTGCTGGCGGTACTGTTTGGTGGGTTCAGCCACACTTGGCTGCTGATCGTAATCGTTGGACTGCTGTTCGGCGGTGGATTTAGAAGGATATGAGAAAGAGCAAAGCGCCGGGGGACCGGCGCTTTTGTCTATCTTGCCGGGTTATGTTGGATTCGCTGGCTGCGCCGGTTATGCTGGTTGTACCGAATTTTTGGATGCACGAGCAGCAACTCGAGCAATTTAAGAAGCTTTTCTTACCTTCCGCGGACGATAATTCCCTAAAAATGTCGTTCTGTACCGAAACTCAACCCGGAAGGCGGAGGCGACCT
>Ga0326513_10002125_pt1 | contig 14729 bp, 16 predicted proteins | sample 2_2465_0518_D_FD_203654 | JGI IMG/M metagenome (GOLD analysis project Ga0326513, IMG submission 203654) | Bovine rumen microbial communities from UC Davis, California, United States - 2_2465_0518 | ecosystem: Host-associated > Mammals > Digestive system > Stomach > Rumen | place: USA...
TTCTGGATGCGAAACAGAAGGAACTTGAGGCGGCTGCGCTCAACAAACAGCCTACTCTGACTACTGGTTCGCCTCCGACCGCACAGGGAGCCGATCTGGAAGCACTGAACAAACAGCGCAGATACTTCGGCTTACCGCCTATTAAACAATAAAGGAGTAATGAGAAATGGCTACTACTGTTTCCCCCGCCATTGCTAATAGCATTGGCCTTGCGTCTGAATATCTGCCTCTTCTGGACGAAGTTTATAAGGCAGAATCCAAGACCGCAATCCTCGATACCGCCCAGGACATGGTTCGCTGGTCTGACGAGTATCATACGTTTTATCTGTTCGAGACTGATATGGTCGGCCTGGGTGACTACTCCCGCAACGGCGGCTTTGTCCGTGGCGATGTGACCGCTCAGTGGAGAGCCTACGAGCCTCAGTGGGATCGTGGTCGGCAGTTCCTGATCGACCGCATTGACAATGCTGAGAGCATGGGCATGGCGTTCGGCACTCTGTCCGGCGAGTTCATGCGGACGAAGGTTGTTCCCGAAACCGATGCAGTGCGTTTCGCAACCTATGCCACGAACGCTGCCTCCGCAATGAAGACCACGGAAACCATCAGTTCGGGTGCGGCTGCTGTTGCGGCTATCGACCTCGGCACGGAGAAACTGGACGATGCGGAAGTCCCGTATGAGGGCCGTATCCTCTTCGTGAACCCGACCATGTACCGCTACCTCAAGGCGGGCATCACCCGTTACACCATGAACGGTGAGAACGGCATCGACTACAATGTCGAGATGTATGACTCCATGCGTGTCATTACGGTTCCGTCCGGCAGATTCAATACTGCTGTTACCCTCGGTCAGCCCACTGACCATGACGGTGCTGGCGGCTATACCGCTACTGGCAGCACGATCAACTTCATGATCGTCCATCCGACTGCCATTATGCAGGCTGTTAAGCTGGCGAATCCTCGCATCTTCAGCCCGGATGTTGTCCAGGAAGCCCAGGCTTGGATGTATGACTTCCGTCAGTATCATGGTGCTTGGGTTAAGCACCAGAAGGCCAACGGCATCTATCTGAATGCCCCGGCTGCTGTGTCTGCCTGATTAACCTAAAACGGGGAGAGCGGGATGTTCCTCTCTCCCCATCCTGAGGAGTGCTGACAATGACTGACGCTGAGAAACTGACGGTGATCAAGACGCTGCTGGATGACGGCGGCGAGATGCCCAGTGATGAAAAACTGAACACTTACATCCAGATCGCCGGACAGGAGATTCTGGCGTGGAAGTATCATCTGGTCGGCGGTGTGCCGGAGGATGTAACCGGGATCCCAGCGGCAGATGATGTAACTCACATCTATGCTGTCGTAGCTGGTTATACTCATGCCGGGTCTGAGGGCGAAAGCCATCATGTCGAGAACAGCGTAACTCGAACCTTCATATATGAGGATATGGTCGGGTATATTCGCAATCATGTTCTTCCGTATGTGAGAGTTGGTGCTGTCACTTGAGAACACTTCAGCGTAACAAGCGGACGATCTGGTACGCACTGTACAACGGTGTGACCGAGGTTGTTGACGAGGATGGGAACTACACTGGTGAGCAAGAGGTAAGCTATGGCGAACCGATTCAAGCCAGGATGAATGTTTCCGGTGGTCGAGGACAGGCCGAGATCGAGTTGTTCGGTGTGGACAATCCCTTCACCCGGACGGCTGTCACCGATGACCTCGACACCCCGTTCAACACGGACACCATCTTCTGGTTCGAGGCCGATCCTCTCATCGACCCACACAATTACCGCTGCACAGGGGTTGCGAGGACTATCAATCAGGTGGTCATCGCACTTGCGGAGGTAGATATTACCGATGCGGACAATAACGATTGAACTATCAAGTGAAGGATGTCAAAAGGCTCTTAAAGAACTGGAAGCGTATCAGAAGAATATAGTTCCGAAACTCGATGAGGTGTGCAGACGATTAGCTGAAATCGGTGCTGATGAAGCACGAAGAAGGTTTAATCGTGGTGATCATGGGAACAATCAAGTATTTGTTTTTCCTCCTATTAAGATATCAAACGGATATAAGATTGTTGCCGCTGGAGAAGATGTGTATTTCATTGAGTTTGGTACTGGTTTTAATGCTGGTACGGCATATGGCGATAAAGGCGTACCGCCATCTGTTTCTGTTCCTGTGCATCCCGGTTCTTGGTCTGAGGAACACGCAAAAGCGTTTTCAGAGCATGGATACTGGTATTATGCTGGTGAGAAACTGCAAGGTACTGAAGCGGAAATGCCGATGTACTATGCAGAAAAAGCAATTCGAGAAAACGAAAAGCGTGTTTTCGAGGAGGTGTTCGGTAGGAAATGAAATATTCAAGGAATGCCGTGTACACCCGTGTGGTCAATGCGATTAAGGCTGAGTTCCCGAATGCGAACTGCACAAGCAGATATGTTCCGAAACCAGCTACCTTCCCGGCCTGTTACATCCATGAGATTGATAATATCCGTCCTCCTCAGTACACACAATTAGACTTCCAGGACATCCAATGGGAGTCTGTGTTTGAGATACAAGTTGTCAGCAACAAATCAGGGACAGCCGCAACAGAGGCATACAACATCTTTGCTGTTGCCGAAGCGGCATTTAGTGAGCTCTATTATCGTAGATTTCAGCAGACCACAGTTGATGATGGTACGAAATTTACGGTCATCGGCAGATATCGCCGTCAAATTGGTGGTGGCGATGTGATGCCGCCAACTACATAAACAAAGGAGATAATGCACTATGGCTAATGCTGTATCGACTGCCGGAATGCTTCTGAAGTATGCTGTCGAGACCACCAAAGGCACAACGCCTACCACTGGTTTCACGACCATTCCCGGCTGCAAAGCCATCCCGGCCCTGTTTAATGATCCCAATACCCTTCAGTCCACGCCTCTGAGTGCTACCAAGAACCACACCTATATCGAGGGCCTCGGCGATTCCGGCGGTGCGATTGCCATCACGGTCAATGACTATGATGAGTTCCGTACTGCGTGGGAAGCCTGTGTGACTGCCTATGAGGGGCTGACTGGTGGCAAGGAAATGTGGTTCGAGATCGCATATCCTACCGACAGCGAACTCGACAGTTTCTACTTCCCCGGCAAACCGCTGCCTCTTGGCTTCGGTGGTGCGGATGTCGATTCCGTGCTGGAGAACAATGCGAACATCGTCCCGACTGGTGACTACAAGTTCGCAGCCGCTTCTACCTGATAAGCAAAAATGGGGCGGCATAATACCGCCCCTTATCATGAATGAGTAAAGGAGATCGAGATGGCTAACAAGAAGAATGAGAGTCTGAAACCGATGGTCATTACCGACCCGGAAAACGGCAAAGAGTATGCGCTGGAGTTCAACCGCAAGTCTGTGTCCAAGACGGAACAGGCTGGGTTCAATATCAACCTGATCGATCAGCAGAGCATGACGATGATCCCGCTCATGTTCTGGGGTGCGTTCCAGATGCACCATCCGTACATGACCAGAGAGCAGACAGACAAGATCCTGTTCGATGGCCTCGGCGGTCTGAATGAGGACGAACTGGGGTATCTCGGAAGACTGTATGCCGCTCCGTTTGAGAGCCTCATTGCAAGTGAGGATGAATCAAACCCTCGCAAGATGGCGGTAAAGTTTTAAACGAGCAAACCGAATCGCCAAAAACATATAGTGAAATTTTTGAGGAGGTCTTTCCACAATACCTCGTTATGGGAATGTCATATGAGCAGTATTGGGAAGGGCATCCTCTTTTAACAGTTGCTTACCGAAAAGCGTATAGGCTTAAGAGAGAGTTAGAGAATGAACAGGCATGGTTGCAAGGGTTATATGTCTACGATGCATTTGCAGTGTGCCTATCGAATCTGTTTAGGAAGTCTGGTTCCAAGAAGCAGAATTATTTTGAGAAGCCAGTAGATATCTTCCCGTTGACAGAGCAAGAGAAAGAGAATCGAGAAAAGGCTGAGTATGCAAAGATGCAGTCAGCTATGGAGGCGATGATACGGAAGCAACAACGGAAGAAGAAACAAAAGGGTGAGAAATAATGGCTGACACTCTTGAAAGTCTTGAAATAGAAGTAGTACATAGGTCTGCTGGTGCTGGTACTGCTATTGGTGCTGTTACCAGGGCTGTGTCTGGCCTTGGTAGAGCCATTGATAATGCGTTACCGAAACTTAAGGACTTCGCCAATACTCTTGGTGCTGTTGGTGCTGCTTTTACATATAACGATAACCGTGGAAGTACGTTCAATAAGACTGTGCAGACTGTTAAACAGACTGCGGCGTCTGCTGCTAAAGCAACCGAGCCGATGTCTGAAGGTATGCAGATGCTTATTAAGGGTGCTACTCGGTATGCGGTTCTTCAGCAAAAGATTACATCCGGCAATGAGAGAATGCAAGAAGCATTCGATAGTGGCGATGAATCTGCTGCCTGGAAAGCCCGTGAGCAAGTTATAAATGCAGAGGTTCAAGCGCAAAAGGAATATGAGCGTCTTCATGCCAACGATAATAAAGGCCCACTGAGCAAAAGTATGCAGGATGCGATATCTTCTGCAAAAGAGGCAGATATCGTTACTGCGAGAATTGCTCAACTCAAAGCAGAATTACAGTCTGCATTTGATGCAGGAGATGCCAACAAGGCATATTCGATCCGTGGGCAAATTCTTAGGCTTGAAGAGTCTCTTAACAAGACCTCGGAATCTGCTAAGAAATTCCAAAGTGCAATTCAGTCTGGAATTGTCCGAGCCATGCAGAATGCGACCAAAGCTGTGTCTCGATTCGTCCGTGGTGCATTGCGTCAACTCGGTGAAGGAATTAAGGAACTTGGCAGTCATCTGAAAATTACGCTTCCTACGCTTTCTAATATATTTAATTCTCTAAAACGTATTGCTTTTTACAGAGTAATACGAACAGCTATTAAAGCTATTGGCGAAGCGTTTAAGGAAGGTTCTGAGAACGCTTACTGGTTTTCCAGAGAGTTTGGCACTGCTACGCACTATATCTCCGAGGCATATGATTCGCTTGCCTCTAGCAGTTTCCAGATGAAGAACCAGCTTGGTGCGGTATGGGCTACGTTGATAGCAACTATCCAGCCTGTGATTGAGCAGATTATTGCTTTGGTACAACGGGCGGCTGAGATCGTCACGCAGTTCTTTGCCATCCTCGGCGGTAAGTCAACCTACCTCAAAGCGGTAAGGGTAGCCAAGCAGTGGGCAGACGCTACGGATAAGGGTGCGAAAGCTGCAAAAGAATGGCGTAATCAACTGCTCGGTTTCGATGAGATTTACAGACTGGAAGCACCTTCCGATTCCGGTTCTGGCAAGACCGATGACACACCTGATTACGGCACGATGTTCGAGGAAGCCCCTGTTGAAAATTACTTGAAAGACCTGATGGATGCTTTCAAGAACGGGCAGTGGGCTGAACTCGGAAAGATGCTTGCGGACAAGCTGAATGGCTTGGTCGATTCGATAGATTGGAGCGGTTGGGGTCAGAAGATCGGTGAGAAGATCAATGCCGCAATCCAGACCATCTACGCATTCTTGAAGAATGTTGATTTCAAGAACATCGGTCGGTCACTTGCAGAAGGTTTGATGGGCATGATGGATGCCATCGATTTCGAGACTGCTGGTCGGCTGTTCGTCCGTAAGTTTACCGCACTCCTCGATTTCATCATCGGGTTTGTTACCGCTCCTGGATTCTGGGAGAAACTGGCAAAGGCTATCGGTGATTTCTTGCACGGTGCGTTCTTGGAAGCCTCAGAGTGGCTGTCTGAGAATAACCTTGCGGATGTTATAGCTAAGGTGGGTCAGGGGCTTCTCGGCGTCCTCCAGCGTGTTGCTGAAGAGGTTAAAGAGCATAAGGATGTATTCGTGCAGATCGGAAAGCAAATCGGTGAAGGTCTTGCAAACATTCCTTGGTGGGAAATCTTGAAGACCATTGCAGATATCTTGTGGACGGTCTTTAAGAGCCTCGTTATTGATGGCCTGTTCAGCACGGGTGGAGGCAAAATCTTCCTTGGCTTGGTTGCGGCAGTTGGTGCGCTTAAGCTGGCGTTCACGATGGCAAGCCCTGTGATAGAGGCTGGCATTGCGATTCTGGCTAAGAACATTGCACAGGCTCTGCTCGGAGTTCCGGCGGCAGCTACTGCGGCTGGTGAGGCAACTGCACAAGCGGCATCTGCGGCTGGCCCGACAATCGGTGCTGGCCTTGGTACTTGGACAGCGGCGGCAACAAAATCACTTACTGAGTTCACTGTTGCTGGTAAAACGATTCTTACTGGTGCGGCGGCTACATTCGCTACTGGTGCGCTGGCTGTTAGTGATGCTGTCCTTGTTGCGTATGATGTAAAGGCTCTTAAAGAAGCCGCACAAGTATACAAAGATCAAGGCGAAGCAATCAACAATCAAGTAAAGACTAATAAAGATGGATTCATCAAGATTCTTGATGAGCAAGGGAGAGAAGCCGCAGATAAATACGCTGAGTCTGTTCTTGGCGTAAAAACTTACGGAAAAGAATATCAACAAGCACTTGATACCATTGAAAAGGAAACTAGAAAGCAGTATGAGGGTCTTCCCAAGAGTATGTGGGAAGGTGCAAAGCAAAACTGGGACTATTATTTCGGCAAAGGCAGCCAAGGCGGTTTGGTTGTCTTGATGGAAGATTCTTTCCGCATGGCTGTTGATGGCGTTAAACAAATGCTCGGAATTAACTCGCCGTCAAAAGTGTTTGCAGATATTGGAAAGAACCTTGTAGATGGACTTAAACAGGGATTCCAAGGTGCGTGGAACTCGTTCTCGTCTTCCGTTAAATCGCTTGTTAGTAGCATTGTTCAGACTATAAGTTCAAGCATTTCAAATGCCGTGTCAAGCGCTTGGAGTAAGGTTTCCCAGTTTGTGTCGAATGCGAAAAGTGATTTGTCGAATATTACTTCATCGATATCGAACAAAGTATCCAGCGTTGTGTCATCGGTTAAGAGTTCGTTGAGGCTTTATGCAGATGGTGGTTATCCCGGTCAGGGGCAGTTGTTTGTCGCGCGGGAAGCTGGCCCGGAGTTGGTAGGAAACATCGGCGGTCGGACAGCGGTTGCTTCTAACGATGATATCCTTGATGGCATTCGCCAAGGCGTGTATGAGGCTGTCTCTGCGGCTATGGGTGGCGGTTACGGCTCACAGGATATTCGAGTATACCTTGACGGCAGAGAGATCAGAGCAAGCCAGAGACGGCTTGACAGAGCAGTGGGGTGATAACATGACAGTTGAGATTATGAACGCAAGTTCCCAATACGTTGACATCACCCCATACATTGCTTGGCAAGGGCTGACATTTTCCAAACAGGATGTTGATGGCCCAGATGCCGGACGCACGATGGATGGACGGATGCACAGAGACAGGGTGGCGATAAAGGAGAAGATGCAGATAAAGACCGTTCCTCTCGGTAAAGATAAGATTGCTCTTCTCCAGACCCTCCTCGACCCGGAAACCCTGACGGTGAGGGTGAACCCGTATCCGAAAACGAATGCGTCAAAAGTGATGACGATGTACACGAACAACGTGTCCACACAACATATTATCCACAGGAGTAACGGGGATGACATCCAATCCATGTCATTCCCCCTGATTGAAGTATAAGAGGTGTATACGCATGAGAGAAACTTCTGCGCTATACAAATCAATAAGAGGCACACCCGGTTATCACTATAACGTGAACGTGATATGCAATGAGACTGAAGAAGTCTATGGTATGGATAAACTGAAGTCTGTGCATATCAAACCGATGCTGTTTGCAGAGAATGGGCCGAGCATTGGCAACGCCTGTTCGACAGAGTGTGATATTGTTCTCAGAGAAGATTCTGAAAACTGGCCTCGCATGGCAAGTTTTGAGGTGAAGATCCAGATCATGTCCGAGGACAACACTCAGGTTTCTGAGTGGCTGTCGATGGGTACGTTCTTCACAGATGAACGGGCATACACTGCGTCTGGCGATCTGTCCATTATCGGGTTCGATTCAATGCTTAAGATGGAACAAAGCTGGACGGATAAGATTACGCCTCCACTGAACTGGCCTGTTACCGCAAGCGCATGGTGCAACATGATCGAAACCGCCGGGATTGCGGAGTTCGACAGCAGAAACATTATAAACAATGTGGTTGCGTTTATCGGTCTGGACACAGCATCCACGGTTAGAGATAAATTGAAAGATATCGCAGCCGCTCATGGTGGAAACTGGGTGATGACCGAGGAAGGGAAACTTCGGTTGATTCCGATCACGAATCCCGGTTCATATGATAGTGCTATTGCAGGTCTTGCTATTGCTGGTATTGCAGTTGTTGGTACAAGCGGCGGTGGAGGCGGTTCTGATTCTGGCGTATTCCCGATTGGGATGAATATGCGCTCGTTCTCCAGTAACACGCCTCTGGATGGAATCACTGGTGTTATTTTGCAAACGGAAGGTGGTTCTGTTTCTACCGCCGGAACAGATACCGGGTATGTGCTGAGAGGAACGTGTAACTTCGCAAGTTCAGATGGCGTTGCTGGTATCTGCTTGGCAAGAACTTCCGGGTATGTTTATCGTGGCTTTGATGCTGTGACGGCATATCTCGATCCGGCATATGAGGTTGGCGATTATCTTCTCCATGAGGAAATACCATACCAGATGATGACCATCACATGGAATATCAATCACCGACCGACTGCGGATATCTCAGCCCCGTATGAGGAGGAAATCGACCATGAGTATGAGATCATAAGCGAAAGTGCGAAAACCCTTCGGAAAGTTGACGCCAAACTTCTCGACTATCCGACCAATGCGGTGATGGAATCCGCTATCCGGCAGTCTGCTGAATCAATAGAGTTGAGTGTGTCGGAAAACTATTACGACAAGGATACTGTTGACAGTATTCAACAAGGGAACGAATCGCAGTTCACGCTTACCAGTCAGCAGATTCAAGCGATGCTCAGTCAGATTTCCACGGTCGAAGGTGAAGTACATAGCATAAACTATTATGTTCGGTACGAAGTAATTGAGGGCATCGGGACTGTTATTGTCGGTCAGACAGATTCTCTTGCAGAACTCCATATCACGAATGGTCAGATCACTATGGTTTATAACGGAGAAGCGGTCAGCTACTGGAACCAGAACCAACAGTACACACCAAAGAAATTGGAGATCCCTGTTGGCGGCAGTTTGAAGCTCGGCAATGTGCAATGGCAGCCGAGAACAAGCGGCAACCTCAGTGTTTTCTTAGTAAATTCTTGAAGTTGGTGATTTGAATGGATTGGTATATAAAACCAAGCACGTTTCCATCTTTTACATATGGAGGAGCAACTTTTACTCCCAAAGCTACATATGACCAACAATTATTTTATTACTCAAATGGTTATCATTTTGGCGGTTCGGTATGTTGTTATAGCTGTTCTGTAGCAACCTCAAATTTTCCGGATTTCAAATACGAAATTCAGTATCTTTCAAATAATGTTGTTTCTGCTACAACAGGGCAATTTGCCGCCCATACTTTCGACACATCAAGTATTCATGAATTTTCTCTTTTAAGTGGCCCCGGGCTGTCCGATCCTTTTTACGATGGTCGGGCTTGCGTTCTTAGGTTTATTATCAGAATCAACGGCACTGCCGTTATGCAGAAAGATGTGCGTCTGTTCTCGCCGCCACAAGCAAGCAGAATTTCATTGAGTTACAGTGCATCCCAGCAAACAGGCAAGGTCTATAATGTGACTGTATCAGGTATGCAAGCAAACGCAAAAGCTAAACTTGAAATCAGGACGCTTGCATATTCAAGAAATGATGGTTCCGGCGGCAAACTATATACTTATGTTAACGGCTATTTAAATAGCGGGTCTACTATAGTAAAGGATTATACACTTAATTCTGCAATAAGCAGCTTCGGCTATTATTTCCCATATTACACAAATGTCGCACATGATTATAATGACGGCCTGATAAAGCTGATTTTCACTTTTGATATATCAGATGACCTCACTGGTTCTACGGACACATACACGCTTTCATATACGGGTATTACCTGGTCATATGTTAATCAGACTGATGGAAATGCTGGCCCTGTAATTACCTTACACGCCGTAACTTGCGTTCCGGCCAATGTCATGACAAAATACGGCAAATATGTGGGCGGCGGCATTACGCAGTTGACATTTGGATGGGCTTCTCAATGGAAGTATGGTAGTTCGTTTCAATCTGTTCAATATCAGTTATATAGTTCTGGTGGAACTCTAATTAACACCTGGACTTATAACAGCATAACCGCATTGAGCCTGAGTTTAACAAATACTTCTGATGCATCATACTATGTACGGGTAACAATAACGGCAAGCAATGGTGCTTCGAACGCAGCTACTTATTCAACGTTTGATGTTTATGGATATTCAATTCCTTATATAAGGAAACTTGAAGTACGCAGATGTAACCAAGACGGAACTGCAAATGACAGCGGTGCTTATTGTAGAATTTCGTGGGCATTTAAGGTCATACCGCTTGGAAACGTAAATACAAAAACAGTTGTTCTTACAGCACCTGACGGATCTCATACTTTTACGAATGAGGACTATGACAACCAAAACGGTTATTATTATATTTCTGTTGCCGATATAGAACATTCATATGCTATTTCTCTCAGCGTAACAGATGACTTCCAGACAGTCTCGAAGACAGTAAATGTTAGCACCGCAGGAGTTATCATGGACTTTCTCTATGACGGAAAGGGCATTGGGCTTGGTAAGGTAGCAGAGACAACCGAAATGGTAGAAGTGAATCCACAGTGGACATTCAAAGCGGACAAGATGACTTTCAAAGGGCAAGACCTGGAAACGATTCTTACTTCACTCGGCTATGTGTTCCCAACTTAAAAGAGGGGTGATATTTACATGGGATTAGTTAAACGAACGTATGTCGATGGCGAGACTGTCATAACGGCAGACAACCTCAACGATATACAAGATGAGATTATCCAAAACGCCTCGGACATATCCACGAAAGGAACGTATTCAAAACCTTCTGGTGGGATCCCGAGTACAGACATGACCACGGCGGTTCAGACATCTCTCGATAAAGCCGATACCGCATTGCAGAGTTCTGACATTGACAACACACTTTCTGTGACCGGAAAAGCCGCCGACGCGAAGAAAACCGGGGACGAGATTAGTGGTGTTAAGAACACCTTAAACCACAAAGCTGACGCCATCTACGACACTGCCAGCGGGGACATTGCCAGCTTCCCTGACGGTGCAGACGGCCTCCCGGTGAAAGACCTGACCGTGGGCATCGAGCCTGTTCAGGATTTGCATGGATGGGATTATCCGTTCCCTCCGGGTATATCTCCAAACATTATCTATAACGGTACGGATACTTCCAACGGGTATGAGAATAAAAAATATCTGAAGGAAGACGGAAGCACAGGGAGTGCTAATGACAACAACATCTCCGAGTATTTCCCGGTCTCAGGAAGCACTGTCTATACTATTTCTCAATGGACAGCAAATATGAATGCCGCATCTGTCGGATTTTATGACAGCAGTAAAGCGTTCATTTCTGGAGAAGCATTTTCACAAAGGTCTTCATTTCAGATTACATCCCCGGCAAATGCGGCATATTGTAGAATTACGCTATCTGCTGCTGATCACGTTCAGATGGAACTCGGTTCGACACCAAGTGATTATATGCCGTACAGTAACATCTGCCCCATCTCCGGCTGGACGGGTGCGAATGTAATCGGTGTGGGAGAGGCTTTCAGCGGATTTGAACAGGGCGCACTGAACGCCAACGGAATGAACTCGGCGTCTAATACGCGAATAAGAACAAAGAATTATATCCCGGTCGTTCCCGGAAAGACATATTATATACATGCTTTTCCTACGGTTAGCGGGAAAATCACGCAAGTATATATATATTTTTACGATAAAGCTGATTATAGCACGAATAAAAAAGACAGGATTGGCTGGCTTCAGCTTCCAACAACATTTACTGTCCCGAACGACTCTATGTATATCAGATTTGGTCTTTCGTATGTGTCCGGGGAAAATGTTAATCCCAGCAATTTCAACCCTGTGTTTCTCTGGCCGAACAACGAAAAAACCAGCATTACCATCTCATGGCAATCCTCAGCCGGGACAGTCTACGGCGGTACGCTGGATGTGACGAGTGGGGTGCTGAAATTAACCCACAGCATAATCACTTCATTTTCTCGTGGGGGAAAAGACTCTTCGGACAAACTTTATATAATTGCGAATAATATAAGTGCAAATGTTCTTGTATATGATCCGAGCGTAATTAGTTCTATGTTTCCTGTTTTGAGCCTTTCTGATGCAAGAGCATCAACCTCTCCTTGCCTTTGCTTGTATGGCACTACATTATACGCCGGAGGCTTTATCGGCAAGGAGTCAGAACTTGATACTATTCTCGCATCTGGAGATTTGCAGGTTGTTTACCCACGTGCCGCCGCTCTCGTCATCCAGCTCGACCCCGTCACCATGACCACCTTGCTCGGCCAGAACAACATCTGGGCAGACACCGGGGATAGCACGGTCGAGTATCCTGCGGATACGAAACTCTATATCGACAAGAAATTAGCCGCCCTTGTAGCGGCACTCAGCTAAAGGAGGAATTAAAATGTACGAATATCTCAAAAGCCTGATTGCCCTTGGCGGCTATAAGCTGGACAACATGGAGAAGACCATCGAACGGCACTTCATCAAGGGCGAAATCACAGAAGCGCAGGAAGTGGAACTGCTCCAGATGGCGGCAGACAACGCCGATGACAATCTCCAGATTGATGTAGCGGCTGTTCTTGCCGACCTTGAGAAGCGCATCGAAGTCCTCGAAGCCGCTGGCGTAGTAGTATGGACTCAGGGCCATGTGACCGCACAGGGCGAAACCGTCCTCTACGATGTTATCAAAGAAGGACATTACCGCTACTGCCGTTATGACGGCGGCAGAGCATCGACCAGTCTCAGCCCCGGCAAGATTAACGGCTGGGTGGTTCTCTCCGGTGCTGGCGGCGAAGTGACCCACAGCATCGAGAAGGACAGCGAGGGCAACATCATCCTCGTCCCGGTCAACACCGAGTCTGTCAACGAGTAAAAGGAAGTCATCATGATTTCTGCATGGCATCTTCTCTGGATTGTCCCGATCAGTGCAATGGTCGGGGCAGTCCTGATGGCGGTTGTTAGCAACAGTAAGTAACGTAAAGCGGACTTGCCGTGACGGAATAGGTAGACGGGTTAGCGGGAGATAGCCACGAAAGCGGAGGTTACGTTACCGCTTGAGAACAAGGACGAAAGTCATGCGACCCGACATCTTCGAAAAGGCTATCATGAAAGGTGCAAATCCTTTCCGGCAAGTTATTTAAAGCAGACCTTTTTATGCTACCCGACATTACTGGTCACACCGAAGAACACAAAAAAAGAGGGGCATCAAAAGCCCCTCTCGGAAAGCCAAGGTTCAAGAGCCTTGCGGATCGCCCAGCTTTTGTCTCTCTCGTCTGATTCGCAGTACTTTTCAAGACGGTCATACAAATCAGGCGGCATAGAGATTCCGAACTTGACGAATTTCGGTTTTGGCTCATCCCCATATCTTGGCCTTCCTCTGTCGGTTTTACCTTCTCGCATTGGTATCACCTCGGAACTATATTACCACAAATGTCAATAGGAGAACGAGCAATGTGTCGAAAAAAGTACCTCTTCCATGTCACGAAGCCTCAATATGTCGAAGACATAATCAAAAATGGCATAAGACGGTCTATGGGAACGAGGACAACGTGTTGTGTTTATTTGTCTGAAAATCCTTTGTCTTGGTACGAACCCGGACTTGAAATACTTCGTGTCGATATAACCGGGCTGTCTAAAATAAAGGCGAACACATGGCTACCAGATAGCGATGAAATAATTTTTTGGGGAGATATACCTGCTTGGAAACTGACGAAGAACGGTTTCAAACAGAGAATTACTTGTGTAACAGACAAATATATCAAGGGAAGGAAAACGGCATGAAACCAAAAACTTATTGTGAAAAATGGCCTGTTGGATGTAAGTCTTGTGATTTGCTGTTGTGTAATGGAAAAAAAGACATGGATGACCATTTTCGTGGCGTCACGAAAATGATAGGGCAACAAAAAAAAGACGGGCGAACCCGTCTTGTAAGGGGTGGAATTGAACCACCATCCTGCGGAGTGGTTATGGGTTTTCCTCTAACGGCATTACTCCTCGTCAGGAGAGCCGCCACCGTCTTCTCCACCGCTCTTCCGGTGAGCTTCACTTACAAGAGCATTATATCAAAAGAGAAGCTCATTTGCAACAAAGAAATGAGGTGGTTTAAAGGTGTTTTACGGTAAAACCCGGAAAGGCCAGTAATTACTGGGCTTTCAGCGTAGCAAATTTTGAACGCAGACCTTACACCATTTGCGGAAACCATGACTGTCCTCCCTCCAGGGCATCCGTGATAGTCGGATTTTGAAATGAAAGTAGGTGAACCCCGTGATTACCAGAGAAGAACTGGAAGAATTTATCGAGGGCATGATAGGCGGTGAACGAACATGAGTTATTATCAGACTATCTACAACAGACTACGGAAGCATGGTCTTACCCAGGCGGGTGCGCTCGGTATGCTGGGTAACTTCGATTGCGAGAGCAACTGTGAACCGAATCGGCTGCAAGGGGACTTCTCCCCGTATCGGAGCGCCAGCAAGCAGTATG
>Ga0326513_10002127_pt1 | contig 14718 bp, 15 predicted proteins | sample 2_2465_0518_D_FD_203654 | JGI IMG/M metagenome (GOLD analysis project Ga0326513, IMG submission 203654) | Bovine rumen microbial communities from UC Davis, California, United States - 2_2465_0518 | ecosystem: Host-associated > Mammals > Digestive system > Stomach > Rumen | place: USA...
TGGTGAGCCAGAGGTCGTACGCGCGGCGCACGAGCTCCCGGCCTATCTCCAAACCCTTGCAGTAGCTTCTCACTTGACCGATACACCCCTCGTCTCTGGTTGCCTTCCGAACTGTCGCCTCTCGGTTACTGGCCCGGTGGTCTTTAGGCCATTTCGCTGCGTTGAGCGGGCGGGCCCCGTCGCCCTCTGGCGGGCGCGGGGTAGGCGTGGCGGTGGTGCTGAGAGGTGCCAACCAGATAGCCGGGAGCCGATGTTCCAGTTCGCGTTGGTGAGGGCGTTGTTCGCGTTCACGTACCACAGGCCGGCGTTGCCGCCATTGTTCAAGTTGCCCAGGCCCTGCCACGAAAATAGGGCATCGGTCCGTTCGCCACGGATCCCCATAAAACCGTTTTCAGCGTAAATCGTGCGGGGGGGGGCCAGTCAAACATTGGTCGGTCGGCGGGCTGCGCCCGCCGACCTAGGGGGCTCCGCCCCCTCTTTCCGCTTCGCTACGCTACTCGGAAATTCACCCCCAAGGGCCACGCGGCTAGGCCGCGAGGGCCCGACCAGTCGCAGAGAGCCGGGAGCCGATGCCCCAGTTCGCGTCGGCGAGGGCGTCGAACGCGACCACGAACCACAGGCCGGCGTGGCCGCCATTGCCCAAGAAGCCCAGGCCCAGCCACTCTCGCGTTCCCTGCGTGGTGATCTTGTTGGTGTAGCTGCCGTCGCACATTCCGGTGCTCTGCGACGCTCCGTAGCTAGCACCGAAGAGCATGCCGCTCGCGTTGTCTGGATACATGGGGTACTTCCACGAGTCGGTTCCGTCCGAATACATGTACTTGCCCGTATGCGTGTAGTCCGTCGTGACGCTCGTGGCCTCGTTCTTCGAGTCCTTGCATATGCAGATCTCCCACCCCGTGCTGCCGTCGCTGCTCACGATCACGTCCCCGACGACCTCGTAGAAGCCAACGGCGGTCTCGATGCCTTGCAGCACGAAGGGCTCCTTGCCGCTCGTCGGGTCGGTCGGTGAGCCGTCCCCCTCCACAAGGTCGCACGAGCCCGTCCACCATGGGGACGTGCTGAGGAAGTCCGTCGTGAGCGTGTTGAACGCCGTGGTCGTGTCGAAGTATACGGCGCTGTTGTCCTCGTCGTATGCCTCGATCTTGATAATCCTGAGTCCGTCGAACTTGTTGTAGTTCGCAGCCGTGTTGCGGTCGCTTCCCGAGTGCGTTCCCAGCATCATGGCGGAGCCCACGACCAGGTTTGCGGCCTGCGCGTTCATGAGGATCACGCGGGTTACCCCCGTCTCCGCCGCCGCGAGCGTGTACTGGTAGTTGTAGCTGGTGCATCCCGCGAGCACGCTCTGGCTGTTCTTGGTGGCGTACTTGAGCAGGAACATGATCTTGAGGTACCAGTCGTCGGCTATGCTCTTGCCGCTGTAGCCCGTGGTCGCCGTCTTGCACTGCGTTATGAGGCTGTTGTGCGAGACGGTGCGGTTCCACGGCTTCGCGCCGCTCACGCTCTGCATCATGCCCTCGCCGTCGTTGCTGCCTGCGTACTTTGCGTAGAGCATGAACGGGCGCAGGGACCCGTCCGGGAGGTACGCCTGCGGCTGGGCCGACATGCCGGAGAGGCGCGTGTCGGAAACGAAGACGGTCACGGCGCTGTCGCCCGATGCGTCGAAGGCCCACCACAGCACGGGCGTGAGGACCCACACGTTGCCGTTCGACCCGTCGCGCTTGTATCGCCCGTCGCCCTCTATCGCCGTCACGTGCGGCGATCCGTCCGCGTCAACGTACCCGTTCGCGTTGAAGTGGACGAACGGGCCCTGCCCGGTGTAGGGGTCAACGGCCGGCCTGCCGACGATGCCGGGGATCGGGTTCGGCATGCCTGCGTTCGCTCCCAGCTTGGTGCATGCCGTCGCGCTTCCCTTGGGTATGCTCACCCCGTACGCCTTGCCGTCGCGCATGGCCGCTAGCCAGTTCGCGACGCTCTGGTCGTCGTACCGCCCCAGGGTGGAGTCCCATTCCAGAGTCTTCGACGTCACCATGGCCTCGAGCGCCCGCGCTATGCGCGCCCCGTCGTCGTGGCCCATGGGGACGATGTAATCAACCGCCATCCTTACCCCTCTCCGTTGTCGGCGAACACGAGCCTGCGCTCGCCGTCTATCTCAATTACGTCGATCACGAACCGCAGGTTCGCGGATACCGCGCCACGCGCCTGCGCCGCCGCCTGACGCGCGTCCTCTGCCGCGTCGCTCGCCTCGGTGATTGCCGCGGAGACGGACCCGGCCGATTCCCTTGCCTCCTGCGCCGCCGCGCTTGCGACCGTCGCTGAGCTCGTCGCGTTCCCCGCCGCCGTGGTCGCCGCCGTCGCCGCTGCGTTCGCGGCGTCCTTGGCCTCGGTGACTCCCGTGGTCGCCTCCCTTGCGAGCCCCGCGGCGTTCGTGGCGTCCGCGGTCGCGCTTGCCGCTGAGTTCGCCGCGGACGTTGCGTTGCCGGCTGCGGTGTTTGCCGTGCCTGCCGCCGTGGTCGCCGCGGTCGCCGCCGATTGCGCCGAGGTCGTGGCGCTCTCTGCGGCGCTTGCTGCGGAGGAGGCGCGGTTCGTCGCCTGCTCCGCGCTGGCTATCGACGCGTCGACGCGACCTGCAGCCGTGTTTGCCGCCGTCGCCGCGCTCTCCGCCGCCGATATCGCGGTCTCGACGCCGCCTCGTGCCGTGTCCGCGTTCGTCGCGGCTGTGTTCGCGCGCTGCGTTGCCGTTGCCGCGTTCCCCGCAGCCGTGTTTGCCGCCGTTGCCGCCGTGTTGGCCGATCCTGCCGCCGTCGTTGCCGATTGCGCCGCCGCCGTCGCCGTGCTCGCCGCGCTGTTCGCGCTCGTAGCGGCGTTGTTGGCGCTCGTCGCTGCGTTGTTGGCGCTCGTGGTCGCCTGCCCCACGCCCTCTACGAGCTGGGCCCGTATGTCGTCGGTGGCCGCGAGGATGTTGGCTACCATGTCCTCGTAGGTCGCCATCCTCTTGACGGTCCCGGCCGAGAAGCACACGTAGACCGATTGGCCGTCGTCAACGTTGGGGTCTCCCGATAGCACGATGGCCCACTCGCCGGCCACTAGCCGCGTGGGGTCGAACCGGTTGAAGTTGCCGCGCCTTACCTGTATAGCCATTGCGTGCCCCTAGTCTTCCAGCATCCAGTCGATCGATAGGAGCTGCCTCGCGGTTAGCTGCTCGGACGCCTCCGCCCACGATATGCGGTCGAAGTCGTAGTCCCGCTCCATAGCGTCGAGGTCCGCCATCTCCGCGACGAACGCACCCCATCCCGGCATGCTGGGGTCGATCGTCTGGCCGCTCCCGTGCCTCACGATCGACTCGTCGCGGGCTCGTAGGTACTCCTGCAGTTCTGTGACGAGCAGTCGGTTGTTCCGTGCTATGCAGTACCCCAGCTTCCCGCTACAGTCGAGCACCCCGTTGAGCCCGTAGAGGCACTCCGTCGCCTTGTCATTTCGTAATCTCATTGCTTCCTCCCTCTGTCTGAGAGACGGACACCAGAAGCCCGTCCTTGAATCGCAGGGTCGTGCCGCAGATCGTGAGCGTGCCCGTCCATGGCTCGTCCCCCTGCGCGGCCTGTGCCTTCATGAGGCGCATGCCGGCGCCGGTTGGTGCCGCGGCGCTGTAGGTGACGCCGACGCTCGCGCTGCCCGTCCTCGGCGCGTTCGGGTCGGACACCTCGGATGCCGCCACCCGCCTCACCGAGCCGTCATCGTGGACCGCACGTATGGTCGCGCCCCTCCTCTCCGCTGCCACGAGGGCCGCGAGCCCCTGTGCGCTGTAGTCTGTGACGTACTCCATCGCGCTCAATTCGGCATCGGTCACGTAGTACGCTGAGATTTCCGCCATCGCTACCCCCTAGATCGTCGCGTAGGAGACGCACAGCCCGTTGATGAACCGCAGGCTCACCGTCCCGTACGTCCAGCTGATCGAGCCGCCGCCGTTGTCCCTTATCGACTTCACGACCTGCTGGCTCCACGTGCCCGTCTTGCACCACGTCGCGGTCGTGCTGACGTTGCTCGTGTTCGCCACGGATATGCGTGGGCTCGAAATGCGCACGACGCCCGCCGCCTGCACCTGTATCCCCTTGTACGTGCCACCCGTGTCGAGGTCCCTGGTCGATGCCGTGTAGTCGATGTACCCGACCTGCGAGTTGTTCTGGTATCCGTACATGGTGCCGCTTTGCAGCTTGACCTTGTACGTGCTGCCGCACTCGAAGGTCCCCTGCAGGCTCGCGCTCGTGGCGGTGACGACGCCCGTGCTCGTGACCTTGAAGTTGGTGGAGTTGACCACGATGGTGTTGCTGTTGAACGTGATGATTCCCGCCGAGATCGTGATGGCGGAGGAGTCGTTGGCGAAGGCCTTGCGCACCTTGGAGAGGTCCGCCGACACGTTGGTGACCGTCGTGCCGCCCACGCTCATCTTTATGGATGCGGTGGAGCCCAGCGCGAGGTTCGAGACCTCTAGCGTAATGCTGTTCTTGAGCACCTGGATCTTCGAGAGGGTGCCGCCGTCGCCGACCCGCCAGTACGTGCCGTCCCACACGAAGGAGACCACGTCGCCCGACGCCCAGTTGTTGCCTCCGCCCATGTAGGAGCCGTTGACGAGGATGTAGCCGGTGGCCGCGTTGCCGCCGCTCGAGTCGGACTGTAGCTTGAGCATGGGGTTGCTCGCCGTGTTGGCGTAGGTGAAGCGCACGGTGACGGTGGCGCCCACGTACTTCCTGAACCCCGTGACGGTGACGACCTTGGTCTGGGTGCCCGCCGCCGTCGAGCACGTGCCGTACGTGGCCTGCACGCTCTTGATCGACACGTCGAAGGAATCGGCACGGAGCTCAAGGCTCGAGACCGCGCTGTTGGTCGTGTTGAGCTGCTTGTACACGGCGCCGTCGACCACGTACCAGTAGGTGCCGGAGTACACGAAGGTAACGATGTCGCCCGCCGCCCACCAGTTGTCCTGCGCTATGGGCACGTTGTTCAGGTAGATCGCCTTCGCGCCCGTGCCGTTGACGTTGAGCGTGGGGTTGCTCGCGGTGTTCGCATAGGTGAACTTGACGGACACCATGGCGCCCTTGCGGAGCGCGAAGCCCTCGCACGCCACGACCTTGGCCTGCGTGGCCTGTGCCGTGCCGCACGTGCCGTAGACGGCCTGCATAGAGCTCACGGTCGCGCTTATCCCGTCCGAGTCCTGCCGCAGGCTCGTTATGTTGTTGCGCATGGTGCCAAGCGCGTCCAGGAGCGTGGTGGACGTGTCTATGCTCACGCTCGCGCCGTCAACGTACACCTCGCCGGTGTCGTAGTCCGCCGAGAACATCACCTTGCGGGACCTCGGCTCGCGCACGGTGATGCTGCCCGTGTTGATGTAGTCGGCGTCGAGCCCGATGGTGTATATACGGTTGAGGATCTCCGTGCCGCTCACGTCGAGCCCGTACGGGTAGGTCTGCCCGCCGTCTGTCGATATGCCGATGGCCTCCGCGGTCATCTTCCAGACGATGCCCGACTCGTCAAGCTCGGGCTTGTCGTGCATGTAGTAGATAACGGACCCGTCCGGCTGCTCGACCTCGGTGTTGTAGATGCCCGACGCCTCGCTGAGCTCTCTGGATAGCTGCTCGACGGCCCTCTGCCTGTCCGTCCGCTCGTCGCGCACGGCGTTGCGTGCGTCCACGATGGCCTTGGTGATCGCGGAGAACGACCGCGCGCTGTTCCTGCTTGGCGTCTCGGCGCCGCACTTGATGGCCGCGTACGATCCCGTCCTGTAGGTGAGGCTCGTGATGTAGGCGCGGTAGCTGTTCTGCTGGCGGTCGGTGATCACGATGGGGTCGCCGGCCTCTATCGACGGGTCGCCGAGGGCCGATAGGTCGAAGGGGCGGAAGCGCATGCCGACCACGCGCTCGCCCACCTGCGCGGCGACCTCGGAGGCCCCGCCGAAAGCTATGAGCGGGTTGTCCTTTATGTCGAGCACGTACCCGCGCGAGCCGAACAGGCTGGTCTCGCCCTCCTGGCCGGTTCCTCCCTCGTCCTCCGGCTTGTCGTCCTGCGCCGTCACCTGCACGCCCGTGACCACGACGTCGTCTGTCGATACGGACATGGAGCTGTAGGCGTAGACGTTCGCCCATGGGCGCCGCGCGAACGAACCGCCGTCGTAGGAGTCGCCCGAGGAGTAGTCGGTGAAGTTGCCGCCGTCCGCGTCGTCGCCGCTCTGGTACGGGCTCCCGTCGTCAAACGTCTCACCGTCCAGCCAGTCCTCGCTCTCGAACGCCGTGGTGTCGTACCACGATATGCGGAGCGTGCCCACGTTCGTCATGCGAGCGAAGCATCCCGCGATCTGGCAGACGTAGGCGAGCATGGCGAGGCAGGTGAGCGAGGAGTCGTCCGGCCGCTCGTTCACGACGAACTGGCAGTTGTCGAACGTGCCGCTCTCCTGCGGAACGTCGCACACGGCGCACATGTCCGCCACGATGGTCTGCAGCGTGGCGGGGTATCGCGTCGCGACGTCCGCGTACGACCTCTCGAACCTGCTCATGAGGTCGAGGCACGTGAGCCCGATGGTGGCGCCGTACGTCCTCGGCTGGTCCACGAGGTAGCGCCCCTTTCGGATCCACTCGACCGTGTTGTTCGGGAGGAGCACGCCGATCGATGGCAGCAGCTCCGCGCCTGTGAAGTCGTAGGCGTCGAAGTCGCCGGAGTAGTTGTTCAGCGTCGCCTTGAACTGGCCTATGATCGCGGCGCCAACGTCGAACGACCCCATGGAGGAGGTCGCGTCCGTGAAGGACGGCGCGCCCATCATCACGTCGAGGCCCGTGAGCGCCCGCGTGGTGCCGTCCGCGAGCTTGAGGGTGGCCTTGAACTCGGTCTTGGTGTTCTGGGCCACCGCCTGCATGAAGTCGTTGCTCACGTTGATCATGTGCGCCTACCTCTCGATGATGTTGAACGAGAGGGACGAGTATGTTACGCCGGCTATGTCGAAGTCTCGCAGCTTCGTCTTCTTGTCGCCCGTGTAGAACTCCCTGACCGCGTAGGCGTTCTCCATCGCGTCGTGGTAGTACACGAACACGTACTCGGGGTTGAACGCCTGCAATATCTGCGCGACTGTCTCCGCGCTCCGGTTCTTCCAGACCGGCGAGAGCTTGCGCTTCTGCGCGACGCGGTTCTTGTGCATGGTGGCGTTCGCGTCCTGCGTTCGTCCCGCGTCGGATGCCGATATGTCGTTGAGGTCCCAGCCCCAATCGTCTGGGGCCGGGAGCGGGCTCATGCTGCTCGTGCTCGTGCCCACCCGTATGAAGTCTGTCGCCATGCGCCCCCCTTACACGAACGCGAACTCCGGCACGAGCTCGCCGCGCCTTGCCAGCGACGCGTTGCCCTTGCTCGATGCCCGCGCCACTGTCTCGCTGTCTATCTGCACCACGAGGTTCACGTCGCCGCCTCCGCCGTCCTGCGAGGATATCGCGAGTATCGCCTCCGCGAGCATCGGCCCGATCTCCTCGCGGAGCACCTGGCGGAGCAGGCCCTCGGGCGTCTCGATGTTGTTGCCGTGGCTCTGGTCGCCAAGGACGGCAAGGAACTCGCGGTTGGGCGGTATCACGGCGCCGCCCGCGAGCCTCGGCAGGTTCACGCTCGAGAACGAGATGGAGGGAATGTCTACGCCGGGGATGTTGGAGAGCCCGTCCGTGATTCCGTTGACGAACCCCACGAGGCTGATAATCACGCCGTCGAGCAGTCCCTCTATGATGGAAATGAAGCCGTTCACCACGCCCTTGAGCCCTTCGATGATGCGGTCGCCGCTGCCCGTGAAGATGCCCACGACTATGTCCATGCCACCCTCTACGATCTGGCGCAGGCCGTCGATGAGCCCATCGACCGCCGTGCGTATTCCGTCGATCACCCCGAAGATGGTGCCCTGCAAAACGTCGAGGATCCCGAGCACGAACTGCTTGAGCCCCTCGAACAGCCCCTCGGCCTCCGGGAACTGGCTGGCAAGGAAGTCGAACACGCCGCTCACGCCGTCGCGTATCCAGTCGAAGAGGCTCTCGAGTATGCCGCGCACTCCGTTGACCAGGCCGTCCACTATGGTGCGGATGCCGCTTGCAACGCCGTCGATTCCCTGCGTGATTCTCTCGCCGTCGAGCGTCACGAGCCCGACGATGATGTTCAGCGCGCCCTCCATCATCTGGCGCACGCCGTCGAGATCGGCTTTCAGGAAGTCGCGCACGCTGTCGATGATGCCGCATATCATGTCCTTGGTGGACTGGAAGAACCCGCTGAGGGCGGGGAACTTCTCGGAGAGGAAGTCGAAGAGCCAGGACACCCCGCCCTTTATGACGTCCGCTATCGCGCTAATGACGCCGCTCATGAACTGGGTCATTCCGTCGATCATCTCCATGAGCCCGGTGAGGGCGAGTGGTATGTCAAGAGTGAGGATGCCCACGAAGAAGTCGGAGAGGCCCGCGACGTAAGTCTTCAACCCCTCGAATATGTCATGGAACTGCCCGCCCGTTGCCTCGTCCAGCCAGTCCATGAGGTCGCCGAACAGGGTCTTGATTCCCTCAAGTATCCCGATCACGGTCTGGTACAGTCCTTGCAGGATTTGGACGACGCCCTCAACGACGAGCCCGAAGTCGCCGGTCAGTATGCCCTCGATCACCTTCTCGAAGCCGCTCACGATCTCGGAAAGCCCTTGGAATATGTTGGTGAACCTTCCGCCCGTCACCTCGTCCAGCCAGTCCATGAGCGCGGCGAACGCGCCCTCTATGACCTTGCAGGCGCCTATGACTATGTCCGTGATGCCCTTCCAGATCAGGCCGAAGTCGCCGGTGCGGATGCCCTCCACGATCTCGTCCCACCCCTTGGCTATCTGCTGCAAGCCCTCGCGTATGCGGGCGAACGGGCCCTCCACGTCGTTGAGGATTCGGTCCTTGAGCATGTCCAGCCAGTCCAGGACGCCCTGCATCATGCCCGCGTCGCCGAAGTCCCCGAGGGTCCAGTCGTTCTCGAGCTCCGGCGCCTCGATGGAGGAGAAGTCCGGGCCCTCCACCTCGTCAACGTAGTCCTCTATGGCGTCGGTAACGTCCTCGGTGGACTCCGCGCTCATAGCGTTGATCTCATCGAACGCCATGAGCTGGCTGTTAGCCTTCTCCTGCGCCTTCGCGTTCTTCTCCGCCGCCTTCGCCTGCTTCTCCTGGGCTTTCGCCTGCTTCTCCTGCGCCTTTGCGAGCTCCTGCTCGTAGCGCGCCTGCTCCTGCGCGACCTGCTCGTCGTATGCCGCCTGCTTCTGGGCGTTCGCCTGCCGTATGGCGTCGCCCTCCGCCTGCCTCTGACCCTGTATGCCGGCCACGAGGTTCGTGCCGAATATGGAGTCCACGAGCCCGGCGATCCTTTCGAGCACGCCTGCCAAGGTGTTCACAAGCGCGGTTAGCGCGGGGAGTGCGGCGGACACGATCGCGGAGAGCACGCCGTTGAACGTCGCCTTGAGGTTCGCCACGCTTGAGCTGAACCGCTCGTTCTGCATGAGCATGCCGCCGATGGCGTTCTTGATGGCGTTGAGCCCTCTAAGGATTAGCCCGAATATGAAGACGCGCTTGAGCAGCCCGCTCACGCGCCGGGAGAACTGCTCCCACGGCGACACGGACTTGCTTGCGGCCTGGGCCATCTTGTTGCGGATGCCCTCTGCCGCGGAGGAGAAGCGCGAGCGTATGGCCTCCGCGGCCCTCTGCCACGCCGGCGCCGTCTGGGACGCCTCCTGGGCGAGCGCGGATGCCCGTCCCTTGCTGCGCTCGAGGTCGCGTTGGTACTCCCTGACCTTCTCGTCGGTCGCGTTCCACTTGCGCTCGAGCCCCTTGGCGTCGCTCTCGTGCTGCTTGAGGGTGGCCTCCGCCTGCTGCATGGTGCCCATGTAGCCCTGCATCTCGGCGACGGCTGCGTTCGCGCCCCTGATCTCGTCCTCGTACTCCTTGACCTCGCCGTCCAGGGCGTTCCACTTCTCCGCGAGCTTGTCCTGCTCGGCCTCTTGCTCTTGGAGCGCGACCCTGAGCTTGAACGCCTCGTCGTACTTCTCCTGCGCCTGCGCGTTGACCTTGGACTTCGCGGCGCCTATCGCCTCCGCGTACATGGGGTTTGCCGACTCCCTTGCCTGCGCTTGGCCTGCCGCCAGCTCCCTCCCGGTCGCTCTCAGGCGCTCGTACTCCTCCGTGAGCTCGCGGATCTTGGCCTTGGTGCCGTCGATGGCAAGGTCGGCCTTGTCCATCTCCTCCTCGATGGCGGTGCGCTTCGCGGTCTTCTCCTCAAGCTGCTTCGACAGCCTCTCGGCATCGCGCGTGGCCTCCCTGATGTGCTGGGCGAGCTCCTTGGAGCCGCCCTCGACGCCCATGCTCGCCTGCAGCCGCTCTATCTCGGCGCGGGCGTCCTGCGCTGCCTTCATCGCGCTCTTGAGCTTCGCGGCGAGGTAGGTCTTGTCGTCCCCGCCCTTCTCGATCTTGCGCTTGAGGCTCTCTACGTCCTGCGTGGCCTTGCGCAGGTCCTTCTCGAGCTGCTTGTTGTCGAGGGCGGTGGAGAACGTGATCGACCCGTCTGCCATGTCTCCCCCTTAGCTTATCCAGTGCTCGAGGACCTGCTCCTCCTCGGGCGTCTCCTTGCGTTTGAGGTCAACGAGGTCGCGGTGCTCCCTGTAGAACCTCTGCTCGTGCTTCTCTAGCCTCCTGCCCTGCGCCAGCTTCTTGCGTATCGAGACGACCTGGGCGAAGAGGCAGTCCCCGACCTCGTTGTAGGCTGCGAGGAACGTCCACCAGTGGAGCCCGCCCTCGTTCTTCTCGGGGTCGTAGGGCACGGCTCGGGCCTCGTACCCGAGCACCCTGTTTACGGGCCCGACGATGATGGGGAAGTCCTGCTCCCAGTCCGCGAGCTTGACGGGAGGCGCCTTGGTCGCGCCGTCGCCCCCCGCGAGGAACCACTTGGCGAACTCGATGGCCTCCCCGTGGTCGCTTGGGCCCATGGACTCGGCGTCGGGGTAGAGGATCGTGAGCGCGAGCACGCCGCGCTCGTGGTCGTCCAGCCCTGGGTCACCCAGCACGCTGAGCGCGTCGAGCGCGGCGCGGTAGTCGCTTCGTATCGGGAACTCCCTGCCGTTGATGGTCGCGGATCTGGGCAGCTCCCACGTGCTCATGCCTTCCTCTTGCCCTTCCGGCGCCCGTACTTCGCCATCATCGCGTCGAACTTGGCGCTGTGCGCCTTGATGCGCCCGTCCGTCTTGCCGAACTCGCGCTCGTATGCCTCGGTCACCTCGTCAAGCAGGGCGAGCATGAGATTGCACCATACGGGGAGGCCGTCCGCAATCGAGTAGCAGTTCATGGGGATGGCCGCGTCCGCCACGCCCGCCCCGAGGAGCCCGTCTATCGTCTCGCGCATCTCCGCGTCGAGGTCGCCGAACCTCCTGAGCACGTCGCCGGCGTCCCCTCCGCCGTCCGCGAGCTTGGCCTGTAGGCCGTCGAGCTTCCCGAAGGCGTCATAGAGCTTGGAGACGAAGGACTCGTCGGTCGGGTTGAACCGCACGGTGGCGGATCCGTTCAGGTCGTACTCGACGAGGCCGGTCTCGAAGGACAGTGTCTTGGGCATCGTCCGGCTCCTTCTACTCGCTGTCCGGCGTGAACGTGATCACACCCGTGGTCGCGTTCTTGGATGCGGTTCCGGTCACGCGCTCGCCGCCCGGCGTGACGGCCATTGGCATGCCGAGGTCGCCGCCTCCCTCGCCGCCGAGGTTCGTCGGCAGCACCGAGGAGGAGGTGTAACGCTCCGCGAACGGGGTGGATACGGTCCCCGCGTAGAGGTGAACGATTAGGATGTCCATGTTGCAGAGCGCCTGCGGGTCGTTGTCGTGGATGGCCTTGTTCCACACGCTCACCGCCGCCGCGTCCGCGGAGTCGAGGGGCAGCGGGTCGAACGTCTGCTTCTTGATGGGCTTGCGCGCGGTCGTGCGCGTCTCGCCCAGTATGTCGGTGCTCGTCTCCTCGCTCCAATCCAGCTCCATGGAGGAGTCGGTCGTGCGCTTGCCCAGAGGGCTCCACGTGGGAGAGGAGCTCGTGCCCGTGTTGAGGCACATGAGCAGCATCTCGCGTGCGATGGTCTGCTCCGCCGTGGTGTTGAACGTTAGGTCTGCCATTTGCCTACCAGCCTTTCTTCTCGAACCTCTTGGTGAATGTCACCGAGATCTGTATGGCGTACACGGCAACGCCCTCTGCGTCCGCCGAGTAGATGGCGCCGTTCTGCGCCGTTATGCGCTCCTGCCTTGGGTCGTCGCCGAACGTGGGGGCCAGCCCCAGCACGCTCTGCTCCTGCACCCATTCCTGGAACGCCTGCACCCATTCTGCGTTTAGTGTCGCGCCGGCATCGTCGCCCGGCGCCTTGCTCATGACGGTGTAGAGCGCGAAGTTGTACTGGTTCACGACCGTCACGTTTCCCAGCACGTCGGGGACCCTGCGCACCTCAACGAGGCCGCTTGGGAACAGCCCGGCCGTGTCGGGTATGCGGTCCGCGTAGTCGATGGCGAGGTCTGCGAGCACGTCTGCGCCCGGATAGCTCGCAACGAACGCCTTCACCTTCTCGAGGGCCGTCTGCTCTTCGCTCATCGGTTCCTGAGCCTCCTCGCGTACTCGGCGACCTCCTGCGCGATCTGCGCACCCTCGTGCAGCACGAGGGTGCGGTCCCAGTAGGGGCCGGCGAGCGGGTTTGTCGTGTGCGTGAACTGTAGGGGGATGCCCGTTGGCACGGGGTGGGCGCCCTTGCGGTAGCGGAAGGTGACGACGCGTCCCGTCTCGTCCTTTATGGGGAAGGGCCCGCCCCCGTTCGGGTCGCTCATCTTCACGCCGTGGTAGAGGTAGCGGGCCTGTGGCGCGTTGACCACGATGGTGGATGGCGAGTACTGCATGGTCTGGGCGCTCGCCATGGTCCCGGAAAGCCATGGCATGTAGCGGCGCATCCTGTGGAGCACGCGCGCCGTGAGGAAGCTCTGAACCCTGCCGGTCTCCTCCACGCCCAGGCCCCTCATGAGGCGCTCGGGCGGCTGTATGCGCGCATCGACCTTCACGAGCATGGCTAGCCCCCCGCCTCGGTATGCGCGATCTCGCCCCGGTAGTATTTGGGGTCCACGTACCTCACGACCACGAGGTCGGGCACCTTCGTGGGTATGAGCTCGCGCCACTGCGCGTCGGTGGTCACCTCCAGGCCCTCGCCGCGCATCACCTTGTCGCCCACGGCCACTGGCACGGTGCTGCCAGGTATCACGAGCAGGAACGAGTTGGCCTCGCCGCTGCCCGTCCTCTCGACGTTGTAGTTCTTCCTGTTGTCGAGGAAGGCGCGCCCGATCACGGTGCGCGTAATCTGGTCGGCGCCCTCCCTGTGGTACACGGTGACGGTCTGGTCGCAGAGTCGGTAGCGGTCACGCATAGGGCATCGTCGCCACCTTCACGTGGAGCCACGGGCGCACGCTCGCCATGAGCGCGGGCCCCAGCCCCTTGGGCATGACCTGCTCCGGGTTTGCGTAGGACACGGTCACCGACCCTATGTGCTCGGAGGCCACGCCGCCCGAGCCCGTCGTGGTCGCGTTCCACGTGTCTATGACCTCGGCCATCGCGCATATCGCCATGCTCTCGGCATACTCCTCGTCGTTGCCGTAGGGCGTGACGGTTGCGATCGCCTTGAGCCTGTCGAGGTGGGCGGAGGCGAGCAGGGCCGCGTGGTCCCAATCCTCCGCTGCCACGATGCTCCCGTGGTACTGGTCCGTGTATTGCTGGTACGTGACGGTGCGGGCCATGCTAGAGCGCCTCCTCGATCATCGCCACGAGCTGGGCCTTGGTCGTCCTCGTGGTGAACCTGAGCCCCATGCGCGCGGCCTTGTCCGCAAGCTCGGCGCGGGAGAGGCCCCCGAGGTCGCGCGCGGGGGCCTCTCCCGCCTTGGAGGCGGTCTTCTTGGTTGTCGGTGACGCTCCCAAAAAGACCGACATGGCTACTCCTTCTCGAGCGTGAGCCCGGAGAGGTCGTAGACGGTGACGGTTGTGGCGCCGTCCTTCTCGCTGAGCACGTGGAGCGTCTGCTCTGTCGGGTCGGTGATCTTGAAGGAGGCGTCCATGTCGGAGTCGAGCGCGGCGGCACCGGATCCCATGGACGGGTTGAGCATGACGTAGTGGGTCGCGCCGTCCGCCCCGCCGGAGAAGTCGAGCGCGAGGAAGTTGCCGGCGCCCCAGTGGTCGGGGAGCGCGCCCTCGGTGACGTACTTGAGCGTGCCGGCGATCTTGCCGCGCCCGTCCGCCGCGTTGTCCGCGGGAGGCGGCGTCACGACGATGCCGGACTGCAAGGTGCTGACGGTGTGGCCGAAGATCGTGGCGTTGGCCTGCTTGCCCGCCACGGTGAGCGGCGTGATCTCGGCGATGGGGGAGCCGTTGTGCTCGGGCGGCACGAAGCCGTCCTCGCTGTTGGCGTAGAGTGCCACCTTGCGGTTCTGGCGCACCACGTCGCCGAACACCCAGCGGAGCTGTGCCATCCAGCCGTCGCCGTCCGTGTGGGAGCCGGGCTCCCAGAGGTAGGCGACCGCGCGCTTCACGATGTGGCGGATGGTGGTCTGGCCTCCCGCGATCGCAAGGAAGTCGCAGCCGATGACCTCCTTGGGCGCCTCGATGATGTTGAAGCCGTCGTAGACGCCGATCACGTCGCCGATCT
>Ga0326513_10002128_pt1 | contig 14717 bp, 5 predicted proteins | sample 2_2465_0518_D_FD_203654 | JGI IMG/M metagenome (GOLD analysis project Ga0326513, IMG submission 203654) | Bovine rumen microbial communities from UC Davis, California, United States - 2_2465_0518 | ecosystem: Host-associated > Mammals > Digestive system > Stomach > Rumen | place: USA: California...
TTAGCCGGACTGTTTGAGGACTACTTTGATGTAGACAAGGCTGCCGACGAGCACCGCGGCTACATCGAGATGCTGGAGAATAACGGCATACGCGTGCACACCGTGATGGACATACTGCAGGAGGTGGGCATGGATAGTCTGCGGGCGCTGGCCTCAAGTGTGCTAGTCTACGACATCAGCAGCATCCCCGACGTAGATGCCGATGCCATGGAGGAGTATCGCCAGGATGTGCTGCAGAAGATGAGTCGCAACGACCTGATTCGCTGCATACTGCTGCAGCCCACGGTTAAGCTGTCACGTACCGATAATAACACGGGCTACGAGGCACAGTACATCCAGAACCCGCTGATGAACCTCTACTTTACCCGCGACCAGAGCATCACTACGCCTCGCGGTCACATCATCTGTAGCATGAACTCAAGTCAGCGTGCACCCGAGACCAACATCATCGAACTGTGCTACAATCACCTGGGACTTAAGCCCATCCTACGCATCGAGGGCGACGGCCGACTGGAGGGTGGCGACTATCTGCCCGCTGGCAACGTGTCGTTCATCGGTTGCGGTATGCGTACCAACGACGAGGGAATACGCCAACTGATGGAGGCCGACGCCTTCGGTCACGACACCGTGGTAGTGGTACGTGACCACAAACTATGGCAGATGCAGATGCATCTGGACACTCACTTCAACATCATCGACAGCGACCTTTGCACAATGGTTCGCAGCCGACTGGAGGCTAATCCTGGCGATCCTGAGTACGGCACGTGCGACATCTGGGCTCGCCAGCCCGGCACACAGCAGTACTCACTGTGGAAGCAGGACCAGCCCTTCGTGGAGTACATACGCAGCCGTGGGTACGAGATTATCCCCATCGATGTGGACGACGAGATGCACTATGCCAACAACTTCCTGACCATCGGTCCGCGCCACATCATGGCAGTAGGTGGACAGAGCGAACAGTTGCAGCAGCGCTTCAGCGATGCCGGTGTAAACGTAGAGTGGATACCACTGGAGAGTCTTATCGACGGCTACGGCGCCGCCCACTGCATGACCCAAGTGCTACAGCGTCAGGCTTACGACCCGACGACAGGCGTAAAGCTCGTATCCTCTAACCTGATCACGCGTAGCAGGGACGCGCGAGTATATCGTCTTGACGGCATCCCAGCCACACACACCACTCGCGGCATCGTAATAGATAACGGGAAGAAGTTTACATCTGCTTCAGGGTGGTGATAATGCCTATTAATTTAGCCTTCAATAACGTCATCGTCCCAAACGCCACGGTGTTTAGGGGCAGCTCCTTCCTAAAACATACATAATGTTACATCTGCAGTAAGTTAAATACAATTTTTCTGCATAAAATTTGGAAGTTTCGAATAAATTTCATATATTTGCCCCCAAAGTGTGAAGAAACTAAAAACCAAATTATGAATATGAGGAAACTACTAATGCAAAGACACCAGTTGCTGATTGCAGTGTTCGCCTCGGCACTTTGCGCCTTCTATGGATGTAGCGATGAGTTGTTTACATCTTCTTCCAACCAGCAGCTTCCGTTGAACTTAAGTGGGCAGATTAAGCAGGAAAATGTGACCCGTGCTGATGAACAAGGATTTGTGAATGGCGACCGCATGGGCATCTATGTGGTTGACCGTATTAATGGTGTAGCAGGTACATTGGGTGCCTCAGACAATCGTGCAAATAACGTGCTGTTTACCTACGATGGCGAGAACTATCGCTGGACGTCACCCACCACCATCTACTGGCGCGACCAGCAAACACCCGTCGATATTTACGGTTACTACCCCGGTGTGAACTACATCGAGAATCCTACAGCTTACCAGTTCAGTGTGCAAACTGATCAAAGCACTGAAGCTGGCAATGGCGAGTTGTCGGGTTACGAGCAGAGCGACCTGTTGTGGGGTAAAGCTGCCAATGTTAGCTATACGCAGGAGCAGATAGTGGTGAAGTACCACCATATCCTGGCAGGTGTGCGTGTGCAATTACAGAAAGGTACAGGCGTCAGCGATGCCGAATGGCAGAAACTCGAGAAAAACGTGCTGCTGGCCAATACAACCCCACAAGCCACCGTTGACCTCTCCAAAGGCACGGTCTCTTCCCTCAACTCAACGGCTCTTATCCGCATGGCTCCACAATCCAACGATGCATACCGAGCAGTTGTCATTCCCCAGCAAGTTGCAGCTAACAAGCCCCTTGTCAGCATCACCCTTGATGGTCAGACCTACAGTCACTCCCTGACATCTGTCATGAACTATGAGGCCGGCAAGTTGCATAACTTCACCCTTACCGTCAATAAGCGCGAGGCATCAGGTGACTATCAGATAGCCTTAGCCTACGATGGTATCACACCATGGGTGAACGATGAGAACTCACATTCGTTTACCGCTATGGCTTATGTCACCGTTCATTGCGACAGAATCACCAAGCTACGTGAGTGCATCACTGCCGCTGGTTACGACTACCAGACCATCCAGAACCTAAAGGTGACGGGCGAACTGTCTAATGTGGACTTTGACCTATTGCGCGAAGGAATGCCGGAATTGAAGCACCTGAACCTCAAAGATGCAAAACTGCGGCATGTGGCCTTTGCCTATTGGGATGACAATGAAGGAAGAGATATTGAGTATTACAGAGATGACGCTTTGCCAGGGGGCTCGTTTTATGGAAATAAAACTATCCGTTCTATCTTATTACCAACTTCCCTTAAGCGCATTAGTTCGAATGCATTTCGTGAGATGCGTCTGATGTACTCTACGTTGGAAGTGCCAGAGGGCGTTACATGTATTGAAGGTGCCGCTTTTGCATACAATGAATATAATGGTGTGGAGTTGAAATTGCCCTATAGTCTAGATTCTATTTACGGTGAAGCCTTTATTTCTTGTGACTATGGGTGTGAACTAAAACTGACTGATAATATCCGGTATATTGGACATGCGGCATTCAGTCACTGTCCCAATTTTTATGGAGTGTTTCATGTGCCCTCAAAACTTCAGAAATTCGAAGATGGTATGTTCGCTGGCTTGGGTAGTAATGGCTCGTTTATTGGAGAAATAGAGATACCTCAAGGTATCACAGAAATACCCAATGGATATTGGGGAGGAGTGTTTGGCGTATCTTTGAAGAACCGTGTTTCTGTAGTTTTGCCTGCGGGACTCAAAAGATTGATGAGTGGTTTCGGTAATTTGAAATCCATTCGTTTTAACGACGATCTAGAAGTTATTGGTGGTGGCGCCTTCTACAATGGTAACCTTCATCTTTCAATAGTATTACCACCAAACTTGCGCGAGATAGGCTATCGCGCGTTCTGTGAATGTGCTTTAGAAGGTGAAGTTGTTGTTCCCGAAAAATGTTTGTCGATTGGTGGCGATGCTTTTTGTGGTAATGAAATCACAAAAGTGACACTGCCGTCTCGTTTAGAGAATATTTCCGGTGGCATGTTCAGACAATGTGGTATGCTGCGCGAGGTCAACATCCCCAAATATGTTGATTACATTGGTGACGATGCATTTCTAGATTGCTATGCCCTCCAGACTATTATCTGTCTTAACCCGGAGCCTCCACAGTTAGGCAACAATGTTTTTGGGGGTGTTGCGTTCGAAAAGTGCGTTTTGCAAGTACCTGAACAGAGTGTAGAGGCTTACCGCCATGCCGATGGTTGGAAGGACTTTAAGAGTATCACTCCCTACCATGAGTTAGCATTTAACATCCCAGAAATAAGTTGCCTTAACAAAGGTTGCACCCAAGAGGGTACTATCCGCGCCGAAGGAGCTTGGGAGGTTGTCGAATGTCCTGACTGGGTGACGGTATCGCCGATGAGTGGCACGAAATTGGAGCGTAAAGCCGAGTTGACCATCACCGTCAAGCCGTTGGGCAGTCTGACTGAGAACCGCGAGGGCCGTATCGTGTTCCGTCTGAAGGACAAGAACTATACAACTTACACCACCGTCCGCCAGCAGTACTCTGCCGAATGGGGTGAAAACCAGCAGGTAGTGCTCCAGCGGGCCAAGGCAGGGGCGGCACGTGAGATTCCTATCGTCATCATTGGCGAGGGTTACGATGCCGACGACATTATGAGCGGACAGTATATTGAGGACATGCGCGAGCAGATGGAATATCTGTTCAGCTGTGAGCCTTACAAGACCTACCGCGACTACTTCACCGTTTCAACGGCTATTGCCGTTTCGCCAGAGCATGGTGTAAATGGACGTACACGTTTCAACGCCGGATACTATTCCTACTGGAACATCTTTAATACCGATCCGGGGACACTACAAGAAATCGTAAAAGACTACGTGCAACAATATGCTATGGCGACTAATGACAACTGGGAGAATGCCACTATCATCTTGTTACTGAATACGCAGCAGACGGGTCATAATGGTACCTACTTCGACTGGCAGGACAACCGTACCATCACTTTGTTGGGCAAGAGTACGGACACCTATCCCTTCGACCAGCGGGGCTTTGTGCTCCACGAGGTGGGTGGCATTGCTTTCGGCAAATTGGCTAAGGAAGCCGTCAACCACTTCACCTTTATTAAGGCCTGTACCTGTCCTGGATGCAACGGTCTGAGCCAGTATCAGGATAACAAGCGTCGTGGCTGGTATGAAAATGTGACGCTCTCGTCGAAGATGAACGAAGCACCGTGGGCACACCTTATTTTTGATGAACGCTTTGCCCAGAATGTTGATATGTATGAGGGAGGCTTCAACCACGCCCGTGGTGTCTATCGCTCGGAGAACATGAGTGTGATGGGTAATAGCTATATACCTTATTATAATATGATAAGTCGGCAGGCCATTGTCAAGCGTATTTTGGAATATAGTGGCGAGGGCTATAACTTCGATAAATTCCTGAATAGAGACAAGAGAGAATACCCTGAGTAAGGGAAAAGTGAAGAATGAATAATTTGCTAACACATTATGAAGAAGATATTATTATTGGGACTGGCGGCACTGATTTGCGGGTGTCATGAGGACATCACGGATGGCAATAGCATTCGAGGTGGTGACCAAATGGTGCTGAATGCCGAGATACAGCAGCAATACGTCACGCGTGCCAGTGATGGAGGCTTTGCCGATGGTGACCAGATAGGCGTGTATGTGGTCAACTATGAAACCACGTCAGGAGGGAATATGCAATCCCCGACCTTGAAGGTTAGTGGTAACTATGCTGACAATGTGCGCTTTACTTATAGCGCGAGCCACGGTAAGTGGACGGGTAGCTATCAGCTCTACTGGAAGGATAAGAATACGCATGCCGATGCCTACGGCTACTATCCTTTTGATGCAGAACTGAGCAGTGTGGATGCTTATCCTTTTACGATACAGAGTAAGCAAAACATCACCGTAAAGGGCAAAACCATCACTGGTTATGAGGCCAGCGACTTCCTATGGGCCAAGGCCAAGGACGTGGCGGCAGGTACGCCCATCCACCTGAAGCACCAACATGTAATGGCTGGGGTAGAGGTGACGCTAGTCGAGGGCAGCAATTTTGACAAAGGTGAGTGGGCTACATTGGAAAAGAGTGTCTTAGTGCAGAACATCCGAACTTCGACTACTATTAATATAGGTACTGGCGAGGTGAGATTATCAGGCAGTAATGTCAGTTCTATTACACCCCAACAACGTGGAACCGAGTGGCGTGCTGTTGTAGCCCCACAGACCGTCAGTGCCGATAAACCACTGCTGTCCATCACCGTTAACGGCATCAGTAATGATTTTCTGCGGTCATTCGATATGGTGTACTATCCAGGCAAACTGCATAAGTTCACCATAGCCGTCAACAAGTCACTACCTGAGGGAGATTATGTGTTGACATTAATCAGCGAGAGCATCACCCCATGGGAGAACGACCCTGAAAGCCATAATGGTGCTGCCCGTGAATATATTACGGTTCATGTCGATGAAGGACGATTTATCGGTGATGTCATTGACAGCTTGGGGCTTGACCCGTCGAAGATTGTCAACCTGAAGTTGACGGGGTGTTTGGATGGACGCGGACAATTCGACTACATTCATGAAAATATGACATCTTTGGAGGCATTGAACCTGAAAGAACTGCGTACCAAAAGGATGGATCAGAAGAAAGAATTCTGGGAGGAATATGATGAGGCATGGCCAGGAGATGACTGTATCACGGCAGGTGCCTTTGAAAGCATGTCAACCTTACGTTATTTCGTTTGGCCTGACAGTTTGAAGGGTATTGGCCAGCAAGCCTTCCCGGGCTCTGCTCTTTGTGGCTCACTCATTTTGCCAGAAGGTTTGAAGTTTATCGGTGGCGAGGCTTTTGCTTCATATAATAATGGGGGAAATTTTGGTTTCAACGGGGAATTGTATATTCCTTCGACTGTGGAATATATTGGGGGTGGAGCATTTGGAGGAAATGATAAATTCTATTTTACCAATGAACTGATACTTCCTGCTAAGATGAAATATCTTGGAGCAGAAGCTTTTGCTGGCTGTCCATATATGACCGGTACAGTTCGTGTGCCTGACGGCCTCACAGAATTTGCAATTAACGCTTATCCTAAACAAATAGGGGGACCGCTGATTATTCCCCAGGGTATCAAGAAAATCAATGGGGCAGGTAGGTCTTTCCGGAAATATATTTCACTGATGCTACCTGAAGGATTAGAAGAGATAGAACAGGAAGCGTTCTGGGGGTGTGAAAAAATGCAAGGTACGTTAATCCTTCCATCTACGTTGAAAAAGATAGGTTGGGCATCATTTGAAGGAACAGGGTTTAGCCACCTTAAACTGCCAGAGGGTCTTGAAATCATTGAGGACTTTGCTTTCGGCAGTTGCATTAATTTTCTGGACACACTTGTTATTCCATCTAGCGTGACCCAAATCCGTACAGGGGCATTTGCCAATTGCCGCCAGTTAACGGCGGTCATCCTGCCTGCTGGCCTACAAGGTATTATGGGTGATGCTTTTGCTGGTTGCTCTTCGCTCGACTATATCGAGTGCTTAGGTAGCGAGCCTCCTGTCATTGAGGAAAATACATTTAGCGGTGTGGAGAAAGACAACTTTACGGTGGTTGTTCCGGCAGGTGCTGTTGAGGCATACAAGAATGCCCCAGGCTGGTGTGAGTTCAAGCGCATCTCGGCCTATCGCAACTTCGTTTGCCGACCCATGCGGGCCAAGCTGCTGAACAAGAGCAATGTGCGCGATGTGGTTATCAACGCCAATGACTCATGGGAGGTCAGCGACTGTCCATCGTGGATTCACGTAAGTCCATCGTCAGGCAACAAGAAGACGGAGCTGAAAGTGACCATCGATGCCATGCCCCACAATCAGGGTGATCGTGAAGGAACGGTGACATTCCTCTTAGGGCGCAATGATGAGGATGGGCATCCCATTACATGCACCTATTCCGTGAAGCAGTTCGACTATGAGTACGAAGAAGATGCCGTGCTGCAACTACAGAAGGCCACGAAGGGCCGGCAAGGCGGTATCGACATCCTGTTTGTGGGCGACGGCTACGATGCCGAGGACATTGCTACCGGCACCTACCGTCAGCAGATGGAGCAGGAGATGGAATACTTCTTTGCCGTTGAGCCTTACAAGACCTATCGCGAATACTTCAACGTGTCGATAGCCATGGCTATGAGCTATGAGAGCGGTGCATTGGACTCGCCCGACAAATGGCGCAATACAAAATTTAATATTATCTTTGGTGCTAGCAGTAGCGGACGTTTACTGGTTGATTTCGACGAGATAGGCCGTTATGTGTTGCAGGACATCACGCAGTGTCCTGTCACCACAAACAATATCGGGCGCTCGCTCATCATCTGCGTACCTAACAGCGATGCCTACGAGGGGTTGACGGCGATGTATGGCGACGGTTCGGCTATTGCCGTCTGTCCGCATAGTACCTTAGACTATCCCAACGATGCCCGTGGACTGATTCAGCATGAGGCAGGCGGTCACGGCTGGGGCAAACTAGACGATGAATACATTTACCACCGAGCCTTTATCCAGATGTGCCCCTGTGCCTGCTGTGGACATGTAGAGGATGTGGAGAACATGCATGCTATGGGCTGGGGGCGCAATGTGTCGTTGACAGGTAAATACAAGGATGTTGAATGGCGCCACCTCATCTTCGATGAGCGTTATGGCAACCTGGTCGACATCTTTGATGGAGCCCACATGCACAGCGACGGTATTTTCCGCTCGGAACCTAACTCGTGTATGAACAACAACGTGCCGTATTTCAGCACCTGGTCGCGCCAGCTGATTGTGGAGCGTATCAAGGATGCGGCAGGTGAGACATTTGACTTTGAAAACTTCGTCAGCAATGACAGCCGCGAGTGGGGCGACAAGTTCTTGACGCGCAGCGTATTGGAAACACCGTGGCAGTCGGCCAAGGCCATGCATAGCGAACATCATGGCCCAGTTATCAAGAAAGGTTCACCCATGGACTACATCAAGAAAGGAGGACGTAGAAGATGAAAAAGCTATTTACGATTATTACACTCGGTTGTCTGATGGCCGCCTGTGCGGAGCATGAAGGCATCGTCGGCAACAAACAGGGCCAGTGGCCTATACAAATCAGTTCCTCTTATCCTTCGTCTGAAGTGACAACCCGTGCGGTAATTGACGGCGGTTTTGTGGCTGGCGACGAGATGGGCATCTTCATCGTTGACCGCGACGAAAACGGCGAAGCTGGTGAAGTCATGATACAAGGCAACCGCGCCTCGAACATCCGTGCGACGTTGCAGGAAGATGGGACATGGGAGACATCAACACCGTTATACTGGAACACAAAGGGCAATGCTGCTGATTTTTATGGCTATTATCCGTTTGAGGAGAGACTGTCATCTGTGACGGCTTATCCGTTCAGCGTCGCAGCACGACAAGATGCAACAACATCAACGATGGAGGCAGCAGGCTACGAAAGCAGTGATTTGCTATGGGCGAAAACGGAAAATGTCATGCCGCAGGCAGAAACAGTCAACCTACAGTACCATCATCTGATGGCGGGAGTCACTATCCGCTTGGAGCAAGGAACTGGTATTACGGATGCCGAATGGGCCACTTTGAAGAAAACAGTCTTGTTACGCAACTTGATATTAGGTGGTACGGCGGACCTCACCACGGGTACTCTGACCTTGGGTGACGGAACACCGCAAGACATCTGTCCGTTAGCATATAACGGCGAATGGCGGGCTTTGGTGTTCCCACAGACTGTTGATAAAGGACTGCAGTTGGTGAGTATCACCCTTGACGGACAGGTCTATGCGCTGACCAAGACGGAGACCATGAAATTCCTGTCAGGCAAGATGCACCGGTTTACCATTAAGATAGACCGTCGTGAGGCATCGGGCGACTATTCCGTTGCGATAGCCGATGAAGCCATTGTGCCTTGGCAGGACGATGCTGAACTGCATGAGGGACTGGTTCGTGAGTATCTGGTGGTCGAGGTGAGCGCACCCGGAAAGTTGTCCGAAGACCTTGTAAGGCTTGGACAGGACTATCGGCATGTGGAAAGCATGAAAGTCATAGGCGATATTAATCAGGCAGACTTGGAATTCATGGGAAGGGAAATGACCCAGACTATCAATCTGAATCTGCAAAAGGTCAGAATTGTTGCTGATGAGAACGGAGAAGGTGCAGGATATTTGAACTTACATAGAAATGTATGGGATTGGGCTAATGGCGGGGAAAAACATAAACTGACCCGCTGTCTCTTTCCAGAGGGTATCACCCGAATCGGTGGATTTACGCACACTTGTCTTACGGGGTCTTTAGTCATCCCTGAGGGGGTCACGCAGATTGATGAGCATACATTCTATAGTTGTGACTACAATGGGACGCTAACCCTCCCGTCGACACTGAAGAGAATTGGAGAGTCGGCATTCTCATGGAATAGGCTTACTGGTGAATTGCATTTGCCAGAAGGGTTAGAGACTGTAGAGGTGACTGATTTCTATGGTGTGTTTCAGGGATGCCAGTTCACGGGAAACTTGCAGATTCCAAAGTCTTTGAAGAAACTGTTTCCTTTGGATTGCAGTAAAATGTCCGGTACGCTGGTTATTCCACAGGGTCTTAAAGAGGTTTTAGGTTGTTTTACATCAGGGGGATTCGACAAGATGATTCTGCCTGAAGGTTTGATTTCTATTGATTATGGATATGGAGGGAACCTCTCTGGCGAGGTCGTACTTCCCTCTACGTTAGAGCGATTAGGCGGTTTTGCCGGATCAAAGATCAGCGGCGTTGTCTTCCCGGAAAATCTGAAAATCATTGGCGCAAGTGCCTTTCAGGATTGCAGCCGACTGCAGGGCACGATAACGATTCCCAAGAAGGTGGTCAAGGTGCCGGTGGGTTGCTTCGCAAACTGTCCCATGCTGACGGGCGTGGTATTCCACAAGGACATCCACGTCATTGAAGACCGTGCTTTCGAGATGTGCGAGAACCTGAACTCCATCGTCTGCGAAGGAGAGGAACCGCCCGCAGTGGGTGAGGATGTCTTCCTCGGTGTGCCGAAGGATAACTTCACCCTCGAAGTGCCCAAGGGGTGTGTGGAGAAATACCGACAGGCACGGGGCTGGGGCGACTTCAAGCGCATTGCCGAATATTCGAGCTTCGTGTGCCGTCCGGCCCAGGTGCAGACCCTGAACCAGAGGCACAGCGAAAACTTGGTGCTGAATGCCGAGGGCAATTGGACTGTCGTTGAAAAACCAAGTTGGGTGAAGCTTTCGAAGGAGAACGGCACAGGTAAGGTGGCTATCACCATGACCGCGCAGACGTTGAACCATGGAGCGGGCAACCGTCAGGGAGACATCGTGTTCCGCATGGAGCAGAACGGCAATAGTTATGAGACCCGCTGCCACGTATCGCAATATGACTATGAGTACGACGAGGACAGCTACTTGACTCTACAAAAGGCCAGCAAGGGCAACAACGGCGGCATCGACATCGTGTTTGCAGGTGACGGCTGGGACGGCGCAAGCATCAGCGACGGTTCATATCTCGATCTGATTAGGTATCAGACAGAATGTTTCTTCGCCATCGAGCCGTATCGCTCAATGCGCGAATACTTCAATGTCTATGTCACCTTCCCGCTGTCGCAGGAGAAAGGTGTCAACACCATGTACACCTACGTAAACAACCATTTCGGTACGCTCTATGGACTCTCATCAATAACAAATACTGATAACACTTCCAATCAGCTAATTACCGAGAGCGACGAGGTGTTTGACTATGCCGTACTCCATACGCCCATGAAGGAGGAAGATCAGTGGCGTTCATTGGTCATTTTAGTGCCTAATACGACGGAGTACGAGGGACATACGGAATATACGTGGGACGGTAAAACACTCTCCATCTGTCCACCATCGGAACAGCCTTATCCAAGGGACACGCGAGGTGTGATTCAGCATGAGGCAGGTGGTCATGGTTTCGGAAAGTTGGGCGATGAGTCGTTTACTAACAATGCCTTTGCGCCATTACCAGTTAGGCAATACGTGGATGAGATGCACGGACGTGGTTGGTTTGCCAACCTCGCCTCTACTGGCAAACTGTCGAGTGTACCATGGTCGGAGTTTATTTTCGATCCTGTTTATAGCGATTATGTGGACGTCTATGAGGGTGGCTACGGTTACACACGCCTTATCTACCGTCCAGAGTCAAACTCATGTATGAACTATGGCATACCTTATTATAATACGCCTTCACGCTTAGACATCTGGAAACGCATCAAAGATTATGCCGGTGAAGACTGGACGATGGAGGGATTCCGTGCTCAGGACACGTTTGAGTGGGGTCCAACTGAAATAACGCGTGGTGTCGCGATGCCAAACAAGATGTATGTAACTGGCAATCACCAGATGCCTACACTTACTAATTTCCGTGAGATAGGCGATAAAGTGCGACAAATTCGTGAACAATTGAAAAGAAAACAAATAAAAAAATAAACGATATGAAAAAAAATGTGCTATTGGCTGTAGTGGCTGTGATGATAGCGGCATGCAGCAGTGATGAGACAAACGAGCAGGGCTACATGGCCGACAAGGGCGAAATACAATTGACTTTTGTTCACCCAGGTGCTGTAACCCGCGCTGTGACCCGTGCAACGGATACAAGTTTTGAGAAATCTGATAAGATTGGTGTCTATGTAACGGCTAAGGGCGAGGCTTTACAAATTGGTGGAAACGAGGTTAACAATGAACTGTTTACCTACAACGGTTCGTCGTGGAAATCGAGTCGTAAAGTATATTGGAACAATGGTAGTCACGATGTGTATGCCTACTATCCCTACTCGCAGACCGTTAACGATATCAGCGACTATTCGTTTGCGGTGCAAGCTGACCAGAGCACGGCCGCTGGATACACGCAAAGCGACTTTCTTTGGGCTGGGAAGAAAGACGTTAAGGCATCGGCTTCGCCTGTGACGATGACGTTTGCCCATAAGTTGTCGAACGTAGTTGTAAAACTTGAAAAGGGGGAGAACTACACGGGTGACATTACCAAGGCAACGGAGGTGTATATTCACTCGACTGTGACCAAAGCCGTTATTGATCTTTCGACAGGAGATGCTGCCAAGGATGATTATGCCGGAACTGGCAGTGTTCGCTGCTTACAGAAGAGTGCAACAGAGTATATGGTCTGTGTGGTCCCTCAGAACATCGTTACGCGCCGTCCGTTGGTGGAAGTAATTAGTGACGGTGTGAGTTACTTGATGGAAGGAAAGATCTCGCTAAAGCCTGGAATGCGCCATACCATTACCGTGACGCTCGATAAGAATCCTGAGCAGACTAAGATTGATATTGGCGGCAGCATCGAGGGATGGAAATAGATTTATGTGACAAACATATTACTGCAATGAAGAGTTTATTGTATTTGGCAGGATTTATGACCGGTTTGGTTTTCACGGCTTGCACCAGCGACGACAGCAGTGACCAGAACCATAAGTCTTCTTCAAAGGAAGTGGTCAATATCCTGACTCGTTCGCCTGAAGCGAATAGTGCAAACAGCACTATAAAGGCTGGTCTATATATGGTGAACTATAAGAATGGTGTGCATGCAGAGTTGGAAAGAAACGAGAACTATGTTAACAATCTACAGCTCGACTATTCTGATGGAACCTGGATTCCTCAAACACCTATATATTGGCAGAACACTGATGTATGTGCAGATTTCTATGCCTACGCACCTTTTAATCGGCAAGTAAATGATTCAAGGGCTATGGCATTTAGCGTTGAGACAAATCAGACCAGTGATGATGCTTGGCAGAAGAGCGACCTTCTATGGGGGAGTGTTCAAGGACAATCGCCTATGGATGGACAGTTCAACTTGATGCTAACTCATCAACTGAGTCAACTGATAGTAAAGGTGACACTAGGCGAAGGCTTTGGCGAAGGTGAGTTGACGGATGAAAATGTATCTGTCACAATCAGTGGCAGTAAGACAACTGGCACTATCGACTTACAAAGCGGAACAGTAACAGCTACTGCCGATATTGCTGACATACATTGTAAAAATAATGGAAACTTGACTTATGCAGCAATACTTCTTCCCCAGTTTATATCCAATACACATCTGGTACAGATTAATTGGAATAACAACAACTATACATTGGACAAATCTTTTTTGCTAGAAGCTAATAAGCAATATACAATTACTATTAAGTTGAAGAAGACACAGGGAGGCCTGGATGTTGGTATTGAAAATTGGGATGTTATCGATGAGGACTTTGGTGGAACAGTAGGATAATGTATGATATGAAACGGACGATACTATTTCTGATTTGTTTGTGCTTAGGAGTGTCATTACCCGTCATGGCACAGAGCGATGTGGAAGTAACAGACAGTACTTCTGTTGATTGGGAAGGCGGTCAGGGGGGCGATATTGATGTAAATGAACCGGCTGTCACCATAACAGCGAAAAGTTATACACGTGAATATGGTGTCGACAATCCCACATTTGAATACATAGTTCAAGGAGCCACGCTTTATGGAGTTCCAGAAATCACTTGTACAGCTACATCTGCTTCTAATGTGGGTAGTTATGATATAGTTGTAAGTAAAGGAACCGTAAGAAATAAAAATGTCTCTTTTGTAAATGGAACTCTCACAGTTATATCAAAGACGGTAGAAAGTCCTACGATAACATTAAGTCAGACAAGTTACACTTATGATGGTACAGCTAAGAAGCCTACAGTTACTGTAATGGATGGTGGTGCAGTAATTCCAGCTACTGAATATACCGTTAGCTATAGTAACAATATCAATGTTGGTACTGCAACTGTGACTATCACTGATGTGGCAGGTGGAAACTATACTGTTAGCGGTAGTACAACATTTGCAATAACATCATCCGACGGCAGTCTGACGCCACCTACAGGTAAGAGCAACCTTGTTTATAATGGTAAAGCTCAGGATTTGATTACTGCAGGTAGCTCGACCACAGGTACAATGCAGTACTCGCTTGACGGTACTACTTATTCGACAGTGATTCCCCAGGGCACGAATGCAGGTAGCTACACTGTTTATTATCGAGTAAAGGGCGATGCAAACCACAATGATATTGCAGCCCAGAGTTTATCTGTAACCATTGCTGCAAAGACAGTAGAAAGTCCTACGATAACATTAAGTCAGACAAGTTACACTTATGATGGTACAGCTAAGAAGCCTACAGTTACTGTAATGGATGGTGGTGCAGTAATTCCAGCTACTGAATATACCGTTAGCTATA
>Ga0326513_10002129_pt1 | contig 14711 bp, 16 predicted proteins | sample 2_2465_0518_D_FD_203654 | JGI IMG/M metagenome (GOLD analysis project Ga0326513, IMG submission 203654) | Bovine rumen microbial communities from UC Davis, California, United States - 2_2465_0518 | ecosystem: Host-associated > Mammals > Digestive system > Stomach > Rumen | place: USA...
GATCAGGGCCGCCTTCCAAAAATCACTCATTCTTCTACCTCATCCATGATCAAGATTTTCTGATACAGCTGTGTGGCAACATCATTGCCGCCCAAATTGTGATATGCAGCATAGACCTTTTTGATGCTTTCCTTTGCGTAAATGGGGCAGAACCCTTTCTCGGTGTACTTGTTGTAATTGCTTACAATAGACTCCCTCAAAAGGCTCTGCACTCCATCTGCAATGGCTTCATTCTTCTTCTGCTCAGCCTGAAGTCTTGCCGCAATGTTTCTGTACAAAAAGGCCAAGATCGACACCGCCGCCGCAAAGAGCCATTCGACCCACGATGCCGAAACAAATGCGATGATGTCTTCCATGGTTGGCCCTCCTTATTTTTCAATGATCCGGCCAATATTGGCATTTATCACCTTGATGATCGGATTGGTCGTATCCACCGCCCAGCTGCCGCCGCTATAGCCGATGGTCTGCCCTGTGCTGAATCCGGTTGCTCCGATAATCCCCAGATAGATCAGGCCCTTGCGCTGCCATGTGACGGACTCACCAGCCGCCGCAGAGTTGAGTGCAATGCCAGAGATCGGATCGGAAGCGGAATACGCATGAACTCCGCCGCCCATGGTGGAAGAAACAGGTGTATAAGCCGTAATGCTTGCTTCTGCATAAGCCACGCCGCAGTTGCCTGTGATGTAGTTGTCAGCCAGATGTGCATTGTTTGTCTGGGACTCTGCCACGGTCATATCGTTGTCAGCGTATACGTTGTAGTCACACGCTGAGTCAGATGCTCCGCTTGTAGTGCTTGGCATCATTGCCAGGAAGCGGTTCGCATAGCAGTTCTTGAACGTGACAGGATTCCGCAGCTTTGCACCCCAGGTAATCAGATTGATGGAGCTGTAGCTGGAGTTGACACCGAAGGAATCACCCGACTCGTTGATGAACCGGCAGTTTTCAAACTCAAACTTGCTCGGCAAAGTCAACCCTGTGCGGTTATGGTTGAGCCATGCCGTGTACTGCTTTGCGATAAACTCGCAGTTCACAAACTTCCTGTTGGAGTTGTCGAAGGAACCGCCGCCCCAGCAGGCCGGTGCAAAGTATGTAGGAGTCATGCCGCTGTCGAAGCCCAGGTGCTCAAGCCGCACGTTTTCCAGCGTGACTTGCGTGTTGTTCCGCAGTTTTGTATTGTCTACAGTAACATCGGGCATCGTGGTAATGCCGTTGTCGCTGTGGATCGCATAACGGATGTTCTTAACAGAAAGGGTCAGATCCTGAAGCTTTGATTCATACGGCATATTGAGGCCGGACAGAAGCGTCATGATGTTGTCGTCCGTGCTTGTGCTATACAAAGTCAGCTTTGTCTTTTCTTTTCCAGCGCCCTTGATGGTGCAGTATGGCGGAAGGAAAAGGCCCCTGGTATCAAGCGTACCACCGGTGATGTAGCTGATCGCACCATTAAGGCTCCAGGTCCCTTCTTCCACTTCGATCACGCACCGGCGCTGCTCGCTCCAGTCGGCCATGTGCTGCATCATGAAGCGGAGTCCCCAGGCGAGGTTTGCAAAGCGGTTCGTTCCAGAAACTGAACTGCAATAATATTTATCGATTCGCACACCCTTATAGGCCCAGTCTGACCAACCGTCCGATGTGCGGATCCTCTGCGCCGTCATATCTGGCAGATAGAAATATGCGGTCTGCACTGCTCCAGAATATGTTTCAGTCGTGGAATTTTGCGTCACAATCATCGCGCCGGTTCCAAAATTGCCAGGGAAGTGTGCGAAGTTTGTCCTGGTTGCTGTCGGGACGCTCGCGATGGTATTGATGGGAAAGGTGTCCAGATCTGCATAGTCGCCTGTGGCTGTTACGCTGCCAACAGATCGAGGCCCGGTTCCAAGATAAGCCCAGTCGTTCCAGCCAGTAGACCGCCCAGATCTAACAAATACCTTGTTTTGGTTGTCAATAACCATCTGGTCACGAAGCGTCCTGGAGTCCGTCGCGCTTCCAAATACGATCAGGCGGCCAACAGTGGTAGAAGGCCAGTTTGCCGGAGTGCCAAGCTCCAGCTGGTCAGCTGTCAGCCACCACTGCCCGGAAGTCGTGTATGTGTCAATATTGTCCGTGTAAGCAATTGCCCCGCGGAAGATCGGTGACAGGGCATCCAGTTCGCTGACGCTGTCGTTCACATCCGTGATCTGTGTCCTGATGGCATCGCCAAGTGTCTGGTATGTGGTTCCGTCTGCTCCGATTCTTGCGTTTGTAACTTCGGCAGCACTGGGTGCTTCGCCTGTGGGTGCTATGATCTCATTGATCTGCGTCTGGAGGTTCTGGTCCGCGCTGTCTCTGCTTGTCGCTTCTGCACGGATGGAATCGCCAAGCGCTACATCCGCCTCGCTCCTGGCCTGTGCTTCTCCGTTGATGTTCTGCTGGAGTCCCTGATCAGCCGCATTGCGTTCCGATGCCTCCGCAGCCACCGCATTGAGCATATCTGCGTCCTGCGCATCTTCCCTGTCGCTCAATGTGTTATAAAGGCCTCTCGCCGCGATCACCTCAAGATTAGTATTGCCGGGGTCAGCTGTAGTCGCATCCTCGTAACACTGCTCGATTGCCTTGGCGATGCTCTCACGGACATCCTTGCCGAAAACCGCGCTTCTAATGTTTTCAATGTACTGCCCAATGCTTGCCATTTACTTCTTCCTCCGATTTTTTAGAGTTTTTTCTGCTTCAAGTTTTTCACCGCACCATGGGCATTTCGTCCAGGCTTCCGGCGGATAGCTTGTTTCCAACAACTTTTTGCAAGATGAACACTTGTATGTATGGTCACTAATCTTTTTCCACTGCATAAGCCACCTCAAATGTCTATACGCATCAAGACGATACGCCAAGGAAGTGAAAAGAGATCACTTGCACTGTTATACACTCTGATCCCTGTCGTCCCCAACTGTGCAAATGTCTGCGCACTGCCAGAACCGAAGCCGTCACCACTCCGCCACAGATTTGATCGTTTTGCTGACAAGCTAAGGATCGCGCAATTCTCTGAAGTGAAACCAGTCGGATAATTTGTATATCCTGTATAGGCAGCAGACGCGGCAAAAGTTCCATCAATAGTCGCAAACTTATCAGCCAGCGTTTTCCTTGCCTTGGAGTCCCTCAGCCATACTTTTTTTGTCCCGCCGTTTCCGTCCGGTACTTTGACCCATTCTGCACTATATTCTGTCGCCATGATTATCACCCAAAAATATCGCTAAAGTTGAGGCCACCGACAACAGCATAGCTGCCTTCCAGGTCGCCAATGTCAGGCCCTTGGTTCTCTTCGTCCGCAACTTCCATGGCTCGGTTAAGCGTGTCGATACTCTCCCCGATCGGGTAAGTTTCGCCATCATACTGGACAAAGGCATCCGTCTTGCCGACCTTGAAAACACAATCGCTGTCGGAAGTGTAGCCAGCCCAGAGATACAAGCCGCTGCCGTTCGGTTCTCCAGACATTCCTGTTTTCTCATCGGACGACTGGATGATCTGCCGACCATATCGGTCATTGACCTCAAAGTCACCAAAGCGGAAGATCGTGCCGTCAATGTACAGGCCGAAGTTTGTGTTACGGCGGAGATCCACCGTGCCGGCGTTTACAACAATGCCGTCCTTCGTCCAGGCACCAATGACATTCCCGGATGGGTCAAGGATCTGTAAAGCGCCATAAGCGTTATCTGTGCCGCCCAGGCTTAACTGTCCGTCAATCGTCCAGCTATTGTAATAATCGCCGTTTACGCCGTTGCTGGAGAAGCCTATGCCGTCTTTGTTCAGCTGCAAAACGCACTTGGCTGTTGCCTTGTCCGGCTCGTCCATGATCAGGATCCTGTACGGCAGCTTACGCACACTGTCGTTGTCGTAGTCCATGACCACATTGCCGCCGCGTCCTCCGGTTGCAAACTGGCTGAACCGGCTGGAAGCATCCGCGTGCTGTTCAACGGATGTTTTGATATTGCGGACAGCTTTATCTGTGGATCGCGTAAAGGTCTTTATGGAGCTTGTAGTGCCGATCGTGATCGTGTCATTCTGCGGAGCATCCAAGTTCATGACCTTTTGGGACAGGATCGCCTGTTTGCGAATGCCATGCGGCTCAGATACCATTGTTGTCATTCCGCCAAGGTGAAAGCGGCTGATATCCTCGTTGATGGCTGCGAGATCGACCGCAGACAGCTCTATCGTTTCCGGCAATGCTGTCAGCTGTTCAAAGTATTCCGTGGCAGTATTGAGCAGTTCCTGGGGATCAGTGATGCCGTCCCAAGTGCAGGTCGCCCAGATCCAGCCATACTCATCAACAGCTTCCTGGCTGTAAATGAAATCGGATCCATCATTCACCGAAGCAATGCCAACCACCGTGCCATCGTCCAATGTCGCGCCGTATGGGATCAGCGCGGTTTTCATGTCTTCAATGGTCTGGTATTTGCTCAGATCAAGAAGGTTCTGCCCGAATCGGATCTCCTGCGTGTTGGCCGGTGCTGCTTCGCTCAGATAGTCAAGCCAATGCACTCCGTTCTCATCGGTTCGCACAAACAGGTAACCTGTGGCAAGCTCAAGAAACGATTCCAGGCATTCCCATGTTGTTGAGATCTCTGTATTGTCCAGAGCCATGCCATCCGTGTTCGTGATCCGTCCAAGGTAGATCTTTTTTTCGTCTTCTACCTGCTCATTATGTCCGTCAAGGATCTCAGACAGGATAAAGTCAGCTGTGCCGGAAAGACTGTACGGCTTTTTCAAGGAATCGTTGAAATATGCCAGACAGCTTTCACAGGCATACACGCTGTTGTTAAGCCAGTCCATGGCCGGAGCCAGCGGCCGCCCATCAAAAACAAGTTCGTCATCAACGTATGCTTTGATAACTGACTTGATCGGCTTGATCTTGTCCCTGTATGGATGGGTAGCCGCAATGGTAAAGGACAGACTGTCAACGCGATTAAGCTCCTTTGACAGCTCAATGTTTTTGCATGGCAGCAGATCTGCGGCGGCACTGTTCGCAATCTCGAATGATTCTCCGTTTGTCGTGCAGATAATCTTGTAAGTCATAGCTGCGCACCTCTGAACACAATGGAAACTGTGCCGTATCCAGTAAACACAAGTCTGTTGAATCCGTCTTCAAGCGCGATGTCGTAAATTGTGTTATGCCCAGGTGCAAGGCTGTATGTCTTGTTTTTGAAAGTGACCTGCATTGCCTTACTGCAAACAAAGTCAGGCACAACAGTCATCCGGCAGCCGAAGGCATCAAACGCCAGGGACCCATTGACAAGTAAATTGCCATATCCACGGGCAACGCCAGTTTCAAAGCAGAACGGATCCCAAAGCCAGTCTTTATCAGACATGATCTTTTCATACTTGAACGGATCACAATCTGCTGTGACAGTCAGTTCGCCAGCTGCACCGGTCTGCACCCATTCGCCAAAAGAGATCCGGCCCATATAGTAAAAGTCAGGATCCTCATCAAGGACGATAGGGACCTTTTTGCCGTGCATCTTCCACGCGGCGAAGGACTGATCCGGATATCTGGTAAAGTAACCGCGAACGTCCGCAAAAGTCATGGTCAGCGTCCTGTTTGCAAACTTGGGCTGTCCGTAAATCTCTGTCAGATCAAGCGTGCCGTCTGCCCCTGGGATCTCCACAGCCGCCGCTTTGACAGCCGGGAAAGGATTGCTCACAGAAGTAAGCTTAAGGTCGTACTCTGTGCAATGCACACCGTTAATTGTTACACCGTACATTAATAGCCCCGCCTCCTTCCGGCAGAAATGCCGCCGAATGCTTTGTCATACTTGCCCACAGTCGCGCCAACGAGCGCCCCGGAGTCAAGCACGATATCAGCACCTGCCTGTGGCAGATACGTTTCCAACAGCTCGATCAGCTTATCAACTTTGTCTTCCAGCCCGCCCTTAATCGGCTGCACCTTTGCACCAGCTGGAAGCGTCAGCATTTCGGGTCCTTCTTCACCAACGATTGCCGTGCCGGCGCTTACGATGTCGCCGCCTTCAGCAAGGAGCGGGATCTGGGGGAAGCTCAACTCTCTTCCGCCAAAATGAGGCACCCAATCGGGGATCTTCAGACTTCCCAAGCTGCTGGTAAATCCATTGATCGCAGAGATTATTCCATTGATCGCACCCTTAAATACCAATTCAAGACCATTCACGATGCCGTCAAAAATGCCTTTGATGCCGTCCCATGCCTGCTGCCAGTTTCCTGTGAACACGCCAGTGAGGAACGTGATGATGCCTTCAAGCATCGGCTTAAGGGATGTTTCCCACAGCTGGATAATGCCATTGAACACGCCTTCAACGATTGGTGAGATCGCTTGTATCAGCGGAGTGAGGCTGTTAATCAATCCCATGATGAAATTAATCACAGCGCCTACAGTTTCCTGTATCTGCGGCATATGCTCAAGGATCCAGTCAAGCAATGCCTGGATGATCGGCATCAGTGCGGAACCGACTTCGGTTGCTACCGCGCCAAGGCTCTGTTTTACATCGCTCATGGTGTCGCCCATCTTAACGCCGGCGGCCACCGCATCCTCTGACATAATGATCCCAAGCTCTGAAGCTCTGCCGGTGAGGTTGTTAAACTCATCGCCGGTCATTGCAAGCATCGGGGACAGCTGATAGGCTACAGACTCGCCAAAGAGTTCCGCCGCTGCTGCGCTTCGCTCTTCTTCGGTTCCCAGGGACATGATGGATGCTATAGCATCGTCAAAGTTCATGTCCGTGCCTTCCAACTTCTTGGCGGCCTTCTCCATGGTGGACATCTCAATGCCACACTGGCCAGCCGCATAACGCAATTCCTGGTATGATGTGGTACTTACGCCCATGCGCAAAGAACCCTTGTCGATCTCATCCGCCGCCGCAGCCGCATTGTTCGCAAGACCAACGGCAGCAGCTCCGGCAGCCACAGCCGCCGCGCCGACTCCAAGAGCGGCTTTGCCGAATTTACCAGCCATGCCGGCAAGGTTGATCCCTGTCTTTTCTGCTTTTTCGTCTACTTTTGCAAGAGAGTTCTGTGCTTCATTTGTGTCAATGAATACAGAACCAACAAGTTTGAATATATCCATAAGCTACTCCAATCCGTGCAGCTGTTTCAGTTCGTTTACAATCACATCCGTGTCCCTTCGGTCTAAGTTGCGGCCAGTGATCTGGTCCTTGTAGTCCTGGAAGGAAACATAAGACAGTTGTTTCATGTACATGAATGGGAGCAGCTGGCACCATTGCCGATGGATCCACTGGTCACGTTCCTTCTCGGCCCTCATCCGTAAGAATGCCAGGTAATCAGGCACCGGAAGGCTCAAAAGGAATGTAGTATCACACGTTGCTGTCAGCTCGATTGCTTTAGACTCATCAAGCGTGACAGCCGTTTGAAAAAATCCGCGAAATCATACCGGCTGATATACTCCGCCAGCTCCTCAATCTTGTTCATCAGTGCATCGATCTCCATGTTCTTGAGTTCGTCCGCGCTGATCTCCATCAGGTCGCCCAGGAATGACCAGATCTCCGCCTCTGCCTTCGGATTTGAACAGCCAGTCACACAGGAGATAATGATCTTAGCCCCGACTTCTGACTGTTTCATTGGTTTCCCATCGGCAGTAGCCAGTGCGATCTTCTCGATCTCTTCCTGGACCCCCGCATATTTGATAATTCGCATCGCCTTAAATAGGTCGGACCCGATTAAACCTCTCATGTTGTCCCCCTTATGAAAAAAGTGAGCGCCCATCAAGAGCGCCCACATAATCAATTAGACAGTTTCCATTGCCGGATAAAGGCTTGCAAACTTGGTCAGGATCGTAAGCGCATTCAGAGTCAGCGTAGGCTCTTCAGCATCCATCACAATACGGCCTTCAACAGCTCCACGGTCGCCATCGGCGTTGATGCGGCGGAACTCCCTTGTGGAAGTGAACTGGCTGCCGCCTCTGGTCAGAGCAACAAGCGCATTGTCGATGTAGACAAGGCCAGCGCCCAGCATGATCTCCGCCGCTCCGGCGGTGATGCCATCCTGAAGCTCAATAGTGTAGGGAGCCACATAGTCAGCATCGGCAGCGACCATTGCGTCCGTGTTGTCGTAAACGCCTGTGAAAACGATCTGTGCTACAGTGTCGTCCTTTTCGGCAAAGGTCCAGTCAAGGTTTCCCATGTTGATAGCCTTGGCCATCTCGATCGTTACCGTCTTGCCGCCCTTGGTCTTACCAACAAACTTAACTGCATGGTAGTCACCGGATCCAACGATACCGGCGCTCTGATATTTAGTATTTGCCATTGCATTACCTCACATAGTTCTGCACCTGGAATGTTAGCACCCGGTGCTTAATCTTTTTGTCTTCGTCCGGAGCATTCTTGCGGTCAATGCGGAAGAAGGCAGGCAATATTGTCTGCTGTGGAAGATTCGCGGCATTGAACAGCGCTTCTACATTGTCAGCAAGGTCATCAATCGCCTTGGCATCACTTGATCTGTCCCAGATATCCACATCAAGGATCAGATCGTCCCTGTGGAGATCTCCCAGGTCAATGCGCTCAATGTCCCACACGATGTGCGGATAAAGCTTGTCCGTGGGGGCAGTTTCAAAGAATACATTGCCGCAGACGGTCAATAGCAAAGTCTGAATGACCTTTCTAAGATCTTTAGTTTTACTCATTCGCCGCCTCCTTCGTAGTCTTCTTCGCTGCACCCAGACAGATCCGGCTCATCCGCATTGACTCCTGTGAGATATTTCGATTCAATCTCGCGGATCTCAGCGATATGGCTCCGTGCCGTCTCTGTTAATATTCCAAGCTTCGGCATCTTGCCGGTTCCAAGTTCCTGGTACACGCCATACCATTCGTCCTTGTGTCCGGTATGCTCAACACCGACTTGCAGGTCTGTTTCTGCTTTTCGCACCCAATACTGGAATGGTGACTTCGCGCCCATCGGCTTGACATGGATCTTTGCGTTCCTGGCTGCCGTATTGGCATATCTTGCCAGCATCTTGCCAACATCCCTTAATGCCGCCCTGGACAGCTCTGTGATCGTGTAATTCGCATAATCAACAGATGATGTATAGGTGATCTCACCCTTTTTGAACTTCACGACCGATTTCGGAACACTCATTCGTCAACACCTCGCTTACAGACAAGCTCCAGCGTGTTGCCATCTCTGTACGTTCTCAGCACCCTGTACTCTTCCGGATCCGTACCGCCATAAGGAACATAGCGGACTACTTTTTCGTTGTCGTAATCAAGGTAATCAGCGATCACGAACTTTACTTCCGGCTTCAAGCCTGCGGCCTGTGCCTGGTAAAACTCGGACTGTGAAATGCTTTTCAACGTGGCAAAGATGTCGCGTGTGGTTTCCGTGATCTGAAGATCGCCATATTCATCAGGCACTTTTGCTTCTGCTACCAAAGTGATCACTTCGTTGTACATCAGCCATCACCTGCCTCAGTGTCTTCTTCCGTCAGCGTTGACTTGCGCAAGCAGTCCTGCTGGTACTCAAAGCTGCGCTGATATCCTTCCGTCATCGTCTTGTCGTTTGCAAGCCGCATCTGACAATATGTGATGATTGCCCGGCGGATCAGTGAGCCTTGAGCGCTGACAACTTCCGAAGGGACTCCGGAGCGGATCAGTTCCGCCCCGGCTTCCTCTATCGTGTCATCAATTTCATCATTCAGCAGGTTCGTCTGGATCCGGAGCGCAAGCTTAACATCGTCTCTAAGCATGGGCCGCTCCTTTCAGTTTCTTACGATGCAGCAGCGATAGTGGTCCAAGCGAATGCGTCCGTGTCAACCACAGCGCCATCGCACAGAGCCATTGCACGGTATACAGTGGAACCGCTGCGGAATGCTACAGACTGGTCAGCCTCGATAGCGATGCCTTCGCCAAAGTTGAAGACATAACCTTCCTTGAAGTTACCGAAGATGATGTGGTTAGCATTAGCGCTCTCGGCAGTGGATCCGCTCTTGAACTTGCAGCTGTCACAGTTGCCGTCCAGAACAACCTTGTGGCCAAGCAGGCGATACTCCAGGCCATTCATAACAAGCAGGCCATTGACATCGCTTGCAAGCGGCACGATGTGAGTGAAGAAGGTGGCTGCGGACATAACCCAAACAGCGTCTTTCTGGTAAGCAGTGCCAACACCTGCCATGAATGCGGCAAGCTTTGCAACAGTGGCACCAGTGATTGCGGTGGATGCGGTGATGCCGCACTGGCCAACGCCCTGCGGAACAGTGGTGTTGCCTGCACCATTGACAACAGCAGCGCAGATAGCGGCTTCCATCTTCTGTGCCAGCTTATTAACAAGCCAGCCCTGGAATGCCGGGATGCTCATTGCCTGGATGTCAGCGGTGATCTCAATGGTCTTGATCAGCTTCTTAGCGGTCAGGGCAACGGTGCCGATAACATCAGCGGAATCGGTGGCATCAGTACCCATTGCGGTCCAAGCAGCGTTACCAACAGTAGTAGCCTTCGGAACGGAAATATATCCGGGGATGTGAAGAGCATCGATCTCAGCGATCAGCGGGTTCTCCTCCAGCTTGCCGTAAATCTTGTTAAGGGTTTCGGTGGGGATCACGTTTGCTGCAACACTCAGAGCGGTTCTCTCTTCGATGTCCATCGGCTTGCCCATAAGGGACTTCAGATAAGCATCTCTGTATTCGATGCTGTCAACGGAAAAAGTTCTCTCCATTTTTTCTACCTCGTTTGATTTTTCGATTACTTTTGCCGGTGCTGAATCTTCAGTCAGCTTCGCGGCGGCTTCCTTGCGCTGCTCGATTGCTTCAAGTTCTTTCTTGCGCTCCAGCAGCTCCTTCTTTTCTTCTGTGGCCTGCTCTACAGCTTCCACTTCCTGAGCCTCGCGGACTTCAACTTCAAGCTGATCAAGTCTCTCGTTGATTTCCTCAAGGGTCATTTCGTCTAATGTCATAGTTAGACCTCCATGAATCTGAATTTTGCTTTCGCAAGCTCCAGCTCTTTCTCGCGGGCAAGTCTCTCCGCTCTTTCGCTTTCAATCACTCCGTCAAAAGCACTTCTCGCTGAAATCGCTGAAATATCTGTATCCGGGTTTGCCGGAACTGATACCGCTGAAACGTCATACACTTTGCCGATCCGCTTAATGATTCGCGTGTAGCTGTCCTTGCTGTCCTTCTTGATCTCGTCTTCGGCAACTGTGAAGGCAAAAGACATCTGATCCACCAGCCCGGAAGCGATCTGCTCATACATCTGGCGGCTCTGCTCTGTGAGTGACAGATCTGCAACGGCCTTCAAGCCATGATCGTCTGTGCCAATGCCAAGCGTTCCGTTTTTCTGCCTGGCGTAGACCATGCCCTGATGGTTGTATAAAAAAATGACATCTGACATATCAGCTTCATCGAATGCCGTAGGCTCGATCTGCTCTCTGTACTTGATGCCATCAACCTCAAATAGTTCATAAGGTGCGAAGGTGGATGCGTAACCGCTTACCTTGTATGTCGGTTCTGCTCCCTCTTCTCTTGTTTCAATACCGAAGCTCGCAAAGTTCCGATATTCTCTATCATTCTTCAGAGCCATCATCTGCCTCCTTTGTGTCGTCTGTGATCGTATCGACCGTTGTTGTGTCCAGGCGGCGGAGCGGCACATCTCCACCTTCCACAGGTGCCAGGTTGAACATGAAGCGCCATTCATTCGGAGTCAGCGCACCACGGTCAACCATCTGGACCATTGCCAGCTTTGTCCTGTTGCTGGAATACTGGAGCCGGTTGGACTCGTAGATGATCTGAGCGCCGAATGCTATTTCTCTCTGCGTAAATGCCTTTCTGGTCAATTCGGTTGAAAGTGCTACAAGAAACGGCTCGATCCTGGAGTCATAGAACGCTTCCATCTGCTCCTCGGTGTAATTGGACGTGACAATCGCTTCGCTGATCCCAAAGTACCGATAGACATCCTCGCGGAACTCTTTCTGCTGCTCCCAGCTGGTCACAGTCGGGTTCATTGTGATCGGCGTGAACTCCATGGTTGCATCCAGGGAAGCAATGCCGCCTTCGTTCTCCAAGTTGAGATAGTCAGCAACAAACTGCTCCTTGTTATTCTTCACATCTTCCGGGGACAGCATCGCTTTGGTGCTTTTCAGAATGCCTCGCAAGTTCGCAGTAGCTTTTACCGCGTTCGCAATGCCTTGGTTGGTCGTGTTGATCAGCTCCAGCATATTGAGGATCGCCGTGTTGGGATCTCCGGCAATGTCGCTGGTGTTGTAATCCTTGCGAAGCACTGCCAGATCATCCCAAGGCAACACAATCGGCCCCTGATCAGATGTGAACATGAACTTGATGAACAGGCCGTTGTCATACTCCAGAGCTTCAAAAGAGCTGTACGGCACCGGATAGAATCCGACCGCATGGCCTTTAGGATCTCGCACAATGTAGATGAACACTGTGTTCTGAAGCTCCAGCCGTGTCCGGATCTTCGCCAGGAAGTCCTTGCCGTTCATGTACATATTCGGCGATGTGTTCAGAATGTACTCAATGCTTGGATTGTTTGAACAGCGTGCGTTTGCCTTGCTTGTATGCTCTGCAAGCGGACGGATGCACGACCGCACCAGATCAGACTGATACATATCCGTGCCGAAGCGGCTGAAGACAGCTGTATACTGTCCAAGCTCGCGCCACCTGTCAGCAGACATCGCCACATTCTTCTTCTGTTTAAAAATGTCAAGAAAGCCCATGTCTTTACCTCAAATACGGCATATACTCATCGAAGTGTTTTACGTAGCCAACCCACGCATTTAGCAAGCTGACCATGCCGTCAATGCGGCGGCCTTGCTGTATCTTCACCGGCTGGATTGTTTCAATGCCGTCCTTGTTCAGCGCTTTGGCTGCCGTATTCGCCAGGCACCACCGAAGGATCGGATTGTTTTGATATACGACTTTATGCTCTGTGAATGCCGCGCCCATTTCTTTCATGGGCTGTGACCAGGTGAACGGTCCCTGTGGGATCCTGTCCATGTCGAAGCCATAGGATTCCATCTCTGGGACCCAATAGCCGGCAAGCGCACGGTCATAGCAGACCCATAGTGGCCTGATATCGTACTGCTCGACCATTTTTGTGTACCATAAAGTCACTTCTGTATAGTCAACAGCCGCGCCTTCGTTGATGGTCAGCCAGCCTTGCTCCGCCCACAGCCGGTAGGGAGCTTCCTTCTTGCCGGTCTTGTCGATCAGGTCAATCTTTGACTGCGGCAGGAAGTAATGCTGAAGCACGTAGATGTTTTCATCATTCGGCTTCCGGATCAGCAAGGTTGCACAGGTCAAGTCAGTAGTTGCTGACAGGTCACAGCCGCCAATGGCATAGCTGTGGGACAGATAATCAATGTCTGCCTCGTCCTCGTTGACGATCGCTTCAAACGGCAGCCATGCGGTTGCACTCGACTGCGGCAGGTTGAAGTCTTTCACCAATACTGTCGGCTTAAAAGATGGATCCTCTTTTGCCTTTGCCACCATCTCGGCAAGGTAAGACTTGCTCTTGATCGTGCCAAGACCGGGATTTGCCTTGATCCAACAATCTGGCCGGTCCCATTCGTCCGGGCTGTCCAGCTCATAGATGAACGGCAAAAAGCGCTCATTGGTGTTCGTGCCGTTGAGGATCCCCGCCGCGTACTCATATTGAGCGTCAAAGATGCTTTCCCGGACAAAGCCGTTTGTTGTAATACAAAAAAGCAATGGTTGCCTTCTCGCGCCCATCGCCTGCTTAATTAAGTCGTATATATCTCTATTTTTGATTGCCGCCAGCTCGTCAATAACTGCGGCGTGCGCATCCAGACCGTCAAGGCTGTTGCTGTTCGATGCCAGGGCCTTGATAAACCCCATGTTGCCGGCAAAATAAAGATCACCAACACGCTTCCGGATTGCATTCCTCAGCTGAGGAGACTGCAAAACCATCTTGTGAACCGCGTTGAATCCCAACTTTGCCTGGTCCAGCATTGTCGCTATATTGTAAATCTGTGGTGCGCCCTCTTTATCATCAATCAGCAAGTCCAACTCGACAGCTGCAGTCTCAGTGGTTTTTCCGTTCTTACGCCCTTCGATGATCAGGCACTCGTTGTATTGCCTCAAGTCGTTGTCATCAACGAAACCAAACAATGCTTGAAGCCTTGCCTTCTGGAACAGTTCCAGCTTCAGCGGCTGGCCGATCCGACCAGATGGCAGCTTGCAGAAGTTTTCAATAAAGTTCGTGTGGCGCTGTGCGATCCTGTGGTCAAAGTGATATTTGTCCGGAGCCAGGTATCTTTCCAAAAGGATCTCGCTCACACGTTTCATCTTCTCGCAAGCCACGATCTTGCCGTCTACGATCCCGCCGAAGTATCTTTCAAACTCAATCACTGTGCATTGACCCAGTCAAGCAAGGACTGGTTCTTCGCGGCATCCTTATCCTCCGGGATCAGGCACGCCAGCTGGCGAATTGTCGCGACATAGCTTTTCTGCAACTTCAGATAGGCATCGGCCTCGGTGGAAGTCTTCTTTCCGTACTGGTTCTCACCGTTCTTGTACTCCTCAGACCATCCGTGCGCTGTAATGTAGACCCGCAGCTGCTCCAGCTGTTCGATCATGAAGCTTGCGTCCGCGATCAGGCCATTGCACAACGCCTTTTTGTCTTCCGGCAGATTCTTGATCAGCTTATTCAGTTTAAGTCGTTCTTTCTGTTCGTTAAAAACTGCCATCTTAAAACAACACCCCTCATGTGCGCGTATCTTCGCAAAAATTAAAG